>Ga0315283_10001259_pt1 | contig 20185 bp, 5 predicted proteins | sample YL17G09_0_MG_FD_204541 | JGI IMG/M metagenome (GOLD analysis project Ga0315283, IMG submission 204541) | Sediment microbial communities from Yellowstone Lake, YNP, Wyoming, USA - YL17G09_0 | ecosystem: Environmental > Aquatic > Freshwater > Lake > Sediment | place: USA: Wyoming | collected... | reverse complement strand
CTGGGATCGATTCTTTCCCCTCCAACCGGAAGCCGGCCGAAAATCCCGGAGCGCCTTGGGGAACCCTTTCCGTTTCCTGGTCCGGGCCTGGAAAGGGGTAGCGCAAACCGGGTGCCAGGTCCGACAGATCCTGACCATCAAGAAAATGCTCCGGAGGCGCAAATAGTGCCCCTCACCGATCAAGAGGCGCGGCAACGATGGGAAGGACGGGTCCGGTACCGTGGAATCTATTTTTTTTTCAAGCAGCCCATCGAGCTGCTCACCGACAGTGAAACGGTCTTTCGGGAGTTTGATTATATTTACCGCCGTTTTCGGCTGAAAGGAACCCCGGCTGCCGGAATGGGACTACGACCCTTATTTCTGTTTCAGGATTACCCGGAGGAAGGTTCTTTTCTTTACCTGAGCGGGCGGTTTTTTCAGATCCCGGACCAGCTCGACCGGATGGAACTGTACCTGTTTCTGTTCAACTACTTATTGGACCACACCCGGGACATTTTTATCATCCACGGGGCCGCTCTGGCCGACCGGCAGAAGGGCTTGATCCTGGCGGCGGCTTCGGGACTGGGAAAATCGACCCTCACCCTGGAATTTTTGCAGCGGGGGAAAAAATTTCTTTCCGATGAACTGGCCTGCCTGGATAGGGAAGGAGGGGAACTGCAGGCCTTCCCCCGGGCCTTGTCTGTCCACCGGTCGGTATTAGAGGGCTTCCTGACGGCAGAAAAAAAAGCCCCCCTCGACCCGGAAAGGGTCATCGGAGACCAGACCAAGATCATGATCGATGTGGAAGAATTGTTTCCAAAACCCCATTTAACCCGATGCCGGCTGCAAACGATTGTGTTTATCGAACCTCCGGCCTTAAAGCCCCGGGGAGATCAAACACAAACCATGGAATTGCGTTTTTTCACGCTTCCCGCGGATTTTCTAGAGGCCTTAAAGAAGGCCCCCGGACTGATTGAACTTACTGCCAACCTGTCGGGCCCCTGCCCCATGGTTCGGCTCGCTTATCAGGCGAAAGCCCCTCTGGTTCCAATCATCCAGGCGCTGGCGGATAAACACAGGGTGGCCATCCGCAGCTATTACCCGGAAGGGAAGGCGGAAATCGATTACCACCGACCGCCGCAGCTTTACACCCTGAAACCTTCCTCCGGGATTCTCATGCTCTGTCGTTATGTCTTGAATGCCCCGGTCAATCCGGATGATCCGGATTCAGGCCGGCAGCGGCTCCTGGCTTCTCTGGCCCTTGCCACCCGGGGGGTCCGCTTCTTTCGAATGACCCCGGGGCCCCTTGCCGAAATGGCCGACCGGATCGAAACCCTGAATGACTGATCTGCCGGACAAAAACCAGGACCCGACCCTCACCCTGCTCTCCGGTCACCGGACCCGGGGAACAACCGGGTGGGTCAAAGTCCTGGGAAACAGTATGCGGCCCCTGCTGGAGGCCGGGGATGAGATTTTAGTATCCTTAGGCACTCCGGAAGAAATCCGGGAAGGAGACCTGGCCGTCTTTGGTGAATTCGGCCGGCTGACGGCCCATCGTATCGTGAAACGCGTCAACTCCCCTCAGGGAACGTTGTTCCTGGAAAAAGGGGACGGCAATCTCTGGGCCAGCTTTATGGCCCCGGAGCGCCTCCAGGGGAGGGTGCACGCAGTCAGCAAGAAGGGGAAGCGTCTTTACTTTCAGGAACCCGGCTGGCAAAGATGGAATCACTGGGCAGCCAGGGCCGGTTATGGGTATATGCGGGTGTCCGGCTTTATTTTTAAAAGCCTGCGGGAAAAGAGGAACGTCGGTGAGGTCCTTGGTCCTTTCCGCGGCTATGGCCTGTTCATGGGCGTCCTTCTCTTACTGCCCCTGTGTCTATACCTGGAAGGATCATCGGAAAAAAGAAGCCGTCAACCAAAGGGCTGACGGCTCCGGGTCAGGATCCACATCTCGAAATGGAGTTTCCGCTGGCTCCCACCCCTCAGCAGGGAGGGGTGATCACACAGGAGAGATGGTTGCTGGGCCGGCCGTCCTTATCCAGAATATAGAAATCCACCGTGACCGGAATCAGATCGGGAGGGGGCAGCAATTCCGTGCATTGCCCCGATCCCCCCCCCAGACAAGCCGGTTTGGTCAAGGGCGCGCAACTGGCGCCGGTCGACTGAACCCTTGTTTTTAAAGGATAGATATAAGTAAAACACCTTTGCCCCCCCACCAGGTTTCCCCCGGCTTTTTTCCAGTCAAACTTGACTTCGATGTTGGGCAGGGTCTCCGGACACTCCGGATCCTGTCCCTGGTCGGGACCAAATATGGCCGTGCAGTTGAGGTTCACCAGTTGGGGGGCGTACTGGGTGGTGATGGGACCGATTAGTTCCTCCAGTTGCCCGCGGTGATACGTCTTGATTTCCGGATCCGGAAACCGGTTTGTCTCTGCCATACCCAATCCTTTCCACTAGTCTTATGAAAAAGCATTGTATTTATACTGATAACTCATTAAATGCTCTTTATTTGTCAAGATAATTCGTTATCTCAGGGATTTCATCGGGTTTCAAACCTAGTGGAATTTCTGTTCTCCCTGGTCAATCACCTTTATCGGACCATATTGCCGTTCATATTTTTGCAGGTTATCCTCCAACGCGTTGATGACTCTCCTCAAGTTGCTAAGGCTGACCATGATCCGGGAGACTAAATACGTCCCGCTGGGGGAGTTCCGGAGCCAGTCCAGGATAAACTCCTCCGGGCTATGGGAGGCCATCAAGGAATTGCTGTACCTGCCGCACATCATTTCGTCGCCGGTATTGATTTGGATCTGCTGAGGCGGGTTGTTCGGGTTGGTCATGGTGGTCTCCTTATATATCAATTAATTCCTTTAGCATAACCTTTTATGGACCGATAAAAAAGTGAAAAGGTAATTCGGGCCCCGGTCTGCCCCGCGGGTCAGGTTGAAAGCCGTGGGGTCATAGCCCAGAAGGTTTTGGTATTATTTGGAATAAATTGGCCACCCTATCTTACCTGCGGACCTAAGGTGAGCAACCCCTTTCCGGAATTCAGGCCTGCAAACCAAAAATAACCCTTAGGAGTCACCCTAATGAATAAAAGGAATTCACCAGCCACAAATACCCGGGTCGTCAAGCGGTCGCCTTCCCGAAAATCGGACGGCCGGACCCCTCTGTGGGGGCAACCCCTTACTTTCTATGTGGTGTTTGGGCTGTTTCTCTTAGGACTTCCCTTGCTGGCGGGGGCCACCACGACCATCAACGAACAGTTCAGTCCAGATGTGATCAATCAGGGCGATGCGTCTCTTTATACCATCACGATTACCAACGATGATACGATTGATCTCACCAGTGCCATGGTGACGGTCTTCCTCGACAATACCGTAGCCGCCCCCAACACCTCGGGCGGTCACATCACCATCGCCAGCGGGGCGGTCGTCAGCAATACCTGCGGTTTTTCGGGTGTCACCGCGGTTGCCGGATCGAGCAAGATCGTCCTTACCGGCGGAACGATTCCTGCGGGCTCGCCGGTAAGTCCTTCCGTCTGCACCTTCTCCCTGAATGTCACCTCCGTCACGGTAAGCACGTACCATGCGGTCATCCCAGCTAACACGACACCGGATACCAATACTTCAGGGTATGCGGCCACAGGGAACTCCGTTATCTTCCATAACACGACATCCGCCGACATCTCCTTGCAAGTCAACGCCCTCTCAGCGCCTACCGGTGACAAGACCTTCTCCCCCTCTCCGGCGGTCGCCGGCGATCCGATCACCCTGACCATTACGCTCGGCAATCCGAATGCCACCAACACGATGCCGCTGACGACCTTCACCGACAGCCTGCCACCAGGCATGTCCGTGGCCAGCACGCCCAGTGCTTCCATCAACTGCACAGGAGCGGGAGCCGTCAACGGGAGCTTTACGCCTCTGGCCAACGATACGTCGCTGACGCTCACTGGCGGTACGATAGGGCTGGGAGGGGCGTGCACGCTGAGCGTCCGTGTGATCGTGCCAAGCATCACCGGCACATCACAGGTCTTCAGCAACAATCTGGCTGACGGAGCCATCGGCAACACCCGTGGTCTTACCAGCTTGGCCTTCAGCCGAAACCTGACGGTGAACTCCCCCATCAATGTGACCAAGAGTTTCGCCTCGTCTCCGATACCGGCGGGACAGCCTTCCCGGATGACGATCACCATTACCAACAACAGTACGATCAATGCCCTGGATATCACGCAGTTCAATGACAGCCTGACCGGTACAACGCTGAAGATCCTCAATCCTTCCAGTTCACCGGTTGCCGGTATAACTCCCACCGTCGTTTGCGACGGCACTGGGTCCGTCAACGGCTCGCTCACCTACACAGCGGACTCGCTGGATACCACCCTGACCCTCACCAACGCGAAGGCCGGCCCCAAATCCGGCGGCAACGGCAAGTGCGTTATCACCGCTGACCTGACCTCCACGGTGGATGGATCGCATACCAATACCATCCCTGCCGACGCGGTGGTCAACCCGGGTGGTTACCACAGCCCCGGCACCAGCGACACTTTGACCGTGAACGCCCAGTTGACAGTTGACAAGACGGTTTCGGTGAGTTCTGTGGCTCCCGGGCAGTGGACGAGGTTCACGGTCACCATCTACAATTGGTCGGGCGCACCGGTGACGAATGTAAGCTTCCGCGACGACCTGCCCTCAAGCGGCGGGAGCCAGATGGTGCTGGATGGCAGCAACCCGGTCTCCCTTTCGCTCGGATGTAGCGTAGGGACATGGACAGGAGCTGACGGCACTGCAACATTGCAGTGGAGCAATGGGACAGTAGCGGCCGGCTCCGGCACTTCGCCGGGGGTTTGCATTATCGTCTTTCAGGCACGGCTGCCCAATAACGCCACGGCCGGTCTTAACTTCAGCAACCGGATCCCAGCGTCCGGTGTCACTGGAACAGGCAATGGGCCCGGCGGCCCCGGCACCCTAGTCACTAACCCAGCCGATAGCCCTGCGGCAAACGTGACGAGCGTCGACGTTGTAGCCCTCTCCAAGACCTTCAACCCTGCCTCGATCGCCCAGGGCGGAACCTCGATCCTCACCCTGACCGTTAGCAACCGGGTGGTGACCGGAGGGCTGAGCAATGTAAACTTAACCGACAACCTCCCGGCAGGTATCACGCTGGCTGCTAACCCTGCCGCGACCAATAGTTGCAACGGCACACTTCAAGCCTTCCCCGGCGGCAGTCAATTGAAATTGACCAACGGCACCGTAGCGGCCCGGCCCGACAGCAGCCAGGAAACGACCTGCACGATCACCGCGAGGGTTACCGGCACGGCCGTTGGAACATACAATAACACCATCTCGGGTGCGACGTATGGCCTTGTGCCGTCGACGATACCCGACAGCAATACAGCTACCCTGACCATCTCGACCGGCCTGACCGGCGCCAAGTCCTTCAACCCGACGAGCATCACCTCGGGCGGCACCTCGCGGGTCACGATTTCCGTGACCAACGGCTCCAACGGCGATCTTACCAATGTGTCGGTGGATGACAACACCTTCGGCGCGGGCCTGACCGTGGCAAATCCGGCCAACGCAGCCACGAGCTGTCCTGGCTCTCCGACGATGGTGGCCAACCCCGGGGCATCCCGTGCGCAACTGCTTGGCGCAACCCTTGCGGCCGGTGCCAGTTGTGATTTTTCATTCGATGCCGAAACCAGCGGCGCAGGTCCCTGGAACAACAGCATCCCCATCGGCAAGATCACGAGCGCCGAGGGCCCTGCCAACACCGCTGCCGTCTCAGCGTCACTCAGCGCCGTTCCTACCCAGATCAACATCAACAAGTCTTTCAACCCCGTCGTCGTGACCGGCGGCGTCCCTTCCACATTAACCCTGACCCTGACCAACCCCTCCGGCGTGGCCTTGCACGGCATCGGCTTTACCGATGTATTCCCAACCGGCATTCAAGTGTATTCCGTTCCCCATGTGACCTCCACCTGCCCCGGCGGAACGGTCACCGCGATACCCGGTGACGGCCAGGTCAGCCTCGCCGGCGCCACTATGGCCGCTAACAGCACCTGTGTCATAACGCTTCAGACCACTTCGGTCAAATTCCTTAACCTGACCAACAACATACCGGCCGGCGCTATCGAGAGCCTCGAAGGATACACCAATCCGCTGTTGGTCTCGGCCACGCTTTCGACCCTGCAGGGTCTGGGCGTCATGAAGGCCTTCTCACCGGCCTATGTGTCCCCGGGCGCTACCACCAAGCTGAAAATGAGGCTGGTGAGCACCTTTGATCCTAACACCCCAACGCCGCTGACCCTCACCGGCGTCTCCTATACCGATACGCTGCCCAACGGTATTCTCATTGCGGGAATCCCCCAGGCCACTACGACCTGTCCAGGCACAGGGCCGGGCGGTCTGGCCGTAGTGACGACTTCCAACAACGGGACGACGAACGGTCTGGTGACGATAGCTCAGGGCACGATCGCCCCCGGCACGCTCTGCGACATCTCGGTAGATGTCGTGGCCCCCGGCTCCACCGGCACCTACACCAATATCATCCCGGCCGATGCCATCACCACCGCTCAAGGGCCGACCAACAGCGATCCCGCCAACGCCAGTCTCTATGTGGTCAATCAACCCACGATCAACAAGGCCTTCAGCCCCAAGGTGGTATCCGTGGGCGGCACGAGTACCCTGACTGTCACCATAAACAACGGCGCCGGCATTCCGTTGACCGGTCTCTCCCTAGCCGATACCCTGCCGGCGGGGCTGGCCATTGCAGGCAATCCGACCGCGGCTACCTCTTGCTCCAACGGAACCGTTACTGCTGATCCCGGAAGTTCCTCCTTGTCGCTGAGCGGCGCAGTCGTCCCCGCCAACGGCTCATGCACTTTTTCCGCCAGGGTTGTAGCCAATTCTCCTGGAGTGTTTATCAATAATATCAACGGCGGAGAGTTGTTCAGCAACGAAGGCCTTACCAATAGCGGTTCCACAAACGACACCCTGACAGCGCGCAGTACGCCGACGGTGAGTAAAACCTTCAACCCGGTCTCGATCGCCTCCGGCGGCCCCTCGACGCTCACCATAACGATCGGCAACAGCAACGGCAGCCCGATTACACTCAGCGCGCCGCTGGTCGACGCCCTCCCGGGCAACGTCGTCGTGGCCGGCACACCGAATGCCGGCACCACCTGCACGCCGGGTACACTCACCGCCAATCCGGGCGACATCTCCATCAGCTACTCAGGGGACATCCCTAACGGTGGCTGCACTATATCCGTCGATGTCACTTCCACTGTTTGCGGTGTGCATACGAACATCATATCCGCGGGACAACTTCAGACCTCTGCCGGAAACAACCAGGATCCTGCCTTTGCCGATCTGGGCGCTTGCAGTGCGCTCGTGCACCCCACAGTAAGCAAGTCCTTCAGCCCCGGCACGATCGCCGTGAACGGGACTTCTACCCTCACCATTACCCTCGTCAACCCCAATGCCTCGGGTTTGACGCTTTCTTCGGATTTTACCGACAACCTGCCGGGAAACGTGCGAGTGGCTGGGACCCCCGCGGCCGGGACCACCTGTCCGAACGGCACCGTTACGGCCGTTGTCAATGCGACCAGCATCACCCTCAATCGCGGCAGCGGCCCCTTTACCCAGATCCCGGCCTCCGGTAGTTGCACCGTTACCGTTAACGTCACCTCAGCGGCCGAAGGCAGTTATACAAATACCATCCTGGCCGGTGACCTGCAGACCGACGGCGGCAACAACAGCCAGCCTGCTACGGCATCCCTGGTGGTGCAGGCCCCCATCCCGCCGACGGTGGAGAAGTCCTTTACTCCCAATACGATCAACCCCGGCGGCGTCTCGACCCTGACCATCTCCTTGGGCAACGGCAATGGCGGATCGATAAATCTGACCGCCGATTTCACCGATACCCTGCCCGCTGGGGTGACGGTTGCCGCTACGCCGAACATCCGCGGCACCTGTACGAACGGCAGTATCACCGCCGGTGCGGGGACCGGCAGTGTAACCTACGCTAATGGCGCGTCCATTCCCTCCGGCGGATGTACGATCCTGGTGGATGTGACGGCGTCCGGCAACGCCGGGTTCCCTTACACCAACACCATCGCCGTCAATGCGCTGCAGACCGGCGCAGGCAGCAACGGCGCCCCGGCAACGGACAAACTCTTTGTCAATCCCCCTCAGCCGCCGTCGGTCAGCAAGTCCTTCTCGGCGACGAAATTTCTCACCGTCAACACCGTGACCCTCACTATCTCCCTGGGGAACGGCAATGCCTCCGCCGCGACCCTTACAGCCGATTTGGTCGACACCTTGCCGTCGGGCCTTATTATTGCGACACCAAACGGTTTAGTGACCAACTGCACCGGAACGGTGCTGGCACCAGCTGGAGGCAGTACCGTGACCTACCAGAGGGGCGGCGTTATCCCCGGCAGCGGCGGCTGCGCCATCTCGGTGATCCTCAAAGCGGCGGATGCCTTACCCCATCATCTCTTTACCAACACTATCGCCGCCGGTGATCTGAAGACCGATCTTGGCAATAATGCCGTGAATTCGACCGCCACCGTGCAGGTCCTGGTCCGGCCGACGATCACCAAGAGTTTTAACCCGTCCACTATCAAGTACAATCAAAATTCAACCCTGACGCTAACGCTCGGGAACATCAACGATGTTCCGATCACTCTATCTCAGGACCTGGTCGATACCCTGCCGGTGAACGTCTACCTGGCCACCCCGGCGACCATCGGCGGCACCTGTATTAGCACCAACCCCGGTAAAGTGACCGCGGCCAACGGCGGCAGCACGGTTACCTATCAAAGCGGGGCCACCATACCCGCGGGCGGCTGCACGATCACCGTTCCCGTGACCTCCACCACCATGGGCGATTACACCAATACCCTCAATGCCGACGATCTCAAGACCGATGGCGGGACCAACCCTGTGCCGGCCTCGGCGGTGCTGATCGTGCTGGCCCCGCCGACGCTGAGCAAGGCCTTCGCGCCGACGCATATCATCACCGGCGTCCCTTCGACCCTGACGCTGACTCTCGGGAATCCGAATTCGCACGTCTTAACGCTCCAATCGGCGCTCACCGACAACCTGCCCGGCATCGTCAAGGTGGCGAACCCGCCCTCCGTCGGCGGCACCTGCCCAGGCGCCGTCACCGCTGCTGCGGGCACAGGGACCATTTCCTACGCCAGTGGTGCGACCATCCCGATCGGCGGATGCACTATAACCGTAAACGTTGCCGGCTCAACAGCCGGCATCTACACCAATACAATTCCCTCCGGAGGCCTCGTCACCGAGGGAGGTACCAATGGCGCGGCGGCCACGGACGTGCTGACCGTTGCTTCGCCCTCTATGATTAAGTCCATTACCGGCCTGAGTCCCGGACCGATTTCGCCCAATGCCACGGTCGGTGATACTGTAACCTATTCGATCCAGGTGACCCTTCCGGAGGTGAGCGCCCCGGGGCTTGTCTTGACCGACACGCTTCCGGCGGGATATCAATACGTAAATGGATCTGTGAACGTCGTGCCGGGCTCATTCAACGGTACGGTCACGCTGACACCCACTGTAACACCTTCCGGTTCGGCCCAAACGGGTCAGACCGTGACCTTAGATTTCGGGGATGTTACGGCAAACGCCGACGGCAACTCCTCGAATAACACCTTCGGCGTCACTCTCCAGGTCCTGGTGATCGATGATTCCGCCAACGCCGCCCTCGTCTCGGTTCAGACCAAGACCAATAGTGTCAGCCTGAGCTACACCGGGAAGCCCGCGGGTGCAATCTCCGCGTTAGTAAGCAACGAATTCAGAGAGCCACGGCTCACCATCACTAAAAGCATGGGCCCTGCCAGCCCCGATGCCGGGAATACGGTGACCATGACCCTTACCGTCAACAACACCGGCACGGGACCGGCCTACGACGTGGTCGTCATCGACGACCTCTCCGCTATGACCCCTGAGTCGCCCTTCGATCTGGCTACCGTCGCTCAAGGGACAACACCTGCCGGGTTTACCTACGGCTATGCGGCCAATACCGTAACCTATACCTCGAATGCTTCCCAGACGATTGCTGCAGGCGGCTCCAAGGTGTTTATCTTTACGGCAACGGTCAAGAGCAATGTCGTCACCGGCATAACGTATACGAACAATGTCTCGGTCACCGGCGACGGACAGGACGGCGTAGTGAACCCCCAGCGCGCCTCTTCCCAGAACAGCAGCGCCGCGCTATCCTCTGCGACCTCTTCGGTGATCAAGTCGAGGACCGCGACGTCCGAGGTTGATACGGCGGGCGCCAATGTGGCGATCGGCGAGGTGATCACCTGGACTGTAACCTTTACGATCCCCGAGGGGGTAACGCGCAATCTGATACTTGCCGACGTCCTGCCCGCAGGTCTGACTTACGTGACGGGCTCGGCCACGCTTCAGAAGAACACGGCAAACCTCACCTGCGCCGACCTTGGCGCAAACTGCGTTGCCATCAATGGCGTTGCCATCAACACCCCTGTTGCCGTAACAATGAGCGGTTCAACCGGCGAGATCCAAGTAGCCCTGGGCAATGTTACCAACTCGGCCAATGATCCGGGCGCTGAACAGTACACCCTTATCCTGCAGTCGGTCGTCGACAACAGTGCCGGGAACAACGCGGGCACCGTGCTCAGCAATCTGGGAAGGCTGCGCTACGACAACTATGCCGCGGTCCAGCAGATCGTCAATTCGACCAGCCAGAACGTAACGGTCGTTGAACCAGTGATAACCATCGACAAGAGCGTGAACCCCGCCGCCGCCGCGGGTGGCGACACCGTTACCTACACCCTCTTGGTGACGAACACCAGCGGGTTGAACCGTGCGCCGGCCTACGACCTGGTCATTACTGACCCGCTGCCCGCGGATCTCAACATCCCGGCCATCACCTGCCCCGGGGCTGGCTGTAACGCCGGAGCAACCGGAGCGGCCCTGGCAGCCTCCTTTAGCGCCAACACCCTGAACGCCACCATAGACAAACTCGATCCCGGTGAGGCCGCAACCTTCACCTACACGGCCAAGCTCATTGACAACGTAGCTTACGGAAAATCCATTACCAATACCGCCACCTACAGCGCCACCAGCCTGCCCGGCGCTAACGGCACCGGAGGACTCACCCCCGGCGCTCCCGGCAGCGGGACGGGAGAGCGGACCGGGACCGGCGGCCTAAACGACCTGACCGGCTCAGACCCGGCAACGATCACGGTCAATACGCCGACGATTTCCAAATCCGTCATCAGCCTTAAGAGCTACTACCCCATTGGCGATGCCGCTACCTACCGCGTTACCCTGCCGGTGCCGGTCGGAAGCTCGACGAACTTCACCCTGACCGATACGATTCCGGCGAACCTTGCCTATCAAAGCGGCTCTCTGAACATTACGCTCCCCTCCGGTGCTACCGCGAGCAATACGCTGACCGACACCAATCCCGCCTTCTTCACCCTCGCCGGCAGCATCATGACCCTGCGCTTCGGCACACTCTCCGTGCCGACAGCGGGCAATGTAACGGTCGACTTCAACGCGGTTATCCAGAATGTGCAGCTCAACCAGGACGGGACAACGTTTACCAATTCCGCGACCCTGACCATGGATAACCCCAGCGGCGGAACGATCACGGTCGGCCCGGCGACGAACAACCAGGTGCGGGCGGGCGAGCCGAACCTGACCATGACCAAAAGCATAACAGCCGGGGCGGCCGGCTCTGACGCCGGCAACACGTTGTCGTGGCGCATCGACCTCCAAAACACGGGCCACACGACGGCCTATCAGGTCAACTGGAACGATATGTTGCCGGACGGCCTTTATCAGCTTAGCAACGTGGGGGTTTCAACCAGCGGAGGCAATGTCTACCTGAACGGCACTACGACGGCGCCCGGTAACGGCAATGCCACGGTGAGCACCACCACCCATTCCAATGACACCGTAACGCTCAGCCCGGTACAGATCGACGCCGGTGCGACCCTGACGATCACCTTTGATACCCTGGTCATGGACACGGTCACGCCCGGTCAGGTCATTAACAACACCACGGCCGCGACCTATACCAGCCTGGTAAATGGCGGCCGGGACGGCTCCGGCGGCGGCGACGACGACTTGGATGACCGCCTGAATAACTACCGGGAATCCGCCAGCCAGGCCCTGACCATTTCCTCGGCCATCGCGGTCAACAAGACCGTCTCACCCGATAAATACACCATCGGACAGAACCTTACCTACACCGTCCGGGTCAACATGATCGAAGGCACGATCCCGAACCTGGTGGTGACGGATACGCTTCCGGCCGGACTGACCTACCAGAACCATGCGATATCGGTCGGCCATATCGGGATGACTATCGGAAACGCCGCCTACAACACCCGGCTCGGTGCCGGGCAGACGGTGCAGTTCGACTTCGGTACGGTAACCAATCCTTCCAACGGCAACGCCGCCGACGATTATATCGACGTACAGATCACGGCACGGGTCGATAACCTCGTAGCCCATCAAGACAACACGGTCCTCAGGAACGGGGAACAGGCCGCGGGCTCGCTGCTGACGGTCCGGTACGGAAGCGGCCCGACAACAGTGACCTATGACTACAACGCCGGAGCCCCGGGAATACAGGGCCTGCCCATTACGGTCGTCGAACCGGCCCTGAGGCTTTCCAAGGTGGCGACCCCGCTAACCCAGAGCCTCGGCGATGTGGTCACCTATACCGTGACGGTCCAGCACACCGGCGCCAGCACGGGCGATGCCTTTGAGATCGTCATCGACGACGTCCTGCAGACCGGTCTGACCTATGTTCCCGGCTCCAGCTCACTCCCGATCTCCGACGTGACGGTGGGGGGCCAGAATCTCCAGTTCCGGTATGCCTCCTTGACTCTGGTTGAGGGCAGCAAGTCCTTCACCTATCAGGCCAGGGTTGACCTCAACGCGCCGGTGGGCCAGGGGCTTACTAACAACGCGGCCATGACCTGGAAGAGCCTGACCGGCTCCGACGGCAGCGTACACAGCGGCAGGACCGGCAGCGACGGTCCGGGCGGTCTCAATGACTATCGAACGACGGCTTCCGCCACCGTGAGCGTGAATGAAAACGCGGCCATCAGCGCGGTGAAGACCGTGACCGACCTCAACGGCGGGACCTTGCTGCCCAACGAAATCCTGGAGTACACCATAGTCCTCAGGAACAATGCGGGAGCGGTGACGAATGCGGTCTTTACCGATACCGTGCCGGCCAATACCACCTACCTCGGCAATCTGACGACCACCAAGGGAACGGCCGGTTTCCTCGTCGATACCGTGACCGTCACTGTCGGCGCCATGGCCCCGGCCGAAACCGTAACCGTCACTTTCCGCGTCACAGTCAACAGCGGTGTAGTCGCCGGCACGGTGATCTCGAACCAGGGCCGCATCGATTCCGACCAGACCGTGCCGACGCCGACCGATGCGGACGGGATACCGGGCAACGGCTACCAGCCCACGACGATTGTGGTCAGCGGGCCGCCGGCGCTGCACAATGCGCTGTACGTGGAGAAGATCGTTTCCTGGATCACCGATGCCGACTCCAGCGGGAGCATCACGCCCGGTACGCCCGGGGACCGGATGCGGTATACCCTGATCTTTCACAACCTCGGACAGCAGACGCTGACGAATGTCGGCCTGACCGACACCATACCTGCAAACCTCGCATACGTTTCCAGCAGTGCCTCCGCGAGCGGCGGAACCATATCCGTCAATGCGCCTGCGGTCACGGTCAGCGGTCTTACGCTTCCGGTGTCGGGCACCGCAACGGCACAGTTCGACGTTACGGTAGGCGCCGTCGGGACCTATACCAACCAAGGAACGGCCACCTCCGACCAGACCGGCAGCGTGAAGACCGACAGCAACGGGGACCCCACTGATGGCAACCAGCCCACGGTCTTCACCGCTGTGGCCTCAGGGGGCGGAACGCCCGTGGTCGACGTACAAAAGCGCTGGCAGCTCGCGGTCGATCTCAACGGGGACGGTCGGGTGAATCCCGGCGACACCATCGGGTACACCATCACCTTACGGAATACAGGCTCGGCCGCCGCAACCAATGTCCGGCTGGCTGATTCGATACCCGCCAACACGACGGTCGTGGCCGGGTCCGCCCATTCCAGCCAGGGGGTGATCATCAGCGAGAACCCGCTGAGCGTGAACATCGGCACCGTGAACCCGGGAGCGCTGGTAACAGTCTCCTTTGCGGCAACCGTGAACGGCCCGCTTTCATGCACGATCATTGCCAACCAGGCGTCGGTGACGGGCGGGAATTTCTCGGCAGTGGTCAGTGACGACAACGCCAACCCCGGTGACGGCTTAAACCCGACCCTCACCCCGGTGGCCTGCCCCTCTGCAGGACTGTCGAAAGTCCTCTGGGCAACGAGTGAGGCCGGAAGCGCTGACAGCAACCTCATGATCGGCGAAGTGGCCACCTACCGGATCTCCATAGACGTCCCCGCCGGAACGACGCGGGAGATGACCATGATCGATACGCTCCCGGCGGGCATGAGTTATCTGGGTGGGAGCGCCCGTCTCATGCGGAGCTTCGATACCGGTCTGGTGGCCTCGGCCAACCCGGGCAGTATCAACGGCGCGTTATCCGGCACCTTTGTGGCCCTCGCGGACGGCACGGATGTGACAGTGAGCGGCCAGACGATCACTCTGTTCTTTGGCGACGTGATCAACTCCGATGACGATGGCAATGCCGAGTCGTACACCCTGGAGCTTAAGTCCCTCGTGCTTAATACGATCGGCAACCAGGCCGGAACCACCCTCACCAACCAGGCCGGTCTCTCCTATCTAAACGGCCTGCTTCAGCCTCAGAACCTGACCCCGGTCAGCCATACAAGCACGGTCATGGAGCCCCAGATCCAGATCACCAAAACGGCTGCCCCGCTCGCCATTCTTCCCAGCGGCGGCACTGTAACCTATACCGTGACGATCACCAATCCCGCAGGGGCCTCGGTGGGGACCGCCTATGAGGTCCGGGTCACCGATAGCCTGCCCGCGGTCTTCGGCAGCCTGAGCGCGATTTCCACAACCCCATCCGGAGGGGTGGCGGGCGTAGTCAATAACAGCGCCGGCACCACCCTGGATGTGAGCGCAGCGGTATTTCCTCCGGATGGACGACTAATCATCACCTATCAGGGGACAGCCGCCGGCCCGCTCACTGACGGTTCAACTATCACCAATACCGCCGCTGTGGTCTGGACCAGCCTGCCCGGCGACCGGGGAACGGGGGATGCCGCTCCGGGGGCGCCTGGAAGCGTCACCGGAGAGCGTAACGGGGCCAATGGCCCGAGTGGTCTTAATGATTACGCCTCCACGGCCAATGCTTTGGTGCGGGTAGGCCCCGTCGGTCTGGCTAAGGAGGTCCTCACCCCCCAGGCCCGTTACGCCGTCGGCGATATCGTCACCTACCGACTAACCATCGGCTTTGCCCGGGACCTGACGGTCGACAACGTTCTGCTTCAGGACGTCCTGGCCGAAGGCCTCACCTACCAGAGCGGCACGCTGATTGTGGCGAAAGACCCTGGGATTTCCGCCTCCCTGTCACCGGGTGAATTCACACGTACCGACAACAGTCCCGCCCCGGGGCAGGAAAAACTGGCGTTGAACTTCGGCACCGTCATTGTGACCGGAGCCGGTTCGGGAAATCTGACGCTGACCTACCAGGCGCGGGTGGACAATATACTTACCAATCAGAATAACCAGAATCTGCTCAACCAGGCAACCCTCGGCTTTACCGATCCCGGCACCGGACAGCCGGCAAGCCTGAATGCCGGCACCTCCATCACCGTGGGCGAACCTCACCTGACCCTGGCCAAGACTATCAGCAGCGCCATGGCCGGGCTGGATGCCGGGGATACCGTCTCTTTCCAGGTCCTCGTCGGGAACGACGGGACCACCACGGCCTTTGACACCGTGCTCACCGACCTGCTACCCTTGGGACTGGAAAACATCACCAATATAATGGTCGGCGCCGCCAATGGAGCCGGGCTACCGACCATTACCAACCTGGGAGGTCAGTGGCAGACCACGGCCTTTACCCTTCCGGTCGGCGGGACCGTGACGATCACCTTTGACACCCGGATCAGCACTACCGCCCTTCCGGGCCAGCAGATACAAAATGGCGTCCGGGCCGCCTTCACCAGTCGAAACGGGGCCGATCCCAATGAAAGAAACGGCAGTACCCCGGGCAGCAACCAGGATGACGGGCAGCTTAACAACTATAACCACGCGGCCAATGCGCCGATTATCACCGTCAGCGACCCCGTGGCCATCGACAAGCAGTTTTATCCGCAAGGCACCAAGACGACTTTCGCCATTGGCGAGCCGGTGACTTACCGTCTCAAGATCTCCCTGATCGAGGGCACGGTCAATAACCTGGCCGTAACGGACACGCTGCCCGCCGGGGTCACCTATACCGGTTCCCTGGTGGGAGTGGGCAGCACCAACCTCACCTACAGCGGCCTGCCAACGCCGGTCCAGGTGGGACAAGTCCTTACCTTTACCCTCGGCCAGGTAACCAACCTCCCCGACGGCATCGGCGCCAATGACTTCATCACCATTGATGTCTCGGCGCGGGTCGACAATGTGGCCGAAAACCAGGACCGCACGATACTCGGCAACCAGGTCCAGATCCAATTCCTCGATTCCCTCGGAACACTCGTTACCCGGGAATTTGATGCCGAAGCCAACACCCCGGGCATCCAGCCCTTGTACCTTACCATCGTGGAGCCGAACCTCCGTCTCTTGAAGAGCGCCAACCCCACCTCCGTCTCCCTGGGAGACGAGACGACCTTCACTATCGTCGTCGCCCACAATGCGGCCAGCCGGGCCAATGCCTATGATATCGTGGTCACGGACACCCTTCCCGCGGGCTTGACCTATGTCAACGGCTCAGGGACGCCGACTCCGGTGGTGAACGGTCAGACCCTCACCTTCACGATCGAAGCCTTGACCCTGACGGCTGATCAGACCGCGATCACCTTCAGGGCCAAGCTGGACCTGTCGGCCGCCGCGGGGATCCCGCTGACCAACCGGGCCGCCGCCACCTATACCTCCCTGGCGGGCGACAGCCCCCATGAGCGGACCGGTTCGGGAGGCCTCAACGACTACATCGCTTCCTCCACCGCCGTCATTACCCCTTCGACGGTTTCCTCGATCGAGGCCGTCAAGACCGTGACCGACCTGAACGGCGGGCTGGTGATGCCCGGGGATACCCTCGAATATGCCGTCACCCTCACGAACACCGGAGGCGGCGGACTGACCCAGGTCCGATTTACCGACCCACTCCCGGCCCAAACCACTTATGCCGGAAGCTTGACCACAACCAAAGGCAACGGATCAATATCCGGGGGCCTGATTACCGTGAATGTCGGCAACCTGGCCCCGGCGGAGACGGTCACCATCCTCTTCCAGGTTACGGTCAACGGCGACACTCCCTCGGGCACGGTCATCTCCAATCAGGGAATGGTGGACAGCGCCCAGACCGTCCCCAAACCGACCGACAGCGACGGGAACCCCGGTAACGGCTATCAACCCACGGATGTGGTGGTAGGCGGCGTGTCTCCGCAGGAAGCCCGGCTTTACGCGGAGAAAACGGCGGCCCTCCTCATCGATGCCGATGGCAACGGAAGTTTCAGCGTCGGAGATACCGTGAGGTATACGGTATTCCTCAGAAACATGGGAAAAGTGCCTTTGACCAACGTGACCTTTAGCGACCCCATCCCGGCCAACCTTTCTTATGTCAGCGGGAGCGCCACGGTTACTTCGGGGGGAGTGGTTGGGGTTTCAGGAGCAAACCTGTCGGCCACCCTCCCCGCCCTGGCGGCAGGCGGTCTGGCCGAAATCCGTTTCGATGTCACCATAGAAAACCCGGGAACCTTTACGAATCAAGGCACAGTGGCTTCGGATCAAACGGAATCCGCTTTGACCGACTCGGACGGTGCCCCAGAAAACGGGAGTCAGCCGACCCAATTCAACGCCGTGGCCGCCAACGGCAAGGGCTCTCCTTCTTTGGTCCTTGATAAGCTGGCGATTCTGACCGAAGATTTTAACGGCGACGGCCTGGTGAATCCGGGTGAAGCGATCACTTATGTCATTACCATTCAAAATATCGGTTCAGGCGCCGCCGAGGATGTCCGGTTGAGTGATCCTTTACCGGCCTTGACCACGATGAGCTCCGGTTCAGTGACCTCAACCCACGGTGCGGTGTTGTCGGAAAACCCGGTGACGGTCAATATCGGTCAAATCAACCCTGGCGAGGTGGTCACCGTTCGGTTCCGGGCGCACATCGATGCCGGCGCACCCAACGGCGCCTCCGTGCTGAATACGGCGACGGTTTCTCAGGCCGGGAGCGGACCGCTTCAAGCCCAGCAAACCACCATTATTTTAAGTGCTCCGGCGGTTGTCGGCTCCTTATGCGGTTCCGTTTATAAGGATTGCGACAATGACGCTACCCGGGATCCCCTGGAAAGGGGCATCAGCGGGGTAACGGTCCATTTGTTCCGCGGCAACGGGACCTGGACCGCCACCGCCACCACCAATTTCCTTGGCGTCTATCGCTTTAACAATGTGCCGGTAGGGGCCTACACGGTTCAAGAGGTGGTTCTGACGGGATATACGGCCGTGGGGCCGACGGCGGTGCCCGTGTCGATCGCGGAAGGGCAGACGGCCCACGCCAGCTTTGCCCTGCGGGTTTGTGACGGCTGTATTAAAAAAATCTACCTCCCGCTGATTTTGAATTAAGAAAAGGGGGGGGCGGCATCCCGTAACCCCCTTTGAACACTTTCAAGGGCCTCCCTATTTCGGTACAGCCATAGCGCTGCGGCCGGGATCTCCACGATATTAATGATATTTTGAATCAGGGGTGCCAGCTAAAGTCATTCCGAAATTTAAGGACGAAGAAGAAGAGAGGGAATTCTGGGCCACTCATTCTCCGCTCGAATATTTTAGTTCAAGCGAGATCAAAAGAGTCGCTTTTCCTAATCTTAGGCCCTCCCTTAAATCGATTTCGATTCGGTTACCCGAAGCCTTGTTGAATGAGCTTAAGACCCTGGCCAATAAGAAAGACGTGCCTTATCAGAGTCTGGCAAAAATTTATCTGGCCAGGCAAATTGCCGAGGAGAGAAAGGGTTTGCCCCGGCCTTTATCTAAAGGCAGGGGTAAGGCTGAAGCGCGGGGTTGAAGAGAAACATGGGGAGCAAAGCCTGCAAAGATTTCATATTGCGAGTTCGAAATTGGATCGCCTGATTGGCCAATAGTCGATTCAAAAGATCCTGGACAACAGAAAATATTCAATGTGAAGGTGTTCGACGCCCTGAAAGCTGCCGCCCGCGGCTTGATCCATCGATACAACCATTTTCGGAAAGATGTCCTGGATTTTCAGAAGGTTTGATGAGGCCGAAGATCCCAATGATTTGTCGGCGCCTCCCCGCAACCGACTGGAAAAGCTCTACGGAAACCGTTCGGGGCAATATAGTATAAGGGAAAAAAAATAAAAAAAAGACTTCCAGCTATTCACCCCGGAGAAGTGCTTTTGGAAGATTTCATGAAGCCCTTGGGTTTGACCGGGTATCGTCTGGCCAAAGACATCGGGGTACCGTCATTAAGGATCAATCAAATCATCAGGGGGAAAAGATCGATCACCGCCGATACGGCTTTGCGGTTGGCCCGGTATTTTGGAACCAGCGCCGGTGTCTGGCTCCGCCTTCAAGCCCGGTATGATTTGGAAATAGCCGAAACGAAGTTAGCGGATCGGATCAATCGGGAAGTGAAAACCCGACCCCGTTTGACCCCGGAACAGCAATTGGCTCTCTAATTCAACGATTTTCCCTACATCATGTCAAATAATTGACCTTAGAAACATTCACTCTGCTCTAAAAACTTCTTGTCCTGATGTCCCTGCCCCCCGCAGGGAACCGCGGCGGAGTCTCCTTGGCTCCGTGGCTCTGTGGTGAAAAGTCTTTTCGCTCGACCCTTGCATTTTTGAAACAGATGATATATACTACCGGTATAGATCATGGAGGTATCGGAGGTGTGTCATGCCACAAACAGCTAAAATTTTTATGAACGGTCGCAGTCAAGCGGTCCGTCTGCCTGCAGAGTTTCGTTTTTCAGTCCGAGAGGTTTTTATCGAGCGCCAGGGAGATGCGGTG
>Ga0315283_10001258_pt1 | contig 20187 bp, 15 predicted proteins | sample YL17G09_0_MG_FD_204541 | JGI IMG/M metagenome (GOLD analysis project Ga0315283, IMG submission 204541) | Sediment microbial communities from Yellowstone Lake, YNP, Wyoming, USA - YL17G09_0 | ecosystem: Environmental > Aquatic > Freshwater > Lake > Sediment | place: USA: Wyoming | collected... | reverse complement strand
TTTTGCGAGATTGAGGAGGACTGTCTCGAACTCTGCTACAGCGACTCCGCCTCTAATTACCTGAGACGGTTCGAGGACAAGGACGAATTCGACATCGCGCTCGAGAAAAGGAAAGAGGATGTCGGCGACGCTCCCTTCGAAGAGGACAAAGAGCCGGAAGACGAGGAAGAAGATACCGACGAGACTGAGGACGGTTTCCAGATCAAAGGGGAATCGGACGATCTCTAATCTCTTCCCGCCTTTTTCAACCCGGTTTTCATCTCGTTCAAGAGGTTCAACGCTTCAAGGGGGGTCATCGCGGCCGGGTCAAAGCTCTCGAGCCTGTCTTTGATCTCTTCGAGGGCCGCGAATTCCCGGTCTTCGGGAAAGAGCAGCCTCTGGGAGCGGTCGCCGCGGCCGGGTGAGCGATAGGCCATCCGGGGCTGCCCTGATTCGTCAAATTCCTGTTTCTCCAGGTTGAAGAGGATCTCCCTGGCCCGGTCGATCACTTCGCGAGGAATCCCCGCCAGCTTGGCCACGTGGATTCCATAGCTCTGGTCAGAAGGCCCGGGAACGATCTTCCGCAGGAAGATCACATCCTCCTTCCATTCCTTGACGGAGACATGGTAGTTCTTGATCCTCTTGAGGGTCAAGGCCAACTCCGTCAGCTCGTGATAGTGCGTGGCGAACAGCGTCTTGGCCCTGAGGCTCTCCTTCTCGTGGAGGTGCTCGGCCACGGCCCAGGCGATGCTCAAGCCGTCGAATGTGCTCGTCCCGCGTCCGACCTCGTCCAGGAGAATGAGACTCTTCGGGGTAGCGCTGTTCAGGATGTTCGCCGTCTCCAACATCTCGACCATGAACGTCGACTGGCCGGCGCTGAGGAGGTCCATGGCCCCGATACGGGTAAAGATCCGGTCCACGAGGCCGAGCGAGGCGGCCGATGCCGGCACGAACGACCCCATTTGGGCCATGATACTGATGAGCGCCACCTGCCGGAGATACGTCGATTTCCCACCCATATTAGGCCCCGTGATGATCAGGATCTGGTCATCCCGGCAGTCGATGTGCGTGTCGTTCGGAATAAACGTCCCGACGCTCGTGACTTCGATGACCGGGTGCCGGCCGCCGGTAATGCCGAGGGTATCGCTTTCATCAACCGTCGGTCGGCAATAGTTCCGCCGGGAGGCCAGTTCGCCGAGCGCCAGGAGGACGTCCAAACGGGCCACGTCCGCGGCAATCCTCTGGAGCCTCGTCGTCTCACGCGCCACGGCTTCCCGGGTCTCGATGAAGATTCTGGACTCCAGTTCGGCCATGCGCTCCTCAGCATGAAGGATCTTCTCTTCATGCTCCTTGAGTTCAGGCGTAAGAAAGCGCTCTGAGCCCAGGAGCGTCTGTTTGCGGATATAATCGGACGGGACCAGGTGGAGATTGGGTTTCGTGACGTCGATGTAGAAACCGAAGACCTTGTTGTAACGGACCTTGAGAGAGGAGATGCCCGTTCGCTCCCTTTCCCTCTTCTCCAGGAGCGCGATGAAAGCCTTACCGGACCTCGACACCGTCCTCAGCTCGTCCAGATCGGCGCTGAAACCTTCCTTGACGATTCCGCCTTCCGTGGTCAGGAAGGCCGGTTCGTCAAGTATCGTCCTGTCGATGAGCCCGGCGATGTCCCGGCCGTCGTCCCATCGTTCCAGGGCCTCCCGGAAGATCTCGGCCGAAAAGCCCTTGAACTTTTCCCTTATCCGCGGTAATGGCGCAAGGGACTTCTTCAAGGAGACCAGGTCCCTGGGGTGGGCGGCCGCGAGAGAGATCTTGCCCGTCAGCCTTTCCAAGTCATGGATCCCCTTGAGCTCCTCGCGGACCTCATGCCTTTCGATGGTCAAGCGCAAGGCTTCCTCAACGGCGTCCAGCCTGGCGTTGATGACTCCGGCATCGCAAAGGGGCTCTAAAAGCCAGCCGCGGAGCATCCGCCCCCCCATGGAAGTCATGGTCAGGTCCATGACATCGAGAAGCGTGTCCTTCTGCCGGCCGTCTCGGATATTCCGGACGAGCTCCAGATTCCTCACCGTCGCCGCGTCCATCACGAGATGGTCACCGGAATGAACGAAGCGGATCCTATGAATGAGGCTGACGGAGTCCTTCCTGACCTTCCGGACATAGTGGAGGAGCGCTCCGGCCGCGGAGATCGCCAGGTCCATTCCATCCAGGCCGAAGCCCGCCAGAGATCTTACTCGAAAGTGCTCCTCGAGCAGTTGACGCGCTTGGGATAGGTCGAAGGCCCACGCTTCCACGGCGCTCGTGGGAACGGCAAAAGCCCCTTGTGGACGGAGGACCTGGAAAACGGCTTCTTCCTCCCCCTCGGGAAAAAGAATCTCACGGGGAGAGGTCTTGAAAAGTTCGTCGGAGGCTGTCCGCTTGTCCTCGGGCCGACCTTGGAGCGTCCGGACCTCTCCTGAAACTAGATCGACGAAGGCCAGCCCCCATCCATTTTCCCTGAAGAGGACGCTGGCGATATAGACGTTCTCCCGGGCCTCGCCGTTCTCGATCTCAACAGCCGTCCCCGGCGTCAGGACCTTGATGACCTCACGACGGACGACGCCGCGCGCCGTCCGCGGGTCTTCCATTTGCTCGCATACGGCGACCTTGAAACCGCGGCGTAGGAGCTTGGCCAGGTAGGAGTTGACGGCATGGTAGGGGACGCCGCACATAGGGACCTTCTGACGCGAAGTCAGGGCGATCTCAAGGACCGGAGACGCCGTCTTGGCGTCCTCATAGAACATCTCATAAAAATCGCCCAGGCGAAAGAACAGGAGGGCGTCTGGATGCTCCCTTTTGATCCGGAAGTACTGCTCCATCATCGGGCTTAAGGAGTTCTTATCGGTCATGACAATGTTCAACTATACGCATAGCCGAAAGCTTTTTCAAGGACGCAGCGTCGTCATGTCAGCAGGTCTTTGGGCCGGCCAACCGGGGAGGACACTTTTCGACCATCCGCTTTGCCGCCTTGACGGCATGATTATGGGCGTTTTGGCAGCGGAAGCATCTCTTTTCTTGTGATTGAATCAATAACGGCCAAATTCTTACTTGGCGGCACTGGATGCCGCCCGAAAGCCCCCGTAGCGGAGGGGGGACCCGTCGGCTTATCCGATGGGGGGAACCGACGGGACTGGTTCCCCGGGGGCCGGGGGCCAAGGGCGGCTCCAGGCCGCTCGCACTTCCCCTCGCCGGGGCAAAGAAGTATGCCGCCTGCACTCCGACCGGCCTCCAGACATAATCACATAAAAAGAGATGCTTGCTTTAACGGCGTTCTGATTGAACAAAGCGGGCGCGCTATAGTATAATCTTCTTTCATGAAACTGAACGCGCCAAACATCCTGACCCTCCTCCGTATCCTATCCGTTCCGGCCGTCGTTATCGTCCTCCTCTCAGATTTCAGGGGACGGGAGATCACCGGTTTCATCATCTTTCTCTTCGCGGCCCTAACCGATATGATCGACGGCTTCCTGGCCAGACGGAAGCAGATGATCACGGTCTTCGGCCAGCTCCTCGACCCCATCGCCGACAAGCTCCTGATCGCTTCCGCCCTCATCTGTTTCGTGGAACGGCAGATCGTTCCCGCCTGGATGGCTGTTATCATCATCGGAAGAGAGATCGCGGTGACCGGTTTCAGGGCCATCGCTTCATCGAGAGGGCACAACATCCCCGCCTCCCCGCTGGGAAAGGTCAAGATGGTCCTCGAGATCGTCACCATCTGCCTGCTGATCCTCGGGCCGGAGCTCCTCGGCAAACTTTATTTACTTTCCAAACTGGGACTCTGGCTCATCATCATCTCGGCCGTAGCTTCGGCCGCGGAATATTATATCCGCTTCGGACACGCAATCCTTTCAAAGGACCCCTAAAAGCGCTCCGCGCGCTTTTTCCAGGCTCTCCCAGTTCTCGACATTGACCATTGCGGGCGGTTCAGGCCAGCCGCGGCTGATCCTTTTCATCAACCCCGAGAGAACTTTTCCCGGACCCGTCTCCACACAGAGTTTGATCCCCGCTTCCCGGAGGGCCTCCATCGACGTCGCCCATAGCACGGGCCGGCTGACCTGCCTTTTAAGGGCGTCCCTGGCCTCCTCGCCCGTCCGGACAGGCCGGGCGTCAACATTGGTGATCACGGGAAATTTCGGATCCTTGAACGCGACGCCGTCCAGGTCAACCCCGAGCCTCTCCTCTGCCGGTTTCATCAGGCTGGTATGGAAAGGGGCGCTGACCGGAAGCATGACATATCTCGCCGGCTTGATCAGGCGGATGGCTTCCTCTACCGCTTCCGTGTGACCCGCGATCACGATCTGCTCAGGGCTGTTCCAATTGGCGATCTCCACGGTCCCCGAGACGGCCTCGAGGACCTTCCGGCGAACGTCTTCATACGCGGCGCCCAACAGGGCCGCCATCGCCCCGACGCCCAGGGGGACGGCCTCCTGCATGTATGTCCCGCGCTTGTGGACGAGCCGGACGGCGTCCTCGAAGGCGAGAACACCCGCCGCGACCAAGGCCGAATATTCGCCCAGGCTGTGTCCTGCCGCTATCGCGGGATCGGCCCCCAGCAGGGAATAGGCGATCGTGCTGACCGTGAGCAGCGCGGGCTGGGTGTTCCGGGTCAACCGGAGTTCCTCTTCAGGTCCCTCGAAGCAAAGCTTGGAAACGGCATAGCCAAGAGCTTCGTCGGCCCGGCTGAAGATCTCCCGCGCTAGGGGGGAATGGTCGTAGAGGTCCTTCCCCATGCCGACGGTTTGTGAACCCTGGCCCGGAAAAAGGCATGCGAAATGGTCCATGGCAGTCCTTCTCTTCTGGAACGTTATTTCAGACAGTCCCTATTGATGCGGATGTCGGCCTGGGCCTTGAGGTTGCCGATCCAGGCCGCGATCTGCTCCTCCCGCTTCTCGTCCTGGATAAGGGCTTCGATCCGGTCTAGGACCTGGATCATGGGGGGCGGCACGGTTCCCTCCCGCTTCTGGGCGGGAACATAGACGTCCTGATAATAGGCTTCGATCTCCTGGAGAGTGACGGGAGCGCTCTGACTGAACCGGGAAGCGATGACCTTCCGGAAGATAAGCTTTTCTTCGACATAGGGTCTCAGGTCGACCTCCTCGAACCCGAATTCCTCGAGCCCCTTCCGAAAAATCTCCGGCCCAAGCGTCAGAGCAAGCGCGTTCACGGCCGCCGCGATCTCCTCGCCTCCAGGCACGCCTTGTTCCCTGGCAATATCGACGACTAGCTTCTGCTCCACAAGCCGGTCCAGCAAGCGCTCCAAGGACCCTTCCCCCGCATCGTCGGAATAGAGCCTGAAGCGGTCCGCGATCCTTAGGTCGATCCGGGTGATGACCCGCTTGTTAACGACGGCAGCGACACAATCCTCGACCTGAGATCCGGCCGACGGGAGGAGGCCCGCGACCAGCACCAGTAAAGACGCCCCGATTTTTTTTATCATGTCATTAGCCTGGCATATTCCCGAGTCGAAGCGGCTGCAGATGCGAGGCGCGGAGGGTGAAACTGTACTCCCGGTACTGCGAACCCTTCGCAACCAAGCAGATGCGGTCGGATCGGCTCGCCCGGAGGGCAAAAAATGCCGGTTTTGTTGAGATGAACTTTCGGAAACCGAATGATAAATCGGTTTATCGGAGATATCGCTTGAGTTAAACAACGCATCGGCTTTTTTATGAATAAGTCAGGTTAGAACATGTTCCCGATCGTGATGAACAGCAGCGGCCGGCCTTTTTTCTTTGGATCGTCGAGGTTCCAGCCCAGATCGAAACGGACGGGGCCCAACGGCGTCCGGTACCGGAGACCGAATCCGAGGGCGCCCTGGAAGTTGAACAGGCTGAAGTCCTTCCTCTTGGAAAAGACCTGGCCGATGTCGTAGAAGACGGCGCCGGAAAGGTCCCTGAGGATGGGAAACAGCGGGAATTTCATTTCCAGGTTGGTCAGGAACATCGCCTTTCCTCCGATGGGCATTCCTGTCTTGGGGTCCTTGGGACCGAGCTCGTCGAACGTGTCTCCCCGGAAGGAGTTGCTCCCTCCAGCGAAGAACCTTTCCGGAACGGGCATCCTCCCCCGGCCCAGTCCGAGCCGGAAGGTCGTGCTAAAGTTCAGGTGGGTCAGAACCGGGTAATAGTACTGGAACTTAAAGAAGCCCTTGAGGTAGTCGGACTCGGTCTTGAACGCCGGGTAGGCCCACTCCCCCACGAAGCTCAAGAAGAAGCCCCTGGCAGGGTTGAACGTGTCATCCCGCCGGTCCCAGATCATGCTCCCCGACACCAGGGTCGTCGAATAGGGCTGGAGCTGGCGGTCGACCTCGGACTCCGCGATCTCCAGATAGGTCAGCTTCGTCCTCAACAAGCTGATCGTTCCGAGGAGGAGAAAGCCGCCGGCCAGCGGTTTGACGGTGTTCAGGCTGATGCCCCTCCGGTCGAACCCAAAGCTCTTCCGGTCCTCCCCCTCGAGCCAGGCGTTCATCGAGGTATGCATGGGGATCCCGAAGAAATAGGGTTGCTCCCAGGAGATGACCCCCCGCTTCTCGATAAGGCTGAACTGGGTGACCAGGATGACCTGGGAGGCCGTGCCGAAGACGTTGCTCCTGATGAACTCGGCCGTTCCCCGCAGCCGGATGTCATTCTCCCAGAGGGCAAAGGACCTTGGCTCGTTCCTGGTCTCGAGCCCCACTCCCAGGCTGGCGTAATTCCGTTCTCCTTCCCGCACGGTGATGACCAGGTTCTCGCTCTCTTCCGAGACCGGAACCTCATCGACCTTGACCTCGGAAAAGACTCCCAGACCCTCGAGTCTCCTCTTGGTTTCGAGGATGAGTTCCCGCGAAGCATCGTCCCCTTCTTTGAGCCTCACCTCCTTGAGGATGCTCTTCTTCCGTGTCACCTTGTTCCCCGTGATCACAATGCCGCCGATCCGGACCCTGCGGCCCTCGTTGACGGAGATGGTCACGGAGAAGGAGCTTGTCGAGATCGGCTTGATCTCGGAGACGATCTTCGTCCCGCGGACGCCGCGATCGAGGTAAAAAGCTTCGATCCTTTCGACGTCCCTCCGGACATCGGGCGCGAAGAGCGGCCCTCCTTCGGTGCTCACCATCGAGGCCCGGACCTCATCCGCGGAGAATATGGAGACCCCCTCGAGTGCGAGCCGGGTGATCCTATCCTGCGGTCCTTCCCGGATGAAGAAGATTGCCGTCGCCGCCTTTCCCCGGCTCTTCAAATTGATGTCGACATGGCAATCGGGAAAACCGTTCGTCTGATAGAAGAGCTCGATTTCGCGGGGGATCTCGAAAAGGCGCTCCCCGTTCAAGAGGGCGAAGAACGGAAGCTTTTCGTTGATCCCGACCTCAGCCCTGATCCGGGGGGAAGAAAAAGAGGACAGGCCGTCGAACTCCACGGAATCGACCCTGTATGTCTCTCCGGGGCTGACATCATAGATCACGCGGATCTCGTTTTCCGGACGCTCGATCCGGGACCTCGTCGAGGCGAAGACGTGACCTTGTTTCCTGAGATAGGTCAGGATGCGCGCCTCCCCTTCCGCCAAACCCCATTCTTCGAAGATCCGCTCTTCCCAGATCGGCGCCAGCAGGCTTGCGGGAACGCTCGCTCCCCGGATGAGGAAGCTGATCTTTTCCCGGGGGAGGACGCTGATCGTAAGGGCAACGCGGCCGTCGGCTTCGTCAAAATCCTCCCGGACGATATCGAGCGCGGCCCTTTGGTAACCGAGGCTGTTGTAGTAGACCTTCAACCGCTGAAGGTCTTCCTGGAACTTTGAGGGAACGTAGATCGCGCCTTCTCGGTTCCGCAACCGCTTGCTGAGCTCGCTCTCAGGAACGATGGGACTGCCTGAGAAAGCGATCTTTCCGATCGCAAACCTCTTCCAGGACCCGATCTTGAAACCGACGTCGGCGACGGATGCGTTGGTGTCCTTCTCGGTTTCCGCCAGGATCTCGGGCTCGAAGTAGCCTTCTTTTTTCAGGAGCTCCCTGAGCTCCCCGACCGCCTGATCGATCTTGTCCTCGGAAAAGATGCTTCCCGGCCGCAGGACTTCAACGGCTTCCCTCATCTTCTTCTGCGGCAGCTCTTTTCCCCCAAAAAATGAAAGGCTTCGCGTAGTGAGGTTATGGGTCAGGACGAACGTGAGGTCCACGCGGGCGTCGCCGCTCCGGAGGACCCGGATGTCGGAGAAGAGGCCGGTTTGGTAGATCTGTTTGACGCTCTGATCGACCTTCTTCAAAGAATAGGGCTCGCCTTTCCGGATGGAGATAAGCTCCTCCAGGTTTTGTTCGCCGGCCTGGCCGTCCGCCCGGATAATAACGTTCTCGATGACCGGCGGCCCGGACTCCTGGAGGAGTGGGAGCGCGACGGAAGGGAATGCCGTGAGCAGCAAAACGGTCCAGGTCAGCCGCGGGAGCTTCGTCTTCGTCCCCGGACGCTCAGAACCTTTTGCGAATCTTGACATCGAAGCTGATCCGTCCCAGTTCATTCCTCATGCCCACGAGAGAAAAATCTTGGCTCAGGTCCCATTCCATCCTAACGATCTCTTCCCTCTGGGTCGTCAGGTTGGTGGAATATAGGATCGACAGGTTGCGGGAAATCTGCCTTCCGACCGTGAGCCGGGCCGTCATTTCGGCCGAGGAGCCCAGGACGAAAGGATCAACCCTGAATCGGGCCAAGCTGAATAGCCCTTCAGCTCTCTTCTGGGCCTGCTCCGCGATCTGAAAAGAAAGAAGGGAGGCCGTGCTGAGCCGGGTACTCGTGTCATAAGAGTAGGAGCGCCGGAAGGCCTCGCCCAAGGCCAGAAGGGCCAGGACATCCTCGGGAGGAAGCGGCGGCGAAGAGCCGAACTCCGGTCTCAGGTTGTTGACGAGCCCGTTCAGGGAAAAGGTGACCCGATAATCCTTGACGTAGGTCTCCCCCCGGAAATCCAGGTACGGCTCGACTGAGGCCGGATTGAAGAAGCTCAGCCGGCCGCGAACGACCTTGAACTTCCGATCCTGAAAGTAGACTTCGCCGCCCAGGGCTTCGATGTCGCCGAGGATGAGCGGCGAGTTGATGTTCCCCGAGATGGTGAGGTCGAGCCGTCCGCTGATCCTGCCCAGGGAGTTCTCCATCCAGGCGTTCTCGCCCGCCCGGAGCCTCAGATTCAGGGACAGGTCGTCGAAGAATCCTTTTTCCCTCCTGCTTTGAATGGCAGGTGTCGATGAGAACCCGAACTTTTCATAGATCTCCCGTCTCCAGGAAATCCGAGAAAAGGAAAGTTCCCCGTCCAAAACGAAACTCCGGCTGTCCTTCGTCAGCCGGACCCATCCGTCCGTCAGCGCCCTCGTCCGTTCTAGTGGCGAGAGGGCCATATTCTTCCCATCCATCCGGACATCGATGAATTCGACGCCTTTCCCGCCGATGCCGACCTCCCCGCCGCCCCGGACGTCCCCGTCCCCCAGCTTTCCCTGGAACGAGCGCACGGAGATCTTGCCGTCCTGGATGAACGCCAACCCGGTGAAATCGTTCAAAGCGTGGGCAAACCCCGGCAGCGGAAGAAGGGATCCCTGAAGGTCCACGGCCCCATTAATTCGGGGAGCCGTCCTCAAGCCTCGGACCTCTCCCAGATAATTGAGGTGGCCCTTCGCCCCTTTCCAGGGCAGGAGAAGATCGAGGTTGTTAATGCCCCCCTTGATGTCCCCTAAGATCGAGTCCTGGTGAAGAGGAAGTTTGAAGAGCATCTGGAACTCGTTGGATCCAGGCAGAAAGCTTCCTCGGATGTCCAGGTCGATCCTGTCCTCCAAATAGCCTAGGGCACAATCTCCCCTGGCTTCGGTCTTCTGAAATGGCGGATACAACAGGTCCAGGACTTCGAACTCGCCTGACGGCCTGTCCTTGCCGAAAACGCCCTTTCCTCCCAGACCAAAATTGAGCTTTCCGTTCAGCCCGGACTGCAAAGCGGCAAGGTCCAGGCCTTTCCCGGCAAGGTCAATATCGAAATCGCCGCCGACCGGCTTTAAGGAGAAATCCCCGCCGACCGTCCCATTGAAAAGCATGAAACCGAGGCCGCTCAGGTGCAGGGTCCCGTCCTTCCAGGCCAGGCCGCCCCTGACGTTCGTGGCCGGCTGGCCGAGGATCCGGAGTTCCGGGCTCGAGAAATCTCCTTTGAGCTGGAGGCCTCCGGCGTCCTGAACGAGTTTGAACACTCCCTTGGCCCTTCCCGTCAACGGCAGAAGGACATCGAGAGGCGGAAGGATCATTTCGACCGCTCCATCGGCCAGACGAAAGCCGGCCTCAACCCGGTTTCCTTCGACGGTCAGGTCGATCTCTCCTTTCATGTTCGCGTCGTTTGTCCGGAACGTGCCGAGGACGTTTCCTCTTAGGATATCGATCGTCCCCTCGACGGAGGCCGCATCGTACTTGGCGAATCCCGCGGGCGCACAGGAAAACACAGCCGTGACGCGCGGCTGATCATAGTCTCCGGCGATCTTGATGTCCGCGGTTCCCCTGCCCCGGATCTCCGGGAACTCGAAGGTGCGGTTCAAGATGAACGACGTGAAAGCCCTGGCCTGTTTGACGTCTTTGATCTCCCCGCGGATCGCCAGGTCCATGTCCCGGCCGACCCTGACCCCTCCCCGGACCTCGACCCTGCCGAAGCTTGAATCCAGGTCGGCAGACGAGAAGGTGAGGTCCTTGGCCTGAAGGTCCATTTCGAACCGCACCTTCCCCCGGAAAGGGTACCTGGGAGGCTCCGGCGCCTCCAAATCATCCCTGAACTCCCCATCGGAAGTGAGCCGCTTGTTCTCGAGAACAAAATTCCCCCAGATAGGAGACCGGACAGGCCAGGGTACCTTGAAATAGCTCAAGATCGGGTCGATGAGAACTCCGCGGATTTGCCCGTCGACCCGCCCCCCGCCGAATCGGATAAGGACGGACTCCGTGGGCGCGTATCTTTTTTGGAGATTGAGTTCCACTTCTCCCCCGGCCTTGCCCCGGACCGCAACCCGGCCCGTGACCTCGCCCAAGGGGACTAGGTTCATCGTGACCGCCCGGCTGGAAAGGTCCGCGTTAAAGAAAAGTTCGCCGCCTTTTGTTTCCAACCGGCCGCGGCCTTCCGCATGGCCTTCCCAGTCAAAAGGAATGTTCAGGAGGCGGGCGATGTGACTGATCTCGACGTTGAAAATCGTATTGAGTTCCAGGACGGGCCGGGCCTGATTGCGCAGCGTCCCATCGGCCTTGATGACGAACCCGGTCCCTTCCACGACCAACCCGCGGATCGAAATCTCTCGCCCTCGTCCGAAGACCGAGAGCGAGGCTCTGCCGCCGAACGGGACCTTTGAAGCAGCCGGCGTAAAGGTATACTCGCCCGCGTCCGCCTGGAAGGAGAAGCTGTCGCCCTCCTGGGCGAAGAGGACTTTCAACTTTCGGGAATGAAGAGAACCCTCCATCCGCCGATAGAGGATCTCACCGTCAAGGACCAGGCCCTTTTCGATCAGGAAAGGGAGCGGCCAGAAGGACTTGGATTTTTGCTTCGTCCTGCCTGCCCCTTCCGATATCTGCAGAACCGGCCCTTCGATGACGACGGTGAGGGGCTTCTCCTTGCGCAATAGGGACATGTAGGAGATCCGGACGGTCACTTTCCGGGCGGTGAAGAACGGCGACGAGGCGACGGCTCGGACGTCCTCCATGACCAGGGCCGGCGGAAAGTATGAGAGGCGCAGATGGGTGTAGGTGATGATCGTATCGAGCTTGGCCCTGGCTTGGCGGAGGAAGATGTTTTTGCCGACAACGAGGGCGCCGAAAAGCAGGGCCATGACCAGAAAGAAAGCGATCAACCCCTTGAATCTCTTCAGGATCTTCATCTTGGCCTTGGGAAAAGGCTGATGGCCGAAATGGCAGGCCCCTTATTTCCTGACCCTGGCCCAGTCCATCAGGAACTTCTCCATGCCGGCATCGGTCAGAGGGTGCTTGACCATCTTCTCCAAGACGGCGGCGGGGATCGTGGCGATGTCGGCGCCGAGGAGTCCTGCCTCGATGACGTGCCTGGGGTGGCGAATGCTGGCCACGATGACCTCGGTCTCCAGACGATAGTTCTCGAACAGGGTCACGATCTCCTCGATGAGCCCCATACCCTCCTGGGAGATATCGTCCAGCCTTCCGATGAACGGGCTGACGTACCTGGCCCCCGCCTTGGACGCGAGGAGGGCCTGGCCGGCCGAGAAGACAAGGGTCATGTTGACTTTTATCCCCTCACTCGACAGGATTTTAGTTGCTTTGAGTCCTTCGACGCAGACCGGGATCTTGATGACCACGTTGGGCGCGATCGCCGCCAGCTCCCGGGCCTCCTTGACGATCTCCCCGGCCGCGATGGAAACGCACTCTACGCTCACGGGGCCCGGGACGATCCGGCAGATCTCCCGTATGAGGTCCTCGAACTTCATGCTCTCCTTGGAACATAGGGAGGGGTTGGTCGTCACGCCATCCACGATGCCCCAGCCGGCGATCTCACGGATCTCTTCTAGGTTCGCGGTGTCCAGGAAGAACTTCATGGCCTCCCTCCTCGTCTCTTATTCCGTTATCTTCATGACCTGGTTCGATAGCGTCCCGATGCCATCGATCTGGACGTCTACCTGGTCGCCGGGCTGCATGGGCCCGACGCCGGCCGGAGTTCCCGTGGAGATGATATCCCCAGGAAAGAGCGTCATGATCCTCGAGATGAACCGGACGAGGAACGGGACGGTAAAGATGAGGTTCCTCGTATTCCCGGACTGTCTAAGTTTCCCGTTCAGGAAGGTTTTGATATGGAGCGCGGACGGATCGACGTCCGTGGCGATGCACGGTCCGCAGGCGGCAAAGGTGTCGAAGGACTTGGCCCGCGTGAACTGGACGTCCTTGGTTTGGAGGTCCCGGGCCGTAATGTCATTGAAACACATGTAACCCAGGATGTGCTCCTCTGTCGGGTCGTCGTCGGTCAGCAGGCTCGCCTTTTTCTTGATGACCACGGCCAGTTCCCCCTCATAGTCCACCTGTTTCGACATTCTGGGATAAACGATGATGTCCCCGGTCCCGATCACGGCGGATGAGGGCTTGAGGAAGAGCAGGGGCTCATCCGGGAGGGGCCTCCCCATCTCCTGGGCGTGGTCCTTGTAGTTCGCACCCACCGCCACGATCTTCGTGGGCTCAACGGGGGGCAGGATGAACACCTCGCTCATGGGCACGGGGCTGTCCTCGATCCCGAAATCCCTGAACACAGACCCTTTTACGGGAAAGAGGAACTCCTCCTTGAGGATCCCGTACATGATCTTTTTTCTGTAGCGAAAACGATAGATCTTCATCAAGGCCCATCCTTTAAGCTGTCGGCAACGGCCTCCGTTCTCGGGCTTTCGTTCCCGTTCCTGTCCACGGAGCTAATAGCATATCGATAACGCCGGCCCTTTTCAATCTCGGCGTCCGTGTAGGCGTTCTCGATGATAAGTTGAGGGGTCAGCAGTTTGTCTTCGGCCTCCCCTTCCACCCTGCGCCAGACCTTGTAACCGGCAAAGTCTTTTTCCCGGTTCGCCTCCCAGCTCAAGGCGATGAACCCCTTGCCCGTCACGGGCACCAAGCCTATGGGCGCGGCCGGCGGAAAAACGTCCTTGGGGACGATCTCCCGGCGCTCGGAATCGTCGCTCTCCAGATAAGGAGCGGTTTCGGTGGCCGAGGACCTGACAAAATAACGAAGGGGAAGGCCGTATTCGAATTCGCCGTCCTCATACTTAAGCTCTTTGACCAGACTCGAGTTGAGGAGCTTGACCGGATCGTCCTTCGACTCCCGGTAGACGTTGTATCCGGCCACACGGGGGAGTGTGGACATATCGACGTTCGCGGCGGGTGCCTGCCAGGCAAGGCAGACCTTGTCCTCGATGGAGCGGAGATCTAAGCCTTGAGGCGGAAGAGGGCTCGTCTGCGGCTCTATTTCGGCAGTGGGAGAGAAGGCGGATTCATGGGACCGCCGGTCTTTCACGCGAACGGCAAAAATGAACTTTGAGACCCCGATCTTCTTATCGGCGAGTGAGTATGGATAGGAGAAGCCCGCGGCGTCCGAGTCTTTCTCCTTCCGGTAGGTCGTGAGCTGTCCCCTCTCGATGACGGCCGCCGGCCGGGCCTTGGCCTCAAAGTAGTCCGCAGTCACCTGGATTGCCGGCGGAATTGCCGGTTGGGTTGCTGGTTGGGTTGCTGGTTGGATTGCCGGCTGGATTGCGGCCGTCTCACCCTTCGGCTGTTCGAGGACCCAGATCTCGACCTCGGCCACGGCGTCGAGAGGGGCGCCGTCCACGTAGGTCACCGGGTTTTTCCATTTCACGAAGATCTTGTCGCCGCGCTGGAAGAGGGTCACGGCCTCCACCTTCTGCGGCGTGCGGATGAGCGGCGGCAGGAGGGGGCCTTTCTTACCGCAGCCGGCGGAGAACGCGCAGACTAGGAGCACGGCGAAAGCGATGGGCTTCTTCATCACAAAATGAACCGTTTCAGGTCCTGGTCCTTGAGGATGTCCTTGAGCTGCTTCTGGACGTATTCCCTGCCGATGAGGATATTCTTCTTCCGGATGTTCGGGGCCTCGAAGGAAATGTCCTCCATGACCTTCTCCATGACCGTATGGAGCCTGCGGGCGCCGATGTTCTCCGTGTCTTCGTTGACCTTTTCCGCGATATCGGCGATCTCGTCAATGGCCTCCGGAGTGAACTCGACTTCGACGCCCTCCGTGGCCATCAAGGCCTCATACTGCTTGATAAGGGCGTTCCTGGGCTCGGTCAGGATGCGGATGAAGTCCCCCTTGTAGAGGGGGCTGAGCTCGACACGGATCGGGAACCGTCCTTGGAGCTCCGGGATGAGGTCGGACGGCCTGGAAACGTGGAAGGCTCCCGCACCGATGAAGAGGATGTGGTCGGTCCGGACAAGGCCGAATCGCGTGTTCACGGTCGTTCCTTCGATGATGGGCAACAGGTCGCGCTGGACTCCTTCGCGGCTGACCTCGGGTCCATGGCCCGTCTCGCGGCCGGCGATCTTGTCCACCTCGTCGAGGAAAATGATGCCCGAATGCTCCACCTTTTCGATGGCCAGGCGGGACACCTGGTCCATGTCCACCAGACGTTTCTCCTCGTCTTCCAGCAGGACTTCGCGGGCCTCCTTGATCTTCAGCTTCCTCTTCTTGGTCTTTCCCCCCATGAACCCGGGGATGAGTTCCTGGAGCTGGATCCCGATCTCTTCGACGCCGGAATTCGAGAGGATCTCGAATGGAGCGGCGCTCTTCTCCTTGACCTCGATCTCGACCGGACGGTCCTCCAGGAATCCGGCCCGAAGCTGTTTCCGAAACTTCTCCCGGCTCTCCAGAAACCCCCCGGTCTCCTCCTCGGACATGGAGTTCTCGCGCTTGGGCGGCGGCGGGAGGAGAAGGTCCAATATCCTCTCTTCGACGTTGCCCTTAGCTTTCTCCTCGATCTCCTCGATCTTCTCGGACTTGACCATATCCACGGATATGCGGACGAGGTCGCGGATCATGGATTCGACGTCCCTTCCGACGTAGCCCACCTCGGTGAACTTGCTGGCCTCGATCTTGAGGAAGGGAGATGACGTGAGCTTCGCCAGTCGGCGGGAGATCTCGGTCTTTCCGACGCCGGTCGGACCGATCATCAGGATGTTCTTGGGGGCGATCTCGTCGGCCAGCTCGGGGGGGAGTTTGCGCCGGCGGTATCTGTTGCGGAGGGCGATGGCCACAGCCTTCTTGGCGGCTTTCTGGCCGATAATGAACTTGTCGAGCTCGGCGACGATTTCCTGGGGAGTGAGCTCGGTGTCCCTGGGGTCCGCCGGCAGATTTTCCATCGATTCGGGCAGGCTGATGGCCATCTAGAGCTCCTCGACGGTGATGTGATTGTTGGTATACACACAGATCTCGGAGCTTATCTTCATCGCCTCCAGGGCAATCTCCCTGGCCGAGAGGGCCGTATGGCGGACCAAGGCCCTGGCTGCGGCCAAAGCGTAAGGCCCGCCGGACCCGATGGCAATGATGCCGTCGTCCGGCTCGACGACGTCTCCCGTTCCGGAGATGAGGAACGAACTTTCCTTGTCGGCCACGACGAGCATGGCGTCAAGCTGTCGGAGGGACTTGTCCATCCGCCAATCCTTGGCCAGCTCGATGGCGGCCCGGGAGAGGTTTCCCCGATATTCCTCGAGCTTGACCTCGAAGCGGGAGAAAAGGGCGAATGCGTCCGAAGTGGAGCCGGCAAACCCGGCCAGGACGGCCCCCTTGTGCAGCCGGCGGATCTTCTGGGCGCTCTTTTTAAGGATGGTCTGGCCCAGGGTGACCTGGCCGTCCCCCGCCAGGACGACGCCGTCCTTGTGGCGGACGCAGATCACGGTCGTCGAACGGATCATGGAAACATTTTCCTGTGTTTTTCTCATCTCGAATTCCATGATAACGGATAGCTCCCCGCAAGTAAAGCGGCCTCGGAACAGAACCCGCTTTCAGAGCGACGTCCGGATGTGCTAGAATTGACGCTCGGAAAGGAGGAAAGACACGATGGCCTCGTTGACGCTGGTTGTGATGGCCGCAGGCATCGGCAGCCGCTACGGCGGGCTCAAGCAGATCGACCCCGTCGGCCCAAACGGCGAGATCGTCATCGATTACTCCATCTATGATGCCCTCCAGGCCGGCTTCGACAAGGTCGTCTTCATCATCCGCCGGGAGATCGAGGACGTCTTCAGGCGGCAGGTCGGCCGGACCGTCGAGGGCCGGGTGGAAACGGCTTATGTTTTTCAGGAGCTCGATGCCTTGCCTGAAGGCTTTCATATCCCGCCGGGCAGGACTAAGCCATGGGGAACGGGGCACGCCATCCTCTGCGCGAAACGCGAGGTCCGGACGCCGTTCGCAGCCATCAATGCCGACGATTACTACGGCCGGACGGCCTTCGGATCGATGGCCGCCCACATGCGGAAGGCGGTGGACACTCCGGCGTTCTATGATTACGCCATGGTCGGCTATATCCTTGAGAGCACTCTCTCCGAACACGGCCACGTGGCCCGGGGCGTCTGCGCGGCCGATCCGGAAGGATGCCTCGTCGACGTATGTGAGCGCTTGGAGGTCCGACGTTTCGAGGACGGCGTCAGGTACACGGAGAACGGGCAGGATTGGATCGATATCCCCGCGGACAGCATCGTTTCCATGAACATCTGGGGGTTCACCCCGAGCATCTTTGGCGAGCTTGAGGCCCGTTTCCCGGTTTTTCTAAAAGCGAACGAACCTTTGATCAGCAAGGCCGAATTCCTGATCCCGGAGGTCGTAGGAAGCCTGATCCGCGAGAAAAAGGCCAGGGTCAAGGTCCTTCCCACCCATGAAAGATGGTACGGGGTGACCTATCCCGAGGACCGTCCCCGCGTTCAGTCGGCCATCCGCAAGCTCGTCGCAAATGGGCTTTATCCCGAAAACCTGTGGGGATCTTGAAAAACGGCGCCACGATAGATCAGGTCGATCTATATCCCCATGGCTTCCGAAGTAAATTCCACACGGTCCGCGTCGTCCTGGGAGAAATGGGCCCCGTCCCTTTCCTGATGAAGGTCCTGCCGTGGTCTTTTCGCCGGCGGTACGTTTTTTATTCCGAAAGGATCCGGGTCCCCGAGGCGTGTCCGCCTCTTCCGGCCCACCTCCATTTCGGCACCGCCGGAAAGAAAGACCTGGATCACCTCATGGCGCTCCGCAAGGGGTACTATAAGAGAGAAATGCTCGAGAGACGGTTGGATATGGGCCAGATGTGCTTCTTGGGATGGAACGGCAAGGACTTGATCCACGTTCGTTGGGTGTTCTCGGGGACGTTTTATGTCCCCTACTTGCGCCGGAGAATCGTCCTTGGGCCTCATGAAGTCCTCGGAGACGAGGCCTATACCGCTCCCGACTTCAGGAAGCAGAACATTTACGCCTGCGGCGGACGCCTGATGAGGATCGCGCTCCTGGAAAGGGGTTTCAACAGATTGACCGTGGCGACCGCTTCCTGGAATACCTCCGCTCGACAGGCCGTTCTGAAAGCGGGTTTGACCGAAATCGCCAGCTTCGGATATTGGAACGGGCCGGGATCCAGGAAATTCTTCTGGTCCGGGGACATTGAGGTCCATGATGACGGAACGATCATCTTTAAAACCGCCCTCTAAGGGCGACAAGATCGCATATAAGTCCTTCTGGGACTGGACGGGCCTCCACTTCCCCGCGCTTTTTGAGGCCCCATCCACCAGGTATTACCGGGAATGTGAGAGGAGGCTCTTCGAGACCCATTTTCCCGGGATCGCCGGCAAGAGGCTTCTGAAGACCGACCTCTGGGACGAAGCCAAGAATACCAGGATCCTGAGATACGCGGCCGACCGGGGCGCCGACGTCTACGGGATCGACATCTCCGCCGAGATGCTCAGACAGGCGAGGTCGGCCTTTGAAAACGGCCCGGCCCGCCAGAGGTTCATTGTCTCGGATGTCCGGGCCATCGCGTTCGCCGAAGGTTCGTTCGACCACATTTACAGCATGGGCACGATCGAGCACGTTAAGGAGCACACCCTGGCCGCCCGCGAGTGCTTCAGGGTGCTCCGGAAAGGAGGGACGGCTATCATCGGCGTCCCCAACGCCCACGACCCATTCTTCCGCCCGCTCATGGTCGGCATTCTCCAAAGACTCGGTCTTTACGCCTACGGATACGAGAGATCGTTCAGCATGCGGGCCCTGAAGAGGATACTGGAGCGTGAGGGCTTCGAGGTCCTCGCCGAGACGGGGATCCTCTTCATGCCCGGCTGGTTGAGGATGGCCGACCTCTGGCTATATGTCCGGAGGCCGAAACTCGCGTCCCTGTCAGCCCCCGCCATCTCGTTCTGCGCTTATCTTCACAGAAAATTCCCGCGGCTCGGACGCCACGGCTACTTAATTGCCTGCGTCGTCAAAAAACCATAGGAGAACATGAAAAATCTTCGTCTGGATCCGCGATCATCCTGCTTATAGCAGCCCTGGTCTCGAGCTCCGGGACAAGGATGGCCGGGTGATCGAGGGCGCCGCCTGCCGGGTCGGCTTCCGGATCGTCGAGATCAAGGACGGCCGCGGCCTTCTGGCTGAAGGAGGGCCCGTCCTCGAATTCTCTGCCCTGCCTTACACGGCCGAAGACCTGACGCAAGAAAGCCGGGGGAGCAAGCATCCGGTGGACGTCCCGAAGCGGGGCTTTTCCTGTCTGACACTGGACCACGTCCAGATGGGGGTCGGCGGAGACGCTGGAAGCATTTCTTCCGGAGAATTGGTTCATGTCCCGGAATTCCGGCTCGCGTCCGATCGGAATTTTAGGGTTATTGCAACCGTTTGACCTTTTTTTACGTAATTGATATCCTGAGGACAATACGCAGGAAATCTCCATGAAATGCCCTTCTTGTAAATATGATAATCCTGACGACACCCGCTTCTGCGGGAACTGCGGCAGGCCGCTCTTGGGGACTCCCGCCCCAGAGACCCTTTTTGCTCATTTATACCAGCCCTCCAGGGAACTTAAACGCAGCACGACCTTTGCCGGCCGGTACGAGATCATCGAGGAGTTGGGTAAGGGCGGCATGGGGAGGGTTTACAAGGCTTACGACTCCAAGATCAAGGAAAACGTGGCCCTGAAGCTCCTCAATCCCGAGATCTCCGCCGACGCGGAGACCGTCGAGCGGTTTCGGAACGAGATCAAGCTGGCCCGCCGGATCTCCCAAAGACATGTCTGCCGGATGTACGACCTGGGAGAGGAGGGCCTCACCTATTTCATCACGATGGAGTATGTGCCCGGGGAGAACCTCAAAAGCTTCATCCGCCGCTCCGGCCATCTGAACGAGGCCAAGGCGGTGAACCTCTCCAAGCAGGTCTGCGAGGGACTGGTCGAGGCCCACAGACTGGGAGTCATCCATAGGGACCTCAAGCCTCAGAACATCATGATCGACCGGGACGGCAACGCCCGAATCATGGACTTCGGCATCGCCCGTTCCCTCAGTGGCAAGGGCCTGACGGGAACCGGGGCCGTCATCGGGACACCCGAATACATGTCCCCCGAGCAGGCCGAGGCCAAAGATGTTGACGCGCGTTCGGACATCTATTCGCTGGGGGTCATCCTCTTCGAGATGGTCACGGGGCAGGTCCCGTTCGAAGGCGAGACACCGCTCAGTGTCGCCATCAAGCACAAGA
>Ga0315283_10001256_pt1 | contig 20201 bp, 18 predicted proteins | sample YL17G09_0_MG_FD_204541 | JGI IMG/M metagenome (GOLD analysis project Ga0315283, IMG submission 204541) | Sediment microbial communities from Yellowstone Lake, YNP, Wyoming, USA - YL17G09_0 | ecosystem: Environmental > Aquatic > Freshwater > Lake > Sediment | place: USA: Wyoming | collected... | reverse complement strand
CGCCGCCTGCCGTCGCTTCCCGACGGCATCGCCGCGATGCCTGTCGGTCTGGCGGAGTCGCCGTACGTCGCGCTTCCCCACAGCGCCCGCCTGCAGCGCCTCGAGGGCGCCCCGGCGAGCTGGCGCTGGCGTCCGCGGCGGCGAGTCGCGAGCGACCCGGCCGAAGCGGATGATGCGAACGTCGCGAGCGACGGGGGTGAAGCGTGAACCCCGGCACGATCGCCGGCACGGTCGGCGCGGTGGTGCCCGAGGACGCCCGGCAACTCGCGGTCGTCTTCGTCATGCTGATCGTCGTGCTGAGCATCGCCGCCGGTCTGATCTGGTACGAGCGGCGCCTCCTCGGCCTGCTCCAGGACCGGCGCGGCCCCAACCGCGTCGGTCCCTGGGGCCTCCTGCAGGTGCTGGCCGACACGCTCAAGATCATGTTCAAGGAGGACTGGGTCCCGCCGTTCGCCGACAGGAGTGTGTTCGTGATCGCCCCGGCGATCGTCTTCATGGCCGCGGTGCTCGCCTTCATCGTCGTCCCGGTCACGGAGACGATCGTCGTCGCCGACCTCAACGTCGGCCTGCTCTTCTTCCTCGCCACGTCGTCGCTCGCCGTCTATGGTGTGGTCCTCGCCGGCTGGGCGTCGCGCAGCAAGTACTCGCTGATCGGCGGACTGCGCGCCGCGGCGCAGATGATCAGCTACGAGGTCTTCATGGGGCTCTCTCTGGTCGGCGTGGTGCTGATCGCCGGGTCGTTCAGCCTCGTTGACATCGTCGAGAGCCAGCGCGGGCTCTGGAACGTGGTGCCGCAGTTCATCGGCTTCGTCATCTTCCTGGTGTCCGGCCTCGCCGAGACCCGGCGCCTGCCGTTCGACCTGGTCGAGGCCGACAGCGAACTGGTCGCCGGCTTCCACACGGAGTACTCGGGCATGAAGTTCGGTCTCTTCTTCGTGGGAGAGTACGTCGGAGTGACGCTGATCTCCGCGCTGATCGTCACTCTCTTCTTCGGCGGGTGGCTGGGTCCGTGGCTGCCCGGGGTCGTCTGGTTCAGTCTCAAGACCTTCGTCGCGATCACGTTCTTCATCCTGATGCGGGCGACGTTCCCGCGGCCTCGCTACGATCAGCTCATGGACCTCGGGTGGCGAGTCATGCTGCCGCTCGCCCTCGTCAACATCGTCGTGACCGGCGCCATCGTCGTAGCGCGCAGCCAATGAGGAGTGCGACACGTGAGTCGTGAGCCACAGACCCATCCTCCCCTGACCACCGACGTCGTGCCGGTGGGGCAGCGCGCGCGCCGCGGTCAGAACGCTGGCGCGCGCGCCTACACGACCGTACGCACCAGCTTGAGGGCCATCGGTATCGTGATCTGGCACGCGTTCCGCAAGCGCGACACGATCCAGTATCCCGATGAGATGGTCTACCTGCCGCCGCGCTACCGGGGGCGGATCGTGCTCTCGCGCGACCCAAAGGGCGAAGAACGCTGCGTCGCCTGCTACCTGTGCGCCGTGGCCTGCCCGGTCGACTGCATCACCCTGCAGGCCACCGAAGACGAGCAGGGCCGCCGCTATCCCGAGTGGTTCCGCATCGACTTCTCGCGCTGCATCTTCTGCGGCTACTGCGAGGAGGCGTGCCCGACCTACGCGATCCAGCTCACGCCCGACGTCGAGATGTGCGAGTACGACCGCCGCAACATGGTCTACGAGAAGGAGGACCTGCTCATCTCGGGGCCCGGCAAGTACCACGACTACGACTTCTACAAGGTCGCCGGAGTCTCCATCGGCGGCAAAGGCAAGGGGGAGGGGGAGGCCGACGCGTCGCCGCGCGACCGCTTCGGCCTCCTGCCCTAGGTGAGCGCCCTGGACACGAACCCGCACAGAGGCCGGAGGACGAGGTGACGTTCCTCTTCTACGTGGCCGCGATAGTGGCGGTCGTCGCGACGCTGCTCGTCGTCACGCGCTCCAATCTCGTGCACGCGCTGCTCTACCTGATCGTCTCGCTGACGGCCGTGGCCGTGGTCTTCTACACGCTGGGAGCGCCGTTCGTGGCGGCGCTCGAGGTGATCATCTACGCCGGCGCCATCATGATGCTGTTCGTCTTCGCCGTGATCCTGCTAGACCTGCGGTCTGACGAAGCCGAGCGGGTGCCGGCGCGCGCCTGGATCGGTCCGGCCATCCTCGGCGTCATCCTGCTGGTCGAGCTCACCGTCGCAGTCGCGTCCTCGCACAGCGGCGGTCCGGGCACTTCGGTCCCGGCGCAGCGGGTCGGCGAGACCCTGTTCGGTCCCTATGTGATCGGCGTCGAGCTGGCGTCGATGCTCCTGCTCGCGGCGCTCGTCGGCGCCCGCCATGTCGCCGACCGGCGCGACGAGCCCGAAGAACCGGACGCACCGGGCAACGGCCCACCCGACGAGGCGGCGTCGTGATCGCTGTGGTCTCAGCCGGTCACGGCCTTGCCCTGGCGGCGATCCTGTTCGCGATCGGCTTCGCCGGGCTGTTGGCGCGCCGCAACCTGATCGTCGTCCTCGCCTCGATCGAGATCATGCTCAACGCCGCCGGCCTGGCGTTCGTGGCCGCCGGCGCCCGTTGGGGTCAGGCCGACGGTCAGGTCATGTTCTTCTTCATCCTCACCGTGGCAGCGGCCGAGGTGTCGCTCGGTCTCGCCCTGGCGATCTCGTTCCGTCGCTATCTCCGCCGGCTCGACGTAGACCGAGCTGAGCGGATGAAGGGCTAGAGCGATGCTCTCCCTGCTGTGGCTCGTCCCCGCCCTGCCCGCCGCCGGCTTCGTCATCCTGACGCTGTTCAACCGCCATCTCAGCCGGCGGGCCGCCGCGGTCATCGGTGTAGGGTCGATCGCCCTGTCCGCCTATTTCGCGCTCAGCGCCGGGCTGGACTTCATGGTCAACCCGCCGGCCGGGCACGCGTACCGGCAGGTGCTCTGGACGTGGTTCGACGTGGCCGGCCTGCGGCCGCAGATCGCCTTCTACCTCGACGCGATGACGGTGGTCTTCATGCTCGTGATCACCGGCGTGGGCCTGCTGATCCACCTCTACTCGGCCGAGTTCATGCGCGACGATGCCGGCTTCACCCGGTTCTTCATGTACATGAACCTGTTCGTCGCCGCGATGCTGGTGCTGGTGCTCGCCGACGACCTCCTGCTGCTCTATCTCGGCTGGGAGGGCGTCGGGCTGTGCAGCTACCTGCTGATCTCGTTCTGGCACACCGACCCGAAGAACGTGTACGCGGGGCGCAAGGCGTTCATCGTCACACGCGTCGGCGACACGGCCCTGGTCGTCGGGCTCTTCCTGCTGTTCACCGACCTGCACACGCTCCAGATCCAGCCGCTGATGGCGGCGGCGCAGCAGCACTGGGCGGCCGGCTCCGGCGTAGCCGCGGCCGCGGCCGCCCTGCTCCTGGTCGGCGCCCTGGGCAAGTCGGCGCAGCTCCCGCTGCAGACCTGGCTGCCCGACGCAATGGCCGGCCCCTCGCCGGTCAGCGCCCTGATCCACGCCGCCACCATGGTGACCGCCGGCGTGTACCTGATCGCGAGAACCAACGTGCTCTTCTCGCTGGCGCCCGACGTGCGCTTCACGGTGGCCGTGATCGGCACGCTCACTCTGCTCTACGCCGGCCTGAGCGCCCTCGCCCAGCACGACATCAAGCGCGTGCTGGCCTACTCCACGATCAGCCAGATCGGCTACATGTTCCTTGCTCTCGGGGTCGCCGGCTGGTCGGTCGCCATCTTCCACTTCATGACGCACGCCTTCTTCAAGGCCCTCCTGTTCCTGTCGGCGGGCGTCGTGATCGAATCGCTCGGCGGCGAGCACGACATCTTCCGCATGGGCGGTCTGCGGCGCCGGCTGTCCCTGGTCTTCTGGACCTTCCTCGCCGGCGCCGCCTCGCTCTCGGCGCTGCCGCTGGTGACCGCCGGCTTCTACAGCAAGGATGAGATCATCGCCACGAGCCTGGGCTCGGTCGACGGCGGCGTCTGGCTCTGGGCCGGGGCGCTGGCCGGCGCCTTCATCACCTCGGTCTACGCCTTCCGGCTGGTCTTCATCGTGTTCTTCGGCGAGACGCACACCGAAGTGACGAGCCGCCCCGGCCGCCGCATGACGGTCCCGCTCGTCATACTCGGCGTGCTTTCGCTGGTCGGCGGGTTCGTCTGGATGCCCGAGTGGATGGGCGGCTTCGATCCGCTGGCCCGCTTCCTGGAGACGGCGCTGCCGACAACCGCAATGACCGGCGAAGGCACGGGCGGCAGCGCCGCCGAAGCCCTCACCGGCATGGTCCTGTCGCTGGCCGGCATCGCGCTCGCCTGGCTCTTCTGGATGCGGCGCCGCGAGGCCACGGCCGCCTGGGCGGCGCGGCCCGTCGTCGCGCGCACGCAGCGATTCCTGCTCAACGGCTGGGGCTTCGACTGGCTCTACGAACGCGCCTTCGTCGTGCCCGTGAAGTGGTTTGCGCGCGTGGCCCGCGACGACCTTGTCGAACCGGTCGTGACCGGCATCGCCTGGCTCAACGTGCGGGGCTGGCAGACTCTGAGCTCGTCTCAGAACGGCCGTCTGCGGACCTACCTGGCTGTCGCCGGCGTCGGGTTCGTGGCGGCCGTCGCCTTCGTGATGTGGGGATGGCAGTGAGATGAGGAAGCTGTGATCGTCGTCTGGTACATCGTGCTGCCGGCGCTCGCCGCGCCGCTCGCGTGGCTGGGCGGGCGAGCGCGTCCGGCGCTCGCCCGCTGGATCGCGCTCGCCGGTACCGCGGCGCCCCTCGCCCTTCTCGTCTGGCAGTGGGCGGCGAAGGCCGACGTTCTGACGTCGGCCTTCGCCGCCCCCGCCGCTGACCCCGCCGGGGCGCTGCGCGGCGTCTGGCTGGCGCACGTGCAGGTTGACTGGATCCCACAACTCGGCATCACGTTCTTCCTCGCCGAAGACGGCCTCACGCTCATCATGCTGGCGCTGACCTTCGCGCTCGGCCTGCTCGCCGTCCTGTGCTCGTGGCGCGGCATCACCGAACGTGTCGGCTTCTTCCACTTCGTGCTTCTCTGGACGGTCGCCGGACTGGCCGGCGTGTTCCTCTCGTTCGACCTGTTCCTGTTCTATTTCTTCTTCGAGATGATGCTCGTGCCGATGTACTTCGTGATCGCCGTCTGGGGTCACGAACGGCGCGTCTACGCGGCGGTCAAGTTCTTCATCTTCACGCAGGTCAGCGGGCTGCTCACGCTGGTGGCGATCGTCGCCCTGTACTTCATCCACGGACGCGCGACCGGCGACTACACCTTCGACTACCTCAAGCTGCTCGGCACGCCGATGAGCACCGCGACCGCCACCTGGCTGATGCTCGGCTTCTTCGTCGCGTTCGCCGTCAAGCTGCCGGTCGTGCCGCTGCACACCTGGCTACCCGACGCCCACACTGAAGCGCCGACTGCCGGCTCGGTGATCCTCGCCGGCGTGCTGATCAAGGTCGGCGCCTACGGCATGCTGCGCTTCATGATCCCGCTCTTCCCGCAGGCTTCGTTCGACTTCCGCACCGTGGCCATGGTCCTGGGCGTGGTCGGCATAATCTACGGCGCCCTCATGGCCTATGGCCAGCGCGACCTCAAGCGGTTGGTCGCCTACACGAGCGTCAGTCACATGGGCTTCGTGCTGCTGGGCATCTTCGCCTGGAACACGCTGGCGCTGCAGGGCGTGGTGCTGCAGCTTGTCTGCCACGCCCTGTCGACGGGCGCCCTGTTCATTCTGGTAGGCGCCCTGCAGGACCGCATCCACACCCGCGACCTCGACCAGATGGGCGGGCTGTGGCAGGTCGCGCCCCGCATGGGCGGCACGGCGACGTTCTTCGCCTTGGCCTCGCTGGGGCTTCCCGGACTGGGCAACTTCGTCGCCGAGTTCCTGATCCTCGTCGGCACCTGGCAGGTGAGCCGCTGGGCAGCTGTGCTGGGCGCGGTCGGGCTGGTCTTCGCGACCGTCTACGCCCTCTGGTTCGTCCAGCGCGCCTTCCAGGGCGCCGAGACTCACCAGTCGCGGTTCGCCGATCTCGGAAGGCGTGAGACGGGCATGTTCGCCGCCCTGATCGCCGGCCTGCTGCTGCTCGGTTTCTATCCGCAGCCGCTGATCGCGACGACGCGCCACCCGGTGGAGGCCCTGCAGCTGGCGGCGACGACTCGGCCGGCGACTCCAGCGACCCAGCCCGGGAGCAGCGCCGCGATTCCGACGACCGCGGCCCCGGAGGACGGGCCGTGACCGCCGGCGACCTGCTCACGCTGGCGCCCCTGATCGCGCTCGCCTTGTCGGCGGTGGTCGTGATGCTCGCGGCCGCCTTCGCGCGTTCGCACGCGCTGGCACTCACGCTGACCGTGCTCGGACTGGGCATCACCCTCGGCACCCTGTTCGTGTCGGCGGGGCGCGAGTCGCACCAGGTCACGCCCCTGCTCGTGTTCGACGACTTCGCCCTGTTCGTGATCGGCCTCATCGTCGTGGCGACGACCGTCGTGGCGCTGCTCTCGTGGGGCTACTTGCAGCAGGGTCGGGTGGACCCCGAGGAGCACTACGTGCTCCTCCTGACCGCCACCCTGGGCGCCGCGACGCTGGCCGCCAGCACGCAATTCGCGACCCTGTTCCTGGGGCTCGAGATCCTCAGCGTCTCGCTCTACGCCCTCATCGCCTATCCGCTGGCGCGCGAGGAGTCCGTCGAGGCGGCGGTCAAGTACCTCGTACTGGCCGGCGCCACTTCGGCCTTCCTGGTGTTCGGCATGGCGCTCGTCTACGCGCAGACCGGGACGATGGTGCTCGCCTCCCTTGCGCCGTTCCTGTCGTTGACGCCACCCGACGGCGGCGCGCTCGTCGTCACCGGCCTGCTGCTCATACTCGGTGGCCTCGGGTTCAAGCTCGCTGTCGTCCCTCTGCACATGTGGACACCCGACATCTACCAGGGTGCGCCCGCCCCGGTGAGCGCCTTCGTCGCCACGGTCTCCAAAGGCGCCGTGGTCGCGCTGCTGCTGCGGGCATTCCCTCCGGCGAGCCTGGAGAAGGGCAGTGCGGTCTTTCTCGTGCTCGCCCTGGTGGCCATCGCCTCCATGCTGGCCGGCAACCTGCTGGCCCTGCGCCAGGACAACGTCAAGCGCATCCTGGCCTACTCGTCGATCGCCAACATGGGCTACGTGCTGGTGGCCTTTCTCGCGACCGGCGAGGGAGCGAGCGTAGCGGTCACCCTCTTCCTCGTTGCCTACGCGGCCGCGAGCCTCGCCGCCTTCGGAGTCGTGACGGTGCTTTCGACTGGAGTGCGTGACGCCGAGCGCCTCGACGACTACCGCGGCCTGGCCGCGAACCGGCCGTGGCTGACCGCCGTCATGACGGTGTCGCTCTTCTCGTTGGCGGGGATCCCGCTCACCCTGGGCTTCGTGGGCAAGTTCTTCGTCGTGACGGCTGGGGCGGGAGCAGCGATGTGGAGCCTGGTCATCGTGCTCGTGCTGACCAGCACCATCGGCCTCTACTACTACACGCGCATCATCGTCGTGATGTTCGTGCCGCGCGCGGGCCATGAGGTCGCGACGGAGCGCAGAGCCCCCGCCGGCATCGCGCTCGCCGCGCTCACCGTTTTCGTGCTGGCGTTCGGAGTCTATCCGGCGCCGCTGATCCGCCTCGTCGAGTGGGCTGTGGCGACGCTGGACTAGGGCCGCTTGTCGCCCAGCCTGGCGGTCGGCGAGACCCGCAGCTCGGCGTGGTGGTCTCGAACGAAGTCATCGAAGCTGCGCGGGCTTCGCCCGGTCAGTCTCTCGAAACCGTCGCTCGTCGCCGAGAAGGCGTCGTGCCGCATCGCCTTCCACAGGTCGCAGAGGGCCTCAACGAGGGCGGGAGACGCCCCCCGGCGCTCGAGGACGGCGCAGGCGTCGTCCTCGCCCACGTCGACGTAGCTGATCTGCTGGCCGATCTCCCGGCTGAGGATCTCGGCGATCTCGTCGTGTGCGAGCGAGGCGGGGCCGGTCAGATCGTAGCCCTTGCCCTCGTGACCGTCGGCCATCAGCGCCTCGATCCCGGCATCGGCGACGTCGCGCGCGTCGATGTAGCTGATCCGGCCGCAGCCCATCGGGGTGAAGAAGGCGCCGCGCACGAAGATGCTCGGCGCGTACATCGTCAGGAAGTTCTGCATGTACGAGTTGGGCCGCAGGAACGTGGAGGGGATCGATGATGCGGCGACGATCTCCTCGGCCTCCTTGTGCCACTTCAGAAGCGGTCCGCTCAAGCCGTCGCCCGCGTTGATGAAAGACACCCGCACGAGCCTCTTGACCCCGGCCCGTTCGGCGGACTGGACCAGATGGTCGGTCATGCGCACCATGCGTACGTCTTCGGGTGTGATGAGGACCGCCTTGTCGATGCCCGCGAACGCCGAGTCGAGCGTGCCGGGATCGTCGAAGGCGACCTCGACGAAGTCGACCGCGTCGGCGCGCGAGTCGGCCTCGCGGTCGGGATAGTGCGAGGCGGCTCGCACGCGTACGCCGCTGGTCGCCGCCAGACGGCGCACCATCTCAGTCCCGGCCCTGCCTGTGGCGCCCGTGACAAGGACGTTCGTGCTCATCGTGCCACCTCCCCGGTCGCTGGATCGGGTCGCCTGTCGGCGCCGCCCGCTGTTCTTCTTGCCGCGCGGACCGCGGCGGAAACCCCGCCGAGGCATCGCCGGCCCTCTGCGCGCCCGCGCCCCGCGTTTAGGCGTCCCGAGGTCCACGGAACAACCCGAAAGAGACGGTCGGTCGCCGGCGTGGACGCCGCGGCACGGTCAGGAGATCCGCGAGGAGGTCCCGAGATGCTGAGCCATCTGCACCAGCGCAAGGTCGCACGGGTCGTGTTCGACGAGTACCACGGCGAAGCGTGGTCGATCCGGCCCGAGGTAGCGCGTACCATGCAGCCCGAGCACCCCGACGATTCTTCATATGCGGGTGCGGCGACGGCGCTCGCCGAGCGCGATTTCGACGTCGCCGCCAACGCCGACGGGCCCCTCACAGACGACGTCCTGGAGCGTGCCGACCTGCTGGTCATCGCCCACCCCTCGGAGCCACGCTGGGAGCACACCGTCAACGACATCTCGCCGCTGCTCGGGGTCGAAGAGATCGCCGCCATCGAGCGTTTCGTGACGCGCGGCGGGGGCCTGATCTTGCTCGGCGAGACTGAACAGGAGAAGTACGGCAACAACCTCAACGACCTGATGGCGAGCTTTGGTCTGCACTTTGGCAACGACACCGTCTTCGACTACGAGAGCTTCCGCGACTCGCCGTCCTGGGTGCTCGCCGAACCGAGCGCCGGCACGGCAGTGCCAGCGCTGCTGCACCTGGTCGACGAAACGTGCTTCTACCGCGCCGGCACCGTGAGCGCCGAGGCTCCCGAGGCGATCGTCCTGCGCACCGGCCCCAGCGCCCAGCCGCCCCGGGCGGGGCTGCTCGCGGCCGTCGCCCACGGCGACGGCCGCGTCGTGGCAGTGGCCGACTCAGACCTCTTCGGCGACGACTTCTTCACTCATCTCGACCACAGGCAGCTCTGGCTCAACATCGTCTACTGGGCGGCGGCGGCGGCATTTCGCGCCACGCCTCGACCCCTGGCCTCAGAAGCCGCCGCCGATCCGGCGTGGCTGCGGCTCAAGGACGAGACCAACGCGCTGCGCGCGCTCCAGGAAGCCAAGGGAGAGGTCGACCTGGCGCAGCACGACGTGTCCGTCGTGCGCGGCCATGTCGCGGCGATGGCCGCGGCCATCGCCGCGCTCGGGCCGCGCTTTGCCCACCAGCGCGCGTACCTGGAACAGGTGCCGCGCGACCTTCAGTCCTGGCTCGACGGCGGCTGCGTCAAGCCCGACTTCGGCGCCTCACTCGAGCTGTTCCGGCCCGAACTGGATCGCCGCGACGGCATCGAGCACCTGATCGTCTTTCCCATGTACACGCCCAACGGTTCTCCCGACACGCGCTTCGAGGCGCTCATAGTGCGCACGCCCTGGCCCGAGTTCGTGGCCCAGCTCGAGCGCGAGCGTTTCGACAACGCCAAGTTCGTGCCTGTCCAGCTCGTCGACAACACGGACGGCTACGACAGCGAGTGCGCCGTGCTCTTCCCCGAGACGGTCAGCCTCGCCGCAAGGCCGACCAACAACTTCGGCGCCATCTTCTGCGACCGCGAATCGGCGCGCTTCAGGCGTACCCTGCTCAGGGGTGCCGACGAGCTGAAGATGGTCCTGCCGCCCGACGCCGCCGCGCTGGCCGAGTCGGCCGGACTCGCCCTCGACACCTACATCCTCTGGGACCTGATCCACGACCGCTGGCACAGCCACGGCGACCTGCCCTTCGACCCCTTCATGATCCGCCAGCGCCTGCCCTACTGGATGTACTCGCTCGAGGAGCTGCGCGTCGATCTGGCCACCTACGGCAGCGCCGCCGATCTGTCGCGCGAAGGCTTCGCCTTCGCGCGCTACATCCAGTACGCGATCCTCTTCGACCGCATCCTGCGCTTCCCCATCACCGGCACCCGGGTGCGCAACTACGATGGCCTCGGCGGCCAGCTCCTGTTCGCCTTCCTGCACCGGCGCGGCGTCGCGATCTGGAGCGACAACCGGCTGTCGATCGACTGGCCGCGGGTCGAGGCGGCGATCACCGAACTTCGCGAGCTCATCGAGGACCTCTACCGCAGCGGCATCAACTCGAGCCGCGTCACCTACTGGATGGCGGCCCACGACCTCGTGGCCGGGTTCGTGCCGGCCAACGTCAACTCCCAGTGGGCGGCCGACAGCCGGGTGTACTCGGACGAGGCGGAGCCACGTGCCTGGATCGACCGCGCGCTTGACGATGAGTTCCCGCTCAGCACCTTCTATCTGACCCTGCAGAAGAAGATGCTCGAGGCGCCCGCCACAGTCCCCGCGGGCGCACGAGCGCTATGATCGTTTCGTGAGCGCGCAAGAGACCCGCATCGTCGCCTTCGCGAGCGACAACTTCGCCGGCGTGCACCCGGCGGCCCTTGAGGCCATCGCCGAGGCCAACACAGGCTTCGCGCCGGCGTACGGCGACGATCCATGGACGGTGCGCCTGCGCGAACGGCTGCAGGAGGTCTTCGGTGAGGCGGCCGAGTCGTTCCCGGTCTTCAACGGCACCGGCGGCAACGTCACGGCCCTGGCGACGATCATGCGCCCGTTCGAGGCCGTCATCTGCCCCGAGACGGCCCATATCAACGTCGACGAGTGCGGAGCGCCGGAGCGCTTCACCGGCGGCAAGCTCATCAACGTCCCGACCCCCGACGGCAAGCTCACGCCCGAGATGGTGCGCCGCCGCGTCGTCGGTATCGGCGACCAGCACCATGTGCAGGCCCGGGTCGTGTCGATCACCCAGCCCACCGAGCTCGGGACCATCTACACGCCGGCCGAGATAGCGGCGCTCGCCGACACGGCCCACCACAGCAGACTCCTGCTCCACGTCGACGGCGCCCGGCTGTTCAACGCCGCCGTGGCGCTGGACGCCGGCCTGCGCGAGCTCACCACCGACTGTGGCGTCGACGTGCTGACCCTCGGCGGGACCAAGAACGGGCTGCTGGGGGCCGAAGCTGTCGTCTTCTTGCGGCCCGGCCTCGGCGAACGCTATGCGTTCGTGCGCAAGCAGGGCGCCCAGCTCGCCTCCAAGATGCGCTTCGTCTCGGCGCAGCTTCTGAGCCTGCTCGAAGACGACCTGTGGCGCGAGACGGCCGGCCATGCCAACGGCATGGCTCGCCGTCTCGCTGCCGGGATCGAGACCACTCCTGGAGTCGAGCTCGCCTATCCGGCGCAGGCCAACGCGGTCTTCGCGACGCTGGCCAAGCCGACCGCCGAGCGGCTGCTCGAACGCTATCTCTTTTACACCTGGGACGAGGACGCCGGCGTGGTGCGCTGGATGTGTTCGTGGCAGACTCCGGCTGCCGACGTCGACGACTTCCTGGCCGCGATCCGAGCCGCGGGCCGGCAAACAGATGAAGATCCCGTCGACCGGGCAGGTGGCTCGTCATGACGAAGTCCCGCCTCGTTGTTCTTGGAGCAGGGTTCGGGGGCCTCGAACTCAGCACTCTGGTGTCTGAGGCGCTGAGCGACAGCGCCGACGTCACCCTGATCGACAAGAACGACGCCTTCGTCTTCGGATTCTCGAAGCTCGACGTGATGTTCGGCCGCACGACGCTCGACGCCGTGCGCCTCCCCTACCGTGAGTTCGCAAAGTCCGGCGTGCGTTTCGTGCAGGAGACGATCACCGCGATCGATCCGGTAGCGAAGCGCGTGACCACCGATCGCGCGGTCTACGAAGCCGACGTACTCGTCGTGGCGCTCGGCGCCGACTACGACATCGACGCCACGCCGGGACTCGCCGACGGCGACAACGAGTTCTACTCGGTCGCCGGCGCCGCGTGGATGCGCAAGGTCCTGCCGACGTTCACCGGCGGCCGGGCGATCATCGGCGTCTGCGGGGCGCCGTTCAAGTGTCCGCCGGCGCCCAGTGAGTGCGCCCTGTTGCTGCACGACTTCCTCACCGCACGCGGCGTGCGCGGCGACAGTGATATCTCTCTGGTCATGCCCTTCGGCACGCCGGTGCCTCCGTCACCCGACACCTCCCGGGCGCTGGTCACCGCCTTCGCCGAGCGTGACATCGAGTTCGTGTCCGGCCGCCGCGTGAACGCCCTCGACACCACGCGCCGGGTCGCGGTGCTCGACGACGACAGCGAGATGCCGTACGACCTCTTCCTGGGCGTGCCGAAGCATCGCGCGCCTGAGGTGGTCATCGCCAGCGGCATGACCGATCGCGGCTTCGTGCCGGTCGAGTCGGCGACACTCGAAACGCGGTTCCCGGGTGTGTACGCGCTCGGCGATGTCGCCACCGTCGGCACGCCCAAGGCGGGAGTCTTCTCAGAGGGGCAGGCGCGGATCGTCGCCGCGTCGCTGCTCGCTGCGGTCGGACGCGGCGAACCGCCCAAGGGTTACGATGGGCGTGCTTCGTGCTTCGTCGAGTTCGGTGGCGGTCGCGTCGGCCGCGTCAACGTCGACTTCCTCTCGGGGCCCAAACCGACCGGCACGTTTGACCAGCCCTCAGCGGCGCTCGTCGCCGACAAGCAGGTCTTCGGCTCGAGCCGCCGCACGCGCTGGTTCGGGCGCTGACGATTCGCAAGGGGGGTAAGGCCATGGCCTCGGACCAGGGGTTCGTCGACTACCTTTGCGACCAGATGCGCGACGCCGGGCAGGTCCGGTCCCGCAAGATGTTCGGCGAATTCGCCATCTACTGCGACGACAAGGTGGTCGCGCTCGTCTGTGACGACCGGCTGTTCGTGAAACAGACTGGCGGCGGGCGAGCCTTCATCGGCGAGCCTGTCGAAGCGCCGCCCTACAAGGGCGCCAGGCCTCACTTCCTGATCGAAGACAGGATCGACGATCGCGGGTGGCTGAGCGAACTGATCGCGCTGACCCAGCACGAGCTCCCGGCGCCCAAGCCGAAGAAACCCAAGAAGTCGGCGAGAGGAGGCAGTTGATGAGAAACGGCACCTGTCCCAAGTGTGACAGCGGCACCGTCTACGCCAAGCCCGATGGTCTCAAGTACGCGATCCAGCAGGGGACATTGTTCATCCACACGGGCTTCATGACCGTTCCCTCGCCCGCGGTCTCCTACATCTGCACTACCTGCGGCTACTTCGAGAACTACGTCGCCGATCAGAGCAAGCTCCCAGAAGTGACGACGACCTGGCAGCAGGTACCGGCTCAGACGCAGTAGTCGCGACCGCTAGGTCCCGGGCAGCGTCAGCTGCAGCGCCTCTATCGCCTCTTTCGACTCCTTGAGCCCCGCGCCGGTCGCCTCACGATAAGCCTGGATCGCCGCCAGCTTGTTGCCCTGGCGGAGCGACTCGGCTGCCTGTTCAAGGGCCGGCGCGAGCGCGTCGTCGCTGTACGTCAGTCCCAGATGTCTCATCACGTAGTCGAGCTTGCGTCCGAGCGCGCCGACCTCGGCCTGCAGCTCCGTCACCCGGGAGGAGTCGTCCATGGGAGTCCCTTCTGTGGAGTGAGGACGGCGTTACCGTACAACGTGAGCGGCGCGGAACCTCCGCAACCTCAGCGAGTTCGAGACCACACTCACCGAGGAGAGCGCCATCGCTGCCGCCGCGATCATGGGGCTCAGATGCACCCCGAAGAGCGGGTAGAGGATGCCGGCCGCGACGGGAATGAGTGCGGCGTTGTACCCAAAGGCCCAGAAGAGGTTCTGGCGTATGGTGCGCATCGTCGCCTTGCTCAGGCTGACGGCGGTGACGATCGGCAGCAGATCGCCGCGGATCAGGGTGATGTCCGAAGCCTCCATGGCCACGTCGGCGCCGGTGCCGATGGCGATGCCGATGTCGGCCTGCGCCAGCGCCGGCGCGTCGTTGACGCCGTCGCCGACCATCGCCACGACGCGGCCTTCGGCCTGCAGCTTGCGAACCTCGTCGGCCTTGGCTTCCGGAAGAACTTCGGCCAGTACGCGATCGATCCCGACCTGGGCTGCGATCGCGTCGGCGGTCCGGCGATTGTCACCGGTGACCATGTAGACCTCGAGCCCGATCTGGCGGAGCTTGTCTACGGCCTCGCGGGAGTTCGGCTTCAGGGTATCGGCTACGGCGATGAGGCCGGCGATCTGGCCGTCGACCGCCACGACCATGGGGGTCTTCCCCTCCGTGGCGACTGTCTCGGCACGGTCGTGCAGGGAGCCGAGCGCGATCTGGCGCTCGTGCATGAGCCGCAGATTGCCGAGCAGCAAGCGGCGGCCGCTCACGGTCACCTCGACACCATGGCCGGGGATCGCGTTGAAGCCCTCGGTATCGGCGAGATCGAGGCCGCGCTCGCGGGCGCGCTCGACGATCGCCTCGCCGAGCGGATGCTCAGAGCCGCGCTCGGCCGAGGCGGCGAGGCGCAGGAGCTCGCCTTCGTCGCCGCCATCGACGGTGCCGATATCGGTCACGACCGGCTTTCCCTCGGTGAGCGTGCCGGTCTTGTCGAGCACGATCGCGGTCAGCTTGTAGGCGCGCTCCAGGGCCTCGCCGGAGCGGATCAGGATGCCGTTCTCGGCGCCCTTGCCGGTGCCCACCATGATCGCTGTGGGCGTGGCCAGACCAAGGGCGCACGGGCAGGCGATGATGAGCACCGACACCGCGGCCAGCATCGCCAGCGTGAAGGCCGGAGCCGGACCAAAGAGCAGCCAGATCGCGAAGGTGACGGCGGCGATCAGGAAGACGATCGGTACGAAGATCGCGGCAACTCTGTCGGCGAGCCTCTGGATGGGCGCCTTCGAGCCCTGCGCCTCTTCGACCAACCGGACGATCTGCGCCAGGGCGGTATCCTTGCCGACCCGGGTGGCGCGAAAGCGGAAGCTGCCGGTCTTGTTGATGGTCGCCCCGATCACCTCGTCGTCGGGGCCCTTCTCCACCGGGAGGGACTCGCCGGTCAGCATCGACTCGTCGATCGCCGAGCGGCCCTCGAGCACGACACCGTCTACCGGCACCTTCTCGCCGGGGCGCACGACGATCACGTCGCCGACCAGCACGTCTTCAACGGGAATGTCGATCTCGGCGCCGTCGCGAACGACGCGCGCTGTCTTGGCCTGGAGACCCATGAGCTTCTTCATCGCCTGGGAGGTCTGGCCCTTGGCGCGGGCCTCGAGATAGCGCCCGAGCAGGATCAAACCGATGATGACCACGGCCGTCTCGTAGTAGACCTCGGGCATGAAGCCGGCGCCGACCCGCTCAAATGCTGAAGGGAAGAAGGTGACGGCGACCGAGTACAGGTAGGCGACCGATGTGCCCACCGCGATGAGGGTGTTCATGTCGGTCGTGCGGTGACGGGCTGAAGCCCAGGCAGCGCGATAGAACTGCCCGCCGGCCCAGAACTGGATCGGCGTGGCCAGTGCGAACATCACGTACCAGAGTTCATGCATGCTGAGGAAGCTCGGCATCCAGAAGCCGAGCACCATGAGAACGGCGCCGACGGCAAGACTGACGGCGACCTTGAGACGCAGCTTGCGAAGCTCGAGGCTGCGCAGGTCGTCGACGGTGCCCGGCGCGGCCACTCCGGCGCCTGCGGCGCCGGCACCCGCCGCGCCGGCAGCCGCGCTGTCCGCCGCGAGCATCAGGACGTCATAGCCGGCCGCTTCGACGGCGTGGCGGAGACCGTCGACGTCAACGGTCGCCGGCTCATACCGTACGGTCGCGGCCTCGGTGGCGAAGTTGACCGACGCCTCGACTACGCCCGGCGTCGCCGCCAGCGCCTTCTCGACGCGTGCGACACAGCTGGCGCAGGTCATACCGCCGATCGGCAGCTGGACCTTCTCGGTGAGCGTCTGCCCAGGACCGCCGGCCACGGCACTCATCTCCCGACGAAGCGGGCGACCGTAGCAACGAGCTCCTCGATCTTCGCGTCGCCTTCGCCACGCTCGATGCCCTCGCGCACGCAGTGCCGCACATGGGTATCGAGGATGCCGATGCCGACCGCCTTGAGAGCAGCCGTGGTGGCGTTGAGCTGCGTCAGGATGTCGATACAGTACTTATCTTCATCGATCATCTTCTGCAGGCCGCCGACCTGCCCCGCGATCCGTGCCAGTCGAGCTTGCAGGTCTTCCTTGTTCATCGCGTATCCGTACATCTCGACCTCCTGCCGTGGTGATGCCAGTATACCCTACTGGGGTATGGTGTCAAAAGCCGCCATAGGATCGGGCCGGCGGGTGATCATCCAGTGCTCGTCCCAGCCGGCGTGGCGTCACAGAGACGTCGGTTGTCCCACAACGTCGGAGTAGACTTAAAGCCGCCACGCCGGCTGGATCGCTCGCCGACATGCGCGCGGTGGTCAAGCAGGCAGCATTGCGGAGCCGGTCACCGACAAAGGGGGATCGCGATGGGGTTTCATTTCGGCAAGAAGGAGACCGTGCAGGCGAAGGCCGAGGTCCTCGAAGACGGCCGCGAGATCACCGCCCGGGAGATGAGCAGGCTCAAGTACAACGAGTATCACGGAAAGGAGCCCATGCTCGAGATCGGCGTGCGCGTCGAACCGGACGCCCAGGTGCCGTACGAGGCGAAGATGAAGGCCGGACTCTCGGTGACCTTCCTGCTCGTGCCCGGGGTGTGGGTACAGGTCAGGTACGAAGCAGACAAGAAGGACAGGGTCGAGCTCGACGATACCGCCCAGGCGATCCTCGAGCGCAACCCACAGCTGGTCAAGAAGGAATAGGCGGCGCGGAGGGGGCGGGGGAGCGGCTGCACCGCTCCCCCGCCCCCTTCCCGCCTCACTTCACCGTCAGCCGGTTCGATCCGGTCGCCGACTGCGTGTTGCCGGCGCGGTCGGTGGCAGAGACCACGAATCGGTAGCTGCCCGCTCCCAGCGTGCAGCGCCACGAGCGCGCCACGACCTTGTTGACAGCGCAAGTCCCGAGCCTGAGGGTCTTGAGCGTCTTGCCGCCGGCTGTCTTGATGCGCACGACGACTCGCGCCGTGCCACCGTTTGGTTTGGCGTCGACGACCTTGAAGCGAAGGCTGGCGAGGTGGCCACTGGTAGCGATGGCGCCGGAAGGTGCCATCGTGCGCGGCCGCCGTGTGTCGACACCGACCTTCAGCGTCTTGACGACGGAAACGTTGCCGGCCCAGTCACTCGCCCTGTACCTGATCACCTTCAGTCCGTCACCCGAGTGATTGGACGGAGCGGCCAGGATCAGCCTGGCGCCCGTCGTCCAGGCGCCGCTTCCGATCTGGTAGGCGATCGTCTGGATCCCGGTCGCCTCCGCACCCGTGTCGGTAGCCGAGAAGGTCAGCGTCCGCCCGGTGTGGTACCAGCCGCTTGCGGCGCCGGTCGATTTCGGCGCCGGCGCCATCGTATCGCCGCTTGTCGTGGTCAGGATCTCGCCGTAGTTGCCCACCATCCAGGCGTGGCTCGCGTCGACCGTACACAGGCCGTTGAACGCATCGCACGTACCCGTCACGCGCGGCGTCCAGCTCTGGCCGCCATCGGTGGTGGCCAGCGAACTCCCGATCACGTCGATGGCCCAGCCTGTCTGACCGTCGCTCATGGCGACGGCCACCAGCGGCTGACCCGGCTCGAAGTACTGCGCCGTCCAGGTGTCGCCGCCGTTGGTCGTGTTGCCGATGAGAGACCACCACTGGCCAGGCGGCTCGAGCCAACCCCCGACGATCCAGCCGTTCTGGGCGTCCCCGAAATCGACATCGGTGAGCATGGCGCCCGCGACGGGCGACGTCTGCACGGTCCAATCGGTCACTCCACCGTCAGTCGTACGGACTACGGCGCCCTCGGTCCCCACGGCCCAGGCGTTGGTGGCATCGACGCAATCGAGAGCCAGAAGTGCCTCGCTGCCGCTCAACCCGCTCACCTGGCTCTGCCACGTCTCTCCGGCGTCGGTCGTGTAGTCGATCTGCCGGTTCATGGAGAGGACCCAGCCGCTGTCCGCGCTCGAGAAGGCGAGACCGGCGTGGCGCTGCATCGGGGGCAAACCAAGGGGCGCGAGCCAGGTCTCGCCGCCGTTGGTCGTGCGGACGATGGCGCCGTTGTAGCCTGCCGCCCAGCCGTTCTGGACGTCGACGAATTCGACGGCGTCGAGGTTCTGGGTCGTGGGCGCCGCCTGCGTCGTCCAGCCGATGCCGCCGTTCGTCGAGTGGAGAATGAGCCCGGCCGCACCCACCGCCCATCCTGCTTGCGCATCGACGAAGTCGACCGCGTCGAGGCTCGCCGCGGTCGCACTCGTGCGCACGGGAGACCATGAAGCGCCGCCGTCACTGGTACGCAGGTTCACGCCGCGGTCACCCGCCACCTGGGCGACACCCGGAGAGAACGCGGTCACCGCATAGAGGCCCACCGTCGGCAGGGTCGTGATGGCCTCCCAGTGGTTACCACCGTTGGTCGTGCGTGCGGCGAACCCGTTGCCGCCGACCACCCACCCCTCGCCGGCGCCGGCGAAGTCGACGTCATTGAGCGTGGCCGAGGTTCCCGAGACTTGAGGATCCCAGGTCGCGCCACCGTTGGTCGTGGCTGTGATCACGCCGACGTTGCCCACGGCCCAACCGTGCAGGCCGTCAGCCATGGCGACGGCGGCGAGACGGGGACTGCCGGCGACTGTCTGGCTCTCCCACGACGTGCCGCCGTTGGTCGTCCTGATGGCGGCACCGTTGTTGCCGACCGCGAGCCCGTGCGTCGCGTCGACGAAGCGTACGTCGTTGAGTGACTGGACCGTGCCCGAGACCTGCTGGGTCCATGCCGCCCCGGCATCGGTCGTGCGCGCTACGAAGCCGGTCCTGCCGACTGCCCACCCGCTCGTCGTGCTCGCGAAGTCGCAGGCGTTGAAGTAGGGCTCCGAAGGGTAGTCCGAGACGGTCCAGCTCGCGCCACCATCGGCGGTGCGGTAGGCGACCGCCTTGTTGACCATGGTCACTGGATCGGTCGTGTTCCCGACCGCCCAGCCGGTGAGCGCACCCACGAAGCGAACGTCGCCGAACCAAACCCCGCGGACAGCGAGCTGGGGCGACCACGACGTGCCGCCGTTCACGGAGTGCAACACCACGCCGTCGTTGGCGCCCACGGCCCAGCCCTGTTGCGGCGTGACCCACGACATGCGCCAGAAGGACGTTCCCGCCGGTCGCGGACTCATCCAGAACCAGCTTCCGTCGCCGCTCGTCGACAGAGCCTGGGCAGGCGGCACGCCGGCGGCCAAGGCGATGAGACAAGCGAGGGCGAGCAGAAGCGCAAGGCGCCGCGGAAAGTCTGAAGAGTCCGAACGCTGACTGATCATGGGATCCCCCCTGTGGTCGCCGGCGCAGTGCGCCGACTGTTCGCAACTCATACTACGCCCGCCCTAACGGCACGACACGGTCGGCGGACTCCGGGGGACGGGGTGGCTGAGCCACCCCGTCCCTCCGTACTTCGTCGCGCGACGGGCGCCTCGCGACCCGCGCCGCGCGAGCCGTTCCAACTACATCTGCGGCGGCTTGTGCACGCCGATGCGATTGCCCTCTGAGTCCCTGAAGAAGCCGATGCTGCCGATCATGTCGCCCATATAGGCGACCGGCGCGAGGATCTCGCCGCCGGCGGCGGCGGCACGCTGGAGCATGCCTTCGGCATCGCCTTGGCTGTTCAGGTAGATGGTGCAGCCGTCGGTGCTGGGCTTGTGGTCCTTCATGACCGCCAGATCGAAGCTGACCGGAAAGGAACCCGGCATCGAGTCGGGGGAGGGCGGCG
>Ga0315283_10001255_pt1 | contig 20225 bp, 13 predicted proteins | sample YL17G09_0_MG_FD_204541 | JGI IMG/M metagenome (GOLD analysis project Ga0315283, IMG submission 204541) | Sediment microbial communities from Yellowstone Lake, YNP, Wyoming, USA - YL17G09_0 | ecosystem: Environmental > Aquatic > Freshwater > Lake > Sediment | place: USA: Wyoming | collected... | reverse complement strand
GCCGGAGTGGTTCGAACTTCAATCCCAGCCTCTGTCCATAAGCTATTCCCCATTGTTCTTGGATGAACCAGGCATAGGTTCGGCGCTTTCCCATACTTCAAATGGTAATAGTCAGCTGCCTTCTGGATCTTTGTAACCAGGTCGGATTTATTGTCATTATCAAACCATAACATCCCAATATTCATTTCCGATCCTCCGCATGTTCTGTAATTTGTTCGCAAACCAGTTCATCTGATTAGATATTATGTTTGCAATTCATCGAACTTTCTCTTGAAATCTGTTCTCAAATAACAGTATAACAGAACATTTGTTCTATGTCAAGGGTTTTTAAGATAATGTTTCAAGATAATTTCCAATATCAATATTGCAGATTTCATACCAGCTGTATGGTTACAAATAAACAACCACTATTCAAATAACCTTTCCCGGTTACAATTGGAAAATTGTTTAAATTCCCCCTCAGGAGGCTCCCCACATGCGTGGAAAAATCCGTTCCTTTCTTATTGTTATTCCTGTTGTTTTGGTTCTAATCCTCAGCGGATCTTGGCTTGCTTTGGCTGCCAGTGATCTCCCTTCCCCAAGAGATAATCCGGAGTTTTGGGATAAGCTCTCCAGCGTGGTTGTCATCAACCCTACGATAACCACCCAGTCATTTCTTCAGACACCTTACTCACCTTTTACTTTGGATTCTGCTTTCAAAGTATTGGGAGATGTTCCCGTCGGACCAAACATCCTCTGTAATCAAGACCAGACGACCAAAGCCCAAAACGAGCCAAGCATTGACGTCAACCCATCCGATCCCAACCACCTCGTAGCCTCCTCAAATGACTATCGCTTACGAGTCAATCCTCCCCCAGAAGGTGATGTTCGTCCCGGATATTACGTCAGCTTTGATGGTGGTATCACCTGGCCCGGAGATGGCATTATTGATATATCAACCATCCCAAACACGTTTGCCGCAGGAGACCCTGCCATCGCAATCCATGACGCCAATAATGTCTACTACTCTTATATCGCCTTCAATCGTACGGTAGATGATGCTGGTGGGTTGGCTGTTTCCAAATCCACTGACGGTGGTATCACCTGGCAGCCGCCAGTGGTCGTCGCATGGAATACTCTGACCATCTTCCACGACAAGGAATATATTGCTACGGATGCCACCGGGAGCGCATATGATGGTAATCTATATGTATCTTGGACACGTTTTCAATATGATTCCCCCATTTTCTTTTCGCGTTCAACCGATGGTGGATCTTCCTTTTCCACTCCTTTTGCGATCAGCGATTCTTCCTTATCATCCAATCAAGGCTCGATCCCTGTGGTTGGTCCGGACGGTGAAGTATATGTTGCCTGGTATAACTTTAACCAAGATTCGATCCGCCTCAATAAATCCACCAACGGTGGATCCAGCTTCGGAACTCCCAGGCTGGTCGCCAATATAACCTCGGTCCCAAGTCCTCTTCCGGGAGGTGAATTTCGATCCTACTCCTTCCCAACCATGGCAGTGGACCAGAATAATGGGTATGTATATGTAGCCTGGAGCGATTTCCGTAATGGCGATGCTGATATCTATTTCACCAGTTCGATGGATGGTGGTTCTACCTGGAGTACCCCTGTACGGGTCAATGATGACACCAAGTTCAACGATGCCCACCAATTTTTTCCATGGATGGATGTTTCACCCAATGGCAAGCTGTACATTGGATGGTTTGACTCACGCCTGGACCCTACTCCCACTACTCCACCGTTGCTATACGACATGTATGTGACCGTTTCCACGGATGGAGGATTGACTTTTAGCCCCAACCAGCGCATCAGCGAGGTGACTTCTGATTCCAGCGTTGGCGGTTTCACCACACCATTCATCGGGGATTATAGCGGTCTGGCAGCTACAGATGAAATTGTATTCCCTGCCTGGGTGGATACGCGCCGAAATCAGCAAGATCTCTTCACACAACAAAAGTTGTCTGTCCAGGGGCAAAAGCTCTCCCCTGCTTGGGTAGAGCAATTTCAACCCTTCCCCTATTCGATTATTCTCAATAGCAACACAAATGTCAGCAATAATCAGGTTAATGATCCTTTACCAGCAGGCTTGCTATACGTGCCTGATTCTGCTTGGGCTTCATCTGGGAATGTAAGTTTCACCGACAATGAAATAACCTGGTATGGTGATATTTTGAGTGGAATCCCCATCTCAATCACCTTTGAAGTGACCCCAACAGTCCCTTCCTGCCTGCCAATCACGAATACTGCCGTCCTCACCACTGGTTTGGGGTTGAATGTCGATCTTTTCGCAACTAGTCTTGTCACAGGATCAGTTCCTGGTCCCGATTTTTCATGGGTTGATTCTGGACTGGTTTTCACCTTCACAAATGAAACTTCTGGCACACCTCCCCTTACGTATGTATGGGATTTTGGTGACGGCATCACCAGCACAGAAGTATCCCCAGTACATGAATACACCTTTCCTGGAAACTACCCCGTAACGCTCACAGCGACTGATCTTTGCGGATCTGATGCGAAATCCCACTCTGTAGACGCTACTTGTGCACCACCCCTTGCAGGTTTTACCTGGTTGGGCAATGAGCTGAACATTACCTTTACAAATCAAAGCAAAGGGCGATTCTCGCTCAGCTACCTGTGGAATTTCGGAGATGGCGTCACATCTACTCTAACATCCCCAGTCCATGACTATCACTCTCCAGGTGTATTTAATGTGAGTATGACTGCCACCGATTTGTGCGGAATTGATACGATCGTTGAGCCAGTAACCACCACATGTTCTGCCCCCGCAGCACAATTCAGCTGGATGACCGATGGTATGCTGGTAAGCTTTACCGATTTAAGCAATGGTACTACACCTTTCGAATATCTGTGGGATTTCGGTGATGGCATAACCAGCACCGAGCAGTCCCCTTCGCATCTATACACATCGCCTGGAATTTATCCGGTAATATTGACACTCAATGCTCCGTGTGGAATAGATATCTTCGAGGCGAAGGTTAGGGCTGGAAGCGTCATTTTCATGCCTGTGACCTTTAGGCACTAAGCTTGAGTTTATAAAGAGGTGGGGGAATACCTCCACCTCTTGTATTTATTTATTCTTTTCCCAATAACTGATGCTTTCAATATGGAAAGTTTGGGGAAACAAATCGAACAGAGCGATCTTCACCAGTGTGTATCCCCCTGAGGCCAAACGTTTTGCATCCCGTGCAAGTGTGGCTGGGTCGCAGGAGACATATATCAGGTGGGATGTACCTTGAGATAATATTCCATCCACAGTTTTTCTTCCCAATCCCTCCCGTGGCGGATCCACGACGATCACATCGGGATTGAAGTTAATGTTGCTCAGGACATCTTCTGCAGGAGCTTCATATAAAGACACATTTTCAAATTCATCTAGATTAATGGTAAAGTCATCACACGCCTCTGCAGAAAGTTCAATTCCCACCAATTGCTTCGCTTTTGATGCCAGGAAAGCGCTGAATAATCCCACTCCACAGTACACATCGACGACCATCTTCGCATCTTTTATCGGCGGGTATGCCATAATATGCTTGACCATAGCTGTTGCTTGAAGTGTATTTACCTGAAAGAATGAGGAACTGGAGACCCGAAACTGCCTTCCCGATACTTCCATAAAAAGGTGATCACTACCTGCCAATACCAGGTTGCCTGAAGGATTTCTCTGAACTACAGAGATTGCCAGGTTCTGTATGCTGAAATCCAAAGGTTGCGGCACTGAACATTCGAGAACAAGCATCATTTCATCTTCCCATCCCGACCGCACGCTGATGCGCTCAAGTCCAGGAATTGGTTCAATGTCAATCTGTGGCCATATCTGGTTGATCGATATCTCAGGCAGATGACATTCCACTATGGGAAAGGTCTGGTTGGAATGTGCTTTCTGGAAACCCAGCTTTCCCTCACTGCTGAGGTGGAATTGAACATGATTACGATAGTTCCAGATGGGTTCTGGGGTTGATGCAATTTCAACCGGAGGTAGGTTAATAAACCCTCCAAGCCTTTCCAATTGCTCCCGCAGGATGGCTGACTTTGCAGTCAGCTGATCAGAATAGCTCAGATGCTGGTAATGGCAGCCGCCACACAGGGAAAAATGACAGCATCGAGCCGAGATTCGCATTGGGGACGGTTCTATAACCTCCACCAGCTCCGCCCGGGTAAATCGAGCTTTCTCTTCCATCAGCCGCAGGCGAACCATCTCACCTGGGATGGCAAATGGGACAAAAACCGCCCTACCATCAGGCAGCCTGCCGATCGCATCCCCGCCATAAACTAGATTACCTACCCTTACTTCGATAGTTTCATCCATGGATCTTCTTATTAAGCACAGAGACGTCCCACATGGGGACGTCCCTGATGAATCCAATGACTTTACTTTCCTTGCATAAATTCGTCAATTCCAGAGAGCAGATTCTCCAAATCACTCATCTGGATCTCTGCCATGTGTGCGATGCGGAAAGTCTTCCCCTTTATATCTCCATAACCATTCGCCAGGCGCAAGTTGCGTGGCGCAATGAACTTATTGAACTCCCCACAATCAAATGTGGGAGGGTTGACTACCACCGTGATGGTTTGTGAACGATAACCCTCCGGGGCAAACAATGGCCAGCCTTTTTTTGTTGCCCATTCTTGGGAGTATTTTGCCATCGCACTATGTCGTGCAAAACGGTTTTCAAGGCCTTCCGCCAGCATCCGGTCGATCTGATAATCAAGTGCATAGATCAATGACATCGCCGGCGTCATCGGTGTGGAATCCTTAAGACGGTGCTTTTCCAACAATAGATAATCAAAGTACCAACCACGATACGGAACCTCAGCCGCTCGAGCCATCGCCCGGTCATTGACTGCGATCATGGCTAAACCGGGGGGTAGTGCCAAACACTTTTGTGATGAAGTGAATAACACATCCAACCCCCAGTCATCCATCTCAATCTTCGTTCCACCCAGTGATGAGACTGCATCCACTGCGATCAATGTATCCGGGCTTACCCGGTGTACCACTTCAGCAATTTCCTTTACAGGGTTTTGAACACCTGTGGATGTTTCGTTATGAACAATTGTGATCAGCTCATACTTCTCTTTCTTAAGACCTTCTTCAACCATTTCAGGCGTGATAGCCTGCCCCATGGGTACTTCAATCTTGTCAGCAAGCTTCCCATTTGCGAGTGATACATCAAACCAACGTTTGGCAAATGACCCATTCACGCAGTTCAGCACGCGCTCTTTTGCCAGGTTGCGTACTGACGATTCCTGCGCCCCACTCCCCGAATTTGTCATGATGAAGATACGGTATTGAGTATAAAAAATCTGGCGCAATTTATCCGCTGAGCGCTGGAAAATCGCCTCAAAATCCTTGCTCCGATGCGGCATCATTGCTCTGGTTTGTTGCTGCAACACATCAGGGGAAACATCGACCGGACCTGGTACAAACATCGGTGACATTGGAACCTCCTTAGAAGATTTATTTGAATATTCTAATCTTAACTGTTTTATTCTACCATCCCTATGTATTTTATAATATCTACATGCGTCGGTTTTTAATAATGATTTTCATCCTATTCCTGACAGTTGTTTGTTGGGGCACTGCCAGTGTATATAATCAACCCACACCAGCCTCTCCTGCCACGTCCCCTGCTCCTACCGCGTCCCTAACTCCAACAGCAACTGTTATTCCTCCCACACTGACAGCAACCATAACACCGTCTCCATCTTCCAGTCCACTGGTTACAGTACATACTTATACAGCAACTACTACTCCTGTTCCTCCCAGCCAGTCATTCACTGTATTCTATCACCCCAACGATATGCTCTATGTGGGTGATCAAGTCAGTTTTGAAGTCGTCTCCCCATCTGGGTTAAATGTGAAAGAATCAAACCTCCAGGTTCAAGTTGACCCTCCCGATGGACCATACCTTGATCCAGCCAATTTTACCGCCTGGGGCATCCAGGGTCGTGATCAAGCCACCCTACTCTGGTCGTGGGATACACATGACCAGAATCCAGGCACACACACCCTGGCATTTTCAGTCCAACCCCAAGGCTATGATTGGACCGAGCAGGTAACCCTGCTGCCATCAAGCGACATGCCACCAGCCCAGGCTGATGCCTCCTGGGCATCAACTCAAACACAATGTTGCACGGTTTATTACATTTCCAACACCGCCTCCGAACGAGATTTGTCTATTTTAACCAGCATGGTCGACGAGCAAGCCAGACTTTCCATCGAGGAGATGGGGTCAGATTTCACTCAACCAATCACGGTCACCATCCTGCCTCGCTTGCTCGGGCATGGAGGTTTCTCCAGCGATGAGATCAGCGTCTCATACCTCGACCGCAACTATGCGGCCAATTCTTGGGAAATGGTTGTTCACCATGAAATGATCCATGATATCGATGGTAAATTAGGCGGTGACTTTCGCCCAACGATTTTAGTAGAAGGATTGGCAGTTTATATGGCTGGTGGACACTATAAGCCAGAACCACTCATGCCCCGCACAGCCGCGTTACAGGAGGGTTATCTGAATTGGTATATCCCCTTGAAAACCCTTGCTAATGACTTTTATGCTTCCCAACACGAGATCGGCTATATGGAAGGTGCATCACTTATCGAGTTTTTGGTCGAAACCTATGGTTGGGATTCTTTCTCAGCCTTCTACCGCGATATACATATCAACCAAGGTGAGAGTCAGTCAGATGCCATTAATGCAGCTTTGAAAGTCCATTTCTCCACATCCTTCGACCAGCTTGAGCAGGATTTCGTAACCTCCTTGGGTCAGGAATCAGACACCTCTGCCTGGGTTGATGATGTTCGTCTCACCGTAACCTATTATGACACGCTGCGGCGCTATCAGCAGCTAATGGATCCATCTGCATATTTTCGTACAGCCTGGTTATTAGATAATAAAACAATGCGCGAGCGGGGTATTGTGGCAGATTACCTTCGGCATCCACACACACCACAGAACTTAGCACTCGAAACTCTTTTCATCACCGCAAATGACCAGGGTTCTACTCAGCAATTTTCCAATGCATCCCAAACACTTGAAGTCATCAATTTAGTTCTGGATGGCATCGAGCAAGGTACCTCCGATCCATTTTCTGTTTCCACTTTATCAGCTGACTATCTTTCAATTTCATCCACCCTTCAGCAAATGGGGTATGAGGTGCAAAGCATCCATACCAATGAAAGCACTGCAATTGTTTATGTGACCAATTCACAAGGACCAAACTTGATAGAGCTTCATCTCAAAAAATCGGGTAATGAGTGGTTAATAACCCCATGACAGAAAAAAAATACCTGCAGGTATTTGCTGCAGGTCTTGATGTCCGCTATGTTTTACGGGCAAAATCCTAGCGTTCCAAATATGATATCAAATGGGGTTCTACAATATAGACCACCTTCATATTGATCGATAAAAACGAGGGCTGCAACGAACAATAACACGATGACTACCAGGCATCCACAACCCGCCAGGAGCCAGTTATTGATTGGTTTTTTGGCTATCTCTTCTGGGGGTTCCGGTTCTATCTCTGGTATCGATTCTTCAACTATTGGATACTCGTTCACCTTTGGTTGGATTGGTGTATTAAGCTGAACTGGGGTCTCTATCGGGGCTGGTATTGCCGCAACCGGAGTCGAACCCAAATCAACCGTGCTGATGACAGTAATGTCGGAGGGGGCTGTTTCCCCCTCGAAAATCACGCCAACATTATCCCCAAACATGATAATCTCACCAATTGCCATAATGTGCGGACCAATCAGCCGTTGTCCATCAATATAAGTTCCATTGGTAGAATTCATGTCCTCAATCTGATAACGGTCTACCTCAAGTGTCAGCCGTGCATGTCTCCTTGATACCTCTGCGTCATTGATCACAAAATCATTTGCAATATCCCGACCTATTGAAATTTCATTTCTATCACATTCAAACACTTGGCCAGGTATTGGCCCTTGGCGTACAACGAGGCGATACTGTGTTTTTGTCATTACATCCTCCGGTAGAACCTCAACCAGTGATCACACCTTGCTGATAGTTTCCATTATCTTGTAATATTAATGAACTTTTGTTGAATTGTCAAATCTACCATCGATTAATTATTTATGTCCATTGGATTCCCGCAATATTGGCAAAAACTTGCATCCACAGAAGAAGTTTTTCCGCATTTTATGCAGGTGCGATCATTAATCAATTCGGAAGGTTTAACTAACTTACTCTTTGATAATTGCTTCCTTTTTTCTTGAAGCCTTTTATGAGCCAGAATCCGTTGCGTCAAACCTGCATTATTGTTTTCTGTTGTCTGCTCTTTATCCTCCTTCACCGCAATATCGATCGTCTTCATAGGAGGTAATTCTTTGACTATCCCATTATCTGTGACATAAATAATTTCGCCCTGATTTAATTCTGGTTTTTTCTGTGCAGGAGGCAGCTTGTTCTGCTTTCGTTTACCCAACCTGGGTCGTGCGAGTTTTCCTCCAAGCCTTCGGGCATATTCTTTACCTTTGTAAAATGCCTGGGAGGATAATGCCCTCATCTGTTTTGCTGACAGGTGTCGACCCGTTAGGTACCACACCAGAATGGCATTACCGACCACATAGGTCCCCGAATAAGAGATTGCGACCTTGGGAATGATTCCCCATACCGGGATTAGTCCGATCAATTGACGAGCAATTTGCCTCCATAAAAAACCGCCGCCGATCACACCCCCAAACTCTGTCACATAATCCTGCCAGTGGGTCGAAAACCCAAATAACAATCCCAATTTGTAGGCAAGAAATGCCTGAGATTTAGTTAAAACGATCATATCGGTCAAGTTTAATGGGATATCCAGGACAGGGATAATTTCAGCAACCCCTGTACTGAAGGAATAAGCAGCATTGGAGAAACAAGTATCGTTAATAAGCTGCCGGGCAATGGGCATTCGAAACAAAGGGAACTGCCTTCCAAGTGCTAAATGGATGCGAGGCAAAAGCTCCAGCACCACTGGAACAAATTCACGCTGTAAATATGCAATATCGTTGACCGAGCCATATAATACTTTGGGTACTTGCCACCCCTGGAGAGGATCTCCAACAATCCGGTTCTCGACCAGATCTATTTTGTTGATAAATACAATTACATTTTTTCCAGCATCGCTCCATTTTTTAACCAGGGTCTGCTCTTCCGAGAAATCCTCCCGGGTTGCATCTACAAGAACAATTATCAAATGAGCCACAGGTGGTTCTGCAGAGGCATTCAAGGTAAGAATTGCTATCGGTGATTGTGTGTGAATACCTGGTCGCTCTGGGTCGATCCGCATTTGCTCCGCCAGGGTGTGCTTTCCTGCGCCTGGCTCGCCTACCAGTGTGATTCTGACTGGCAGGGTGGCAGAATCTCTGATTGGTTTCAGATCTACTTCTTTAACATTGTTCCAAACTGAAGAAATATCCTTTATGCCTGCCACCATGCCTCGCAACGATTGATTTTATACAAAAACTGATTATTCTTTTCCATTATACCCTCGGAACCAATTCAATTCTTAATTCGTCGTACAAATACCAGTTGTTCTAATTTTCACCGATTTATTTGGTAGAATAACTTTAGGAAAATAATATGGAGGTTATTATGGCCTTTCAATCTAAAACTCACTTTTTACAAAGTAACAAATGTTGGATGAACCGTCATTCCAATTTGTTTGGACTTCTTTTTGGACTGATCATACTTGTAAGCATGGTTTTTCCTATAACGAATCCAGTCGCCGCTTCAACATATGCTGACCAGGCTGGGGTAAACAACTTTACTTGGTCTAAACAAATTGTGGATGATCCGATGCTCTTTAACTACATGGGCGACCGAACTTTGCGCCTGGATTCAACCAACCACCCACATATTGCCTTTGGTGGCGACCATTTATATTATGTATATTATGATGGATCCAATTGGATCTTTGAGACCGTGGATTCATCGGTTGGTGTGGGTTTGTTTGCCTCCCTTGCGTTAGATAGCTCCGACCTTCCTCATATCAGCTATTATGATTCCATCCATGGTGCACTTAAATATGCCTACTTTGATGGCGCTTATTGGTTCATAACCATCGTGGACCAATACGCATTATCCTCTGAAAGTGATTCAAATAATCCTGAAGCCGTTCTCGGAACTTCGAATCGCTATGTCGGTGAGCGGGATTGGCGTTCTTTCCCCTCCGGTCTTCCTGGAGATAGTATTGATCCAGATGGCATATCACCCATCTCAGATCTGATTGGTTACGGCCTGTATAGTTCAATCGCTATCGATGCTGCGGGGGATATCCACATTGGTTATTACGATTCCGTAAATGGTAACCTGAAATATGCCCACAGCTTCAATGGGAGTTGGAGCATATCTACCGTCGATTTCAGTGGTAATGTTGGTTCCTATACTTCATTGGCTGTGAACAAATATGGATTACCCCAGATTAGTTATTATAACAAAACCGGAGATAAACAAGGTAATCTTAAGTTCGCCCATTTCGATGGAACCAGTTGGATAATAGAGGCTCTAGATCTTTCTGGCGATACTGGCTTATACACTTCAGTAGCTATCGATCAGAACCAAACACCAGGCATCAGCTATTACAAAAAATCCTACGATCCCAGCGGAAATTACGTCGATGGAGATCTTCGTTATGCTTATAAATCTGGTAGTACATGGGCATATCAAACTGTTGATCAAAATAAATTAGTCGGTCAATATACCTCCCTGGCAATGACAGGGAATAACCAACCGCGCATCAGTTACTATGACGGTGATACAAATGACCTGAAATATGCCATTTGGACGGGTAGCGCCTGGCAGGTTCAGACGGTTGCATCGAATGGCTACTTAGGTTTGAATACTTCACTTGCCCTGGACTCATCGGGAAATCCGCATATATCCTTTTATGATGCCGGCGAGGGCGATCTGGACTATGCCTCTTACAATGGCACCAGTTGGTCGTTCACTGTGCTTGCTCAAGGCGCAGATGTGGGTGTTAATAGTTCCCTGGCTTTGGATGCTGGTGGGAATCCGCGAATTGCCTATTTTGATGACACTCATGATGATCTGAGATATGCGTGGTGGGATGGTTCTGTCTGGCAAAACCAGGTTGTAGATTTCGTGGGTGAAGTTGGTCTTCATCCCTCCCTGGTATTGGACTCTCTTGGGAATCCGCATATCTCTTATTACGATATCACGAACAAGCACCTGAAATACGCTTATTGGACGGGTAGTGCCTGGTCTTCTGCAACGGTTGATTCCAGTACCAAGGTCGGATCATATTCATCCATAGACTTGAATAGTGACGAAGACCCGCAAATTGCATACTATGACGAACAATATGGTAATTTAAAGTTTGTCTATAGGTTCGTCGACACTTGGGTCCCTCCCATCACGATTGACAATCACGATGATAATACTGGACTTTACCCATCCCTCAAGCTGGATGCGTCAAACCGCCGTTATATTGCTTATTTTAACAAGACCCAGGAAATTTTGAAATATTACTATTGGGATGGTACTTCCTCTAAAATCATTACGATTGATAACTCTCTGAGTGTAGGGTTGAATCCTTCCCTCGCCCTGGATGGATCCAACCACCCCCGCGTCGCCTACTTCTCTGATTATCACGATGATCTCAAGTATGCCTGGTTTGATGGGAATTCCTGGCAGAAGGAGTTGGTTGACGAGACCGGGAGTACAGGCTTCTTCCCTTCCTTGGCAATAGATAGTACAGGGCACTCCCATATTGCTTATTACAACCTCACTGAAACCAGCGTGCAGTATGCACACTTGTCAGGCTCTGGTTGGCAGTTTGATACCATCGACGCGCCAGGTGATGTTGGCTGGAACCCCTCCATAGCAATTGGTCCAGGAGATTTCCCCGCTGTTAGCTACTACTCAGCTACTTTGGGAGATTTGAAATATGCATCTTTATACAATCCATACTTGTTTTATCTGCCTCTTATGAAGCGGTAAAGAAAGTATTGAGATCCGTGGTGGTGAATGGGATTAGTTCATTCGCCACCATAAGCTTACAAGGATATTATTCCTCTTTTTAACCCCCATTTAACCGTTTCAGTCCGGTTGGTGGTTTGCATTTTACCAAAAATAGAAGATACGTGGAACTTGACTGTATGGGTGCTTATCTTTAGCTTTAAAGCTATTTGCTTGTTCGTCAGTCCAAGTGCCAATAGTTGCAGGATTTCAGTCTCTCGCCCAGTGAGTGATTCGACCATATCCTCTTTTTCGTTAGAATCAGTCATTTGGCTTATTGAAAGTTGTTGTAACCATAGCGGATTGGTTACCACCAATCCTTCATTCACCGCCTCAACTGCAGAAATTAACTCTGCCTGTGATGATTCTGGCGGTATCATTCCCCAGGCGTGCAGTTTTAGCTTTATTAAGCCGTCAATCACATATGGGTCATCGTAGACTAATAAGATTGCAGCTGTAATCTTGTTCTTAATTTTATCCAGGCTCTGGAGAAGTATCTCATGGTCTATGGTCAAAGCAGGTGACCATACCACCACATCTACTTCTCCATGCCAAATCTCAAAAATATCCAGGTGGCCGGCTTCGCCAGTGATCTGTATGCGTAGTTCATCTTCTAGAAGGGATCTCAGTCCCACTCTGACAGCTACTGACGGCGAAACAATGAATATTCGAATCAAATTTTCCTCGTTCTGATAATTATATCGAATGAATCGCCGATGAAGCTTTCATAACGATATCAAACATAGATTTTTTTTGTTTATTTGCGCTCTCCAGGTATTACAGAGATGGTAGTTGGTTTGCCACCACGAAGAATCTGAATAGATGCCTCCTTACCAACTGCCTGGCTGTTTAGGTAGACAAATAACTCATCATGATCGTTCACCGGTTGCCCATTGATCGCCACTAATATGTCCCCCACTAATAAACCGCTTACTTCTGCAGGGCTACCGGCTTCAACCGAAACTAATAACAATCCTTCCTGCTGTTCACGGCCAATTGCTTTTTGTAAGTCGGAAGATATGGAAACAAGTTGCGAACGGATGCCAAGATAACCATGTTTTATATAACCATATTTATCTAAAATTTCTGCAACTTCCCAGATAAGCGCAGCTGGAAGAGTTATCGGTGCTCCATGGGCAAGACCAGAAGTATTCAAACCAACAACTCTTCCTTCAATGTCAATGAGTGGACCTCCAGAGAATCCTGGAAAGGGGACAGTATCAGTACGGAGATATCGCTCTAGCATACCTCCACGGCCGGTTCTAATGGGTCCACCGACTGCAGACACAATTCCTAGGCTGGCTTCAATACCTTCCGTGGTCGGTCGTCCGAGCGCAATTACTATCTCGCCTACCTGTGTTTCAAGCCTCGTCCTTTCAGCTGACGTAAGACTTGTTTTTTCCAAACGCAATAATGCTATGTCATTACCTGGATCGCGGCCTGCAACTGTAACTGGATAATTACTTCCGTCTGCCATAATAATCGATAAATCGTCGTCCCTTTCTAAAACATGGTCTGCAGTCAAAATTAAATCGGGTGCGTAAACAATTCCACTTGCATGAATACGCCTTCTTCCGTTTACGATGACAGTGGATTCGCCTCCTTTTACAATCGCTTTCACTAGAAAGTCTGAAAAAGCAAGCATTGGGTTATTTTCACCAGACATTTTCTTCCTCCATAAATTACTAGTATGTTCTTCCAAGCCTGATAATGGGATATTAATTTCGAATATCTATCCCAAGTATAATTTCACACCCTCATTAACACATCATCCATTTGGCTAGGTGGATAACTAGAAATTATGGTAGTTATTTGAAGTTTTATGTCTCTTTGCCTATCAAAGCTGCAAGCTAGGCCGGAATAACCTTGTATATTCTACATACCTTGAATACAATACGAATCAAATAATATGGAACTTAAGCATATTGGGCGTTACGAAGTAAAGACTTTGATCGGGCAGGGTGGCATGTCTGCTGTCTACCTTGGTTACGACCCTCGCTCGCTTCGTGAAGTTGCCATCAAAGTGCTGCCGCCTTATTATATGCATGCAGAAAAATTTCGTGATCGCTTTGAACGTGAAGCTGTAATGATTGCATTGCTTGAACATCCCGCAATTGTTCCTGTCTATGATATGGGGGAAGAAGATGACCAGCCATATATTGTCATGCGTTACATGTCAGGTGGTTCTTTAGCTGAAAAGATCAATAAAGGTCCCATCTCTCTAAGGGAATGTATGGAGATGTATCTCCGATTGGCACCTGCATTGGACACTGCTCATGCTAGAGGTGTCATACATCGTGATGTCAAACCGGATAACTTGTTGTTCGATAAATATGATAATGTCTTTCTATCAGATTTCGGTCTCGCCCGGTTGAGAGAAACCATCGGTTTTACAAATATCAGTGATGGTTCCATCATGGGGACCCCGGCTTATATGAGTCCTGAACAAATTCAGGGTGATAAGGAAATCGATGGACGTTCGGATATCTATTCGATGGGAGTCGTACTTTATCAGATGCTGTCCGGATCGGTCCCATTTTCTGGTACAACCGCAGCATCGGTGATGATGATGCACCTGATCAATCCGGTACCGCAGATTCACGATCAAAACAAGACCCTTCCGATTGGTGTTCAATCGGTCCTGGAAACTGCTATGGCAAAGAATCCCAAGGACCGCTATCAGTCTGCTGGAGAATTCGCCAAAGCCATTCAGGCAGTGACGACCGGGGTCCACAAAAAGCTGTCTGCTCAGAATGACGTCAACACAACCACAACACAACCTGTAAAAAACACCACCTTACAGGTACCACCCAAGAAACAAGCTTCATCAAATCCGGGAAGCAATCACACGCCTGATAAGCTCCCCCAGATAAATGTTTATAAAACTCCCACGCCCGATAAGCTTCCTCAGATAAATGGTTATAAAACTCCTTCTCCAATAGAAACGCCAAAATATCAAACCAACCCGCCTCGCGTTGAAACTTCCCAACCTAAGAAGGTTTTTAGATCCAAATCTACCAAAACTGGACCTGATCAACATCAGCGCAAACGAAGAGCCATCCCTTTGTGGGGCTGGTTAATGAGTGTATTTCTGGTTCTTTTCCTCTCACTATCCGTGGTTCAATGGTTGCGAGGTGGGTTCCCATTTTCACTGATTTCGAGCTCCAGCCTCAACACAGGCAACCCAGATGTTCAGAATAATCCTGAATCCAGCTTACCTATAAATTCAACTGCTTTGGGTCAGGCTGACAAGCTTGCATTTCTAAAGGATTCAAATATTTGGGTCAGTGACCTGGATGGCAGCAATCTTGTCCAGCTATCTACGGATGGTTCTAAGAAATCCCATTTGCACTGGTCGCCAGATGGTCAATCGATCATTTTCACATCAGATAATTGCTTGAATATGGTTGGTTTGCTGACCAAACAAGTCCTTACTCTCACTTGTGTCTCCGGACTCCCCTCAATCACTGCCTTCGACATCTCACCTGATGGGCAAAATGTAGCTTTGGGTCTGGCTCAGTCCAACCTTTATTTGCTTCCGTACTCTCAGTTATTCCACTTGCAACAGAACAGCTTGCCGGAGGATTTACCCGCGCTTGCACAATGTTCTTATTATGCACCATACAATGTTGGAAATACTCTTAAAGCTGTCAATTGGTCTCGAACTGATAACCGCTTGGCCGTGTTGGTATCCAAACCAGTGGATGGTATTAATCGAGATGAGATCAGTGTCTTGGATTTTAGCCAATGTGCTGCTTCCCCGTTGCTGGTGAATGAGATTCTCCCTACATATTTCCTTTTCACCTTGCGCGGATATTTCGACCACCCAGAGATTTCCGGTTTATCTTGGAATGGTAACGATCAACTCTTGTTGAATGGTTATTTACACAACGATGGATTCGGAGATTTACAGCTCTTTAGCTTAGATCAAAACCAGACGAAGGAGATTATTCCCAATGGTACATGCTGTTACAGGGATGTTCATTGGAGCCCCGACGGAAGCTACCTTTTCTATTCCTACCAGCCTGAATCAGGAGGGGATATCAGCCTGTATTATGTTCCCTATTCTGAGCTAAACCAACCCGGTAGTAGTATAACCGCCCTCGCCCTCCCGACTGGTTTCTTAGCCAGTAATCTTGAATCTCTCCAACCTGCCCTTCGCACGGCCCATTAATTAATTCCTCTTGTAAACCAATTTAAATCACGATATAGTTCCAAGCTACTTATCGATAAGCGGTAGGAATGAATAATATGGAAAGAGTCTTTCGATAAAGATTCTCTCCCATGTGGAGTTACCCACACGGTCGAATGCCTGAGCGAAGAACTGGTACAACTCGCCAACGACCAATACATCACTAATAAAAGGTAACTGGTAAGGTGGATCACTAACGACGCCAATAGTTTCCCAGTGCCCTGGGGAAGGAATATGGTCATACCACAGTAATTTTACATAATCGATATGATCGTTATCTTGCGCAATTACTTCTAAAGGAACGCTGCCACCAAAGGTGAAGTAAGTATCTCCATTATTTACAGGACTCTCCCAATCCACGACTGGTACCGTGGTATCAACCAGGTTCGTTGTTTCAACGGTGTTATTAAGTAAACTCGGGTCATGTGTTTGGCTAGAGCTTGTCATTGCAGTATTGATCAAATTAACTGTTTCCGTTGCTGTTACGGTCGTCGTGATGATGATTTGCGTCCCCTGTGCCCCATTTAACCCACCCAACGAACAGGTCACTTCGAGTCCATTAATAGCGCAGATATCTGGGAATGCGTCAATATACTCAACCCCACTTGGCAGATTATCAACCATTTGAATTTCCATGGCATCTGACGGTCCCTGGTTCGTAACCGTGATCACGTAGGTAAGGAATCCATTTGGTAGTAGCACCTCTGGATATCCTTTTGCATCAATAGCCAGGTCCGCTGAGGGGTTAACTGTCGTTGTTACTTCATCTGAGTTATTGTTCGGATCACGCTCATAGCCAGGTGATCCAACGGATGCCTGGTTTGTGATCATCCCATCGATGGTGGTAGTTACCACGATGGTAATACTCGCTGCAGATAGTGCAGGGATGCTATCTAAGCTACATATCACGCTGCCGTCAGCTGGGGAGCATTCGCCTTGGGATGGCTCAGCCATTGCTAGAATTACATCCATTGGTAGTGTGTCAGTTACCAGCACTCCTGGGGCATCCAGGGAGCTGGTATTGGATATTGTCAATAGGTAAGTCAACGCTTCCCCTGCATACGGTGTGTCAGGGAAATCTTCTTTTGTGATCTCCAAATCGATCAATCCCTGCCCAACGTCCACTGTGGTGGTGGGTTCATCAGACCGGTACTGGCGAACGTAAGCCCAATCTACTAACAAGCTCGCATTGGAATCCTCAAAGCTATACAAAGTCACTGGCAAGTTTGTGCTGGGCACCTGTGCGGGTTGGGTGGAAGATGCACCGGAAGCGCCATGGTCAATATTTGCTTTGCTTTGCCCCAAATTCCAGCCAATTTCATAAACATGGTAGGTACCGTGCCAGTTGAGACCACCTAGCCGTGGTATGGTGATATATTCAGAATCTGTTACATAATCAGACAGGTATAAGTCATCCACATTTTCGGGCTTGAAATCACCGATCGTTGTCCGTTGCCCGCTATCTCCGTTGATGAAACCAGCCCATTCTTTCCCCGCACCCAAGCCATAATTCGCCCTGAATCCAACCGCTTTGTATTGGAAAGTATTGAATGTCCTTATTCCATTACCATCTGGTAAGATCAAAATACCATTTGAAGCTGTGGGGGTTCCGCTGATCACACACCAAGGGCCGTCCAACGATAAATCCGGATCAAGAAATTGTGCCCATGCTTGCATATTCCAAGGGATATTACCAGGTTGGCCTGCTTGATTACCACCAATAAGCCCACAAGGTCCCCCGGTGAATTCCAGAAAGTCATCAAATAAGTCAAAAGTAGTCGTCCCAGAGCTGGTAGAGACTGCATCTGGATTGTTATAGTATAGATAAATGGTCGTATCACCATTGGCAAGGGACGGTACCCTCACCCATAAGAAAGCCTGTTGGTTAGCACTGTCCCAGGATTCGATCCAATATCTTAGATCAGTGGTCCCATCACTATGCGTTAACCGAACATCCGAACCATCCGGTTTAGCATGGCTGAAGTCGAAATTTTCACTATCAAGCTTGACCAATACCTGGTAGTAAGGCAATGAACCCCCGCCGTTGGATATGATTACTGGACTTCGATAATGCCATGCAAAATCATACCAGGGCGGTTCATTTTGTTCTGGTGAGACCACTTCTCTTGTTGTGTTTGGAACTTCCGAATATGAATTGGATGCCTGAGCGTATGAAATATAGATGGTTAGCAAAATGAACAGCAGCCCAATTGGTAAGGTTAGACCAATGGTTTTCTTCATAAGACTCTCCTCACTCTGCTCAGATTATACGCTAATCCTCCATATATGCGATATTCGCTTTGCAGCAGTAAAATCAATGATTGAGCAGTGGAATTTATTTATATATATGTCGATAGATTGGTTGGTAAATTAGGGTGTAGGCAAAATCGGTGAAGTAGGGCTTGGTGTAATTGGTGTAGGCAAAATCGGTGGAGTAGGGCTTGGTGTAATTGGCGTAGATGTCGGCGGAGGCGATTGCGTGTACGTGGCTGTAACTTCCTTCGTAGGAGTTTTCGTTGAGGTCGGGGCTTTAGTGGTTTTAATGGGGGTATTTGTCGGTGTTGCTGCATTTGTGCGTGTGATTGTCGGGTGTTGTCCGCCCGGAGATTGGGTGGTGGGAATCGGTGTAGGGGTTTGATATACCAATGTATCTACCGGGGTTACCAGTTGACCGGTGGGTGAAGGCGTCCCTGTTGACGTGAGCGTGGGTGTTTGGCTCGGTGTGACGGTTAACAATAATGCTGCGGTCTCTGAGGGCATTGGGATATCGGTCTGTATTTGGGCAGGTCCTTCCGTGCATGCTGCCACGCCCGCCAACCCAAGGTTATAGGCCTCCAACAAGCTGAAATACCTTAACCCTATCTCAATTTCACTGGATGATGCCTCACTTCCTTGTGGGTGTTGGATCAACCAGCTATAGGCTTGGAATATGGTTGTCTCAATGAGGGTTTGATCAGCGCCCGATGAGATATTAAGGAACGCACCCACTATCTGTGCTTGTAATTGTGCTACAGGATCCTGGCTCCCTTGTGTAAGGATCTCTCGTATTTCATTTGCCTGATATACCTTGCTACCGAATATTATCTGTAGTGGGTATAACTCCGGATGTTCCATCCAGTAGGAGGTTGGGTGAGTGCAGTTTTTGATGATCTGTGGCGTATTAGTCGAATTTCTTGGACTAAGATCCCCCAAGGAGTTCCATGGGATATATGTAGCGATTATCCACACTAATCCAATAAATACCACAACTGTCGCAATGACCAGGATGAGAATCAAACCTCGTTTTTGGGTAATCTCATTTTCCATATCGAGTCATCACTCTAATTAACAATCTATGAACAATCCTCATCGCCATTCTTTGATGCAAGGTCTTTACCAGATGTTCAAAGGGATTGGATTCTTATAAAAATCATATCATCGATATATTAAATATTAACAATTTTACTCTATAGTATAGTCAGCAGTTTATAAACCGATATATTCATAGGATATTGAATCTAGATTAAGGAGGTAGAAACTATGTTAACTCGTTGGGATCCATTCCAAGAAATGTTGAATCTTCGCCGCACCGTTGATCGTTTCTTTGATAACGCCAATCCAGATAACTCTTGGCCACAGTCAACAATGTGGGGCTTAGCTGTCGATGTAGTCGAAAACAAGGATGATTTCATCGTAAAAGCTTCCGTCCCTGGGATTAATTCAGACGATCTGGATGTCTCATATGCAGATGATACTTTGACCATCAAGGGTGAAATTAAATCAGATAATGAGGTCAAGGAGGACCAATATCACTTGCGCGAACGTCGCTATGGATCATTTTCCCGCAGCATTAGTCTGCCAACTAAAATCAAGGCGGATGCCATTGAAGCCTCTTACCAAAATGGTGTGCTTTCTCTCCGCCTACCAAAATCCGAGGAAGAAAAGCCAAAACGTATCGCCATCAAGTTTGGCGATCAAAAAATGATCGAAGGCAAAGTAAATAATAATTAATCAGTCAGTTAACCAAAAACGGGTGCGGTGCG
>Ga0315283_10001251_pt1 | contig 20256 bp, 12 predicted proteins | sample YL17G09_0_MG_FD_204541 | JGI IMG/M metagenome (GOLD analysis project Ga0315283, IMG submission 204541) | Sediment microbial communities from Yellowstone Lake, YNP, Wyoming, USA - YL17G09_0 | ecosystem: Environmental > Aquatic > Freshwater > Lake > Sediment | place: USA: Wyoming | collected... | reverse complement strand
ACCAGGGCGATATTCCGGATCTTATCGACGGCGTAGTCTTTCATCCTCGAGCCTCCTGAGATTCTCGGAAAAGCAGAAAGGCTATTCTACCCAAATTCCGATTTTTCCTCAAGCCTTAATTGCGGACATGCACCGCTTCGAGAGAAGCGGGACGTGTCCCCTTTCCGGTGGCCGCTGGGGGCCTCGGGCATCGTCTTCGTTCGCTGCGGTGATATTGGGGGACATGTCTCTAAGGTACGTGTCCCCTTTCTTCAGATATTTCCTAAAAGCATGCCTCCGAGCTGCTACGGCATGCTTTTATCGGTCGCTCCCAAGAGTCCGCTCCCTGCCGCTCCCATCGGATCCGGACCGGGAAAGCGTTAGAAATCACCGCGCGTACGGAGATGATACCCCGACGCCCCTAAGCGGACCCGTTCGCAAATCCTCCATTATCACGTGGAGAGCGCGAGTTCCCGCTTGATGACCGCCTCTAAATCTGGCGGCAGGGGCGAGGCGAAGGTCAGGCGCTCGCCGGTCCCCGGGTGGATGAAGGACAGCGTCTGCGCGTGGAGGAAAATTCGAGGGAACTCCCGGGGCTCCTTCTTGCGCCCGTAGATGGGGTCGCCGACGATGGGGTGGCCGGCCGTGGCCATGTGGACCCGGATCTGGTGGGTCCGTCCGGTCACGGGTCGGATCTCGAGGAGCGTCGTGTCGGCAAAGGTCCGCTGGACCTGGAAGAAGGTCTCGGCTTTCTTGGGGCTGCGAGTGTGAACCGAGATTTTTTGCCCTTCTTTCGGATGCCGGCCGAGGGGCCAGCTGAACTTGCCCTCGGCCGCTGAAACCCGTCCCCAGGCTAGGCCGATGTAAGTTTTCCAGACGACACGCTTCTCGAACTGCCCGACGAGTGATTCGAAGGCCCTCGGGGTCCTGGCTACGACCATGACGCCCGAGGTGTCCTTGTCCAACCGGTGGACGATGCCCGGCCGCTCCTCGCAGCCGATGAGCGCCACTTCCGGGAAATGGTGGATCAAGGCGTTTGCAAGCGTCCCCGAAGGATGGGCCGCGCCCGGGTGGACAACGAGGCCCGGCGGCTTGTCGATGACGATGATGTCGGCGTCCTGGTAGATGACCTTGAGCGGGATATTCTCGGGCCGGAGTCCCTCTTCCGGGGGCGGGACCTCATATTCGACGGCGACGCGGTCGCCCGTCTTGAGCTTGTAACCCGCCTTCCTAGCGAAAGAGCCGACGCGCACCCCTCCCCCGCCGATGACTTTTTGGACCTGGGCCCGGCTCAGGCCAGGGAGTTTGTCGGCGAGGAAGACGTCGAGCCTTCCCCCGCCGCCCGCGTCGGGGGTGACGACGAAATCAGCTTTAGGCAATTTTGCGCCGCTTCAGAACGACGGCCAACACGATCCCGCCGATGAGGCTGAGGACGCAGAAAAACTGCGGGTAGGACAGGCTGGAAAAGAGCGTGGCGCCGCGGATGAAATAGATCTTCTCCGAGTGGTCGCCGCGGAAGTACTCCGTGAAGAACCGGATGACCGAGTAGTTGATGAAATAGAAGGCAAAGACCTGGCCGTCGAACTTCTTATTTTTCAGGATGATCGTGAGGATACCGAAATTGAGGAAATTGAGGATGGCCTCGTAGAGCTGGACGGGATGGAGTGGCGTGTTGAGGTGGACGCCCGTCAGGTTGGCGGCGTACTCGTTCTTGAAGACCGCCGCCCACGGCAGTGAGCACTCGCTACCGTAGCAGCAGCCGGCGCTGAAACAGCCCAGCCGGCCGAAGCCGTGGCCCAGGGCCAGGGCCGGCGCGATAAGATCGGCCGTCGGCCAGGTCGGGATCTTCTTGCGCCGGAAATACCAGAAAGCGTAGATGACTCCGAAGGTCAGCCCGCCCTGGAAGACGCCGCCCGACCGGGCCAGCGCGAAGAGCTCCCTAGGATAGGCGACGTAGTACGAGATGTTGCTGATGAACAGGATGAGCTTGGCGCCGATGAGCGAGACGATGATGGTGTAAAATGCCGCGTCCATGATGCGGTTGGCGTCGAGGCCGGCTTTTTTCGCCTGTGCGTAGATGAACCAGAGGCCGAAGGCGACGCCGACGGCCATCGTGAAGCCGTAGGTGTGGATGGTCAGGGGGCCGATCTTCACGAGGATGGGGAACATTCGGGTTTTCTCCTGAACAGGATGACCAGCATCAGGCAGGCGCCGATGGTGATGCACGAATCCGCCGCGTTGAAAAATGGCCAGTGGGCCTTGCCGACATAAAAGTCGAGGAAGTCGATGACGTGGCCGCGGATGAGGCGGTCGAACTGGTTGCCGAGGGCCCCGGCCGCGATCAGCGTCAGCGCGACCTTCATGAGCTTATCGCCGGCCGGCGTCTTGAAGAAGTAGTAGACGACAAGGGCTAGCGCGGCGAGCGAGGCCGCGGTTAAGAGCGCAAAGACGAGCTTGTTGTTCGCCTGGGAGAAGGTCCCGAAGATCGCGCCCTTGTTGTGAATGCGGGTGATATTGAAAAACCCGGGGATAACCGGGACCGATTCGTAGAGGTCGACGGTCCGGGCGATGATGTGTTTTGTCGCCTGGTCCAGGGCGACCAGCGCGATCATGATAAGGAAATACGGGCCGTTTTTCTTCATGCGCGGGACGCCTTGACGACCTTTTCGCAACGGGCGCAGAAAGTCGGATAGTCCGGGCTCGTGCCGACGTGGGTCGAGAAGTTCCAGCAACGCTCGCATTTCCAGCCGGTGGCCTTCGTGACTTCGATGACGAGGTCGTCGCCGGCGCCTTTCTCGACCGCGACCGCGGAGACGATGAAGAGCGTGGCCAGATCGTCCTTACGGGCCTCGAGGAAGGCGGCGTCGGCGGCCGGTGCCTTGAGGGTGACCGAGGACTCGAGCGAATTGCCGATGAGCTTGGCCTCGCGGGCTTTCTCCAGCTCCTTGAGGACCTTCTCGCGGAAGCCAAGGAGCCTCTCCATGTCGGCGACGAACGCGGCGCCCCGGGCCCCGAGCCAATCCTCGGCCTTGGGGAACTCGCCCAGGTGGACGGAATCGTCCTTGCCGGCGAAAGTGGGGACGTAGGCCCAGGCCTCGTCCGCCGTGAACGACAGGATGGGGGCCATGAGGAGCAGGCTGTCGCGGAGGATCGTGAACATGGCCGTTTGCGCCGAACGCCTCTCGAGCGAGCCCTTGCCCGAGCAGTAGGCCCGGTCCTTGACCACGTCGAGGTAGAAGGCGCTCAGGTCGACCGTAAAGAAGTCGAGGACGGCATGGAGGATGGGGTGGAACTCGTAATCTTCGTAGGCCTTGATGACCCGGGCGCGGACCTCATCGAAGCGGAGGAGGATCCAGCGGTCGAGGTCGAGGAGGTTCGCCTCGGCGACCGTGTCGCGTCCCGGTTCGAAGTCGTAGACGTTCCCGAGGAGGAAGCGCCAGGTGTTGCGGAGCTTGCGGTAGGCCTCGACGAGCCTCTGCTCGATCTCCGTTCCGAAGCGGGCGTCCTCCTTGTAATTGAGCATGGCCGCCCAGAGCCGGACGATCTCGGCGCCGCTCCTCTTGATGACCTCGCCGGGGTCGATGACGTTGCCCAGGGACTTCGACATCGCCCTCCCCTGTTCGTCAAGAATGAAGCCGTGGGTGATGCAGGTCCGGAACGGACTGCCGCCCTTGGCCCCGACGCCGATGATGAGGGAGCTGTTGAACCAGCCGCGGTGCTGGTCGTGGCCCTCGATGTAGACGTCGGCGGGCCAAGCGTGGCCGCTCTCCCTCTCGAGGACGTTCTGCGAGGCGCCAGATTCGAACCAGACGTCGAGGATGTTGAATTCCTTGTCGAACTCTTTTCCGCCGCAGGCGGGGCAGGCGGCGCCCGGCGGGACGAGCGCGGCCGCGTCGCGGACGAACCAGGCGTTGGAGCCTTCGGCGGCGAAGATGCCGGCGACGTGCCGGCAGACGCGGGCGTCGGCGTACGGCGTGCCGCAGGTCTTGCACTTGAAGGCCGGGATGGGCACGCCCCAGGACCGCTGGCGAGAGATGCACCAATCGGGACGGCCGGCGACCATGCCGTCGATCCGCTCCTTGCCCCACTCGGGGATCCAGCGGACGCGGCCGATGGCCTGGCGCGACTTGGCGCGCAGGCCGTTCTTGTCCATGGAGACGAACCACTGCTCGGTGGCCCGGAAGATGACCGGCTTCTTGCAGCGCCAGCAGTGCGGATAGGAGTGCGAGATCTCGGTTTCCTCGAGCAGGGTCCCGTCGTTCTTCATGTCGGCGGTGATGCGCGGGTTGGCCTCAAAGACCTGAAGCCCGGCGTAGCGCGGCACTTCGGGCGTGAAGCGGCCGTCGTCGCCGACGGGCGTGTAGATGTCGATGCCGTAGGCGACGCCGGTCAGATAGTCGTCGTGGCCGTGGCCCGGGGCGGTATGGACGGCGCCCGTGCCGTCCTCGAGCGTGACATACTTGGCCAGGACGAAGAGCGACTCGCGGTCGATGAACGGATGGCGGGCTTTGAAGCCTTCGAGCTCGCGGCCCGGGAAGGTGGCCAGCGGTTTGGGGGCCGTCCAACCGAGTTCCTCGGCGACGATGGGCAGGAGTTTTTTGGCCAGGATATAGACCTCGCCGTTAACGTCGGCGGCGACGTACTCGTGCTCGGGGTGAAACGCGAGGGCCATATTGGCCGGGAGCGTCCAAGGAGTCGTCGTCCAGATGAGGACGGAGGCACGGCGCCCGGCGAGGGCCGGAAATTTGGCGCCCAAGTCGGAGACGACTGGGAAGCGGACATAGATCGAGGGCGAAATCTTGTCCCGGTACTCGATCTCGGCCTCGGCCAGGGCGGTCCGGCACTGGATGCACCAGTGGACGGGGCGTTTGCCCTTGTAGACCTCGCCGTTCTCGAAGAAGGCGCCCAGGTACTCGAGGATCTTGGCCTCGTAAGCCGGATGCATGGTTAGGTAGGGCGTGTCCCAGGCGCCCAGGACGCCGAGGCGCTTGAACTCGTCCCGCTGGACACCGATGAACCTCTCGGCGTACTTCCGGCATTCCTCGCGGATGCCCGTCACGGACATGGCTTTTTTCTTATCGCCGAGCTGCTTGTCGACGTGGATCTCGATGGGCAGGCCGTGGCAGTCCCAGCCGGGGACGTAGGGGGCGTAGTGGCCGAGCATGGAGCGGGACTTGACGATGAAGTCCTTGAGGATCTTATTGAGGGCCGTCCCCATGTGGATGTGGCCGTTGGCGTAGGGCGGGCCGTCGTGGAGAATGAAGGGCGGTCGGCCGTCGGCGGCGCGCTTCTCGAGGATGCGCTCGTAGAGCTTCTCCGCTGCCCACTTCTTGATGGTTTCCGGCTCCTTCTGGGCCAGGGAGGCCTTCATGGCGAAAGCGGTCTGGGGCAGACTCAGCGTGCTCTTCACATCGGACTTGTCGGCCATCTGGGGCTCCAATCGTCGGAATCTAATGCGCCATTATAGGCCAAGTCGGGGTCGCCCGCTAGTCCGGGTCTCTAGGGGACATGTACTTTCGGTACGTGTCCCCATTCTTGATCGAGCAGAGGGACTGCCCGGAGTAGGGACTGTCCTAATGGGGACGGAGTCCCCTTGGGGACTGTCCCTCCGGTCCCTCTTCTTTACTTCTTAATGAAATGCGCGCCGCGCGAGGTCGGGTTGATCAGGGCGGCCCGGGTGATCATCAGGGCGACCAGGATGCCGTGGCGAAGGCCTATGAGGGCCGGCTCGAGGCGCGCCGCCTGGTAGAATTTCTCGATGCGGTGGCTGAGGTACTCGAGGTCGGACTTGGCCCGCTCGAGACGCTTGCGCGTCCGGATGATGCCGGCGTAGTTCCACATCGTCGAGCGGATGGTCAGCCAATCCTGGTTGACCAGGGCCGGGTCGACGGCTTCTTCCTTCTTCGGGTGATACCAGCTGTGGATCTCGAACGCCCTGTAAGGCCGCGAGTCGTCGAAGCGCTCGACGATGTCGCGCGCCGCCCGGGTCCCCCAGACGAGTCCCTCGAGGAGCGAGGTCGAGGCCAGGCGGTTGGCGCCGTGGACGCCCGTGCAGGAGACCTCGCCGACGGCATAGAGCCCGGCGAGCGAGGTCAAACCCCAGCCGTCCGCGAGAACCCCGCCGCAGCTGTAGTGGGCGGCCGGGACGACCGGGATGGGCATACGCGTGATGTCGACGCCGTCCTCGAGACAGGTCTTGTAGATCGTCGGGAATCTGCCGCGGATGTCGGTCCCCTTGGCGTAGGAAGCCAGGTCGAGGAGGACATAATTCGTGTTGGTGACGATCATCTCCTCGTAGATGGCCCGGGCGACCTCGTCGCGCGGCGCCAGGTCGCGCTTGGGAGAATATTTGTCCATGAACGTCTTGCCATCGCGGGTTTTCAGGCGCGCCCCTTCGCCGCGGACGGTTTCCGAGATGAGGAAGCCGTCGCCGTTTTCGCGCATGAAGACCGTCGGATGGAACTGGATGTACTCCATGTTGCCGATCCGGACGCCGGCGCGCAGGGCCATGGCGTAGCCGGAGCCGTCGGCCCCGTCCGGGTTCGACGTGTGGAGAAAGACGGCGCCGCAGCCGCCCGTGGCCAGTACGGTGAAGGGCGCGAAAATGCGGCTGACCTGGCCCGACTTATTGTCGAGGACGTAGGCGCCGATGGCCTGGGGTTGACGGTAATAGGCGACCGGGTTTTTCGAGTGGTGCGGAACCGTCAAGAGGTCGATGGCCGTGTGCCCGGCCAGGAGAGTGATGCGCGGGTGCTTCTTGATAGCCCGGAGGAAGCGGTCCTCGATCATCCTGCCGGTGGCGTCCTCGACGTGGAGAATGCGGCGGCGGGAATGTCCGGCTTCTTGGGCGAAGTCGAGAACGTCGGGGGAGCTCCGGGTGAAGGGGATCTTGAGCTCCTCGATGAGCGTCTTGCGGACGAGTTCCGGGCCTTCCTTGACCAAAATGTCGACGGCAGCGGGGTCGCCGACGTCGTCCCCCGCTTCGAGAATGTCCTTTTTAAGAAGCTCGGGCTGGTCATCGGGGGCGAAGGAGACGATGCCGCCCTGGGCGTAGAGCGTGTTGGTTTCTTCGGCATGAGCTTCTTTGGTAATGACGACCGTGCGGAGCCCGGCCTTGGCCGCTTCGAGGGCGGCGGCCGCGCCGGCGATGCCGCAGCCGATGACCAGGACGTCGGCCCGTATGTCGCGTTCGCTCATTGTCGCCTCAATTCAGGAAGTCCAGGCTGATGTCGACGGCCCGGGCCGAATGGGTCAGAGCCCCCACGGAGATGAAGTCGATGCCCGTCTCGGCGACGGCGCGGACGCGGTCGAGGCTCATGTTCCCGGAAGCCTCGAGGGGGACGCGGCCGGCCGCGAGGGCCACGGCTTCGCGCATCACCTCGAGGGTCATGTTGTCAAGCATGATCATGTCGGCGCCGGCGGCGAGAGCGTCACGGACTTGAGCCAGGTCGGCGGCCTCGACTTCGATCCGAACGCCGGGGCTGATTTTTGACCGGGCGCGGCGGACGGCCTCGGCGACGCTCCCGACATACCGCAGATGATTGTCCTTGATCAAGACCATGTCTGAGAGGCTCAGGCGATGGTTCGTCCCGCCGCCTAACTTGACGGCGTATTTCTCGAGGAGACGTAAGCCCGGTGTCGTCTTGCGCGTGTCCAGGATCCTCGCCTTGGTCCCGGCTATAGCGTCGACAAAACAGCGCGTGGCCGTGGCGATTCCCGAGAGCCGCTGGAGGAAGTTGAGGGCGATCCGCTCGCCCTTGAGCAGGGCGACCGTCGGCCCCTCGACGCAAGCAAGGATGTCGGATTTGCGGAAAGCCGCCCCGTCCATGATCTTTTCGGTGAACTCGACAACGGAGTCGAGTTTCTCGAAGACGCGGCGGGCGATCGCCAGACCGGCAAGGATGCCGTCTTCTTTGGCTAGGAAAATGGCTTCGGAACGGGCGTCAGCCGGGATGATGGCTTCCGAGGTGATGTCCCCATCGGGCATATCTTCCCGGAGCGCCGCGTCGATGATGGCGTCGAATTCAAACGTTTCCATGGTCTGGCTAAATTATAGGCCTTTCTTCGGAGGGTCGTCAAACCGCAGGCGCCCGGGGCTTGCCGCCTAGCCAGCGGTCATCCCCCTTTTTGGCTGTGATGGGGACGGCTGCTGGCCAAGGGGCGGTTTGCCTGGGCGCGAGAAATATGCCATCATGGCGACGCCGTGAATAAGCCCAACATCCCCCTCCCCTACGTCGACCACTTCGGCCTGTCCCCGGCCGACCTGCGCTCGGTCCTCGGCATAGCCCTTGCGAGCGGCGGCGACTTCGCCGAGATCTTCATGGAGTACCGGACCTACGACTTCATCAACATGGAGGAGGACATCATCAAGGAGACGGCCGAAGCCGTGAGCATCGGGCTGGGCATCCGCGTCATCCGCGGCGACAGAACGGGCTTCGGCTACACGAACGACCTCGCCCTCGACAAGGTCCGCAAGGCGGCTCTAACGGCCTCGGCCATCGCCCACGGCAAGTCCGACGGAGCATCGCCCCCGGCCCTCCGCGACCGGACCCGGGCGACGAGCCGCTACATCGTCCGGCGCCCCGCCCACAAGGCCTCGCTCCTCGCCAAGATGGCCCTCGTCCGCGAGGCCTACGCCGCGGCCCAAGCGTTCGATAAGCGCATCGCCAAGGTCAAGGCCCATTACTCGGACAGCCTCAAGCACATGTGCATCGCCAACTCCGAGGGCCTCCTCGTCCGCGACACCCGGCCCATGGTCAAGCTCGTCTGCGTCGCCATCTCCGAGAAGGACGGCAAGCGCGAGTCCGGCTACTGGGGCGGCGGCGGCCGTGTCGGCCTGGAGTACTTCCGCGACGTCCTAACGCCGCGCCGCATCGGCGAAGAGGCTGCGCGAGAGGCCGTGCTTCTGCTCGGGGCGGCCGACGCCCCGGCCGGCGAGATGCCCATCGTCCTCGCCCCGGGCCACAGCGGCGTGCTCATCCATGAGGCCGTCGGTCACCTCCTGGAGGCGGACTTCAGCCGGAAGAAGACCTCGGTCTTCTGGAACAAGATGGGCAAGCGCGTCGGCTCTCCGCTCGTGACGATCTACGACGACCCGACCGTCCCCTCGTTCCGCGGCTCCTACAACATCGACGACGAGGGCACGCCGCCACGGAAGACCCTGCTCATCGATAAGGGCATCGTCCGAGGCCTGCTCCAGGACAAGCTCTCGTGCCGGCTGATGCGCGGCAGGCTGACCGGCCACGGCCGGCGAGAGGACTACAGCTGCGCGCCCATCCCGCGGATGGCCAACACCTACATCGCGGCGGGCGAGGATGCACCCGAGGACATCCTCCGCTCGGTCAAGAAAGGGTTTTATGTCGCCAGCCTCTCCGGCGGCCAGGTCGAGGATTCGGGCAAGTTCACCTTCTCCGTCAGCCTCGGCTACCTCATCGAAGACGGCAAGCTCACGGCTCCCGTCAAGCAAGCGACCCTCATCGGCACGAACATCGACATCCTGAATAAGATCGACATGGTCGGCACCGACCTCGAGTTCGGGCTCCAGACCGGCACCTGCAGCAAGGACGGCCAGGACGTCCCGGTCACGGACGGCTGCCCGACGCTCCGGATCGCGAAGATGACGGTCGGAGGCACGTCGTGAAGAAAGAGGCGCCAGCCCTTCGCGACCTGGCCGAATCGCTCGTCACCCTTGCCCGCAAGTGCGGCGCGGACGAGGCCGAGGTCTCCGTCTCCGACGGCTATGAATTCAACGTCGATGTCCGCAAGGGCAAGATCGAACAGCTCGTCGAAGCCGGGTCGCGCGTCTGCGGCCTGCGCGTCATCAAAGACAAGAAGACCGCCTTCGCCAGCTCATCCGACCTGGAAATGGGGACCCTCAAGCGGCTCGTTAGGAACGCCGTGCGGCGGGCGGAGCTCGGGAATCCGGACGAATTCGCCGGGTTTGCCCCGCTGTCTAAAGAAACCGTGGACGCGGCGGCGCTCAAGCTCTACGACCCGGCCATCGCCGGACTCGACTCCAAGACGAAGATCGGCCTGGCTCTCGAAACCGAACGGGCCGCCCTTCGCGACAAGCGCATCACCAATTCCTACGGGGCGACCTTCGCTTCGAACGAGATCCGCTCGGTTCTGACCATGTCGAACGGCTTCGTCGGCGAGTACGCGCAGACCTATTGCGGATTGGGCGTCGGCCTCCAGGCCGGCGACACCGACAACCGGGTCGAGGACTCCTGGTCCTCGTCGAAGCGCCATTTCAAGGACCTCGAGAGCCCCGAGGCGATCGCCCGCAAGGCCGTCGAGCGGACGGTCCGCCAGCTCAAGCCGCGGAAGGTCAAGACCCAGAACGTGCCGGTCATCTTCGAGCCGACCCAGACGGCATGGTTGATGGGATTTTTATTCGGCTGCGTCACGGGGACGGCCGTCTATCAGAAAGCCACGTTCCTCGAGGGCAAGCTCGGCCGGCTCGTCGGGAACGAGCGTCTCACGGTCGTCGACGACGGGCTCCTGCCGGGAGAGCTCGGCACGCACCCCTTCGACTCGGACGGCCTGCCCTCCCGGCGGACCGTCGTCATCGAGCGCGGCGTCCTCAAAAACTACCTCTGCAACTATTACGCGGCTCGAAAGCTCCGGCTGAAGTCGACCGGAAATGCCGACGGCAACGGCGTCGGGCCGAACAACTTCTATCTCGAAGCCGGGACCGTATCGCCCAAAGACATCATCGCCGGGACGAAGAGGGGCCTCATCCTCATCCGGACTCTCGGCCATGGTCTGAACTCCGTGACCGGCGACATCTCGCGCGGCGCGTTCGGATTGTGGGTGGAAGACGGCGAGATCGCCTATCCCGTCTCCGAAGTGACGATCTCGGGCAACCTGGGGAAAATCCTCGAAGGCATCGAGGCCGTCGGGAACGACCTCGAGTTCCACAGCCCGGTCACCGGCCCGACCGTCAAGGTCGCCGAGATGACCGTCGCCGGCGAATAAATTCGATCTCGATCAGACGGTGCGGAAGCCGCGCCTCATGTTGGACCCGGCCATGTTGCCCGTCGCCTCGGCCTCGTCGACGCTGAAGAAGGCCATGTGGACGACCTTCTCGTCGAAGGTCAGGGCCGATCCGACGACGCCGGGCGCGGAGAAACGGTAAGACCAGCCCAGGCCCACCGACTCGTACTTCTTCTCCTCGCACGCGGCGGCCCGCTTCAGGAATTCCCGTGCGGCGTCCGGCCCGGGTTTTGTCCGATCCTTGCCAGCCTCGCCCTTGCCTCTCCCCGCCTTCCGGCGCTCGCGGAGGAGCATCGCCTCCATGGCGTAGCTCTTGACGAGCTTGGGGAAGAGAGCGGCGAACGCCTTGTCGCTCGAAACGAAATCGAGCCCCGCCGGCCGGCCGTCGATGAACGCGAGGATGCCCTTGCCGCCCTCGGCCGCCTTGAAGCTCTTGAGGTAGGCGTCGAGGTCGGCGCCCTTGGCTTCGAAGACGTCGCGCATGGCCCCGGTCCTCGAGTCTACGCCCATCCCGGAGGCCAGCTCAGCGACGTCGCTCCAGATCCTCGCCTGGTTCGAGCGGAATTCCTTGGACGCCACGAGGCTCGAGTTGACTTCTTGGGCGTTGACCGCCCGCATCGACATGTGCATGACGTTGCCCGACTCGGCGAACTGCCTGGATTCGTAGCTCCAGCGGCCGTGCTCGACGCAGCTGACCGGGACCTTCGTCGCGGACTTCGGGCCGACGAGGATCGTCGTGTTGAGCACCCGGTTCTGCTTGGCGCCCCTCAGCTCCTCGCCGTCGAGGATGAGAACCGCGACGTCGCCCTTGTTCGCGACCATGAGTTCGGGAACGGAGCCGCCCTCGCTGACCTCGGTGACGGTGAAGACGCCCTTCTCGAGCGCCTCCTTGAGGGTTATGTATTCCGGACTGCCGTCAAGCGTCGTCCGGAGCTCGAAAACCGTCATGTTCTCGAAGCTCTGCGCCGCGCCGAGCTCCATGCCCAGTAGATAAGATTCGACAGACTTGTTCATTTGTGTTTCCTTCCTTTTTGATTTTAAATTCAAAAACCCTGGCCGTCAGCGCCGCGGCCCGCGCGGCCCGCGCCTCCCGCTAGGTGTAACCGGCTTCGAAGCGTCCCATCATCGACCTCCCTCTTCCTTTGTCATTCTTATCAGAAGATCTCTCCGATCTCTTTCTTCAGCTCTTCGGCCGGAACGCCGGCCATCTCCGCCGCCCGCTCCGCGTCCAGGATATCCGCGGCGACCGCATAATGGAGTAGCCGGCGGAACCTCGCCGCGCGCTCCCTGCCCGCGTATTCCACGGGCTCGGTCGTCGTCCAGCCCTTGGCCTTGACCGTCTCACGGAACGCCCGTAGCTGCCGGTCGCTCACGAACCCAAGGGCTTGGGCCCTGTACATGATCGCCTGGAGCGAGATGCCGAAGGCCTGCTTGACCTCCCCGAGCTCGCCGAGGCCGATCTTGCGCCGCGACGGCGCGAATGCCTTCTCGAGCGCGGCCTTGGGAAGCAGGAATGCGGCGGCGAAGCTGTGGCACATGCCCTCGGGGCTTTCGTTCCCCGAGAATTCACACAGGATATGGGCCAGTTCGTGGGCGGCCGTGAAGCGGACCCGGTCAGCGGGAAAATCCAGGCTGATCGCGACGAAGGGGGCCGTCCCGAACCTCCCCGAAAGGCCGTCGAACCCGTCGATGCCCTTCGTCTCGTAAACCACGACGCCCATGTCCTCGAGCAGGCCCAGGAGGTTCACGACGGGGCCGGAGCCGAGCTCCCAGCGGCTGCGGACTTCAGAAGCCGCGGTCTCGACTTCGTCGCTCGTCCGGACCGGCAGGTTCGCAATGGGGTTCTCAAAGGCGGCCCGAAGCCCCAGGATCGATTCGAGCTCCAGGTATTTTTGGAGATAATCGGCGGACTGGTACGCCAGGGCCGATTTCGTCTTGGCGGGCAGCCGCTCGCCCTCCCGGAAGTGGATCTGCTCAGTTGCGGCGTCGGATTCCCAGGCCGCGGCATAGCGGGTCCGCCTTTCTGCGAGTGAGGCGTAGCCACTATCGGGCAAGAGAGGCGCGGCCTTTGCGAAACTTGCCAGATCCTCCGGTTTGGAGCTCTCCCCCTGCGGACTCGGCAACTGCGGGCTTTCCATTAAGAAGCACGCCCGCATCTGAGTGTCATCGTCATCGACCGCCTCTTGGCTCTTACTCAGAAGCCGCAGCGACCCGTGTCTCCTGAGAAGCGGGTGTTCGCGGCTCTTCAGCATCATCAGGGGTTCTGCGTCCATGAGGCACAGATCAGACGCTTCGATGTCTTTGGCCCGCAGGGGCGCGGCGCCCCAGGTCGCGATTTGGAGGACTTTTATCAACCGCTCCATGACTTCGGGGGTCGGCATCATCCGGCCCTTCTCGTATTTCCCGATGGCCTGCTTCGTGACCATTCCCCCGAGCCTTTTGGCCAGGTCCTCCATGCTCAACCCGGCCATCTTGCGGGCAGCCTTCAGACGGACGCCGAACGGGGTTTCGGAAAGCTTGTTGCTTGGGTCGGTTGTCATATCTTTCCCCTGTAGGTTGACAATATACAACATATAATGACGTTTGTCAACTTATATTTTATATGATTTTGCCGGCATTATAGAATAAGCTGGTCTCCGGGAATGTAGTTGGCTAAAATTGTCACGAATTGCAGGAGATAAATATTCATGAAAGCCATGGTTTACACGAAGTTCGGTCCGCCTGAAGTTCTTCAGCTTCAAGAGGTGGAAAAGCCCCTTCCCAAGGACAATGAAATATTGATCAAAGTCCATGCCGCGTCTGCGAACGCCTATGACTGGCGTCATCTGAGAGCCGACCCGTTCTTGATGAGGCTGATGGGGGCCGGGCTTCTCAGGCCGAAACACAAGATACTCGGAGCCGACATGGCGGGCCAGGTTGAAGCGGTTGGCGCCGATGTCAAGCAGTTCCAGCCCGGTGACGAAGTTTTCGGAGACGGCGGCTACGGAGGATTCGCCGAGTATGCGTGTGTCGATGAAAACAGATTCGTGCTGAAACCGGCCGCTCTATCTTTTGAAGAAGCGGCCGCAACGCCCATGGCGGCGCTCACCGCTTTGCAGGGTTTCCGCGATAAAGGACTGATCCAGGCGGGGCAAAAGGTCCTGATCAATGGAGCCTCTGGGGGTGTGGGAACCTTCGCGGTGCAGATCGCTAAATCATTCGATACCGAGGTGACCGGCGTTTGCAGCACGACGAAAATGGACCTCGTGCGCTCGATCGGCGCGGACCATGTCATCGATTACACGCAAGAAGATGTCACCAAAAACGGGAAGCTGTATGACCTCATCTTTGATGTCGCGGCATACCGTTCGATCTCGGAGTATAAACGGATAATGAGCTCCGGCGCGATCTATGTCCTGGCGGGAGGGTCCATGCCTCGAATACTCCAGCTCATGCTCAAATCGATGGCTGGGGCCAAGAACATGAGACTCGTGGTCGCGAATGCAAACCAAAAAGACCTGCTTTTCATTAGCGGGCTCATGAATGCTGGCCAAGTCAAGTCGATCATAGACAAACGTTATCCGCTAAGCGAAACTGCGGAGGCCCTGCGGTACCTCGAAGAAGGCCACGCCCGCGGAAAGGTCGTGATAGTCGTGTAACAAGAGGGGGTCAAACCAACCTTTTGCTGCAAAAGGTTGGTTTGACCCCCTCTTGGCGCTAGCCGCCTTGACCTCCGCCGAGGCCCGGGAGTATCATTCGCCGCTACGGGTCCAACCCATTCCGATTTTGAGTAAGGAGTCCCCGCCATGAACCGTCCTCTCGCCTCAACAGATAAAGCCAAGGCGTTTTTCGTCGTCCTCGCCATCTTCGCCGTGTGCGCGACCGCCGCGGCTCAGACGGCCCCGTCCTGGCTTCGCTACCCGGCCATCTCGCCGGACGGCAAGACGATCGTTTTCACCTATAAGGGCGACCTCTACCGCGTCCCCTCCGGCGGCGGCACGGCCGTCCCTCTGACCCTTCACGAAGCCCACGACTACATGCCGGTCTGGAGCCACGACGGCAAGACGATCGCCTTTGCCAGCGACCGCTTCGGCAACTTCGACATCTTCGTCATGCCCGCCGCGGGCGGCCAGCCCCGGCGCCTGACCTTCCATTCGGCCTCCGAGCTCCCCTTCTCCTTCTCGCCCGACGACAAGGCTGTCCTCTTCGGCGCGGCCCGGCAGGACCCGGCCGCCAACCGCCTCTTCCCCACCGGTTCCCAGCCCGAGCTCTACAAGGTCCCCGTCGCCGGCGGCCGGGCGCTCCAGGTCCTGGCCACGCCCGCCGAGGACGCCCGCTACAGCCGCGACGGCCGCTTCCTCATCTACCACGACAAAAAGGGCGGCGAGAACGAGTGGCGCAAGCACCACACCTCGGCCATCGCTCGGGACATCTGGGTCTACGACACTCAGTCCGCCCGCCACCACAAGATCACGACCTTCGCCGGCGAGGACCGCTCGCCCCTCTACACCGACGACGAGAAGGCCTTCTATTACCTGAGCGAGGAGAGCGGCTCCTTCAACGTCCACCGCATGGGCGCCGGCGGCGGCGCCTCGACCCAGGTCACCCGCTTCAAGAACAACCCCGTCCGTTTCCTCTCTCTCGCGGCCGACGGCACGCTCTGCTTCGGCTACGACGGCGCGATCTACACCCAGCCCTCGACTGCCGGCGCCGCCCCCCGCCTGGTGCCCGTCGCTCTCGCCTCCGACTCGCGCGCCAACAACGAGATCGTCGTTCCCGTCAGCGGCGGCGCCCGCGAGTTCGCCGTCTCGCCGAGCGGCAAGGAGATCGCCGTCGTCGCCCGCGGCGGCATCTTCGCCTCGAGCGTCGAGGGCGGCGTGACCAAGCGCGTCACCTCCTCCCTCGGCCAGGAATCCAGCGTCTCCTTCTCCCCCGACGCGAACTCCCTCGTCTACGCCTCGGAGCGCGACGGCCGCTGGGGCATCTACGAGACACGCCGCACCCGCACCGAGGAACCCTACTTCTACGCCTCGACGGTGCTCAAGGAGACGCCTCTCGTCGTCAACACGCTCCAGAACACCGAGCCGGCCTATTCCCCCGACGGCAAGGAGCTGGCCTTCATCGAGGATCGCGCCACCCTCAAGGTGCTCGACCTGGCCTCCAAGCAGACGCGGACCCTCCTCACCATCAAGGAGCTCGCCCCGTCGGCCGACGGCGGCCAGTATTACCGCTGGAGCCCGGACGGCAAGTGGATCCTTTTCGACTACGCCGTGCCCGGCTTCGCCCCCGGCGAGATCGGCCTCGTCAAAGCCGACGGCTCAGGTAAGACCGTCAACCTGACCGAGAGCGGGTTCGAAGACCGCTCGGCCAAGTGGATCCTTGGCGGCCAGGGCATGATCTGGTTCAGCAACCGCGACGGCATGCGGGCCGCGGCCATGAGCGGCGGGGCCCAAGCCGACGTCTACGCCCTGTTCTTCACCCGAGACGCCTACGACCGTTTCCGGCTGACCAAGGAGGAGGCCGCGCTTATCAAGGATATCGAAGAGAAGAAGGCCAAGGCCGAGGCCCCCAAGGACAAGAAGGAGCCCGCGGATAAAGAAAAGAAAGAAGAGGTCAAGCCGCTGGTCATCGACTGGGGCGGCCTGGCCCTGCGCAAGGCCCGCCTGACCATCCACTCCTCCTCGCTCGGCGACGCCCTGGTCAACAAGGACGGCGACACGCTCTACTACCTGGCCCGCTTCGAAGAGGGCATGAACCTGTGGACGACCAACCTCAAGTCGCGCGAGACCAAGGTGCTCGCCGCCCTCAACGCCGGCGGCGCCAGCATGAGCTGGGACAAGGAGCAGAAGTCGATCTTCCTGCTCGCCGACGGCGGCCTGTCCAAGATCGACCCCGCGAGCGGCAAGCGCGACATGATCGGGATCAAGGGCGAGATGACCGTCGACGAGGCGGCCGAGCGCTCGGCCCAGTTCGAGCACGTCTGGCGGCGGGTCCTCGAGACCTTTTACAGGACCGGCTACCACGGCGCCGACTGGAACGCCCTCAAGGAGGTTTACGGCAAGCACCTCCCCGGTATCGGCGACAACTACGACTTCGCGGAGCTGCTGAGCGAGATGCTCGGCGAGCTCAATGTCAGCCACAGCGGGGCGCGCTATGGCCGCTCCGTCCCGAACGCCGACGAGACGGCCTCGCTCGGCGCGATCTACGACCTCGCCTACACCGGCCCCGGCGTCAGGATCGCCGAGGTCATCGCCGGCGGCCCGCTCGACAAAGCCGGCCTGAACGTGACGGCCGGAATGGTCATCGAGGCCGTCGACGGCGAGACCATCGCCGTGGACAAGGGCCTCGAGCGCTACCTCAACCGCAAGGCCGGGAAGAACGTCCTGCTCGTCGTCGCGGGCGGCAGCGCTCCCGAGGCCAAGGCCGAGCTTAAGGCCGGCACCACGGCACCCGCTGCCGCGCCCCCCGCGGCCAACCGCGAGATCACGGTCAAGCCCGTCACACCGCGCGAGGAGAGCGCCCTGCTCTACCGGCGCTGGGTCTTGCGCAACCAGGAGGAGGTCGAGCGCCTGAGCGGCGGCCGCCTGGGCTACATCCACATCCCCGGCATGAGCGACAGCGCCTACCGCTCGGCCTACGAAGAGGTGCTGGGCAAGTTCGCCAGCAAGGACGCCATCGTCATCGACACGCGCTTCAACGGCGGCGGCGACCTCGTCGCCGACCTGGACATGTTCCTAAGCGGCAAGAAGTTCTTCGACTACGCGAACGACAAGCGGAGCAACGGCTACGAGCCGAACTTCCGCTGGACCAAGCCCTCGATCTCGATCGTCGGTGAGGCCCAGTACAGCGACGGCCACTGCTATGCCTTCGCCTACCAGTTCCTCAAGCTCGGGAAGCTCGTCGGCATGCCCGTGCCCGGTACGTGCTCGTTCGCCGGCTGGGAGATGCTCGGCAACTCGGGTATCGTTTGGGGCGTCGTGCCTCTCGGCGTCAAGGCGCCCGGCATCGGCTACCTGGATAACCACCAGACCGAGCCCGACGTCAAGGTCGAGAACAAGAAGGAGACTGTCGTCGCCGGCAAGGACGAGCAGGTCGAAGCCGCCGTCGCCGAGCTGCTCAAGGAGATCAAGTAGCTTCGTTGACATCCTCGAATTCAATGTGATATCTATTTCCCATTCACTGTAAACAGCAGAAGCCACCTCAGGTCGACGATCGATAGCCGGGCCGAGCCTTCTTTGAGGCGTCCCGGGGCTTCACTTCGTTTCGCGGAGGGGGGATGGGAACATGTCGCTGATCGGCAAGAACGTCGGGCACATCCGTATCGAGGGATTGGCCGGGCGCGGCGGCATGGGGGAGGTCTACGTCGGGTACGACGACACCCTCCAGCGCAAGGTCGCCGTCAAGGCCATCTCTTCGGCCCACCGCATGAGCCCGGAGCGCAAGGCCCGCTTCCTGCGGGAGGCGCGGGCCCTGTCGCGGCTCGATCACCCCAACATCTGTAAGATCTACGACTTCGTCGAGAGCGAGGGGTCCGACTACCTCATCCTGGAGTTCATCGAGGGTTCGGCCTTGGGAAACGCCATCCATGCGGGACTCGAAAAGGCGGATAAGCTCAGGATCTCCCTGGAGATCGCCCGGGTCCTCGTCGTCGCCCACGGCAAGGGCATCGTCCACCGCGACCTCAAGCCCGGCAACGTCAAGCTGACCCCCGAGGGCCAGGTCAAAGTCCTGGACTTCGGCCTAGCCCGGTTCCTCGAGACCGGCCGCTCCCCCTCCGCCGGGCCGGCGGCAGAACTGGAAGAGATCGAAGTCGAAGCCGGGGAAGGCAGCGTACCCCTTTCCGCGGAGGCTCTCGCGGCCAAGACGCTCACTCTTTCCACGCCTTCGAAGTCCGGGTCCCGCTATTCCGAACTCCTGGCCGACTCCTCCCCCACCGAGCAGGGCGCGGTCATGGGCACGCCCCACTACATGAGTCCCGAGCAGGCCCGCGGCGAGCGTATTACCACGGCGAGCGACATGTTTTCCTTCGGCCTCATTCTCCAGGAGATCTTCACCGGGCGTTCCTCCCACGATGATACCGACGACCCGTCGACGCTCATGGCCTGGGCGAAAAAGGGTGAAACGCGGCCGGTCAAAGGGCTGAGCGCCGACCTGACCGCCCTGATCAACCGGCTCAAGTCCCCGTCCCCGGCGGCCCGTCCGACGGCGGTCGAGACCGTGGAACGGCTCGAACGGATCCGGGAGAAGCCGAAGAGGCGTCTGCGCAAGATCGTCATCGGCGGCGTCCTGACGGCCTTCGTCTTCGCCGGCGTCAAGTACACCCTCGACCTCGGCCGGGAGCGGCGTCAGGCCATCCAGGCCCGCGACGAGGCCGCCAACGTCGTCAAGTTCCTGGTGAACCTGTTCCAGGTCTCCGACCCGGGAGAGGCCCGCGGCAACACGATCACCGCCCGCGAGGTCCTGGACAAAGGCGCCAAGGAAATCGGCCAGGGCCTCGAGAAGCAGCCCCTGACCAAGGCCCGGATGATGGACACGATCGGGACGGTCTACCGCAAGCTCGGCCTCTACCCGCAGTCGGAGCCTCTCGTCAAGGGGGCCCTCGACATCCGGGAAAAGAACCTCAAACCGAACGACTTGTCGGTCGCCGAGAGCCTCCTCAGCCTGGCCTCTCTCCGGCAGGCCCAGGGCCAGCCCCGGGAGGCCAAGCCCCTCTTCCGGAGGGGGCTGGACATCCGGTCCAAGGCACTCCCGCCCGGAGACCCGCTCATCGCCGAGGCCCAGCTCGGCCTGGGGGAGATCCATTTCGAACTGAACGAGCGTGCCGACGCGGAAGCCCTCTACAAGAGGTCCCTCGAGATCAGGGAAAAAGCGCTGGGCCCGGACCATCCGGACGTGGCCCGGAGCCTATTGGACCTGGGGTGGTTCTATTACGACAGCAGCGAGTTCGACCAAGCTGAGCAGCTCTACAAGCGGTCGCTGGCCATCCTGGAGAAGGCGCTCGGCCCGGACCATCCGGATGTCGCGGACAACCTCAGCCGGCTGGGCGCTCTCTGCCTCTGGGTCCGCCGCTATCCGGAATCCGCGGCCTACTTCAATCGCGCGTTGGCCATCCTTCAAAAGGTCCTCGGGCCCGACCACCCCCAAGTCGCCAGTATCTACGACAACCTCGGCCTCATCGACTACTACCAAATGCGGCTCCCGCAGGCGAGGGCGAACACCGAGAAGGCCCTGGCCATCCGCCGGAAAGCCCTGGCAGCGGACCATCCTGACCTGGCCAGATGTTATTTCACGCTGGGCACGATT
>Ga0315283_10001249_pt1 | contig 20261 bp, 22 predicted proteins | sample YL17G09_0_MG_FD_204541 | JGI IMG/M metagenome (GOLD analysis project Ga0315283, IMG submission 204541) | Sediment microbial communities from Yellowstone Lake, YNP, Wyoming, USA - YL17G09_0 | ecosystem: Environmental > Aquatic > Freshwater > Lake > Sediment | place: USA: Wyoming | collected... | reverse complement strand
CAGCACGACCAGGAAGGCCACCCCGGCCGTCGCCACCGTCACCCGAGGGCCGATGGCCTCACTCGAGAAGCCCTGCAGCAGGCTGCCCAGTGGGGCGCTCAAGGTGATGGCGAGCACGTAGAAGGACAGGACCTTGCCCCGCTTGCGCTCGTCGACCTGCAGTTGGATCGTCGTGTTCAGGCTCGAGGCGATGGCCAGGTACCCGGCGCCCGCGCCCAGGAGGGCGACGAAGCCGACCGCGGCGACCGGCGCCAGCGCGAAGAGGATCAGCGACCCGCCGTAGCCGAGCATCGCCCCGGCCACGAGGACCCGCCGCGGCAGGCTCGCGCCCCACCCCGCGACCAGCGGGAGCCCGAGGATGGCACCGATGCCGAGCGCGGCACTGAGCAGGCCGAAGGCCAAGGCCCCCACCGCCCACACCTCCTCGGCGAAGACCACGACCAGCTGGAAGACCGGGCTGCCGAAGAAGCCGAGGGCGAGGACGACCGCGATGCAGGTCGCGATCCCGGGCGACGCCCGCACGTACCGCACGGTCTCACCCAGCTCGGACAGCACACGCAGCGGGCCGCCCTGCTTCTCCGCCAGCCGGGGCACGCGGATCAACAGGAGTGCGACGATCACCGCCAGGAAGCTGACGCCGTTGACGAAGAACGCCCACCCCGGCCCGACCAACGCCAGCACCACCCCGCCGACGGCAGGACCGAAGGCCCGGGCGGCGCTGAACTGCGCCGAGTTCAGGGTCACCGCGTTGAGCAGGGCCTCCCGGGGCACGAGCTCGGACACGAACGCCTGCCACGACCCGATGTACAGGCCGGCGAAGATCCCCGAGGTCGCGGCCAGCGCCACGATGACCCCTGGGGAACGGACGCCGGCGCTCCAGGCCCCCCAGAGGGCGAAGGCGACCCCGGCCTGCGCGCTCTGCATGACCAGGAGCACCGAGCGCCGGTGGAACCGGTCGGCCAGGGTCCCGCCGACCGGGCCGAGGATCGACGCCGTGATCAGGAGCGAGAAGCTGGCGAACCCGACCCAGGCGGCGCTGCCGGTGAGTTGGTACACGACGTAGGGAATGGTCAGGTTCTGCACCCAGCCACCCGTGTTGGAGATCAACGCCCCCGTCCAGAACAGGGCGAAGTTCCGGTACCGGAACGCGGCCACGGCCGAGCGGAGGCCGGGCCGGATCTCATCTTCGACTTCGGCGGGTTCGGCGGAGCTCACGGTCGGGCCGAGGGTACTGGCGCGCCGGTACCCTTCTCGGGCGTATGGCCCCCGAGGACACCCACCTGGGAACCCCTGCGGACGAAGCCGACCAGGTCGAGGCCGAGACCGTCGGCGGGACGCTCGTCCACCTCCCCGTCGACCGCTCCGTCACCGGACGCGAGGACCCCGCCCGCCGGGGTGACGTCGACGAGTGGGGTCGCTCCGAGCACATGCGGGAGCTGGCCCGGATGCTCTACGACCCCATCTACCGGTCCTGGTTCCGGGCCGAGTGGGAGGGCCTCGAGAAGATCCCGGAGAACGGCGGCGCCTTGCTGGTGGCCAACCACGCCGGGGCCATCCCCTCGGACGCTCCGGTGATCATGCACGGCATCGAGACCGAGCTGAAGCGGCCGGTGTACGGCCTGGCCGACCACCTCTTCAAGTCCCTCCCGGTGGTCGGCACGCTGTGGTCCCGGGTCGGGGGCGTGGTCGCCCACCCCGACAACGCCTACCGCCTCCTGCACGACAAGCGGGCCCTCGTCCTGGTCTTCCCCGAGGGCACCAAGGGCACCGGCAAGCACGTGTCCGAGCGCTACCGCCTGCGGCGCTTCGGCCGGGGAGGCTTCGTCGAGATCGCCATGAAGGCCGGGGTCCCCATCATCCCCATCGCCGTGGTCGGCGCCGAGGAGGCGATGCCGATCATCGCCAAGATCAACCCCCTGGCCAAGGTCCTCAACCTCCCCTACGTCCCCATCACACCCCAGATGCTGGCCCTCGGCCCGCTCGGGCTGATGGCGCCCCTCCCCGCCAAGTTCCGCTTGCGGGTGCTCGACCCGATCCACTTCGACGTGCCGGCCGGCCAGGAGCGTTACAGCAAGAGCAAGGTCATGGACGCGGCGGACGACATCCGCCGGCGCATCCAGGACCAACTCTTCGACATGATCCGCGCCCGCCGCTCGATCTGGAAGGGCTGACATGGGTCGCCGCGTCCTCGTCACCGGCCTGAGCACGTTCTGGGGTGGCCTGGTCGCCCAGCAGCTCGAGGCCGATCCCGACGTCGAGGTCATCGTCGGGCTCGACACCGTGCCGCCCGAGATCGAGCTGGAACGCACCGAGTTCGTCCGGGTCGACCAGAACTACTCGATCCTCACCCGGATCGTGGCCGCCACCAAGGTCGACACCATCATCCACACGTTCCTGGTCATGAACTCAGGTCAGATCTCCTCCCGGGCCATGAAGGAGATCAACGTCATCGGGACGATGAACCTCTTCGCCGCCGCCTCGGCCCCGGACAGCACCGTCGAGCGCGTCGTGGTCAAGTCGTCCTCCCTGGTCTACGGCGCCGACCGGGAGGACCCCGCCTTCTTCCGCGAGGACATGGCGCGGGCCCGCTATCCGAAAACCGCCGTGGAGCGCAGCCTCTTGGCGGTCGAGGACTACGTCCGGGACTTCGCCGTCGACAACCCGCACGTGACGGTGTCGCTGTTGCGGTTCAGCAACGTCCTCGGCCCCACCATCGCCACGCCGTTCTCCAAGCTGCTCCAGCTGCCGTTGGTCCCGTCGGTGTTCGGGTTCGACCCCCGGTTCCAGTTCGTCCACGAGGCCGACGTGGTCCGGTCGATCCTCTTCGTCCTCGATCAGGACCTGGCCGGCATCTACAACGTCGCCGGCGACGGGATGCTGCCCTGGAGCGAGGTGGCCACCATCTGCGGCAAGCGCACGGTCCCCCTCCCTCCGCTGGCCACCGCGTCCGCCGCCCTGCCCCTGCGGGCCTTCGGCTACGACATCCCGCCCGAGACCCTCGAGCTGCTGCGCTACGGGCGGGGCGTGGACGGCACCAGGCTGGTCGACGCCGGGTTCGGGTACCACTTCACCTCCGCGGGCACGGTCGAGGACTTCGCCCAAGCCCTGCGCCTGCGCTCGACGGTGGGGGAGCGTGTCCCCGAGTACACCTACGAGGCCGACGTCGAGCAGTTCTTCAAACATTCTCCAGCCGTCGTCCGTGAGGTTCCCGTTCCATGAGCGCCCCCGTCCTGGTCGATGTCGTCGACCGCGTGGCCACCGTCACGCTCAACGACCCCGACAAGCGCAACGCCATCAGCCTGGCCATGGTCGACCGCATCGCCGAGATCTTCGACACCCTCGAGGCGGACGAGGGCGTCGGCGCCGTCGTCGTCACCGGCGCCCCCCCGGCCTTCTGCGCCGGCGCCGACCTGTCCCACCTCGGCGCCTCCCGCGAAGACGGCCTTCGCCACATCTACGAGGGCTTCCTCCGCCTCAGCCGCTGCCCGCTGCCCACCCTGGCCGCGGTCAACGGCGCCGCCGTCGGGGCGGGGCTGAACATGGCCCTGTCCTGTGACGTGCGCCTGGCCGCCGAGGGCGCCCGCTTCGACACCCGCTTCCTCCAGCTCGGCATCCACCCGGGCGGCGGCTACACGTGGATGCTGCGCCGCATCGCCGGCGTCCAGGCCACCATGGCCGCCGGGGTCTTCGGCGACGTGCTCGACGGCCGGGAGGCCGAGCGGGTCGGCATGGTCTGGCGCTGCGTCCCCGACGACGACCTACTGGCCGCGGCCCAGGCGATGGCCGCGAAGGCCGCCGCCGCCCCCCGGGAGCTGGCCCAGCGCGTGAAGGCCACCATCGCCGACATGGCCACCATCGAGGACCACGCCGCCGCCGTGGAGCGGGAGCTGACCGACCAGCTCTGGTCCATGGACCAGCCCGCCTTCGCCGAGCGCCTGGCCGCCATCCAGACCCGCATCAGCGGCAGGTAGCCGCCACCCGCCGTTCTGGCCCCTGGTCCTCCGGGCACAGGCGGAGGCTCAGGGACCGGAACCAGGGACCTCGGTCACCCTGGGGGTCCTCGCCGCCGCCGCCGGCCACACCCTGGCCCGCACGCTGTCCTCGTGACGCCGGCCCCTCAGTCGAGCCATTCGGTCAGGAGGTCGTCCCGACGCTCCTGCCACTCCTCGGAGGTGATGGCGTAGCGGACGTGGTCCTCCCAGACACCGTTGATCTCCAGGTAGCGCTCGGCGATGCCCTCCTCGCGGATCTTCACCTTCTCGACCACCCGGCGGCTGGCGGCGTTCCTGGGGATGATGGCGATCTGGACCCGGTGCAGACGCAGGTCGTCGAAGGCGAAGCGGCAGAGCACGACGAGGGCCTCGGGTGTGTAGCCATGGCCGGCCTCGGCCTCATCGATCCAGTACCCGATGTACGCGCTCTGGAACGGGCCCCGTTGGATGGCGGACAGGTTTATCTCGCCGGCGAAGCGGCCTTCCACGAAGATGCCGAAGCCGTAGCCCGTGCCCAACTGGCGCTCGCGCTCTCGGGCCGAACAGCGCACCGAGAAGGCGTCCCGGTCGGTGGTGACGTCGGGCTGACCCGGCAGGCGGCGGGGCTCCCAAGCCAGGAGCCAGTCGCCGTTGCGGGTCCGGACCTCGGTCCAGGCGGGAAAATCGCTGACGCTGAGGGGACGCAGCAGGACCCGCCGTCCCAGGAGCGTGCTCACGGCGGGGAACTCTAGGTCAGCGGATGGAGGCCGCCAGCCCGTCGAGGATGTCGGCCTCGGACACCAGGCAGGTGCCGAGGCCGAAGTGGCGCATCAGCTTGACCAGCACACAACAGCCACCGACGATCACATCGGCCCGCGCCGCTTCCATCCCCGGGTTCTCCAGGCGTTGGGCCCGGGTCTCGGTCGCCAAGGTGCGGAAGACGTCCTCGACCGCCTCACGGGGCAGTTCGAGGTGATGGACGGCGTCACGGTCGTAGGCGGCCCGCCCGAGCTCGACGGCGGCGACGGTCGACACCGTGCCCGCCAGGCCCACGAAGGTCTTGGCCGCCAGCACGGCCGGGAGGTCCCGGGCCACGTCGTCGAGGTAGGTCTGCACCACCGAGAGGCAGGCCGACAGCTCGTCGGCCCGGGGCGGGTCGTGGAGCAGGAACTTCTCGGTGAGGCGGACACAGCCGATGTCGATCGACGCCGCGCCCTCACACTCGTCGGTACCGACGGCGAACTCGGTCGAGCCACCGCCGATGTCGACGACGAGGAAGGGGCCGTCGACGGGGTCCAGGTCGGCGGTGGCGCCGGCGAAGGAGAGCCGGCCCTCCTCGAGGCCGGAGAGGAGCTCGGGGCGCACGCCGACCGCGGCCGACGCGGCGGAGAAGAAGTCCTCACGGTTCTCGGCGTCGCGGGCCGCGGACGTGGCCGTCATGCGCACTCGCTCGACCCCGTGGCCGTCCATGACCTGCCGGTACCCGGTCAGGACGGCCGTCGTCCGGTCGATGGCCTCGGAGGCGAGGCGACCGGTGGCGTCGACGCCCTGACCGAGCCGGGTGATGCGCATGAGGCGCTCGACCGTGCGGCCCTCCTCGCTGACCAGGAGGCGGGTGGAGTTGGTGCCGCAGTCGATGGCCGCCACCACACTCATACCTCGCCCGCTCCTGCGGCCAGGCGCTCGACCACCCATCGGCCCACGGGGTCGTCGCCCCCCGCCCGGAGCCAGGCGTAGTGGGCGTGGAGGCACTTGACGCCCTGCCGGGTCCCGCCCACGCCGCCGAAGGGCCGAGGCCCGTCGTGGTCAGCCGGCAGGGCGGCGTCACGCTCGGCCGCGTACCGACGATGCGCCTCGGCCAACTCGGCAACGTCCACCGCTGATTCGGCCCGCTGCACGCCCTGCGCCGCCTCCAGGCGTCCGATCGCCACCCGTTCGACCTCGCCCACCAGCCAGTACCGGGTGGGCATCGGGGTGCCGTCGTCCAGGAGCGGGGCGTTGCGGATGACCACAGGGCCACCGTCGACGTCCCGGACCACGACCTCGAAGGCCCCCTGAGGGAGCCGCCCCAGGAGATCCGCCACCGCGGCACGGTCGGCCGGGCTGGGGGCGACCACGGTCACTTCCGTCGGAGCACCAGTACGAGCACCACGAGGGCGAGGATCACCACGGCGCCGATGGCGTACTTGGCGATGGTCCCGCCCGCGACCGAGAGCAGGTCTACGGCCTCGGCCTCGGGGCTGTCGATCTTGCGCACACCGTCCGCAGCGGGCTGGACGGCGGCCGGCGTGGCGTCCGCCCCCGCGTCGGGCTCGGGCGCAGCCGGCGTCTCCGCCACCGCGGTGGGAGCGGCGTCACCGGCGAGGAGGTCGTGCTCGAGGCAGGAGACGAACTGGTTCAACAGGGCGGCGCTCACATCCGCGATGGCCCCCCGGCCGAACTGGGCCACCTTCCCTGTCAGCCTCAGGTCGGTCTTGACGGTGACCCGCGTCCCCGTGCCCTGGGCGGCGAGGGTGGCGGTGATGAGGGCGTTGGCGTTGCCCTGGCCCCGGGTGTCCCGGCCCTGCGCGTCGATGACGGCTCGATGGTTGGCATCGTCCTTCTCGGCGAAACGGGCCACGCCCTTGTACTGAGCCGTGATGGGGCCGACCTTCACCTTCACGTTGCCCCGGAACTCGTCGCCCTCGACCTCGGTGAGTTGGGCGCCGGGCATGCAGGGGGCAATGCGCTCGAGATCGGTGAGCACGGCCCAGGCCTCGTCGACGGGTACCTCGACGTCGAACTCGTTGGTCAGCTCCATCGCTCCAGGTCCCCCTCGGTGTCCACGTCCAGCGGATCTCCGGCGCACGGTACCCGGGCCACCAGGTCCGGGTGCCCCCGTAGGAGCAACCGGGCCCCCTCGTCGCCGTCGGTCGGGAGCAGTGGCCAGACGGACCGGGCGAGGCGCACCGGTGGCCGGGCCCGGCCCCCGTAGTCGGCGGTCGCGATCGGGGCATCGGACGCGGCCACGGCCCGCCAGGCGTCGGCCACCACGAGGGGGCTGTCCCCGAGCCCGATGACGACGGCGTCGTGGCCGGCGGCCACTGCCCGAGCTACGACGACCTGCAGCGACGTGGCCTGGCCCTCGGCCCAGCGGGGGTTGTCCAGCACCGTGATCCCGTCCGGGACGACCTCGCCCAGGTCCTGGCCGCCGGTCACCACCACCGTCTCGTCCAGGCCGGCGGCCAGGGCGGCGGCGAGGGCCCAGGTCACCAGCGGCCGCCCTCGGAAGTCGACCAGCAACTTGGGCCCCCCGAAGCGGCTCCCGTCGCCCGCGGCCAGCACCGCGGCCAGGGTGCTCACCGTCCGCTGAAGGGGCGGGTCCGGACCGTGACGCCACCCAGAAAGGCCCGGCCGACGACCCGCACGACCGGCGCGCCGGGCCGGCGGTGGGCCGAGGTCCTGTCGTCCCGGCTCCCGAAGAGGGCGAAACCACCGAAGTCGACACCCACGCCCTCCGGCACGAGCACCTCGATGCCGCCGAACACGGCGACGGCCACGATGTGGGTCTCGAGGGCCAGGTCCACGCCGGTGAGGTCGAGTTGGCAGGAGCCGAGCACGGCCACTGCCCGAGTCGGGTCGTCGGGGCGCCACGGGCCCGAGCGGCGGGCCCCGCTGAACACGCCGACCACCCAACGCGTGGGGCGGACCACCGGGCCGCTGTCGACGCTCTCGGCTACGGCCGGCAGATCGCCGGTGAGCCGGTCCAGCTCGGCCCCCGTGCGGGCCTCGTAGACCTCGCCCACCCGGTCGGCGAACTCGTCGAGGCTCAGGCGCCCCTCGGCGCAGGCCGACCGCAGCCGCTCCACGATGACGTCACGATCGGCGTCGGACACCAGCGGCTCGGGTGTCTCGGGCACGGGGGGCATTCTGGCAAGCTCCTGCCCGCGCGACGACTCCTGGCCCTCCTGGCGGGTCGTCCTGGTGTTCTTCCCCGCCCGCCGCGACGCCGCCGGCATCGCCGTCCCGATCTGGCCGGCCGCCGGATCTTCTCGAGGCAATGCCTTGCCGATCCCGCACGGCATTGCCTCGAGGTCAGTGGATGGGGCCCTCGGTGGCCTTCAGGGAGCCGGCGGTGTGACCGGTGTGGTCGGCGATGATCTCGGCGCAGACCGAGATGGCGGTCTCCTCGGGGGTGCGGGAGCCGATGTCCAGGCCGATGGGGGCCATGACCCGCTCGAGCTGGGCGTCGGTGACGCCTTCCTCACGCAGACGCTCCACCCGCTTGGCGTGGGTGCGCCGGGAGCCCATGGCCCCGAGGTAGCCGACATCGGTGGCCAAGGCGGCCACGATGGCGGGCACGTCGAACTTGTTGTCGTGGGTGAGCACGCAGATGGCGTCGGCGGGGCCCAGCCGGTCCCCGACCCGCTCCACCAGCCGGTGGGGCCAGTCGACCAGGACCTCGTCGGCCATCGGGAACCGACGGACGGTGGCGAACACCTCGCGGGCGTCACAGACCGTGACGTGGAAGCCAAGGAACTTGGCCGCGGTGGCCAACGCCGCGGTGAAGTCGACGGCCCCGAAGATGAGCATGCGGGGGGCCGGGGCGAAGGCTTCGATGAAGACGTCGACCACCGTCTCGCGGGCCTCGCCCCGGGCGCCGTAGTTGCGGCGGTCGGTGCGGGCGGCCAGGAGCTGGCCCAGGGCGTCCCGGCCCACGACGCGGTCCAGGTCCTCGTTGCCGAGGGTGCCGACGGGCTCCCGGTCGGGGCCGACCAGGAGCTTGTTGCCGGTGCCGGGCCCGTCGATGATCGTGGCCAGGGCCACGGGCCGGTCGTCCCGGAGGGCGTCGCGCAGTTCGTCGTAGAGGCTCACGGCGCTACCAGTCCATCGGTTCGATGAAGAGGTGGACGGTGCCCCCACACGTGAGGCCGACGGCATAGGCCTCGTCGTCGGAGTAGCCGAAGGTCACGATCCTGGGCTCGCCCTTGGCCAGGATGTCGAGCGCCTCGGTGACCACGGCCCCCTCGACACACCCGCCTGAGACGGAGCCGGCCACCTCGCTGTCCTCGCTGACGGCCATGGCCGCGCCCGGGCCCCGGGGCCCGGAGCCCTCGACGTCCACCACCCGGGCCAGGGCCACCTTCTTCCCGGCCGCCTTCCAGCGTTCGAGATCGGCCAACAGGTCCTTCATTCCGAGATCACCTCCGCGAGGTCTTCGAGCGAGGCCAGCGAGTGGCCTTCCAGGAACTGGTCGACATGGGGCAGGGCGGCGGCCATGCCCCGAGCCAGGGGCTCGTAGCCCGGGCTGGCCTTCAGGGGGTTGACCCAGATCAGGCGGTGGGTGACCCGATGCAGGCGCTCGACCTCGGCGCCCAAGAGCTCGGGCTCACCCCGGTCCCACCCGTCGGACAGGACGACCACGGTGGCGCCCCGGGCCAGGCCCCGGACCCCCCACTGGTCGTTGAACTCCCGGAGGCACGCGCCGAGGCGGGTCCCTCCGGACCAGTCCACGACCGCATCACCGGCCGCTCGCATCGCGGCGTCGGGATCCCGGGACGAGAGCTCACGGGTCACCCGGGTCAGGCGGGTACCGACGGCGAAGGCTTCGACCCTCGTCCCGCCGGCGACCACGACCTGGGCGAAGCGGAGCAGGGCCCGGGCGTGGGCCTCCATGGAGCCCGACACGTCGACCAGCAGGACCAGGCGGCGCGGCCGCTCACCGGGGTCCAGCCAGCGGCGATCCATCGTCTCGCCCCCGGAGCGCATGGCCGCCCGGGTGGTCCGGCGCAGGTCGGGCCAGCGCCCCGGCTGGTGGGTGGGGCGCCGACGGCGGGAGGGGCGGCGGGCCCGGCGAACCTTCAGCTGGGCCAGCAGAGCCATGGCCTCGGCCCGCTCGGCGTCGGTGCAGGCGGCGAAGTCCTTGTGGCGCAGGACCTCGCCCGGTGACCAGCGCACGACCTGAGTGGGCCGGTCGTCATCAGGGCCGTCGTCGTCACCGTCCTCACCCTCGTCGGACGCCGTCGGGACCTCGATGGGAGGGGGCGGTGGTGGCCCGGGGGCCAGCTCCTGGTTCCCGCCGAAGAAGGCGGCGAACGCCACGTCGTACACGCCGATGTCCTCGGGGCGACGGACCAGCGTGGCCCGGCCCGCCCAGTAGACGAGGCGGCGGTCGTCGGAGCCGACGGCCTCCCAGGCCCGTACGAAGGCGAGCACACTGTCGACGGGGACCTCGAGCTCGGCCGAGCGTAGGACCCGGCCGAAGGCCACGGCCGCCTGTTCGGGACGGAGGGCCGCGGCTGACTCAGGCACCGCGCAGGACGGCCTTGCGGATGAGGTCCCCGATGCCCTGGTCGCGGACCCGCTGCTGGTCTTCCCGGTACTTGACGACGGTGCCGAGGGTGACGCCGACGGTGTCCTCGTCCAGGTCGGCCTTGCCCAGGGCGGCGAGGGCCTGGGCCCAGTCGATGGTCTCGGCCACGCCCGGCGGCTTGTAGAGGTTCAACTCCCGCAGCTGCTCGACCACGCCGGCGACCTGGCGGGCGAGGCTCTCGGCCACCTGCGGGGCCCGGACCCGGACGATGGCGACCTCGCGGTCGAAGTCGGGGTGCTCGACCCAGTGGTAGAGGCAACGGCGTTTCAGGGCGTCGTGCACGTCCCGGGTCCGGTTCGAGGTGATGATCACGACCGGCGGGTTCGGCGTCGAGAACGTGCCGAGCTCGGGCACGGTCACCTGGTAGTCGGAGAGGATCTCGAGCAGGAAGGCCTCGAACTCGTCGTCGGCCCGGTCGACCTCGTCGATGAGCAGGACCGGCGGCGGACCGTCGGCGTGGTCGATGGCCCGTAGCAGGGCCCGGCGGACGAGGAAGCGCTCGGTGTAGAGCTCGTCCTCCAGGGCCTCGGCGGCGGCGCCCTCGGCCCGACCGGTGGCCTCGGCGGTGCGCAGGTGCAGGAGCTGGCGGGCGTAGTCCCACTCGTAGACGGCCTGGGCGACATCGATGCCCTCGTAGCACTGGAGGCGGATGAGCTCGCCGCCGGTCCAGCGGGCCAGGACCTTGGCCACCTCGGTCTTGCCGACGCCGGCTTCGCCCTCGAGCAGGAGCGGACGCTGCAGCTCCAGGGCCAGGAAGATGGCCGTGACCAGGCCGTCGTCGGCCAGGTAGTCGTGCGCCGCGAGCGCGTCCGCCACCTCAGCCGGGCTGGTCCCCACGCCCTCAGGTTACGAGCGCGGCCGCTTGGGGCGACGACGACCTAGGTTCGGCGCATGGACCTGGGACTGCGTGGGAAGCGGGCGGCGGTTGCCGCGGGATCGGCGGGGTTGGGGTTGGGGGCGGCAGAGGCGCTGGCGGCCGAGGGGGCGCGAGTGGCGATCTGTGGGCGGGACCGGGCGCGGGTCGACGCCGCCGCAGCCGAGATCGGGGGCGATGCCGTCGCCCTCGTAGCCGACATGGGCGACGTCGACCAGGCCACGGGCTTCATCACCGAGGCGGTGGAGCGACTGGGAGGGACCATCGACATCGTGGTGGCCAATGCCGGGGGGCCGCCGGCGGGGACGTTCTCTTCGACCGATCTCGACGGGTATCGCCAGGCGCTGGACCTGAACCTGCTGTCGTCGATCGCCCTGTGCCAGGCCGCGGTGCCCGCCATGCAGGCCCAGGGCTGGGGCCGGGTCGTGGCCATCACCTCGATCGGCGTGCGCCAGCCGCCGCCGTACCTCATGGCCTCGGCCACCGCCCGGGCCGGGCTCACGGCGTTCCTGAAGGTGCTGGCCACCGAGGTCGCCCCGGACGGGGTGACGGTCAACTCGGTCCAGCCCGGCCTGCACGACACGGACCGGGTCCGCCAGCTCCACGGCGGCGGCACGCTGCCCGCGGCGGCGGCCGCCGGGATCCCGGTCGGCCACCTCGGCGATGCGCACGACTTCGGCGCCGTGGTCGCCTTCCTCTGCTCCCGGCAGGCCCGCTTCGTCACCGGCACCTCCCTGCTGGTCGACGGCGGCGCCTTCCCCGGACTCGTCTGATCCGGAACACCGAGGGTCGGCCAGCACAGTCCGGGATCTCGCGCGAGGATGGCCACAACGACCTTCACCGGGGGGTGACGCATGGAAGTGTCCGTGACCGTCAATGGCGCAGTGGCGACCGATGACGTCGAGCCGCGGCTGCTGCTGGTCCACTACCTGCGGGAGGTCCGGGGCCTCACCGGGACCAACGTCGGCTGTGACACCTCGTCGTGCGGGGCGTGCACGGTCCTCGTCCACGGGGAGTCCGTGAAGTCCTGCACCATGCTCGCCGTCCAGGCCGACGGCGAGGAGATCACCACCATCGAGGGCCTGGCCAACGGCACCGAACTGCACCCCATGCAGCAGGCCTTCCACGAGAACCACGCGCTGCAGTGCGGCTACTGCACGCCGGGCATGGTCATGGCCGCCGTGTCCCTCCTCGAGGAGAGGACCGACCTCGACGAAGCCGCGGTTCGGGAGGGCCTGGAGGGCAACCTCTGTCGCTGCACCGGCTACCACAACATCGTCAAAGCGGTCATGGCCGCGGCCGGCGCGGAAGGGGGCCCGGCATGACCGTCTCCGGCACCCGGATGCCCCGCAAGGAGGACCCCGAGCTCCTCTCCGGCGAGGCCCGTTACATCGACGACCTCGCCATCACCGGCGCCCTGTGGCTCGGCATCGTGCGCAGCCCGTTCGCCCACGCCCGCATCGGCACCATCGACACCAGCGCGGCCGCGGCCATGCCCGGCGTCAAGGCCGTCTACACCGGTGCCCAGCTGGTCGAGTTGGGCATGGGGCCCCTGCCCTGCGCCTGGTCCGTGACCGAGGACATGGTCACCCCCGAGCACCTGCCCGTGGCCGTCAGCGAGGCCTGCTTCGCCGGCGACGCCGTGGCCGTCGTCGTGGCCGACAGCCGCTACGAGGCCCGGGACGCCGTCGGCGCAGTGGAGGTCGACTACGACCCGCTGCCCGCCGTCGTCGACCTCGAGGCGTCGGCCACCGACGCCGCCCTGGCCCATACCGACCTGGCCTCCAACACGTCCTACCTCTGGGAGCTCATCCCGGACCCCGAGGCCGTCGAGAAGGCCTTCAGTGAAGCCACCCACCACATCACCGAGCGCTACATCCAGCAGCGCCTCATCCCGTCGGCCATGGAGCCCCGGGGGGTGGCCGTGGTGCCCCAGCCCCAGGGCGGCGAGATCACCATCTGGTCCGCCACCCAGATCCCCCACATCCTCAAGCTGATGGTGGCGGCGGTCACGGGCACCCCCGAGCACAAGGTCCGGGTCATCGCCCCGTCGGTGGGCGGCGGCTTCGGCTGCAAGCTCAACGTGTACGCCGAGGAGATCCTCGCGGTGATCCTGGCCAAGCACCACGGCGTGCCCGTGCGCTGGACCGAGGAGCGGTCCGAAGCGGCGTCGTCCACCATCCAGGGACGCGGCCAGGTCCAGGACATCGAGCTGGCCGCCGACGCCGACGGCAGGGTCACCGCGGTCCGGGCCGGCCTCCTGGCCGACATGGGGGCCTACCTCCAGCTGGTGACGCCCGGCATCCCGTTGCTGGGCGCCTTCCTCTACCACGGCGTCTATGACATACCCGCCTACTCCTTCACGTGCAAGGGGCTGTTCACCAACCTCCCGCCGACCGACGCCTACCGTGGCGCGGGCCGGCCCGAGGCCTCCTACGCCATCGAACGGGCCATGGACGCCCTGGCCCGGGAGATCGGGGTCACCCCTGAGGACATCCGGCGCCGGAACTACATCCCGACCGACGCCTTCCCCTACGACTCCCCCGCCGGCCTGGTCTTCGACAGTGGCGACTACGGGCCGACGATGGACCGGGCCCTCGAGCTGGCCGGCATCGACGAGTTGCGGGCTGAGCAGCGACGCCTCCGCGACGAGGGCTCGGCCACCCACCTCGGCATCGGCATGTGCACCTATGTGGAGATGTGCGGGCTGGCCCCCAGCCGGGTCCTGGCCTCCCTCAACTACGGCGCCGGCGGCTGGGAGTCGGCGACCGTGCGCATGCTGCCGACCGGCAGCGTCCAGGTCGTCACGGGCTCCTCACCCCACGGCCAGGGCCACGAGACGACGTGGTCCCAGATCGTGGCCGACCAGCTCGGCATCGACCCGAACGCCATTGAGGTCCTGCACTCCGACACCTCCATCTCCGCCCTCGGGCTGGACACCTACGGGTCCCGCTCCCTCGCCGTCGGCGGCACCGCGGTGCACATGGCCACCGAGCTGGTGCTGGAGAAGGCCCGGGCCATCGCCGCCCACCAGCTGGAGGCATCCGCCGACGACCTCGAGTTCGAGGAGGGATCGTTCCGGGTCCGGGGCTCCCCCGACAAGTCCGTGGCCATCGGCGACGTGGCCATGGCCGCGTTCACCGCCCACGACCTGCCTGACGGCATGGAGCCGAACCTCACGGCCCAGGTCACCTACGACCCGCCCAACTTCGTCTTCCCGTTCGGCACGCACGTGGCCGTCATCGAGGTGGACGAGGAGACCGGGGACATCCGGCTCCGGGACTACATCGCCGTGGACGACTGCGGGAACCAGATCAACCCGATGATCGTCGAGGGCCAGGTCCACGGCGGGATCCTTCAGGGCGTGGCCCAGGCCCTCTGGGAGGGGGCGGCCTACGACGGGGACGGCAACCTGAGCAACGCCTCGTTGGCCGACTACCTCGTCCCTTCGGCCATGGAGGCACCGTCGTACACGTTGGACTCGACGTGCACGCCCAGCCCGACCAACCCCCTCGGGGTCAAGGGCATCGGCGAGGCGGGCACGATCGGCTCCGCCGCCGCCGTCATGAACGCCGTGGTCGACGCCCTCGGCCCGTTCGGCATCACCGACATCGACATGCCCGCCTCGCCCAACCGGGTGTGGGCGGCGATCCAGGAGGCCCGCTCGTGATCCCCGCCGCATTCGACTACGTCCGGGCCGGCTCCGCCGACGAGGCCCTGTCCCTGTTGGCCGAGCACGGCGACGAGGCCAAGCTCCTGGCCGGCGGGCACTCCCTCCTCCCGCTGATGAAGCTGCGTCTGGCCGTGCCCGGCGTACTGGTGGACATCGGTCGTCTCGACGACCTGTCCTACATCCGCGAGGACGGCGACACCATCGCCATCGGGGCCCTGACCCGGCACCACGACATCGAGACCAGCGCGGTCCTGAAGGAGCACCTGCCCCTCCTGGCCCACGCCACCTCAAAGGTCGGTGACCCCCAGGTCCGTCACCGGGGCACCCTCGGCGGGGCGCTGTCCCACGGGGACCCCGCCGCCGACCACCCGGCGGTCCTGCTCGCCCTCGGCGGCCAGATGGTCATCCGGGGCCCGGGCGGTGAGCGCATGGTGTCGGCCGACGACTTCTTCACCGGCTTCCTGGAAACCGCGTTGGCCCCGGACGAGCTGCTGACCGAGGTCCGGGTCCCGAAGGCCACGGGGGCGGGCTGGTCGTTCCAGAAGTTCAACCGCCGGGCCCAGGACTGGGCCATCGTCGGCGTGGCCGCCGTGCACAACGGCCGCACGGGCATCGGCCTGGTGAACATGGACACCAAGCCCACCCGAGCCACCGCGTCCGAGCAGGCCATGGCGGGCGGGGCCTCTGCGGCCGACGCCGCCGCCGTCGCCCACGAGGGCACCAACCCCCCGGGGGACCTCAACGGCACCGTCGAGTACCGCCAGCACCTCGCCCGGGTCCTCGTCCGCCGCGCCCTCGAGGAGGCCACCGCCTGAGTCACTCCTCGGTCAGGCGGAGGAGGTTGCGATAGGCCCAGCGGCCGAACAGCAGGGTGCCGACCAGGATGACCAGCAGGCCCGGCCAGGTGTCGGCCCAGGTGATCTGGTCGACGAAGCCCTGCCGGGCCATGCGCAGGATGTTGGTCATCGGGTTGAGGGTGGCCACGCCGTGGAGCCAGCCCTTCATCACGGCCAGCGGCACCTGACCCACCGACAGGAACATCACCACGAAGATGCCGACCTGCACCAGGGAACCGGAACGCTGGGTGCGGAACTTGTAGACCAGGGCCAGGCCGTAGAACGTGGCGATCAGGGCCACGCCCTCCGCGGTCAGCAGCAGCATCAGGAGGCCGCGGACACCCTCGGTCAGCTCCAGCCCACCGATGGCGGCCACGGCCAGCACGACGGTGAACGGCAGCAGCACCCGCACCATCGCCGCCGAGAGCGGGCCGAGCATCAGGCTGAACCTCGAGCTCGGGGACATCAGCAGCCGGTCGTAGAAGCCGTTCTCGAGGTCCGAGGCCACGGCTTGGGAGGCCCCGACCCCGGCGAACGCCGAACCCTGGATGACCGCGTAGGGGGCGACCCACGAGAGGATCGAGTCGGTCGGGAAGCCGGGGATGTTCACCACCGAGGAGAACGCCCCGCTGAAGGAGATCAGCAGGAAGACCGGCATGGCCACGGTAGGGACGATGGCGCCAGGGATGCGACGGATGCGCATGAGGCTGCGGTTGGCCAGGGTCCGGGCCACGGCGACGGTGCTGATGTGGTGTGCGACCTCCGACGGTGCGGCGCTCACGGTCGTCATGACGCCGCCAACCGCTTGCGCAGCTGCCGGGCCGCCATCGAGACCGACAGCACGGCCAGGGTCCCCGCCGTGCCCAGAGCCACCGCGGCCTCCGACCACGACCAACCCACGACCACCAGGTGGCGCGCCGCATCGATGACCCACGTGATGGGGTTGGCCTCGGCGACCTGCTGATACACGCCGGTCATCAGCTGAGTGGGGAAGAAGGCCGAGCTCAGGAAGAGCAGGATGAAGATGAGCGGGAACGAGTTCTGCACCGTCTCCTGGGATCCGGTCCGGACCCCCACCGCGGCGGTGACCCCACCGATGGCGATGGCCATCACCATCGCCAACAGCACCAGGACCAGGAATCCCGGCACGCCGGAGTGGATTCGGGCCCCGAAGAGGCTGAACACGCCGATGAAGAGCAGGGCTTGGATGGCCCCGAGGGCCGCACCGCCGGCGAGCCGACCGACCAGGATCGACGGCCGCCAGATGGGGGCCGCGAGGAGACGTTCGAAGAACCCGTCCTCGATGTCGAGCGCGATGTCGGAGCCACCGGCCACAGCGCCGAACATCACCCCTTGGATCATGCTGGCCGGCAGCAGGAAGTCGAAGAAGGAGTCCACCGGCGGGAACCCGGGCAGGGCGGTGGCCCGGTTGAAGGCCGCCGCGTTCACCGCGGCCAGCAGCAGCGGGAAGAGAATGGCGGGGAACCACACCGGGGGCTGGCGCAGGGTGGCGAGGACCGAGCGGCGGGCCAGGACCCGGATCTGGGCGAACGGCTGGGCGTGGAACTCCGCACCGGCGCTCGCCTCGGTCACCGCGCTCATGGGGCGACCACGGTCTCCTCGGCCCCCTCCAGCCGACGACCGGTGGCGTCGGCGAAGACATCGTCCAGCGAGGGCTGGTGGAGCTCGAGTCGCTCCACGCCGATACCGGCCTGGTCGAGGGCCCGAACGACCTCCGCCATCTGCGAGGCGCCGTCGGGCAGGCCGATGCACACCCCGCCCCCGTGGTCGGGCCGGGCCTCGCCCACGCCGGCCAGCGCCTGGCGGGCCCCGTCCTCGTCCCCCACCGACACATCGATCTGGAGCGTGGGCGAACCCAGCGCCGCCTTCAGCTCGTCGGAGGGGCCCTCGCGCACGATCCGGCCGTAGTCGATGATGGCGATGCGGCTGGCCAGCTGGTCGGCCTCCTCGAGGTACTGGGTGGTGAGCAGAACCGTCATGCCCTGGTCCTCGTTGAGGCGGCGCACCTCCTCCCAGAGCGCGATGCGACTCATCGGGTCGAGGCCCGTGGTCGGCTCGTCGAGGAAGAGGACGGCGGGCTCGTGCACCAGTGAGAGGGCGAGGTCGAGGCGCCGGCGCATGCCCCCCGAGTACGTCCCCACCCGGCGGTCCGCCGCGGCTGTCAGCCCGACCCGCTCGAGCAGCTCAACCAACCGCCGATCGGCTTCCTTGCGGGGGATCCCGTGGAGGATGGACTGGAGCTGCAGGAGCTCGCGGCCGCTCATGAGGGGGTCGATGGCCGCATCCTGGAGAGCGACGCCGATCGACCGGCGCACCTTCCCGGCCTCCTTGGCCACGTCGAACCCGGCGACCCGTGCGGTGCCCGCGGTGGGGCTGAGCAGGGTGGTCAGCATGCGCACGGTCGTCGACTTCCCGGCCCCGTTGGGGCCGAGGAACCCGTAGATCTCGCCTTCCCGGACCTCGAGGTCGACGCCGTCGACCGCGATCACGTCGCCGAAGTGACGGACCAGACCACTGGCTTCGATCGGATGTTCCACGACGCTCCCCACCTCGGCAGTGGGGCGAATCTATCCAGGTGGCCGTAGCCGTCAGCCCGCCACCCCGACAGCCGAGGCCGCCGCCGCACCCCGGATCACGTCGAAGGGCCAACCGGTGGGGATGGGCAGGGGCGCAGGCGGGGCGGGGAGGACGGCGAAGACCTCCTCGCCGGGGTACCCGAGGTTGAAGCGCTCCCGGGCCACCTGCTCGATCTGCTCGGGATCCTGGAGGGCGCCTTGGCGGGCTTCCAGGTCATCGATCTCGACGTTCAGGGCGTCGAGCTGTTGCTCGGCGTCGTCGGTGGCCGCCTGCTGGCTCACATAGTTGCGGGCGGGCACGAACATCACGTAGCCGACGGCCAGCAGCGTGGCCAGGACGAGGGCGATGGTGGTCTTGCGGGGCTTAGGCATCGGTGCCCCCCAGGGGGAAGGCGGCGGCGCCCGGGTACGACGCGGCCTCGCCCAGGTCCTCCTCGATGCGCAGCAGCTGGTTGTACTTGGCGACCCGGTCGCTGCGGGCCAGCGCCCCGGTCTTGATCTGGCCGCAGTTGGTGGCCACGGCCAGGTCGGCGATGGTCGTGTCCTCGGTCTCGCCCGACCGGTGGGACATGACCGCCGTGTAGGCGGCCCGGTGGGCCATGTCGACGGCGTCGAGGGTCTCGGTCAGCGAGCCGATCTGGTTGACCTTGACCAGGATGGAGTTGGCCACCCCGGCCAGGATCCCCCGTTCCAGGCGCTCGGTGTTGGTGACGAAGACATCGTCGCCCACCAGCTGGATGCGGGACCCGAGGCGCTCGGTCAGGACGGCCCAACCGTCCCAGTCCTCCTCGTCCATGCCGTCCTCGATCGTCACGATCGGATACCGGTCGACGAGGTCGGCCAGGTAGTCGACCATCTCCGCCGAGGACAACGAGCGACCCTCCCCGGCCAGCACGTAGGCGCCGTCCTCGAAGAACTCACTCGAAGCGGCGTCGAGGCCGAGGACGATGTCATCCCCGGGAGTGCGGCCGGTGGCCTCGATGGCTTCCACCAGGACCGAGAGCGCCTCCTCGTTGGAGCCCAGGTTGGGGGCGAAACCGCCCTCGTCGCCCACGGCGGTCGAGAGCCCCCGGTCCGAGAGGACCTTCTTCAAGGCGTGGTAGGTCTCGGCTCCCCAGCGCAGGGCCTCCGCGAAGGAGGCCGCCCCGACGGGCAGGATCATGAACTCCTGGACATCGAGGTTGTTGTCGGCATGCTCACCGCCGTTGATCACGTTCATCATCGGTACCGGAAGGACGTGGGCGTTGGCCCCGCCGACGTAGCGGTAGAGGGGGACCTCCAGCTCGTCGGCGGCGGCCTTGGCCACCGCCAGGGAGATCCCGAGAACGGCATTGGCCCCGACCCGGGCCTTGTTGTCGGTCCCGTCGGCGTCGATGAGCCGGCGGTCGATGTCGCGCTGATCGAGGGCGTCCAGCCCCCGCAGCAGGTCGGTCAGCTCGCCGTTGACGAAGCCCACGGCGTCGAGGACACCCTTGCCGCCGTAGCGGTCACCGCCGTCCCGCAGCTCGACGGCTTCGAACTGGCCGGTGGAGGCCCCGGAGGGGACGATGGCCCGACCCCGGGCCCCGGAGGCGAGGACCACCTCGACCTCCACGGTCGGATTCCCGCGTGAGTCGAGGACCTCACGGCCCACGACGTGGATGATCTCGCTCATCGTCGTTCGTTCCTTGCGGTGGGGGGACCTGGGGGCCCGGACCGCGGCGGGCGGCGGGCGAGCGCCATGATCGGTGCTGGAAGGGGGCGGGACCAATCCTGTCCCGGTCGCGACCCGCGGCGGCTCACGTCCGTGTTGCTCCTGTGGCTGGTGTGGCCCGTGTTCCCCAGCAAGTGTCTAGTCGATCAGCCCGCGGTTTCCGCGGCACGGGTCGTCGGGTCGGGCCGACCGATGGTCAACGAGCTGACCTTTCGGCGCGACGTCGCGGCCGCACCGCCATGTATCCGAGGATCTGCCGCAAAGC
>Ga0315283_10001247_pt1 | contig 20269 bp, 21 predicted proteins | sample YL17G09_0_MG_FD_204541 | JGI IMG/M metagenome (GOLD analysis project Ga0315283, IMG submission 204541) | Sediment microbial communities from Yellowstone Lake, YNP, Wyoming, USA - YL17G09_0 | ecosystem: Environmental > Aquatic > Freshwater > Lake > Sediment | place: USA: Wyoming | collected... | reverse complement strand
AATCAACGGGTTCCTCACCGTGGTCGCGTACGATCGGGCGACCGGCGCCCGTCTGTGGCGCACGGATGCCAATCCCCCCACGTGCTGCGCCACCGGGGGACGCATCGCCCTGGCCCCTGACGGCAGCCTGGTGGTCGCCGGCCACACGGCCACCGGTGGCTATTTCGACTGGTGGATCGTGGCCCTCAATGCCAACGGCGCGGTTCGGTGGCAGGCCCGGCGTGACGCGGCCGTCACCGGGGACGAGCTTCCAGCCGCTGTCTTCGTCCTTGCCGATGGCACAACGGTGGTGTCCGGGACCGGAGGCCCGGTGACCCGCGACATCCTGGGGAACTCCTACATGCAGGGCGTCACGGCCGGCTACAGCCCCAACGGAACCCTCCTCTGGGAAGCCTTCTCCAGGTTGCCGACGGCGTGGGCCACTGCGCTGCCCAACGGGGACGTATGCGCCACGGGCGGCTATGACGCGCTGATCACGTGCTGGCGCATCCCGGGCGCGACGGCCAACCGGCCCCCGACGGCAGCGATCTCGGCGACGCCTTCGACCGGCACCGCCCCGCTGCCCGTGAGCTTCATCGGCTCGGGGTCAAGCGATCCCGATGGGACGGTGACGGCGTGGGCGTGGGCCTTCGGGGACGGCGCCACCTCGACGCAGGCCAACCCGAGCCACACGTACACGGGCGCCGGCACCTTCGTCGCGACGTTGACGGTGACCGACAACGGCGGCGCCAGCGCGAGCACCACCGCCACAATCGTCGCCAGCGCCCCGGCCGCCACGGTGCCCGGCGCGCCGGCACTCAATACCGCCACGCCAGGGAGCAACCAGGTCGCCCTGGCCTGGAGCGCTCCCTCCTCCAACGGCGGGAGCGCCATCGCCGGCTACAAGGTCTACCGCTCCACCACGAGCGGGGCCGAGACGCTCCTGACGACCCTCGGCAATGTGACGAGCTACACCAACACGGGCCTGACCAACGGTCAGACGTACTTCTACAAGGTCAGCGCGGTGAATGGGGTCGGTGAAGGCGTCCTCTCCGGCGAGAAGTCGGCCACGCCCGTGGCGGGCGCGACGATCCCCGGCGCGCCGACGCTCACCGCCGGCGCGGTCGGCCGCTTCCAGCACGGCATCAGGCTGACCTGGAGCGGGGCCGCGGCCAACGGCAGTCCGATCACGGGCTATCGCATCTACCGTGGCACGACCAGCGGCGGCGAGGTCTTCCTGTCGGCTGTCGGCAACGTCACCACATTCACCGATACGAGCAATGCGGCCCGCAGGACCTACTACTACAGGGTCAGCGCCGTCAACGGCATCGGCGAGGGCCCGCTGTCAAACGAGGGGTCGGCGAGCTCGCGGTAGGCCACCGCTGGCGCGTCGCCCTCGCGATCACCCCTGCCGTTCGGCCAGGTGCCGGAATGCTTCGCCCACCGCGCGGTAGGCATCGCGCTTGAAGTCCGGCGCGCCAGCGATCGCCTCGTCCAGCGGGATCCACCGGAAGGCGTCGAACTCGGGATCCGCGGTGTCCAGGTGGAGATCGGCGTCGGAGCCCAGGAAGCGCATCGCGAACCAGTGCTGCCGCTGGCCGCGGTAGCGGGCGGCCCAGCGCGGCGGGTGGGTCATGCCTTCCGGCAGGTCGTAGTCCACCGTGCCGGCCATCTGCTCGATGACGGCCGCCTTGCGGGTTCCGATCTCCTCCTCGAGCTCGCGGAGCGCCGCATCCAGCGGGGCCTCGCCTTCCTCGACGCCGCCCTGCGGGAACTGCCAGACCTCGCTGCCCGTGGGGCGGATCCGGTGTCCGACGAGCACGCGGCCCTGGCCGTCGAAGAGCACGACACCCACACCGGAACGGTAGGGGAGGTCGGAACGAGCGGTCACGAGCAGAGTCTGGCACGCTCCGCCCGATGACTTCGCGTCGCTCTGACGCTGCTCCGCCGGAGGATCGGCCGAGGCGAATCCCGCTGTCGCGCCGGCGGGCGCTGGTCGCCCATCACACGCGGATCCGGCCCGTGCCTGGCATCCCGGAGATCCGGTTGCACCTGGCCGACGAGGCTGCGCCGGTCTGGCGGGCAACGGAGGCTGCGCTCGGGTCTGCCGGCGCACCGATCCCGTTCTGGGCGTTCGCGTGGGCGGGCGGCCTGGCACTCACGCGCTTCGTCCTGGATCACCCCGACGAGGTTCGGGGCCGGCGCGTGCTCGACTTCGCGACCGGGAGCGGCCTCGTGGCGATCGCTGCCGTGCGGGCCGGGGCTGCCTCCGTGACGGCCGCGGACATCGACCCGTTCGCCGAGGCCGCCGCGGGGCTGAACGCCCGCGCCAACGGGATCCGCCTCAGCTTCGTCGGTCGCGACCTGCTGGACGAGGAGCCGCCCGACGTGGACGTCCTCCTCGCCGCGGACACCTGGTACGAGGGCCCGCTGGCGGCACGCGTGCTGCCGTGGCTTCGCGCCGCCGCAGATCGCGGGATCCGCGTCCTCGTGGGTGATCCCGGGCGGCGGTACCTGCCCGCGGCAGGCCTCGTCGCGCTGGCGAGCTACGAGGTCGAGACGACCACGCAGCTCGAGGATCGGGCTGTGCTCCGGGCGAGGGTGTTCACGCTCGCGAACGGCGCGTGATCGCCGGCGCGTGATTGCCGGCCCTGTGTTCGTCGCAATGGCCGCGCCCTGACCAGGCGTATCCATGGCGGGCAGTCTGATCCCGTCCACACCGGCCGAAGGCCTCGCGGCTATGATCGCGCCGACGGCGACGCCGTCCGGGCTTGGAGCGACACGTGGGCAGGATCGAGATCGGCGGAGCCGGTGCGGACAACCTGGCACCGGACACGGAGCGCGGGCGCGCCCGGCGGGTCACGACATACGACGGCACCACCACCGTCGTCACCGCCGACGAACAGGCGGCGCTGATCCAGCGAACGCTCTACCGCGACGACGAGCAGGCGCTCGCAACGGTCGTCCCGGAGTACCGGCCGCTGCTGACCCGGGCCGACATCGCCCGCTTCACTGACCTCGGCTACTTCGCGATGGAGGGGCTGCTGTCCGCGGATGACGTCGCGGCCTGCCTGGATGGGCTCCACGACCTCGCCGAGCGGCGGGCCGAGCTGGGCGACAGGATCTGGGTCCAGGAGGAGCCGTTCTTCGACCAGGGCGGAACCGACGCCCGGGCCGACGACCCAGAGCTGCGGATCCGCAAGCTCGCGCGATTCGTCCAGGTTGAGGCGCGCCTGGCTGCCGCCGCCGCACACCCCAACGTCATGGCGGTCCTGGGCCAGCTGATCGGGCCCGGCCATCGGCTCGTGCAGGACATGGCGCTCATGAAGCCGCCGTTCAAGGGCAGCGAGAAGCCATGGCACCAGGACAACGCCTACTTCGACTGGACGCCCCTCGACGGGATCATCGGGGTCTGGATCGCTCTCGATCCGGCCACGGTCGAGAACGGGTGCATGCAGATCGTCCCTGGCTCGCACCAGGCCGGGCCGGCCCGCCACTACCACGTTCGCGATTGCCAGCTGCCCGACCAGGCCGTGGCGGTCGAGCAGGTCGAGGTTGTTCCGCTCAAGCCGGGCGGCGTGCTCTTCTTCTCCGGGCTCATCCACCACGGCACGCCCGCGAACATGAGCGCGAGCCGCAGGCGCGCCCTCCAGTTCCACTACGCGGCGGCGCGGTGCCGCCGGATGACATTCCGCGAGCACATGGACTACTTCAGCGACGGTGCCTTCTACACGGGCTGCCGCGACTGGGACATGGAGGCAGGGGTCTCGCGGGCGATCCTGGAGGCCTGATCCCGCGAGCTGTTCCGGCCAGGCCGGGCAGTTCTTCGCCTCGGTGACCCGTCCTGGTTTGCCCGCGGCGCCTGCGCGTGGGCGCCGGGCCGCGCTACTTCGCCGGCTTGTCCGGGCTATCCAGGACCTCCGTGGCCCACTGATACGCGGCCGCCGTTGCCGGGAACCCGGCCGTCGGGATGGCGATCGCGATGGCGTGCAGGAGGTCCGTGCCAGTGATGCCCTCGCCCAGGCCCCGCCTGACGTGCGAGCGCACACCGCCCTCAGACGACAGGCCGATCGCGATCCCGAGCTTCACGAGGCGCTGCTCCCGGGCGCTCAAGGAACCGGCCTGGCGGCAGGCGTCGCCGAGTGCGTCATATGCCTCGGCGATCTCGGGGTTCGCCGCTCGCAGATCGCGGTAGACGCGAGGCAGGTAGTCACGATTGCGCTGGGTCATGGGTCTTCCTTCTCGGAGTGCCGCTCAGGCCTTTCGCACGCGGACGCAGATCTCCTTGTGAGTTGCCTGTCCGGAGAGGGGATCGAAGGCGATCCGGTTCAGATCGCCGAACGACGTCCCGACGCCCTTGGCGACACGCCCCAGCGCCCGGTGGCCGAAGCCGTGCTGGGCGCCGACCACTTCGGGATGGATGGCCGTGGTGACCTGCAGGACTGCGGTCGTGGACCCGTAGGGCGACTCGACGATCACCTTCTGGCCATCCTCGAAGCCGAGTCGCGCCGCCGTCTCTGTATTCATCCGCAGGGGGTTCGATCCCTTGATCGCCATGAGCAGCGGGTTGTTCTGTGAGCGCGTGTGCGTATGGCTGGCTTCCTTCCAGTTGATCAGGTACAGCGGATACTCTGCGTCAGGTTGCCACTCGCGAGGCTTGTAGGTTGGCACCGGATCGACCGGCGTGCCCGTCAGGTCCTTCTTCTCGGCGTACTTGGCGTTGGCGAACTCGATCTTGCCGGATGGGGTGAAGAAACCCCGCCGCGGATCCGTCCCGCCCATCGCGTAGCCGATCTGGCTGGGCTTGGTGCCCTTGAGCTTCGGTCCGCTCAGGAGTCTGTCGCCGTCAGTGAACCAGGCCTGGCCGGCGATGATTCGCCCGACTTGGACACCACCGTCTGCCTCGGGCTTGTCGAACAGCACGTCGCTGACAACAACCGCGATCTGCTTGCGCTTGGGGTCGTCCGCCTTCTTGTCCCACACCGATCCGTCGGGGTCCAGCACCAGCTTGGATTTCATGGCCTCGGCGTACTTCTCGTATGTGGTGCCCTTGGCGTCGATCCAGACCGCCCCGGGCAGCGCCTTCATCTCGTCGAGAGTCTTGCCGGGCGCGCCGGTCTTGAGTTCGTTGGACAGTTGTTCCTCATACCAGGTCGTGAGGCTCTCGACTGGTTGACGAGAGACTGCCCCGATCCGGAAGAAGTCATTGCCATCCTTGTCCTTGAGCCCCAGCTCGCGGCCGAGCGCCGCAACGAACTCGTACTCGGCCATCTGCCCGAAGATGCCGCCCCGGAAGGTGTACTTGCTGGGAGCCTGCGGCCCGCCGACAACTGGCTGGCGCAGGCCGAGCACGGACCAGGTGACCCAGTGACTGTTGACGTCGTAGCGCTCCAGGTAATGCGTGCCCGGGATGAGATAGTCGGCCAATCGGGCCGTCTCGCTTTCGTTCGTGTCAACCACCACGAACATCTCGAGCTTCTTCAGCGCCTCCTCGACGCGTGCCGAGCCCGGCCCGGACATGACCAGGTTCTGGAAGACACAGACACCGATCTTGGGGGCGTAGGGCCCGGAGCCATCGAGCAGCCGCTGGAACCCGCGGCCGTAAACGCCCGAAGAGTGCCCCCACGGCAGATCGCTCAGGCCGTCGAAGCGTGGCGTTTCGATCGGCTTCTCGGGCGATGCCTGGTTCCACTTTGACCCGCGCTTGTCGGGCATGATCATGCCGCCCGGCCGATCGATCGATCCGACGAGGGCGTTCAACAGGGCGATGGCGCGGCCGCCCTGGACGCCATTGGTGTGCTGGCCGGGTCCGGACCAGACATCGGCGACAGCCGGCTTGGTGGTCGCGAAGGCACGCGCGATTCGCTCGATCGTCTTGGCGGGAACCGACGTGATCTGCTCCGCCCATTCCGGCGTCGTCCCAGCCACGAGCTTCGCGTAGTCCTCGAAGCCCACCGACCATTGGCTCACAAACGCCTCGTCGTACAGTTTGTCGCGAACGATGACGTGTCCCATGGCGAGCGCGAAGGCACCATCGGTTGCGGGCCGGATGGGGACCCACTCCTGGGCCTTGGCGGCGGTGTCCGACAGGTTCGGGTCCACGACCACCATCCTCGCGCCGTCCTCCAGCGCCTTGGTGATGATGCGCGGCAGGTGGACCCATTTGATGGCTGAGGTTGGGTTCCAGCCGAAAAGCAGGATGTACTTCGACTGTACGAAGTCGGTAAGCGGGCGTTCGTCGCCCATCATCATCTTGAACGAGGCCTTGCGCGCGACATCGCACAGGTTGGCGTGGTTCGAGTAGTTGGGCGTGCCGTAGAGGGCGCAGAAGTCCTGCTGGGGATGGGTGAAGGAGTGATCCTCGCTCCACCACAGGAGTTCCTCCGCGTGCCCCGCGTCACGACTCGTGCGAAGCTTGGCGGAGATCTCCGCCACGGCCTGGTCCCAGGAAATCTGTTGCCAGCCCGGGTCGATGTCCACCCCTTTCTTGGGGTTCGTGCGCTTCATCGGCGTCGTCACGCGGTCAGGGTCGTACAGGCTGAACGTGCCGGCATTGCCCTTCGGGCAGATCGCCGCCCCCTGTCGAACGCCGATCGCCGGGTCGTAGTCGGCGAAGAAGTCCGTGGAGATGTTCGAGTAGTTGTTCGGGTTCCATGGGTTTGGCTCGATCTTGACGACCTTGCCTTCGATCACGTGGGCCATGATCCCGCACTGTCCGCCGCAGGCATTGCAGCACGAGGCGATCCATGCGCCGGCGTTGCGGCCGTACCGCTGGTCCAGCGCGGCGGGCCCTGGGGCTGGACCTTCGGCGCCGCGGACGACTCCGGCAGTCGCGTTCGTCACGGCGACTCCAGCCGCCCCGCCACTGACGGCGGCAAGGGTCTTGAGGAAGCGGCGTCGAGAGACGTTCTGGTCCATCAGCGGGCCTCCTCGGTCTTACGTGTCAGCGGAAGGTGGCGGCTCAGCGGCAGGAAGATCTCGCCAAGTCCGAAGACGATGAGACCGAAGGAGACGATTCCGAGCGAAAGGATCCACTCCCACGTTGATGGGAAGTAGTCGCTCGTGATCCGTGGATCGGAGACGGCGTTGGTCAGGCCGCGGACCTGCTCTGGGGACATGCCGGGCAGCACGATGTTCAGCCGTACGCCGACGAAGGCGACGACGATCGCGGCGCAGCCAATGACGACCGCGCGTGGATCGTGGCGGAGCGGCGTCGCCAGGCAGGTCAGGGCGACGACCATGCCGAACCCGACCTGGATACCCCAGAAGACGAACCAGTAGGGTCCCGCGACGACGAGGGAGAGGCTTGCAAGGTAGTCGGGATTCTGGCCGTAGAGCCCGATCAGGATCTCCGAGATCTGGAGGCCGATGTCGAGCAGGAGAAAGCCCAGCACGAGCCGTCCGAGATCGACGACCATCTCTCGGTGCGCCTTCCAGCCCTCCTGGAAGATGGCGCTCGCCACGACCAGCGCGGCACCGCCCGACGCGAGTGCCCCGACGATGAAGATGATCGGGAAGAGCGGGGTGTGCCAGTAGGCCCGGGCCGCGAGGACACCAAACAGGGCGCCCACGCCGCCATGGAACATGATCGCCAGCGGCACACCGAGCGTGGCCGCGACCTTCACGACACGCATGTCGCGCGCGAGGCCCGCGTCGCTCGCGTCCCGACCGCCGAGCGCCATGATCCGCGACAGCGGTCCGCGCCATCCGGGCAGGCGAGACGCAACGACGAGGTCACGCCGCATCAGGAACCAGAACTCCACGATGAGCAGGACCATGTAGACCGAGTACATCCAGATCATCCACGCCATCGGCGAAGTCGGGTTGACGAAGATGAAGACGTGCCAGAAGCGTTCGATATGGCCGATGTCCAGCCCGATGGTGAGCAGCGCCAGGACCAGGGTCACGATGGCGGTGAAGACGGCCAGGCGGCCGATCGGCTCAAACCGCTTGATGCCGAAGACATAGATCAGCGACGAGATGAGGAACGAGCCCGCCGAGAGCCCCACGAAGTAGATGTACTGCGAGACGTGCAGTCCCCACGGCACCACTGAGCCAAGATTCGAGGCATCGGGGTGGACGAAGAAGCGGACGTAGAGGGCCCACGCGAATGCGATCAGGCCGAAGAGTCCGACGGCCCAGAAGGTACGCTTGAGCGTCATTGCGGGCCCCCTCAGAGCAGGTAGAAGACGGAGGGCTCGGTCCCGAGCTCCTCCTTGAGCCGGACTGCGTTGCGCTCGCGCAGGATCGTCGCGACTTCGCTCTCAGGGTCGTCGAGGTCACCGAAGATGATGGCGTGCCCCGGGCATGTCTTGGCGCAGGCCGGCCACCGGCCTTCGTCGCGGCTGTACTCGCCCTTCTCGTCCTGGAGGTGGAGGCAGAAGGTGCACTTCCTGGCATTGCCGATTGGTGACGTGCCCGGGATGCGTTCCCGGTACTGCTTGTACTCCGGCGAGACCGTCGGAGGGGCCAGCGGGCTGAGCGTGTACTCATCGCCGAAGTCAGCGAAGCGCGCTTGGTACGGGCAGGCCGCGAGGCAATACCGGCAGCCGATGCAGCGGTCGTAGTCCACGACCACGATCCCGTCTGTCTTTCGCTTGTACGTGGCGTTCACCGGACAGACCGGCACGCACGGCGGTTCGTCACAGTGGAAGCACGGCTTGGTCATGAACACGGGCCGATCGTTGTGCGCTCCCGGCAACGGCTCTTTCGTCACGACCGTGTAGTAGACGCCGGGCGGTGTCTGGTTCTCGATCTTGCACGCGATCACGCAGGCTTCGCAGCCAATGCACCGCCGCGTGTCGATGACCATGCCCCAGTGATGCTTGCGCTCAGGGGCTGTCGCGGCGTCGACCACCTCGTGGGCGATCACGGACGCTGCCACCGCGCCGGCAGCCGTGTACTTCAGGAACTCGCGGCGGCTGGTCAGCTGAACGAGATCCACTGGCACCCTCCCTGATTGCTTTCATGGGCATCCTCGGGCTGCCAGCAGACTCAACGGGGGGCCGTTGGTCGCGGATTGTCGGGGCCATTCGGCCCGGCATCGGCCCGGTCCGAATGGCCTGTGTTTCCCGGTGGTGCCCAGCCCGGTCCGCCGGTGGGCGTCACCGCACGCTGCCTGTGCGACCTCCGGATCCGAGGCTGGCGTCGCGGCCTCTTGCTGCTGAGCCCAGACCCGACAAAGCCTGGGGTCCTTCGGCCCCTCAAGCCGGGCCCTGTGGCAGCGGCGGACACATCACCACACACTGATACGATTGCCGCTGAGATGAATGCCACCACCACCGCCTCAGCCGACGGGACAACGGCCGCTCGCGGGACAGCGTCCGCGGCAGCCGGAGACCCCCCGCCGCGGGGCATCGTCCGTAAGCCCGGGGCCCAGCCCGTCTACCTGATCGAGGTCGCTGCGGTCCCCGGCCAGCGCACCCGGGCTGCCGGTGTTCTCTGGGATGGGGTCCTGAACTCCACGCCGGATGACGACATCGACGGACCCTCGCCGATTGAGTCGCTGCTGGCGGCTCTTGCGGGCTGCCTTGCCCGGAACCTTCGCTCCACGGCCGACAGCGCCCACATCGTCCTAGACCGGGTCGAGTTGCGGGTTGCGGCAACGCGGTCCGACGATCCGCCGGCGGTCACGTCGGTCGTCGTCGATGCCGAGATCAGTTCGACCTCTTCGCCGGAGCGGGTTCGTCGCGTCGTCGAGCTCGCGCTCCGGTACGGGACGATCACCCGGACGCTGGCCCGAGCGTGCCCACTTGAGATCCGTCTGCGAGTCAATGGAACGCCGCTCGACCTCCCGGTCGCCGCGCTCTTCGCCGAGCGGACGAAGGGACGGATCCCGATGAGCGCTCGACTGCCCGCCAAGACTCGAGAGTGATGCCGTGAGGATTGAGCTTCCGGTCCTGCCAGAGCTGCGGCTCGACATCGCCGCGCCCGATGTCACCGAGACTGCGGCGGTCGCGGCGGTGCTCGGCGATCCGGTCCGGGCCGCGATCCTCGCGCTGTTGAAGTCCGGCCCCCATTGCGTGTGCGAGATGGCCGCCGCGCTCGACGAGCGCCAGAACAACGTGAGCAACCACCTTGCCCGGTTGCGGCGAGCCGGCCTGGTCCGTGCGAGTCGCCATATGGTGGATGCCCGCTGGGTCTACTACGAGCGCGACGAAGCCGCCTGCACCGCGGCGCTGGACCGGATCGGCAGCCTCCTGCGATGACCACCCTGGCGCTCCGGCGCGTCACCGTTCCCTTCTGGCCAACGGCCTTCGTGGCGGTCATCGCCTGGCTGATCGCCTGGTTCGTGAACCTGCCGCTCGCCAACTGGGCCGCGTACGACCTGCTGGCCCTGCACGAGGGCTCCCAGCTCGGCGACGCCGTGGCGTTCTTCCTGTACGACGTCCCGAAGGTGCTGCTGCTCCTGACCGGGATCGTCACCCTCGTCTCGTTCCTGCGCTCGTACGTCTCGCCCGAGCGGGTGCGCCGCGCGCTTGCGGGACGGGGCGTCCTGCCGGGCACCGTGGCGGCGGCCGGCTTCGGGGTCGTGACCCCGTTCTGCTCCTGCTCTGCCGTGCCGCTGTTCATCGGCTTCGTCGAGGCCGGTGTCCCGCTCGGCGTCACCTTCGCATTCCTGATCGCGTCGCCGATGGTCAACGAGATCGCCATCGTCCTGCTGTGGGGCCTGTTCGGCCCTGCGGTGGCCATCGTGTACACGCTTGCCGGCCTGACGGTCGCGGTGCTGGCCGGGCTCGTCATCGGCCGCCTGGGCCTGGAGCGCTACGTCGAGGACTACGTGTGGGCGATCCACGCGGGCCCCCGTCAGACCATCGCCATGCGGCTGACCCTGCAGGATCGGGTCCGGGATGCCTGGGCCTCGACGCGCAGCCTCGTCTGGAAGGTCCTGCCGTTCGTCCTCCTCGGCATCGGGATCGGCGCGCTCATCCACGGCTTCGTGCCGACCGAGCTCGTCGTGTCGATCGGCGGCAGCGGCAACCCGCTCGCCGTCCCGGCGCTGGTCGCGCTGGGCGTGCCGTTGTACAGCAACGCCGCGGGGACCATCCCCATCGTCGAGGTGCTGATCGCGAAGGGCCTGCCGCTGGGCTCCGCCCTCGCCTTCATGATGGCCATCACCGCCCTCTCGCTGCCCGAGCTGGTGATCCTGCGCCGGGTCATGAAGCCGCGCCTGATCGCGGTCTTCGTGGCCATCGTGGCGTCCGGGATCCTCTTCGTCGGCTACCTCTTCAACGCCCTCTACGCATGAACGCGGGAAAGGAACCCACCTGATGACGAAGATCGAGGTCCTGGGACCCGGCTGCAACAACTGCGTGCGCCTCGAGAAGAACACCCGTGAAGCCGTCGCCCTGGCCGGCATCGAGGCGCAGATCACCAAGGTGACCGACTACGCAGCGATCATGGCCTACGGGATCATGAGCACACCCGGGCTCGTGATCGACGGCCGGGTCGTGAGCTCCGGCCGGGTTCCCTCGGCCGGCGACATCGTCGGCTGGCTGACCGAGCGATGACATGGAGCCGACGCCGGGACCTGTCCTGACCTACACGGTCGATGCCGGCCGCACCGGGCCCGGGATCTCGATCGGGCGGACCCGGCACGCCGAGATCCGCTTCGACACCGGGGTCGATCTCTCCGACGACCTCTTCGGCCCCGCGGACCTGCTCGGAGCGGCGTTCGCGGCGTGCATGCTCAAGAACGTGGAGCGCTTCTCGCACCTGCTGCCGTTCCGCTACGAGGGGGCGCACGTCCACGTGGTGCTGGAGCGCGAGGATCGCCCGCCGCGGATCACCCGGATCCACTACCAGCTGCGTCTCGTCACCGACGAGCCGCCGCACCGGGTCGAGCTCCTGGAGCGCAACCTCGTGAGCTTCGGGACGATCTACAACACGCTCCTGCATGCGTGCGAGGTGACTGGCGAGGTGGTCGCCGAGGCGATCCCGGCCGGAGGACCGGCCTGATGTCCGCGGGCATGGGTGACGTCCTTCGAGGCTTCGGCGTGCTGATGGTCGGGCTGTCCGCGGTGCTCGCAGTCGGTCTCGGGGTCCCGTACGTCGCCCGCTGGGTGCGCCACCCCGATGCCGCGCGCGAGGACCTGTCCAACCCCGTGCTGGGGGCCCTGCACGCGACGTTTCCGGCCGGCCTCCTCGTACTGGCGGTCGGGATCGCGACGGTCGGCCCGTCCGTCCTGTCGGGGGACGCGACGTTCGCGCTTGTCGCGGTCCTCGCGGCTGCGGGGATCGTGCTGGCATTCGCGATGAGCGTGGTCTTCGCGGCGCTGCTGTTCACCAGCCACGGCGTGGAGCCCCAGGCTGTGAACGGTGGCTGGTTCATCCCGCCGGTCGTCATGATCATCGTGCCGCTGGTGCTGGCGCCGCTCGCAGCCCGCGTCGGGGCGGCTGATCTCGGCCTGGTGCTGGCCGTCGGCTATGGCTCCTGGGGCATGGGCCTCCTGCTGTTCGTCCTCGTCGCGTCCCTGCTGTACGACCGGCTCGTGTTCCACCCGTTGCCCGCCGCACCGCTGGCGCCGTCGCTGTGGATCGGGCTCGGGCCCATCGGCGTCGGGAGCCTCGCGCTCATCCGCCTCGGCCAGGTGGGCGCACCCCTGTGGGGCGACGCTGGGCCCGCCGTCGGCGCGGTCTCCCTCATCGGGGCCTCGGCGTTGTGGGGGTTCGGCGCCTGGTGGCTCGCCGCCGCCGCAGTCCTGCTGGGCACCTATCTGCGGCGCGGCCGGCTTCCGTACGGGCTCGGCTGGTGGGCCTTCACATTCCCGCTCGGCGCCTGCGCAGCGAGCACGCTCGCGCTGGCCCGCGCATGGCATGCCGGGGTGCTCGAGGCCATCGCGGTGATCCTGTTCGTCGGCCTCGTCGTGTTCTGGGTGGTCGTCGCTACGCGCACGCTCGCGGCGGTGCGGTCGGGCGCTGTGTGGCGGCGCTGATGGAAAGCACGGCGGCCGGATGGCTGTCGAGCGCCTGAAGCCGGGCTTCGTGTGCCAGCATCGACAGCGATGACCGACGTTGTGTTGCTCGCCGTTGCCTTCTTCGCCGCGGCCACGCTCTACGCGTCGGTCGGGCACGCAGGCGCGTCCGGCTATCTCGCTGCGATGGCCCTGGTGGGCGTCGCCCCGGCGACGATGCGCCCGACCGCGCTGGCGTTGAACATCCTCGTGGCGAGCATCGTCACCATCCGGTTCCACCTCGCGGGGCACGTCCCCTGGCGCGCGCTCGTACCGTTCCTCATTGGCTCGATCCCGCTCGCCTTCATCGGCGGCGCGCTGGTCCTCCCGGCCGCGGTCTACAAGCCGGCCGTCGGTGTGGTTCTGCTGGTGGCGGCGGTCCAACTCTTTCGCACCGCGGGACGGTCCGGCGAAAGCGCCGGCAAGACCACGCACATCCCGTTCGTCCCGGCGGTCGTCGCCGGCGCCGCGATCGGCCTCCTGTCCGGTCTGACCGGTACCGGGGGCGGCATCTTCCTGACGCCGCTGATCCTCTTTGCGGGTTGGTCGGAGGCCCGTGCTGCGTCAGGGATCTCTGCGGCGTTCATCCTTGCCAACTCGATCTCGGGCCTGTTGGGAAACGTCACATCGGTCCAGGCTCTGCCGCTGGCACTGCCCGTCTGGCTGCTGGTCGCCGCGGCGGGCGGCCTCATTGGAGCGGAACTCGGCGCCCGCCGGCTTGGGGCACCCGCGCTCCGCCGCGCTCTCGCGGCTGTCCTCGTCATCGCCGGCCTGAAGTCGCTCCTCTTGGGTTGACCGGGAAGCGGACACGCCTGCTGGCCACGGCTGTCGCGGCGGAACGGGGCCACCGGGACAGGCGATCGATCGTGGCTGGAAGTCGCCTCGTTCGGCTACCTGCCCGGACGGCCCTGGGCGCGGACCAGGGCCTCCTCGATCCATTCACGCGGCGGGACGCCGCGCAGTCCCTCGGCCGTTCGGAACAGCCGGCATCGTGGCGTGTAGTCGCCGGGATCGACGAAGCCCGGGTCGATGTCGATGCCATCGACGCGGATCGTCGGCGAGCCAGGGAACCGTTGGGCCGTGGCGACGTCAGGGTCGGACGCGTCTGTCGCCTCAACGGGAGTGCCGGGGGCGACCGCCGCGATCACCTCGTCGAGAAGGGCGCGTGCGGGCTGGTGGCTGGGACAGCCATCGAACCAGAGGAATTCCACCCGGGTCATGGCGACATCATCGCACTGCACGATGGCCCGAGATGTCAGCCCGGCGACGAGCGGTTTCATCCAGGGCTCTGACGCTGACCGTTGTTGCCGGTGCATGCAGGAGGAACGCGTGGCCTCGCAACCGGTCGTCGCGGATGGCGCTGCCGTCCTACCCGAATACGGCCGCGGCCCTCTTGACCTTCAACTCACTTGAGGGTCTACATTCCTGCCATGCGACTCGCCTTCCTCTCCGACATCCATGCCAACCTGCCCGCGCTCGATGCGGTGCTGGCTGACATTGCCAGCGTGGGCGTCGACGCCCGCTACGTGCTGGGCGACCTGGTGGGCTACGCGCCGTGGCCGAACGAGGTCCTGGAGCGACTCCAGGCCGAAGGCATCCAGACCGTCATGGGCAACTACGACGAGGGCACCGGCTTCGACCTTGCCGAGTGTGGTTGCGCCTACACCGATCCGATCGAGGAGACCCTCGGGGACCGGTCGTTCGCCTGGACGAAGACGCACACGAGCGACGCCAACAGGGCCTGGCTGCGATCGCTGCCGCGCGAGATCCGGTTCGAGGCGGACGGCCAGCGGTTCCTCCTGGTCCACGGCTCCCCGCGCCGCATCAACGAGTACCTCTACGAGGACAAGCCCGACAGCACGTTCTCCCGGATCGCTGCCGGTGCCAACGCCGACGTGATCGTGTGCGGGCACACGCACCGGCCCTACGACAGGACCGTGGCGGGGACCCGCTTCATCAACGACGGCTCCGCGGGCAAGCCCAAGGACGGCGATCCTCGTGGCTGCTGGGCGCTGCTCGACACCGCCACCGGCGCGCTCGAATTCCGCCGGGTTGCCTACGACCTCGAACGAGCGGCTGCCGGGATCCTCGCGAGCGACCTACCGCACGAATTCGTGGCTCAGCTGCGCGAGGCGCGCGGATATCGGGCGGGAGCGGTGTGAAGGTCTCCGAGCTCGCGCGCCGCGCCGGGATCGCGACCTCCGCAGTTCGCTGGTACGAGGAGGTCGGGGTGCTCCCGCTGGCGGAGCGTCGCGCTAACCGATATCGCGACTACGGGGACGAGGACGTTGCCCGGCTGCGACTCGTCGTGAGCCTGCGGCGCCTCGGCCTGGGGCCAGGGGACGCGGGTCGACTCGCGCACCTCTGCCTCCAGCCCGGCTCAGCGCCCTCCGGTGCAGCATCGTCCGACAGCCGAGCGGTCAGCGCGCCACCCACTTGACCCTCCAGTGACTGGAGGCTGTAGCGTGTGCCCATGATCGGCAGCGCACTCACCATCGGGGCCGCAGCGCGGCTCACCGGCCTCCCCGTCCGTACCATCCGCTTCTACGAGGAGGCGGGGCTCCTGCCGGCGCCGGCTCGGGCCGAGTCGGGGTACCGGGTCTTCGCCGAGGCCGACCTCAGCCGCCTCCGGCTCATCCGGCGGGCCCGGATTCTGGGTCTGGGATTGCCCGAGATCCGGGAACTGGTCGGACTCGCCTTTGGGGACTCGTGTGCGAGCTTCGAGACTCGCCTGGGCGGACTCGTGGATCGGCGGCTGGGCGAGGTGCGGACGACGATCGACGAACTCCGGGCACTTGAGACATCGCTCGTGGAGCTGGCCGGTTCGCTTGGCGAAGTCTCGGCCGGGGCGCACGCCTGTCGCGCGGGTGGGTGCGAACGGTGCACGTTCATCGACGACTGATCGGCCGCCCGGGTGGGGCGGCGCAAACCAACGACAACCACGGTCACGTGGTTGACAGCAGGAGAACGAAGATGACCTTGACCATGACCGAGCGCGAAGTCGCAGCCATCGGAGCAAGCGTCGGTGCCGGCTGCCAGCCGTGCCTCGAATACCACGTGGTCGCGGGAGCCCGGGCGGGTCTTGCGCCGGACGCCCTCCTCAAGGCCATCGAGGACGCGGAGTGCGTGAAGCGCGACGCCCAGGTCCGGATGGCCGGTCGAGCGCGCGATCTGCTCGGTCTCGCTGGACCCGTCGCCACCGATTGCTGCGACGACTCGAACCGCGCCAAGGAACTCGCTGCCGTGGGTTCGGCGATCGGCGCCAACTCGGTTGCCAACCTGCGCAAGCACGTCGCGGCGGCGATTGCCGTCGGCGTTTCCCTCGACGAGCTTGACCAGGCGATCGCAGCCGCGCGCGCGGTCCAGGACCAGGCTGCCAGGCTCACGGCCGGCGAGGCCACGTCGATCGTCATGTCGGCGCTCCCGATGGTGCCTGCCGCGCCGGCACTCGGAGACAGTCCCGCGTCGGCATGCGGGCCGGATTGCGCCTGCGGCGACAGCTCCTCCGCCCAGCCCGCGGTGGCCTCCGGCCAGCCTGATGCTTCGTGCGGCTGTGCGACCTCCAATACCGAGGCCGGCGTCACGGCCGCCTGCTGCTGAGGTGGACCGCCGCGTCGGTCCCGTCGGCCCGGATTTCTGTGACAGATGCCGCGCCCGCCATCTCACGGGTCGCTGATAGGATCGCCGAGGCGCCCCCGATTCGTTGTTGCGCAAGAAGGACCGCCGTGGTGGTGCTGAGCGCCGCGATCGGGGCATGGTCCCTGGCCGGGCCGGGGTCGACAGGTCCCCTGCGCCGAGTTCGATGCGTTGCGATAGGGCGATGAGCGAGAGGAGACGCTGATGGCGCGGGAGATCAGGTACGACTCGGCACCGGGTGCCACGCCGGCGAAGGCGGGCGTGACTCGGCGGCTGTCGTTCTTGGATCGCTACCTGACGTTCTGGATCGTCGGTGCGATGGTCCTCGGCGTCGCCATCGGCTACTTCATCCCCGCGAGCGAATCCTTCATCAACAGCTTCTCCGTCGGGACGACGAACGTCCCGATCGCGATCGGCCTCATCCTCATGATGTACCCGCCGCTCGCCAAGGTCCGCTACGAGGAGCTGGGCGACGTCTTCCGGAACACCCGCGTGCTGGGCCTCTCGCTCGGGCTGAACTGGGTCATCGGGCCCATCCTGATGTTCGTCCTCGCGATCGTCTTCCTGCACGACTACCCGGAGTACATGGTGGGCCTGATCATGATCGGGCTGGCCCGCTGCATCGCGATGGTCATCGTCTGGAACGAGTTGGCGAAGGGCGACACGGACTACTGCGCCGGGCTGGTGGCCTTCAACAGCATCTTCCAGGTGCTCTTCTACAGCGTCTTCGCGTGGTTCTTCGTCACGATCCTGCCGCCGCTGTTCGGGCTCAAGGGCAGCATCGTCAACGTCAGCATCGCCGACATCGCGGGAAGCGTGTTCATCTACCTGGGAATCCCGTTCATCGCCGGCATGCTGACGCGGTTCGTGCTCATCCGGCGGCGCGGCCGGGAGTGGTACGAGCGCGTGTTCATCCCGCGGATCAGCCCCATCACGCTCGTCGCGCTGCTGTTCACGATCATCGTGATGTTCAGCCTCAAGGGCCAGCTCATCGTCTCGATCCCCCTCGACGTGGTCCGGATCGCCATCCCGCTCCTCATCTACTTCGTGGTGATGTTCTTCGTCAGCTTCTGGCTGAGCCACCGGATCCGGGTCGACTACCCCAAGAGCGCGTCGCTGTCGTTCACGGCCGCCAGCAACAACTTCGAGCTGGCCATTGCGGTGTCGGTCGCCGTATTCGGGATCGGTTCGGGGGTGGCCTTCGCGGCCGTCATCGGCCCGCTCGTCGAGGTGCCGGTCCTCATCTCACTGGTCAACGTCGCCCTGTACTTCCAGCGCCGGTACTACGGCGGGGGGCAGCAGGTCTCCGAAGCGAGCGCCTGAGGGCGCCGCATCGTGCTCAAGCGCCTGGCAGCGGTCATCGCCGCTGTCTGCCTGCTCGTCGGCGTCCCGATCGTGTCGATCTCCGAGACCGGGGCGCGCACCGTCCTGCTCGTCTACGGCTACCACGGTTCCGCGGCCGGCTGGGACCAGATGCAGGCGCGGCTCCGGGCCCTGGGCATCCTGTCTGTCGAGGTGCACCTGCCGGGCGAGGACAACCTCGCGAATGCCGCCGTCATCCGGGATCTCGTCGACACGATCGTCCGGGCGCGCGGCCCCGGGGCGAGCGTGGACATCGTCGCCCACAGCATGGGCGGCCTCTCGAGCCGCTGGTACGCGAAGTTCCTCGGCGGTTCTCCGGACAGCGGTGTACCGCTGATCGCCCACTACGTCTCGCTCGGAACGCCGCAGTACGGGCTGCCGGCGGCCTGCAGCCTGCCGCTGATGAACGGCGGCCAGATGTGCCCCACGGGCCCGTTCCTCGCCCGGCTCAACGACGGCGACGACACGCCGGGCGAAACGGCGTACACGACGATCTTCAGCACGGACGACGGGCTGGTGCCGGTGCCGGCCGCCCGGCTCGACGGCGGTGCGTGCTTCGTGCAGGTCGCGGGAGTCAACCACTTCGCCCTGCGGTCGGACGCGACCGTGTTCGCCAGGGTCCTGAGTGCCCTGCGGGACACGTGCCCGGGCGTGATGCAGACCCCCTGACCCGAGGTCGCTGTCATCGGCCCACTCGCAGATTCGGGCCGATCGGCAGTTGCTCCGCATCGAGCCGGGGAGTAAACGGAAGCGACAAGGGCAGAGTCGGACCGGACGAGGGAGACGCGATGGCCGGGACGTCGTTTGAAGAGACCCTGGCCTCGAACGTCGAGACGTTCTACTGCCAGCCCTACGCGGAGGCACGCGGCCGCCAGGATCGTCTGGTCGCGTCGATCACGGCGCAGGCGGTGGGATCACCTGTCTACGCGGGCCGCCTCCATCCGATCCCCGGCGTCGCGTCGCTGCGCGATCTGCCGATCACGACCTGGGCGGACATCGAGCGGGCCTACCGGGAGCACGGGGTACAGGGGAGCCTCCTCGCTCCTTCCAGCGGCCACTGGCAGACATCCGGCTACACCGGCGACCCGAAGAAGTTCTACTTCTCAGAAGCAGACATCGACAAGTCGCTCCTCAGCGTCGCCGAGATGATGTACCTGACGGGCGCCCTTGAGCATGCGGAGCTGTCGATCTGGCAGATCGGCGTCCGCGACCCGCTTCTGCCGGGCAGCCTCTTCGATCGGGCGTTCGAGCGGTATGGGAACCAGGGCCGGACGCGGCAACGGTACGTCTCGTCGTACGTGCTCAAGGAATCCGAGTTCATCGAGAGCCTCAGGCTTGCCACGACGCTCAAGGGACTCGACGTCATCACGTGCTTCCCCATCGTGCTCTTCCTGATCGCGCAGGTCGTCGCCCACCCGGAGGTCCTGGAGGGCAGCGTCGCCCGGAAGATCGCGGCCTGGCACGTCCCCGGCCGGCTGGCTCGCCGCCTGGCGCACCTCTACGTCAATCGCATCGACCTGGCCGCGATCCGGGAGGTCATCGAGCACGTTCGCATCGGCTACACGTTCGGCGAGCACCTCGGCCCCTACGAGCAGCAGCTCACGGAGGCGTATCCGGCGATCAGGCTCTTCAACATCTACGGCAGCACGGAGCAGCTCCTCGAGGGCGTGCGCCTCGAAGGGGACGTGGACGACCTGAGCTGCCTGCTGAAGGACTTCATCCCCGAGATCGCGGAGCCGGCCGCGGTGGAGGCAGCGAAGGCGGATCCCGCTGCCAGGCTGGACGCGCGACCCTGGTACGAGTGGGAGGCAGGGACCCGCGGGGAGCTGGTCATCACGCGCCCCGGCGAGTGCCTGCCCCTCGTCCGGTACCCCACGGGCGACATCGTGGAGGTCGTCGAGCCCCAGCACGACATCGAGATCGAACGCTGGGGCCGCCGGCACACCATTCGACTGCCGCTGATCCGCGTGCTCGGCCGGAGCGTGGATGTCGTGGACTTCGAGGCTCCCGACGAGTGGGGCTCGTTCTTCGGGTACTCGTTCTATGCCCGCCATGTGACCGACGCGCTGACCCGGGCCGGTGGGGCGAAGTGGTGGGAGCTGTACCGTCTCCACGGCGCGCCTGGACGGCTCCTGCTGTGGGTCATCACCGACGGCGGCGACGAGGCGGCCTTCCGAGCCCGACTGACGCGGGAGCTTCTGGCCGACGAGGAGAACCTCGGTGTTCCGATCGGGATCGCGGTGGAGCTGGGCGTGTTCGACCTGGTGACGTCCGGCCCCAGCGCCTATGACGCCATCCAGAGGACGATCGAGGCACGCATCCGCGAGGGCCGGCCGCTG
>Ga0315283_10001246_pt1 | contig 20275 bp, 17 predicted proteins | sample YL17G09_0_MG_FD_204541 | JGI IMG/M metagenome (GOLD analysis project Ga0315283, IMG submission 204541) | Sediment microbial communities from Yellowstone Lake, YNP, Wyoming, USA - YL17G09_0 | ecosystem: Environmental > Aquatic > Freshwater > Lake > Sediment | place: USA: Wyoming | collected... | reverse complement strand
AGCTCAGGCTGCTCGACTCGACCATGATCGTGATCGGATCCATGATCGGGTCCGGCATCTTCATCGTCAGCGCCGACATCGCCCGCACCGTCGGGGGCCCGGGCTGGATGCTGATGTCCTGGCTGGTAGCCGGGGTCATCACGGTCATCGGCGCGCTCTCCTACGGCGAGCTCGCCGGCATGATGCCGCGCGCCGGCGGCCAGTACGTCTACCTGCGCGAGGCGTACAACCCGCTCATCGCCTTCCTCTACGGCTGGACCCTGTTCACGGTGATCCAGACCGGCACCATCGCGGCCGTGGCCATGGCCTTCGCCAAGTTCACGGCCGTGCTCGTCCCCGCGCTGGGCGAGGGTGTCGTGCTGTTAGACGCCGGGCTCTTCAAGGTGACGGCGGGCCGCGCGGTGGCCATCGCAAGCATCGTCGCGCTCACGGCGGTCAACCTCCGCGGCCTGCACGGCGGACGGTTGATCCAGAACATCTTCACGCTCGTCAAGACCGCCGCCGTGCTCGGCCTCATCGCACTGGGGCTCGCGTTTGGACGCAACGCGCAGGCCGTCGCAGTCAACTTCGGCGACTTCTGGCGGGCGAGTTGGACGCACGTCTCCGCGGGCGTGGTCACCTCGGTGGAACCGCTCGCGGGCCTCGCGCTGCTCGGCGCCCTCGGCGCTTCGATGGTCGGATCGCTCTTCGCAGCCGACGCCTGGAACAACATCACGTTCACAGCGGGCGAGGTGGTCGAGCCGAAGCGGAACGTCCCGCTGAGTCTCGCCCTGGGGACCGGCACGGTAGTCCTGCTCTACCTGCTGGCGAACCTCGCCTACATCCGGATGCTGCCCGTGTACGGCGTTCCCGGCGCGCCCGATCTGGTCGGGCGCGGCATCCAGTTCGCGATCTCCGACCGCGTCGGCGTGGCCGCGGCGACCATGCTGTTCGGCGCGCCGGCCGCGGTCTTCATGGCCGTGCTCATCATGGTCTCGACCTTCGGGTGCAACAACGGCCTGATTCTGGCGGGCGCGCGCGTCACCTACGCGATGGCGCGGGACGGGCTCTTCTTCGCGAAGGCGGGACTGTTGAACCGCAAGGCGGTCCCGGGCGCGGCGCTGATCGTGCAGGCCGTCTGGGCGAGCCTCCTCTGCCTTACCGGCACCTACGGCAACCTGCTCGACTACGTCATCTTCGCGGTGCTGATCTTCTACGGCCTGACGGTCGCGGGGCTCTTCATCCTGCGGCGCAAGCGGCCCGACGCCGAGCGCCCCTACCGCGCGTTCGGCTACCCGGTCGTACCTGCGCTCTACATCCTCGCCGCGGCCGCGATCGCGGTGGACCTGCTCATCCTCAAGCCCACCTACACCTGGCCCGGACTCGGCATCGTCCTGCTCGGCGTGCCGGTGTATTTCGCCTGGACGAGGATGAGGCGGGCGGGACCCGGCGAGGGCGCGAAGGCATAGGCGGCGGGCAGGCGCGGGGGGTCGAGGACGCCATGGCGACATTCGAGAAGGACTTCATCCTGCGCCAGATCCGCCAGCTCGTGCAATTGATCGCGCGGATCGTGCTGCGGGCCCACGCCGAGGGTCAGTACGCCTCGGGGCTGGAAGAGGTGCGCGCGACGATGGAGGGTTACCTGGGCTTCGACTACGAGATGCTCGGACGGATCGATCCGGCATCGGCCGCCCTGCTCGTGCACGACGGCGAGGCGCTGAGGACGCTGGCCTGGATCGCCGCGCAGGAGGGCGAGTTGCTGGAGGGCGCCGGCGACCCCGCGGCCGCGCAGGATCAGCGTCGCCCTGCGCTGGCGCTCTACGCCGAATGCGCGAAACGCTACCCGGGAGAGGCCGCGGCGTGTCTGGAGGCCGCGCGTGCATTGGCCGCCGAGACCGAGACCGGACAACTCGCCAAGAAGTACCGCCGCTGGCTCGAGCCGCAACTCCCGGCACGCGATCGCACCGGCCCCGGCTCCCTGCTCGACTGACGGCTGCGGTTCTGCCCCTCAGTCCCCGAAGCTGATGCCGAGGTCGCGCGCGGTTTCGACCGTGTCGCTGTCGAGCGGCACCGTCTTCATGCGCTTCATCGCTTCCTTGAGCGGCTCGTCGCGCAACCTCGGTGGATTCAGCGAGACCATCACCGCCGACTGGCCTTCGTCGAGCGCGCGCACCGCGGCCGCGCCCGCCGTAATGGATGATCGAGCCGTCGCGGCCAACCACGAAGATGTTCAAGCCGGAGGCGCCCCAGGCGTCGTGCAGGCCGTGCTCACGACTGTCGATCACTGTCTGCCACGAAGTCCCGTCCGAGTGAAAGATGGCTCCACCGTAGCTCCCCGCCTACACGTCGGTCGCCGACGTGCCGCTGACGGCGCTCAAGTAGCCGTGGGCACTGCCGGAAGTCACCTGCCAGTCACTGCCGTCGTGCAACAACACGGTTCCGTTGTCGCCCACGACGATCACGGAGTTCGGAGCGGGGCCCCAGACGCCACGCAAGCTCTGGTTCGTTCCGCTCGTCATCGGGGTGACCGTGCTGCCGTCGCTGTGCAGGATGGTGCCCTGCCCCCCCACGACGAATACGTCGTTCGCCGAGCTTCCCCAGACCGCCCACAGGGTAGTGGTCGTAACGCTGCTCATCGGACTCCAGGTGCTGCCGTCAAAGCGGAGCAGGGTGCCGTTCTCGCCGGCCGCGCAGGCGATGCCCCCGGGGCCCGTCCACACCGCACGCAGATTCGGCCCACCGGTGTGCACGGTACTCCGGGCGGTGCCGTCGTAATGGAGGATGGTGCCGGCGTAGCCGACGGCGTAGACGTCGTTCGGCGCACCGCCGGCCACGTCACAGAACCACGTCGAGACCCCGCTCGTCATCGGCGTCCAGGCGGTGCCGTTGAAGTGGAGGATGGTGCTCAAGACCCGACGGCGAGGACGTCGCTGGCGGAGTTGCCCCAGATCCCCCACAGATTCACGGTGGTGCCCGAGATCTGGCTCGTCCACGCGCCGCCGTCGTAGCGCATGATCCGCCCGCTCAGTCCCGCCGCGAACACAGCGGTGGGCGAGCCGGCCCAGAGGCTGACGCAGGGGGTGCCAGTCCTCTGCAGACTCCACGCAGGTCGTGCCGGGTTGGGCTCCAGCTTGGTGGGAGACTTCTCACATCCCGACAGCAGGAGCGACGTGACCAGCACGACGAGCAAGGCCCCTGTGAATCGGAATCACATGAGTAGATCCTTTCCTCGACTCGACCTCATCTACCACCGCGGGCGGCGGCGGTTCGACGTCGTAGTGTGGCTCAACCTCTTCATCCGATCGGATTCTGCCCGGGGCCTATCGCGCCAGCACCACCTTCGCGACCGAGGTGCCGGTGAGGGTGCACAGCCGGTAGAAGTAGAGTCCGGAAGGCAGCCCGGTCGCATCCCAGTGGGCCTCGTGGACACCGGGCTCTCCGACCTCGTCCACGAGTCGCCGTACCTGGCGGCCCTGGATGTCGAAGACCTCCAGCCTCACCGTTCCGCGCTGCGTCACCTCGTAGCGGGCCGCCTGCGCAGCCGCCCGCGGAGCGCCAAGAGGCTCCAGCGCCGGGCGGCCCGGCCCGCCGACGATCGTCACGCAGTCGTGCGCCTCGAAGGCGCGCCCGTTCCACAGACGGCCGGTGAGCGAGAGTTGCGTCTCGGCCCGGCGCACCCGTGTCGGCAGCGACCGGGTCACCGCTTCGACGTCGAACGCGAGCACGAGGTCTTCCGCGCCATCGGGAGCTTCCAGGCCACACTCGCAGGCCGCATCCCTGACCGGCGTCAGCGCATCGCGGTATTCGTGGCGCACCGGACGCGCGCCCTCCAGGCGCAGCGTCGATGGATCGATGTCCCGGACGTCGAATCCCGCGGCTCCCAGGACGGCGACGGGGAGCACGCCGCGCGCGCCCGGCTGCAGCGGGCTCGGGCACGAGCCCGGGCGGATGTCCATGCGCGCGGCGAGCGGGGACTCGGCGGGCGCACGGCTCGGGAGCAACCAGAGCCCAGGGCGGTACTCACGGTTCACCGCGTAGGTCCCGCCCGAGACCAGGTCGGCCCAACCGTCACCCGTCAGGTCGGTCACGACCAGCCCCCGGGGCTGCAGACCAACTCCCCAGCGTCCGGCAAGCTCGAAGTCGCCCCCACCTTCGTTGCGCAGCCAGAGGATATCGCCCGCGGAAAGCAGGATGTCCAGGTCGGAATCATGATCGAGATCGCAGAGCGCGATCGACGAAGGGTAGCCGGAGGTCGGGATGTGAATCTGGCTCCCCAGCCTGGCCCGGCCTTCGGACGGCAGGATGAGCACTCCCTTGGCCCCGCCGCTCGTGACCGGCATGACGATGTCCGGCTTTGCGTCTCCAACGACATCGGCGAGCGCGACCCCGGAAGGCCTGCTGAGGATCTCCGTGAAGATGCTGTCCCCGGGGAGGCTGTCGCCAAAGGCGTAGAAGACCGACACCCTCGGCTCTACCCGGATGAAGTTGTCGCCGGAGCCGTCAAAGTAGTCTATGGACGCGACCACGAGATCCTCGCGACCGTCGGCGTCCAGATCCTCGATGGCGATGCCGGCGTGCGCCGTGTTCCCGGTCCGGATCTCCACGGGTGCTGACAAGTTGCCCCCATGGTTGAAGTAGACGCGCGCGAAATACGTCGGGGGGAGACAGTGGAAGTCAGGGTCGTCACGGTCACCCTCGCAGATACTGAACCCCATGCTCTGGGAGGTCGCCACGTCCGGCCAGCCGTCCCCGTTCAGGTCGCCGACGGCGATCGCCGGGCCCCAGCCCGGGAACCGCACCTCGGGACCGAAGCTGCCGTCACCCCGTCCCGGCACGATCGAGACGAAGCCACCGCCCGCGAGCACCAGATCCGGGCTCCCGTCCCGGTTCATGTCCTCGACGGCAAGGGCGTTCGCGCCCTCGGCGATCGGGATGTCGACGCGCGCGCGGACCCGGCCGTCGCCGGTGCCCAGCAGGACTACCGCAGGCCCGCCGCCCCCCGCGAAGGGGGGCATGCAGAGCCCCGCGAGGTCGGTGTGCCCGTCCCCGTCGAAGTCGGCAGCCACCGGGGAGTCCAGCCCGCAATTGTCGAGCAGCCGTCGCGCGCGCCCGAAGGTGCCGTCCCCGTTTCCGAGAGCGACGCCCACCGCCGATTCGCCGGTGGCCGAAGCGATGTCGAGCACGCCGTCGCCATCGAGATCCATCAGCACCGGCCAGCTGGGGCTGTGCTTCAGATAACAGTACTCGGTCGACTCCAACCGTCCGCCGGGGCGTCCCAGCAGGACCCCCGCGATCTCCTGCCCATGCCGCCAGATCAGGTCATCGCGCCCATCGCCGTTGAGATCGCCGCGGATGACGAACATCTGGCCGTTGCCCTGCACGGGCCGCTCACTCCGGTCGAATCGGCCATCCCCCCGGCCGTAGAAGACCGTCACACCCCCGCTCGCCGAGCCCCACCCACCCATCACTGCAACCGCGAGGTCCGGATGCTGGTCACCGTTCAGTTTGGCGATGGTCAGACCCTGCGGGATGTTGCCGGCCGGAATCGGCGCGAGCCGCTCGAAGACCCTTCCGCCACCGTTGACGAGCAGTACCACCGAGCCCTCGCCGAACTGCGAGCCGACCGGCTCGCCGAAGTTCGTGGTGGCGAGATCGGGACGACCATCGCCCGTCAGATCCCCGATGCAGATCCCGACACTCCATTTCGTGCCAGGAATGAGGACCTGGTCGCCGAATCGACCTCCGCCCGAGCCGAAGAGCAGCGTCACCGACCCGCCGCGTAATCCCACGCCTTCATCCAGGACGACGGCCGCCAGGTCCAGCCAGCCATCGCCATCGACATCCCCGAGATCCGCAAGGCCGATGAGCTGGCCGGTTCCGAAGCTACCCAGGAACTCGAACGATCCGTCGCCACGCCCGCGCAGCACGGTGCAGAGAGCAGCGTCCGCGCCGACGACGACCAGGTCCTCCTTGCCGTCCCGGTCCACGTCCGCCGCGCGCACCCACGGGCCGGGGTGCTCGAGAGCAAACTCCCGCATGTCTCCGAACGTCCCATCGCCGCGCCCGAGCCAGACGGAGATGCCGCGGGAGGTGGCGGCGGCCAGGTCCTGCGTCCCGTTCCGATCGAAGTCCCCTGAAGTCACGGTGGAGGTCCGCGATCCGGCCTCCAGCAGCGCCAGGTTCGACTCGAACTCCGGCCCTGACTCAATGGTGGCGGAGTGCGCGCCGACCACCGGCGCAGTGAGCCGCGCGGACCAACCGGGCGACAGACCCAGCAGCCCTTCGAGCATCGGCCCGGAGGGTCTGCCCTGCGCCGGATCCACCAGAGCCGCGTCCCTCGGTGCGGCCGTTAGCGCCTGCGGAAGCGCGGGCAGGGCGCCGAGTGTGAAGACCATGATGAAGGCGAGGAATCTCGTCGCTGAGTGGCGGATCGGGCGGGGCATGACTGAACCTCCACGGCGCCCCGGCTGCAAGAGCCGGGCAAGGTACGCATGGGCGATCGGAGGGGGCCATCGCGGGGGACGGTGCGCGGGTCCGACGCCAACTGACCAAATTCTCCCACCAGGTGGGAGGGCGGTCAATCCCTAGTTTGGCCCGCCACGCGGCTGACCGCACGCCTGGGACGACCAGAAGGCCGGGCCGGAAACCCTGGCGGGCAGGATCCCCGGACCGGCCTTCACATCGTCCACCACGCGTTGGATCCAGACGGCCTCTTCTTCGCGAGAGCGGGGCTGCCGAACCGCAAAGCCGTCCCGGGCGCGGCGCTGGTGGTGCAGGCCGTCTGGGCGAGCCTGCTCTGTCTCACCGGCACGTACGGCAACCTGCTCGACTACGTCATCTTCGCGGTGTTGATCTTCTACGGTCTCACAGTCGCGGGGCTCTTCATCCTGCGGCGGAAGCGCCCCGACGCCGAGCGCCCCTATCGCGCGTTCGGCTACCCGGTCGTGCCGGCGCTCTACATCCTGGCCGCAGCCGCGATCGCGGTGGACCTGCTCATCCCCAAGCCCACCTACACCTGGCCCGGCCTCGGCATCGTCCTGCTCGGCGTGCCGGTGTACTTCGCGTGGACGCGGATGAGACGGGCGGGATCGGGCGGGGGCGCGAAGGCATAGGTGGCGGGTGGGCGGCCCGCAGCGCCGACGCCGATCCTCCGGATGCGCTCAGGCGCGGCGGGGTTTCGCCTGTGCCTTCGGAGCGACCGCGGTCGCACGGGCCCGGCGCCGAGGCACGGATCGCTCGCGCACCACCGCGGGGGTGGCCCGGCTGACGAGCGGGTAGCGGCCCGGGTGTTCGATGGACTCGACGGCGAGATCCACATCCAACACCGGCCACCACAGGTGGTGCTTCTGCGGACGCCGGACGTCCAGCAAAGCGTCAATCGGCGCCTTACGGAACCATGGGAACTGCTCGAACGGGAGGAACAACTCCCGCTCATCGAGCAGCAGCCATAGACCGTTCGGAGAGACGTTGCTCACCTCAACGGCCGAAGTGCGCCTTCCATGCCTGGCGGATTTCATCTTCATGCTCCCGGATAGGGCGCATCGCGTTCGATACCTGGCGGGCGCTGAGTCCGTAGTTCTCGAAGAGCGCGATCTCCGGGGTGAGTCAGAACTTGGCTTCGCCGCTGGTCCCCTGCACGTGGACATGCAGGCGGGGCTCCTCGCGGGAGAAGAAGTAGAAGCGCAGGCCACCCGCCCGAAAGACCGTCGGACTCCTGCCCGCATGCTACACCGGCAGGCGGATCTCCGCACGTCCTGCAGCGGCAATCCACGAGCCGCCGCGGGTGCGGCGCCTCAATCCCCGAAGCTGATGCCGAGGTCGCGCGCGGTTTCGACCGTGTCGCTGTCGAGCGGCACCGTCTTCATGCGTTTCACCGCTTCCTTGAGCGGCTCGTAGCGCACCGTCGGAGGATTCAGCGAGACCATCACCGCCGACTGGCCTTCGTCGAGCGCGCGCACCGCGGCCGCGCCGAAGCGCAGGGCCACGAGCCGGTCGAAGCTGGTGGGCGAGCCGCCGCGCAGCAGGTGCCCGAGCACGACGGTGCGCGCCTCCTTGCCGGTCAGCGCCTCGAGTTGGCGGGCGACCTTGTCGCCGACGCCCCCCAGCTTCTCCGCCTGACCGACCGCCTTGCCCGTCACCGAGACCCCGCCCCCCAGGGCCTTCGCACCCTCGGCCACGACGACCACGGTGTAGGTGCGGCCCTTGCGCTCGCGCTCCAGGATGACCGCAGCCACCTTCTCGATGTCGTAGGGGATCTCGGGGATGAGGATGATGTCGGCGTTGCCCGCGATGCCGGTGTGCAGGGCGATCCAGCCGGCATAGCGGCCCATGACTTCGACCACCATGATGCGGCGGTGCGAGGTCGCCGTGGTGTGAAGGCGGTCCATGCACTCGGTGGCGAACGACACGGCGGTGTCGAAACCGAAGGTCATGAAGGTGCGGTCGAGGTCATTGTCGATGGTCTTCGGCACACCGACCACGCGCAGTCCCTTTTGCGCCAGGGTGTAGCCGATGGACAGCGAGCCGTCGCCGCCGACCGTGACGAGCGCGTCCAGTCCCGCGGCATTGAAACGCTCGACCAGTTCGTCGGTGCGATCGGTCTCGATGAAGGATCCGTCGGGCTGCAGCACGGGAAACTGCGTCGGGCTGCCGCGGTTCGTCGTGCCGAGGATCGTGCCGCCCAGATGCGTGATGCCGGCGACCGAGGCGGGCGTCAGGAGGAGGACGCCGCCCGCCGGGTAGTTTTCGGGCGAGAGCAGGCCGTTGTAGCCCTCGCGGATGCCGTAGCACTCCCAGCCCTTGTTGACCGAGGCGAGGACCACGGCGCGGATGACTGCATTGAGTCCCGGAGCGTCACCACCCCCAGTGCTGATGGCGATCTTCCTGATCTTCTGGATGGGCAAAGGGCACTCCGCCGTCCATGGTGGGACACCAGGGGCAATGACGACTCCGTCCCCTGAGTATCGGCACGGATAGGGGAAGACTGAAGGGGCAGACGGATGGCCCCCGGGCAGGCGCCGCGCCTACCCCGGCGGCCACCTCAGCGAGCGTCCGCCGAGCAGGTGAACGTGGAGGTGATAGACGGACTGCCCCGCCTCCGGTCCCACGTTCGTGACCAGCCTCCAGCCCAGCTCGAGCCGCTCGTCGCGCGCGATCTTCGCGGCCAGCCCGAACAGCTCCGTCAGCATGATGGCGTGCTGCGGGCCGAGGTCGGCCGCCGAGTCGGCGACGTGTTCCTTGGGGATCAGCAGGACGTGGGTCGGCGCCTGCGGGTTGTTGTCGCGGAAGGCGTAGACGTGCGTGGTTTCGCCCACCTTCTTCGCGGGGATCCTGCCTGCGGCGATCTGACAGAAGATGCAGTCGGACAATGAGGTCTCCTCCGGGGCGCGTTGGGGCGCGTTGCGACGGCCCATCGCGCGGCAGTCTACCGTCGCCTGACCGGCGTGTCACCCATGCCCGGTCCATGCCCGGTCCGGCGCGAACCGATCCCCCCGGGATCGCCACGGTGAATGTGGACGTGCCGCAGGCCGGGCTTCGTGTAGCATGGTGGAATGGGGCCGGACCCGCGACCAGCCTCCCGCCCCGCGGACCGGAGGACCTCGCCATGATGAAGCGGATCCTGGCCGCGCTGCTCACGTTGTTCGCCGTCGCCGCCGTACTGCTGCTGCGCCCTGCGGGGACCCGGTGTTTTCCCTCGCACCCCCATCCCGCCACGGACTACGCGGACGCGCTGCGGCGCGTGGCGGCGGTCGAGGCCCGGGACGGCATGGCGATCGCGCCCGAGTGCCGCACCCGGCTCCTGACCCACGGCACCCGCGCGGCCCGCGCGGTGGTGCTGCTGCACGGCCTGACGAACTGCCCGGAACAGTTCCGCGAGTTGGGCGAACGACTCCACGAGCGCGGCGCTAACGTCTACATCCCACGCCTGCCGGAGCACGGCCTGGCCGACCGCATGACCACCGCACTCGCGCGGCTCGATGCGCGGGCGATGTGCGATGCCACCGACGAGGCGGTGGACATCGGGTGCGGCCTGGGCGACAGCGTCATCGTGGTGGGGCTCTGCATCGGCGGGTCGATGGCCGCCTGGACCGCGCAGGATCGCGACGACGTGGTTCGCGTCGTGGCCATCGCACCTCTGCAGGGCCTCGCCCGGGCGCGCGGCCCGCTCACGCTGCCCGCGATGAACCTGATGTTGGCTCTGCCCAATCAGTTCATCTGGTGGGATGGCAAGGTGAAGACCGACCTGCCGGGGCCGAAGCACGTCTATCCGCGTTTCTCCACCCGCTCCGTGGCCCAGGCGCTGTTTCTGAGCGCATCGGTCGAGGCCGAGGCGCGGCGCACTCCGCCCGCGGCACGATCGATTGTCATGATCACGGTGGGCGGCGACGTCGCGGTGGACAACCCCGCGGTGGCCCGGCTGGCGCAAGCCTGGCGCTCGCACGGCGCGCGCCTCATCACCTACGAGTTCCCTGCGGCCCTGCGCCTCAACCACGACATCGTCGACCCGGAGCAGATCGGCGGGAACCCGGCGCTGGTCTACCCGGTGCTCCTGGACCTGATCGCACCCTGAGCGAGGGCGAGGCGCCCCAGCGCCGCACCGATCCCCCGCAGCGTGTCCGCGCCCGAGCGGTGTCCGACGGCGAGCAGGTCCGCGATGGCCCGCTCCAGCACCTTCGCATTCGGCTTCGGCAATGCCAGCGTCTGCAGCAGCCCCAGCACGGGCTCGGCGTAGAAGCCTGCCGCCGCGGCGTCGAGCATCTGCGCTGCGAGACGCGTGGTGCGCGACGTGCCCCGCTCGAGTTCAGCGCATAGCCGCTGGCGCAGAGCAGCCGCGTCGCCCGACATCTCACGCGCCGCGTCGAGCCCGGCCAGCACGCCCATGAGCACGTCGTCGCCGGAGGGCGTGAGTCCCTCACCCAGCCCGACGAGCGCGGCGAGACCACGGATCTCGCCGCCCGCGCGGAAGCGCTCGAGCGCGGCAGCCAGCGCGGGCTCGAAGGGTCCGGCCGCCGGTTGCACGGCCGCCTCCCGCGCGAGCGCCTTCAACCCGGCGCCCGGCAGCGCGCGCAGTCGGCGCCGCAGTCGCAGGTCCACGACCTCGAGCCCCGCGAGCTCGATCCTCAACGATCCCACTTCGATCACCCCCTCCGAGACGCGCACTGGCGCGCCCTCGGTGACGCGGGCGAGGTCGCGCCGGGGGATCGCTAGGGCGACGGCCCAGGGGTGCAGCGGCGACTCCGCGGGCAGGAGTGCCACGAGCGGCCCGTCATCGAGCAGCAGGCTGACGACCCGCGCGTGGACCGAGACGACAACACCGCGCCGCTCCCCGATCAGCGCTTCAGCGGCGAAAGCTCCGGCGCGGCGCGTGCTCATCGCCTGTAGCGGCTCAGCGCTTCGGCTTGCGCTTCGCCGCGGCCTTCCGGACCGTCGCGGGTTTGCGCCCGTGCAGTTGCGGCGCGAACGCGCCGGCGATGTCGCCGTACTTGGTGAGCTTGCACTTCGCCTTGAGCTTCATCAGCTCCTTGTAACGCTCGTCGTCCACGAACGCCACGATGCGCGAGATCGAGGACTCGCCGTCCACGAAGCGCCAGGGGAAGCAGCCGACCTCGACACGCTGGTTCAGCAGCAGGTCGATGTCCCCGCCCAGGCACTCGGCGTGGATGATGCCGTGATTGAACATCTCCAGGTGCATCAGCTGGTACTTGTCATCGTCGAAGAACTCGGCCAGCGGCTTCTTGTACTTCACACGGAAGTGCGCATCGGCCTGCCGCGCCTGGCGCGGCATCCACTCACGGATGATGGTGTTCATCGGGTGGTCGGCGCTGCCGCAGTCCACGCCGATCCAGCGCAGTTTCTTCCGCTTGGCCCACTGCGCGAACTCCCGGTCCGGTCCGGGGTGCTTGACCATGTAGGCGATCTCGTCGGCCGTGGGCTGGTCCCAGCCGTAGTGGTGGAAGCCGGTGTGGATGATGAGGATGTCGCCGGGGCGCACTTCGACGCGCTCCTCGACCATCTTCGAGGTGTAGACGTCGTAGGCGCCGCACGCGTCCGAGAGGTCCACGATCGCCGCGTCGTGCACCAGGAAATCCAGGTCGAGCGAGGCGATGTCCTTGCCCGGCGTGTAGAAGTGGATCTCGCCGTCGAGGTGCGTGCCGAGGTGGTTCGAGTGCGTGAGCAACTGGCCATTGGCGCCGTTGGGTGCCAGGCGCTTGAAGTACTTGATCTGCAGCGGCTCGTAGGTGGGCCAGGCCGGAGTGCCGATGCCGAGGGGAATGGTGAGGTCGATGAGCTTCATGGTCTCCTCCGAAACATGACTGCGCTTCAGACCGTGGCGGCCGGAGCGCCGAGCGACTCTGCGAACGCGAGCAGCGCCTGGCGGAAGCAGGCGAACGGCGGCTTCACCAGGCCGGCGCCCACCATGCCGATGCCGGGTTGTTTGTGCGCGATGCCGGTGTTGACGATGGGAACGACACCGCTCTCGACCACCTTGAGCAGGTCGATGCCGGATGCCGTGCCGCGGAAATCGAGCACCGGGATCTTGTAGACCGGGTGCTCGGCGAGCGTGATGTCGTACATGCTGCGCGTATAGCCGAGCGCCTGCGCGGCGCTGCCGCCCACGAACTGGACGATCGCGGGTGCCGCAGCCATGGCCATGCCCCCGAGCCCCGCGGTCTCGGTGATGACCGAGTCGCCGATGTCGGGTGCAGCGTCGGCGGCGCTGAAGCCCGGCAGGTAGAGTCCGTCCACCATGGGTGCGGGGGCCGTGAACCAGCGCCCGGGCAACCCCGACACCTGGATGCCGAAGTCGGTCCCGTTACGCGCCATGACGCTGACCATGGTCGAGAGCGGGATGCCCGCGGCCGGGTCGAGCGAGCACTTGCTCGCCGCCATCGAGAGATTGAGGAAGAAGTGGTCGTTGCCGTCGAGGAAGCGCAGGACCGCGGCGATGTCGTCGGCGCCGGCCTTGATCTTCACCAGGTGCGGCGCCAGCGTGCGGATGAGTAGCGAGGTGGCCGCGCGGTTGCGGTTGTGCACCTCGTCGCCCATCTGGAGCGCCTGGGCGATGACGTTGCGCAGGTCGAGCGGGCCGTAGGAGGCCAGCGCCTCGCGCAGCGCGGGGGCCAGCACCTGCGCCATCCAGCGCAGGCGCGTGAGCACCTCATCGTCGTAGGCGCCGTAGCGCAGCACCTTGCCGAGCCCCTCGTTGAGCGTGGAGTAGGCGCGGTTGCCGAAGGCGGTGTTCTCGAGGATCCACACCGGCATCGAGGCGGTGACCACGCCGGCCATCGGCCCGACGGTGGCGTGGTGGTGGCAGGGCGCGAACGTGATCATTCCCGAGGCGGCGAGTTGCGCAGCCTCCTGCGGCGTCTGCGCCAGTCCCTCGTAGACCAACCCGCCCATCACCGCGCCGCGCGTCGGCCCGCTCATGCGCTCCCACTCGACCGGCGGTCCAGCGTGGAGCACGAGGTCCTTGCGCATGCCGGGGATCACCTCGAGCGCCGTGCCGATGCCGACGATGGTCGGCCGGGCCGCCAGCAACCGCTCGACCGACTGTCGGGTCGCCCCCGCGATCTCCGCGCGCACCGCGCCGTCGGGGCCGAGGCAGGCGTCGAGGGCAGCGAGCAGCTCGGGGTCGCCGCCCGCGGGCGGGCGCCAGTCCACGTCCGCCGCACTGCCGCCCGCGCGGCGCAGGTCGGTCGCGAAGGAGGCCAGGCCGACGTTCACGACCGACAACTCCGCGCCGAAGAGCGCGAGCACCTTCTCGACGTTCATCGCCCGGCCCTCCCCAGCACGGCGGCAGCGAACAGCGCGGCGCGCCGGTTGTCGGTCTCGACCGTCACCCCGGCGTCCGCGAGACGGCGCACTTGCGCTTCGTAGCCCTGCGGGTCCCCGTCCGTGCCAGTGACCGAGGCGATGGCGACCAGTTCGCGCCCCGGCGCATGGCGCCGCGCCTGATCCACGCCCCCGGCCAGCACACCCGCCGGGTCCACGTGCGAGCCGTAGCCGATCACGCAATCGAAGAGCAGCAACGCAGCCGCCGGGTCCACCATCTCGACCGCGAGGTGCTCGTTGCGCAGTGCTGGCTCGATCATCGGGTGCGGCCGGCCCCGCGTGAACACGTCGTCACCGAGGTCGAGCAGCACGTTGCCCGGCACCGGCTCGACGCCATCCACCCGCAGCGGCCCCCTCTTGTGCAGGTTCGACCGCACGTCGATCCCGGCGCGCGTGAGCAGGGCGAGCGCCTCCTGCCCGGTGGTGCCGCCGCAGAAGAGCGCCTTGAGCGCCGCGCCCGGAGGCAGGAGCGCCGCCGCCGCCGCGACGCAGGACGGGTCCGCGATCGGCGGCGGCAGCGTGAAGGCGAGGCCGCTGCGGCGGCAGGCCAACTCCGCCGCGCCGGCCAGCGAATCGGCAAAGACAGTCCCGTGGGCCGTGTCCTCCGGGCGCGAAGCATCGCCGACGAAGTGAACCACGCAGGGCTTCGGCGTCGCAGCGAGTGCAGCGATCACCCGTTCCGCCACCCCCGCCGCCGGCGGCTTCGAGAGGACGACCAGCACCTTCGTCTCCGGGTCGGCCGCGAGTGCTTCGATGCCCAGCAGCATCATGAGCCCGCCCACCTCGATCGAGAGGTCGCGTCCGCCGGTGCCGATGGCCTGCGAGACGCCGCCGCCGAGACGATGGATGAGGCTCGTGACCTCCTGGATGCCCGTGCCCGCCGCGCCCACGATGCCGATGCCGCCACGACGCACGGCGTTGGCGAAGGCGAGCGGCATGCCCCCGAGGATGGCGGTACCACAGTCGGGGCCCATCAGCAGCAACCCGCGCGCGGCGGCCTCGCGCTTGAGCGCGACCTCGTCCGCGAGTGTGACGTTGTCCGAGAAGAGCATCACGTGCCGGCCCAACGCCAGCGAGCGCCGCGCCTCGCGGGCGGCGTGCTCGCCGGGCACGGAGATGAGCACGAGGTTGGCCTCGGGGTGCGACGCGACCGCCGCCGCGAGCGACGTCGGCCGGGCCTCCTCGTCAGCGCCCGCGGGCTGGCGGGCCCTGAGCAGCCGCTCCAGCTCGGTCTCGACCGCCGCCGGCGAGTCCGCCACGCCCTTCACCGCGATGAGCAGGTCGTTGGGCGTGGCCGCCGCGAGCGCGGGCCCGCCGTAGCCCTGCGCGTCGAGCAGGTCGCGGTTCTGCGGCGTGCCCATGGCGACCACCGCGTCCTCGACGCCCGCCAGGCCCTTCAACGCCTGCGAGACGCGCATCAGCAGAACGGAGTCGTGATACGAATCCTTGCGGACCAGCACGAAGGCGGCCACGTCTCCCCCGCTACTTCCCGGCCTTGCCGGTCTTCGACTCCGCCGCGCGCTTGAGCGTCAGGAAGACGCGCTCCGGATCCAGCGGCAGCTCGAAGAACTCGACCCCGGTGGCGTTCGCCACCGCGTTGCCCACCGCGCCCGGCACCGAGATCATCGAATGCTCGGCCACGCCGCGCGCGCCGTAGGGTCCCTGCGGATGCGGCGTCTCGACGAAGAGCTGCTGCATCTCGGCCGGGATGTCCTTCGCGGTCGGAATCTTGTAGTCGGTGAACGAGTTGTTGAGCAGTCGGCCGTTCTGGAACACGAACTTCTCCATCACCGCCGAGCCCAGCCCCTGTACCACGCCGCCGATCACCTGCATGCGGCACTGCTGCGCATTCAGCACCTTGCCCGCGTCGAAGGCCGAGACCAGCTTGAGCACCTGGATGTGACCGGTGTCGGTGTCCACCTCGAGTTCGACCGCGTGCGCGCCGTAGGTCCAGTTGAGCGCCGGCAACCCCTGGCCGGTCTGCGGATCGAGGTTGGTGAGGCCGGTCGCGATGTAGCGACCCTTGCCGATCACCGGACCGCCGATGCTGCTGCCGTCCGGGTAGGTGTAGCCCAGCACGATCTGGCTGTAGTCGAGCGTGCAGGCGGGCTTGCCCTTCACCCAGACCTTGCCGCTGCCGCACTCGATCTGCTCGGGCGGGGCGTGCAGCGCCTGCCCGGCGACGCTGCGGATCTGGTCGAGGCACTCCCTCGCCGCCTGGATGACGGCGTTGCCGCCCATCACCGAGAAGCGGCTCGCCACCGTCTGCCAGTCGTAGGGCGTGTAGTCGGTGTCGCTGTCCCACGGCACGCGCACCATCTCGAGTGGGAGCCGCAGTTCGTCCGCCGCGATCTGCGCGAGCGCGGTGTAGGTGCCCTGGCCATAGTCCACGCCGCTCACCAGCACGTTGGCCGAGCCGTCGCCGTTGAACAGGATGGTGACGGCGCATGAAGTGTAGGTCGGCATGGCGGGCGCCTTGTGCAGCATCGCCACGCCCTTCGCCCGCACCTTGCCCGAGCCCGGCGCGACCGGTTTGGCGGCGCGCGCCCTCGGATCCCAGCCGATCGCCTCGCTGACGAGGCGCAGGCACTCCTCGGGCCGGCCGTGACCCACCGTGAACGGCTCGCCGGTGATGGTGGTCTCGCCCACGCGCAGCAGGTTCTTCCGGCGGAACTCGACCGGGTCAAGGCCCAGCGCGCGCGCCACCATGTCCATGTTGCGCTCGATGCCCCACAGCACTTCAAGATGACCAAAGCCACGGTAGGCGGTGCCGTGGATCTTGTTGGTGTAGACCACCAGCGAATCGAGCTTGCAGTTGGGCACCACGTAGGGCCCGGCGCCGGAGTAGGCCGCCGCGCGACCGACGTTCACACCGTAGTCGGCGAAGGCGCCGGCGTCCCACAGGTAGGTGAGGTCGAGCGCTGTGATGCGACCGTCCTTCGTCACGCCGGTCTTGATGGTGCTCTGCAGTCCCTGGCGCGAGGGCAGGGTATTGAACTCCTCCTCGCGCGTCGCGCTGATCTTCACCGGACGCCCGCCCGCCGCCTTCGACAGGCAGTAGACCAGCGGCTCGAGGTGGATGCCGGCCTTGCCGCCGAAACCGCCGCCGACGTAGGGCACCCGCACGCGCACCTTGCCCGGCGCCATGCCGAAAGTGCGGCAGAACAGCGTGCGCACGGTGAACGGCGACTGGGCCGAGGTGATGATCTCGACCTCGCCGTCGGCGCGCGCGGTGGCGATGGCCACGTGCGTCTCCATCGGCACGTGCTGGACCGGCGGGTTCTGGAAGTGGAACTCGAACACACGGTCCGCCTGCTTCATGCCCTGCTCGACGTCGCCCTTGCGGATCTTCTGATGATGCGCAGTGTTACGACCCGGCTGCGGGAAGAACACGCCCTTCATCCACGAATAGCCGGCCAGGTCAGGGTGCACCTGCGGCGCGCCCTCCTTCAGCGCCGCGTGCACGTCGAGCACCGGCTCCAGCACCTCGTACTCGACCTCGATCGCCAGCGTGGCGAGTTTGGCCTGGATCCAGGTCTCGGCCGCCACCGCCGCGACCGCTTCGCCCTGGTGATGCACCACGCCGCGGGCGAGGATGTCCTTGTCCTCCATGTAGAGCCCGAGCTTGTAGGGTAGGTCGGCGCCGGTGAGCACCGCCTTCACCCCCGGCATCGCCTTCGCCTTCGACACGTCGATGCGCTTGATACGCGCCGAGGGATGCGGCGAGGTCAGGATGCGGCCGTGCAGCATCCCGTCCAGCGTCATGTCGTGCACGAACGTCGCCGAGCCCGTCACCTTCGCCGCCGCGTCCACGCGGTTGACCTCGCCTCCGACATAGGGCGCCATGGGCGCGGGCTTCGGCCTATAGCCGCCCTTCGCCACGGCCTCGACCGCATCGATGATGGGCAGGTAGCCGGTGCAGCGGCAATAGTTCCCCGAGAGCGCCTCGACGATCTGCTCCCGCGTCGGCTTGGGAGTCCGCTTCAGCAGCGCGCGGGCGGACGCGAGCATGCCCGGGGTGCAGAATCCGCACTGGATCGCACCGTGGTCCACGAACGCCTGCTGCAACTCGGAGAGCGTGCCGGGCTCGCCGTTCTCCGCCTCCGCGGTCTCGATCACCGCGCCGTCGGCCTCGACCGCGAACACCAGGCAGGAGTTCACCGGCTTGCCGTTGAGGATCACCGTGCACAGCCCGCACTCGCCGATGTAGCAGCCCGACTTCACGCTGTGCTGGTGCAGGTCCTCCGTCAGCAACTGGTGCAGTGTCAGGTTCGCCGGGACCTCGAGCGTCGAGGTCTCGCCGTTCACCGTCAGGGTGATCGGGTAGAGGCTCATGACGTCCTCCCCGCGCCGAGCAGCCGCACAGTGAGTCTGCGACACAGCACGGCGGTCATCTCACGCCGGTACTCGGCCGAGGCGCGCACGTCGTCGATCGGCAGGATATGCTCCTGGGCCAGCGCTGCGAGGCGCTCGCCGGTGTCCTTCGGGTCCGACTTCCGCCCGACACCCGTGAGCGCCGGCACCAGCGCCGGCCGCACCGCGCACGAGCCGATCGCCACGCGCAGCGTGCCCGCTGCCGGATCCCAGGCGGCCGCCGAGTTCACGATCGCGAGGTCGTGTCCGTACGAGCGCTTGATCTTGTCGAACGCGCTGCTCAGCCCCGCGGCCGGCTTCGGCACGATCACCGCCGTCACCAGCTCGCCGGGAGCGAGCGCGGTCTGCTTCACACCCAGGAAGAAGTCCGCGAGCGGCGCCTCGCGCGCCCCCTGCGGGCCCACGACGCGCAGCCGCCCGTTCAGCACCAGCAGCGGCGGGGCCGTGTCCATGCAGGGCGAGGCGTTCGAGAGGTTTCCCGCGACCGTGGCCCGCCAGCGGATCTGCAGCGAGCCGATCGCCTCCGCGCCCTCCGCGAGTGCGGTGAAGGTTCCGCGGATGCGCACGTCCTCGGCGACGTCCTGGACCCGCACGCAGGCGCCGATCTCGAGGTCGCCCGCGGGCGTCCAGCGCACGGTCCCCAGCTCGGGGATGCGCTTGATGTCCACCAGCACGGTGGGTTGCGGACCGCCGCGCAGCGCGATCATCAGGTCGGTCCCGCCGGCCAGGATCCTCGCGCCTCCGTCGGCCCCGGCCAGCAGCGCGGTGGCATGCGCAAGCGTCTCGGGTCTTTCGTAACGGAAGCTCATCGTTCTCTCCTTCAGGACGTCCCGGCAGGACCTGCGACTCTCGCCACCATCTACGGTCTCTTTTCGTCCCGGGCGGGCGGGCGCCACCCGCCCGAAGGAAGCGAGCGAGCGCCCCGGCGGGGCGGGCGCGAGGTCACTTGGCGAGGAACGACTTCAGATCCGGCGCCTTCAGCGGCCGGCTCGAGGCCAGCAACTTCTCGGAGACCGGACGCGTGCCCGTCACCAGCCGTGGCTTGGCCTTGAAGTAGGTCTCGCGCGTCAGCACCCAGGAGGGCGCGCCGCCCAGCTCGTGCTGGATCTCGAACTTGGGCACAAGCGGGTACTCGATCATCCAGCGGCGGTGACCGATCGGGCTCTCGGCCACGATCCAGACCTCGTCCTGGTTCAGGTACTCGAAGTGGTACTCCATCTTCGAGGCGAAGAGCTGCGAGCCGATGCGCGCGCCGCGCTTGAGCGTCAGCGTGTGGTAGCTGACCGCGTGCTTCTCGTCCCAGAGCCGACCGTTGACGATGCCGGCGAGGACGCCGGCGACCACGCCGACGAGACAGTACTCATCCCGCACCCGCTTGGTCTTCCAGCCCAGCAGTTCGGCGAAGAGCCGCGCCGCGACGATGTTGAAGTAGTCACGGTCGACCCAGACCAGCGGCTGGATCCAGTGCAGCATGTCGTCCACCTCGTCCACCGTTGCCTGGCGGACGACCATGGTCTCGCCGGTCGAGAGGGCGATCTGCTTGGCCGGATAGGGCGCCATGGGCAGGGCGGGGGGAACGAGCATGGCCTCGATCTGCTCGACGGTCGGTGTGTCCTGGGACGACATGAACTCCTCCTTGCAAACGTCAGACGCCAACGAACGTGGATTGGCAGCCGGGGCCAGCCCGGCCTATTCATGAAGCGCCGCCTGCGAGCACGAGCTGGAGCACGGCTACTGCGTTGCGCGACCGGGGTGCTCCTCAGCGTGTCTCATGACACGCTTGCGGTGCAGCCCGCTCACGCGCCTTGTATCCGCGCCCCATCTCGCACTCTCGGCTGGCGCTTCATGAATAGGCCGGGCTAGTGGCTGGCTGCGCAGCGCGGGTCTCGGCCCGCAGGGAGCCCGACAGGAAGCGGAAGCGAAACGGCAGTGTATCCATTCGGGCGGGGAAACGGCAATGGGCCGAATCAAGCCGTCTAGAATGTAACCCGTGGGTGGATCGTCGCGCCATCTGATAAGTAACCCTCCTACCGGGAGGGACACGGGAGATGACCAGCATGGGACGACGGGAGTACCTGAGGGCCATCCA
>Ga0315283_10001245_pt1 | contig 20284 bp, 16 predicted proteins | sample YL17G09_0_MG_FD_204541 | JGI IMG/M metagenome (GOLD analysis project Ga0315283, IMG submission 204541) | Sediment microbial communities from Yellowstone Lake, YNP, Wyoming, USA - YL17G09_0 | ecosystem: Environmental > Aquatic > Freshwater > Lake > Sediment | place: USA: Wyoming | collected... | reverse complement strand
TCGGGCGCGCCTACGCGGGCACCGGGCGCGAGGACCTGGAGGACGGACCGGCGGAGCGCGCCGCACTCGCCCAACCCTCGGGGCTCGCGGTCGCGGGCGACACGCTCTGGATCGCGGACAGCGAGGTGAGCGCGGTGCGCGGGCTCGACCTGCGGGAGGAGAAGGTCTTCACCGTCATCGGCGAGGGACTCTTCGACTTCGGCGATGTGGATGGAGCGTATCCCGAAGCGCGGCTCCAGCACCCGCTGGGCGTCGCCGCGTGGAGTGGGAGGGTGCTGGTCGCTGATTCGTACAACCACCGCATCAAGGTCGTGGAGCCGGGCTCACGCGCGGTCGCGTCGCGACTGGGCGACGGGAAACCCGGCGCGGACGACGGGCACGGGGGCCCGCGCTTCTTCGAGCCGGGCGGCCTCGCGGTCGCGGGCGACGAGTTGCTGGTCGCCGACACCAACAACCACCGTGTCGTCTGGGCCGACCTCGCGAGCGATGCCTGGCGCGAAGTCGCCATCGAGGGGCTCGATCCGCCGGCCTGCGCGGAACTGGAGCCTGCGACGGGCGAGGAGGCACCGCCTGCGACGCTGCGCCGCGAGGGTGGCGTGATCCTCGCTGTGGACGGCGGCCTGCCCGCGGATACGCATCCGAATTCGGAGGCGCCGCTCACATTGCGGGTGCGCGCCCACGGACGCACGCTCTTCCAGACCACGCGCACGGTGGCGGAGTTCCCGGTGGAATTCGCGCTGCCGCCCGCGGCGGTGGAGCCGGGCGCCTGGCACGTGGACCTCTCGTTCGCCTACTGCACCGAAGGCGACCAGGCGATGTGCGTGCCCGCGCAGCGGGCCTGGCGCGTGACGGTGACGGTGGCGCAGGACGGCGCGCCCCGGCTGGACCTGGGGGCGCGGACCCGATGAGCACCGCGTGACGGCCCCGCGCTGGCTCCCGGCCGCGATCGTCCTCGCCACGATCGCCTGCTGGCGCGCGTGGTCACCGCTTGGGGCGAACGACCTGGTCGGCGGCGACGAGGGCTACTACGGGACGATGGCGCGCAACGTGCTCGCCGCGCCGCGCTACCTCATCAGTCCCTCGCTCCATCCGCTTGGGCCGCCGGGCGACAAGCCGCCGCTGTACCCCGCGCTGCTCGCGCTTTCGGTGCGGGCGTTCGGGCCCACCGAAAGCGCGTTGCGCTGGCTCTCGATCCTCGCGGCGGCGTGCATCGCGCTCTGCCTGGCGGGGTTGGTTCGTCGCGCCACGGGACCGTGGACGGCGGCCGCTGCTGCAGCGTTCCTCGTCTGTCTGCCTTACTTCGCCGACGCCTCGCGCGTGGTCGCTGCGGAACTCCCGCTGACCGCGCTGGGGAGCGCGGGGCTGCTCTGCGCCAGCGGTGACACGTCCTCGAAGTGGCGCGGCTTCGTCACCGGCGCTCTGCTGGGCGCGGCGTTCCTGTGCAAGCTGTGGCTGATTGCGCTCATCGGCCTGCCGGTGTTGAGCCTGTACTGGCCCCTGCGCCGCGAGCGCGCGGAGGCCCTCGCCGTGCTGATCGTGACGGCGGCTGCCGTCGCCTCGCTGCAACTGGTCGCCGTGGCGCTCTTTGATCCAGCTTCGCTCGGGCACTGGTGGGCGATCTATTTGAGCCGCTCACTTGCCGAGCGCGGGGGCGGTGCCGGCTACGCGGCCTACTGGCTCCAGCCGCCGTGGTACTACGGGATGCTGCTGGCGCACGCCTTCATCCTGTTGTTGCCGCTCATCGCCGTTGGCGTCGCGACGGCGTTGCGCCGTTTCCGCGAGCCCGTGCCCCGGGCGCTCCTGTTTTGGGCCGCCGGCACCATCGTACTCTCGCTCTTCGCGGTGAAGTCCGGCGTCTACGCCTACGTTGTGGTCCCCGCGTGGGCGGGGCTGGCCGCGTTCGGCGCGCACGCACTTGCGACCTGGCCCCGGAAGGGGTCGGCCGGCGCCGCGGTCGCGCTCGTCGTGGCGGCCAGCGCGCTGGGTTTCGCGCGTGAAGCGCAGCGACTCCCGTTCCGCTACCACGCGCCGGGTTACCGCATCGTGGCGGAGGCGATGGCGCCAATGCTTGCGAACGTGCCGCCGGCCCGTGAGTGCTTCATCGGGCCCGAGGCGCCGACGCTTTCCTTCCATCTCTTCCGCACCGGGTCCTACTGGGGGACGCCGTATGTGCCGTGGACGGACGAGCGGCGCAGCGAGGTGGAGGCCGACACCGCGCTCAGGGTCTTCGTCGTGGATCCGCAGCAGGTCTTCTACGGTGGCTGGCCGGATTCGTCGACGGTCGCGTGGCTCGAATCGTCAACCACCGAGGTCACCGCGGCGATCGCCGAATACGCGGGCCGCCCGCTGGCGCTGAGGGTGTTCGTGCGCGGCGCGGCGGGCTCAAGGTCCGGCCGCGCGCCTGCGGGGGACGCGTCCGCTATCGCGCCGCCGCCAGTCGTGCCAGCGGGGGCTTCAGCTCGAGCCAGATCACGCTGAACCCGTCCGCGGTGCGCCACTCGCGGGCGCGCCGGACGTTCCACTCGGGCCGGTTCGGAGCCTCGGCCGGAGCGGCCACGGCCTCGCGCCACGCGGGCCAGGCATTCGCGGGATCGCGGAAGACGAGCAGCACGTGGCGGAACTCGAGTCGCCGCCTGCATCCCTCGAGGTCCGCGGGTGAGAGCGCCAGGTGCAGCACCGGCCGCCTCGCGTGCCAGGCCAGCAAGGGGCCGAGGTTGCTCATCACCACCTCGTCCGCCGGGATCTCGCGGTTCATCAGCACCGTGATCTGGAGCAGACTGAGCACGCCCGGCACGCCGCGCTCGGCCGAGACGGCGCGCGCCTCGGCGTTGCCGCGCACGGTCTGCAACGAGCCCCAGCCCAGCGCCAGCAGGCCGGCCGCGATGGCGAGCGCGCGCCGCAGCGGTGGACGCGACGCGAGTTCGGCAACCGACGAGAGCACGGCCCACAGGGCCACGAGGCCGGCCGCTTCGAGCAGGACGCGCGCGGGGAAGACGAACCGCAGCCACGGGATGCTCACCGCCGCGGTGAGCACGCCGAGCGCGAAGGCGACGAGTACGGCGATCGCCGCCGCCGCGGGCGGGCGGAGGTCGGACACGTCGGACGTGTTGGGGGTGTCGAGGGACTTGAGTCCCCCGACGCCTCTCCATGGTCGCGCGATCATGAGCCAGACGACGATCGCGCCCAGCCAGAGGGCGCGTGGTCCGGTGAAGACGTCGAGCAGCAGCCGCGGGAGGTTCGCGGCGGCCTTGGTCGCGAGGAGACGCGCGGCCTCGAGGCCTGCGGGCAGCACCGGCAACTCCGGCAGGTGGTAGAGCGAGAACCAGGTGCGGCCCTGCACGCCGTCCCACACCACGAAGCGCGTCAGGTCCCAGCCGGGCGAGCCGAACTCGCGCCACTTGTAGAGCCACCACGGGGCGAGCGGTATGGCGTAACCGAGCAGCACGAGTGTGAGCGCGCGCAGGCGGCGTCCGCGCGGAGCGAGCAGCATCGCGCCCAGCGCCAGCACTGGGGCCAGCCACAACATGTTCGCGCGCAGCGTTCCCGTCACGCCCAGCAGGAGCCCGAAGAGCAGCGGGCTGCGCTGCGTCCGGCCGAGCGCCAGGGCCGCCAACGCGAGCAGCAGGCCGAACGTGAAGGGCAGCTCGGTGAAGCCCCCGGCCGCAAAGTGCTGCGCCTCGGGGTCGAGGTAGAACGCGAGCCCCACCGTGAGCGCGGCCACGAGACGCCGTCCCTCGGGCAGCGCCGGCGCGTGGCTGCGCAGCAGGCGCGAGACGACGACCGCCAGCAGGAGCCCGATCAGGATGAAGCAGCAGAAGGGCAGGACGAGCGCAAGCCACTCGCGCTGGTCGGGCCGTGAGAGTCGGATGAGGGTCGCGCCTCCCACGCTGATGTCCTTCGGTGCCATGCGAAAGAGCGCGGCTTCAACCAGCACGAGCCCGGGCTGGACGACGGCCAGTGGCCACGGGGGCGCAGCGTGGCGGGTCAACTCGAGCGGCAGGACGAAGGTGGTGGCGAGCCGGCCATGCGTGGCGAGCTCGCGCGCGGCAAGAGCGTACTGCGCCGAGTCGTAGTTGAGCACTGGCGAACGCCCGCCCAGGCCCCACGCGTCGGCGTGCAGCATCCAGAGCAGGCACCCCACCAGTGGCAGGGCAAGGGCCAGGAATAAGGCGGCGAGTGACGTCCGTGTCCCACTCACGCTGCGCAGAGTAGCCGCTGTGCCCAGGTCCGACAACCGCCGGCGGGGCTGCAGGCGGGGCTGCACCACACGTCCCTGCCGGGAGTCTCACCGGGAAGCGGGGGCGTGGCGCCGGGCCGGGGCCCGCCACCCGCCATCGCAGATCGGGGCTCAACTCTTCTTCCATCGTGTCGACTCTATTAGTCGAGGGTTCCCCGCGCCCTCACGCCGGAGGCGGGATTGCTTCCGGCTGACCCTGGCGCCGACGCGACCTGAGCGGCGACTGATGGCCGCCCTGAATGAAAGGTCACTCTCACGATGGACACATCGCCGGTGTGGCTGGAGGGCATCTTCTCCGTCCTCTCCGTCCTCGCCACGACCCTGGATCAACGCGCCGCGTTGTCCACCACCGCGCTCAACCGCGGAGTCGGCCTGCTCCAGGAGCGGCGCTACGACGAAGCCATCAAGGAATTCAAGCGCGCCGTGGGCTTGAACCCGGAATCGATCGACGCCTACATCATCATGGGCCGGACGTACTCGTTGATCGGTCAGTCCGCGAACGCCATCGCCGCGTTCCAAAAGGCGGTCAAGATCGAGCCCGCCTCCGTGGACGCGCGCACCTACCTTGCAGGCGCCCTGGTCGGGGCGCAGCGGTACGGCGAGGCGGAGGTGCAGTACAAGGCCGTGATCAAGCTGGACGGTTCGGCTGTGGCGCCGCACAGCTCCCTCGGCTCCCTCTACCTCCTGATGGAACGCTACGCCGAGGCCGAGACGCAGTTCCAGAAGGTCGGCACGATGTCACCACTGGACCCGAACAGTTACTACGACCTGGGCCTGACCTACAATAAGCAGGGGCGCTACTCGGAGGCGGTGAACCAGTTCGAGCGCGTCCTCGGCCTGCAGCCCGGAAGCGTGGACGCCATCGCCGAACTGGCGTACTCCTACCTGGGCCTCGGTCAGGAGGACAAGGCGACGACGCAGGCCACCACGCTCTGGAACATGGACACCAACGAGAGTTGGGTCCGGGCCGCCGAGATCGAGTCGGTCATGTTCACGCCCAGGATCCAGTACGGGGACACCGCCAAGTCCACCTTCAACCCGTTCCTGATGTCGGGGGCGTGGGTCTCCCTGCAGGACCCCTCGCTCTCGACCCCGGGCGCGTCGAAGATGTTCTCGATGGTGTTTCGCTTCAACCAGGCCATGGTTCTGGCTTCGGTGCAGAACGCCATGAAGTGGTCCATCAGCAGGGCCACGGGCGGCGCCGGCGGCGCTTACAACAACGGAGCCACGCTGTACCCCGACCGCGAGGTCAATATCATGCCCATCCCGCTGGCCGTACGCTACGATCCGGACACTCGCGAGGCGACCGTGTACTTCCGCATCGCTCAGAATGCCACCGGGGACGGGCTCATCGACCCGCAGCACTGGGTCTTCAAGTTCTCCGGCACGGACGTGAACGGCAACCCGATGGATCCCCGCGGCGACGAATACGACGGCTTCGCCCGGACGCCGTTCTAGCCTGGTCCGCACGCGGTGCGGGCCCGGGTGTCCACGACATCCGGGCCCGCGTTGTTGCAGGGCGATCGCCGCGCCCGCCGTGCGCGGTCAGTGCGCCGCTGCGCCGAAGGCGGTCTGGAGGATGCCCGCGACATCCGTGGAAAGCCCGAAGCGCAGTTGCAGGCCGTCGGGCCCCGCGCCGCCGTCCGTGTCGATATCCACGTCCACGAACGCCCACAATATGCGGCGTGTCTCGTCGGGAGGTGCCACGCTCCTCCCGGCCCTCGCGGGCGTGGCGAGGACGGGTGGCGGGAGGAGCCGTCCCTGGAGGGCGACGTGCACGTTCCAGCGCGTCAGGGCGAACTCGCGGCCGAAGGTCTCATCGCGTCCCATGCCCACCTCGACGCAGGAGCCATCGAACCAGCCCGCGGTCCGCTCGAAGCTGAAGCGGGCCTTCGTGATCGTCAGAAATTCCTCGCCCCCCGTGCGCCCGAGTACGTAGGCGCCGCTTCAGCCGACCCGGAACGCGACGCCCGCGTTGGGGCGCACGAGTTCCAGTGGGACCAGCAGGTGCACGCCGGAGCGCAGCACGAGGACCGCTTGCCGGGTCGGCAGTTGCCCGGGCAGGGACGGCCCCAGGATGCGCTCGTCGGTGAGCGCTCCCGCCGTCACGTGCAGCGCGGGGCGCGGGGCCTTCGGCATCGGCAGGTCGAGGACGCGGAAGTCGATGTCCACCTCGGGCGAGTTGGAGACACCGTAGGAGCGTCCGACCGAGTCGGCCTCGAAGGAGTGGAAGCGGCTCACCGAGCGGGCGAAGCCGAACACCAGGCGGATCCGCTCCGTGTCTGCGCGGGCCTGCGCGACGGGCAGGAGAAGGGCCAGTGCCAGGGCCAGGGCGAGCCCCGCGATGGACGCCAGGTGGCCGGCAGCCCCGCGGCGTGTGGTGTTGGCGCCACGCCGAGACGATGAACGCATGCGACCTCCCGTGAGGTTCTGTGGGACCGACTGTCGCCCGGGCCCGCGCGGAAGCAGCGGGGCACCCGGACTTTCCCCGCCAGTATCGGCCGTAACGGCAACAGATCAAGCCCGGTCGGGCCGTTGCGCCGTTGGTCTGCGGGGGCGGGCGGTAGTACGTTCCCGTCCGGTTCCGCCCCCCGGAGGGTCCCTCGCGATGTCCGTCTCGCTCGATAAGTTCGTTCACCAGTACCTGCCCGCCCCGCGCGGCGGGGACGCTGTCACCTTTCTGATGCTGCACGGCACGGGAGGCGACGAGCACGACCTGCTCCACCTGGGCCCCGTTCTGGACGAGGGCGCGGGAATGCTCGCTCCGCGCGGGACGGACCTCGCGGGCGCGGGCCCAAGTTTCCTGCAGGGCTCCGTCGCCGGCGCGCTCGACCTCGACGAGTTGCACGCGCGCACCTACGAACTGGCCGACTGGGTGCGGGCGGCCGCGGTGGCCCATCGCTTCGATCTCAAGCGCGTCGTGGCGGTGGGTTACGCGGGCGGCGCCGACATGGCGATGAGCCTGCTGCTGCTCGAGCCCGGGCTGCTCGCGGGCGCGGTGCTGTTCCGCCCGGCGCTGCCGCTCGAGCCGGAGCGCAAGCCGCACCTGCACGGCGTGGCGGTCTTCGTCGCCGCGGGACGCGCGGACGAGAGCGTGTCGCCCGAGCGGCTCGAGGGGCTCACCTACCAGTTGCGCCGTGCCGGCGCGGACGTCACGTTGCATTGGGACAACGCGGGCCGCGAGATCGACTCGCGCGAAATCGCCGCTGCACGCGAATGGCTGCGCCGCCGGGATCTCGCGCGCGGTCTGAAGCTGCACGACCCGCCACTGTGAGAACGGTGGCCGGGTCCGGGGAGTCTCCGCGGGCTGCGCCACCGCAGCCTTGCGCGCGCCGGTTTGTGCCTTAAGCTTCTGCTGCGGGCCCGGTTAGGCGCCACCGCGGAACCCTCAAGTCCTCCCGCGAGATGGCCGATAACCATTCCGGATGAGTCTGTGACCCGGGCTCACCGGGTGCAGCATTGCCACGTCTCTCTCGAGGGAATGCGGACGCCATGCGAGACCCCGCCGAACGCGGCTTCAGCCTGATCGAACTGGCCATCGTGCTGGTGGTCATGGGTCTTCTCTTCGGTTTCAGTGTCCCGAGCTTCAACCGCATCTCGTCCTCCTACCAACTGCGCGGAGCGGCCGAGAACGTCGCCGGGCAGCTGCGGCTGGCGAGAGAGAAGGCCATCGCCACGGGGGTGGAGCAGCCGCTCCACATCCCCAACTCGACCACCTACCACATGCACTACCCGAGCGGCATCTCCACGACCTGGACGCTGCCGAATGGGATCACGTTCACGAATGCGACCGTTGGCGACTGGTACTACATGGCGGCCGACGGTCGCTTCTACCAGGATTCCGGCCACACCGTGACGGGGTCCAACGTCATCGTCGTCGGCAACACGCTCGGCGCTCTGGATACCGTGAGCGTGCAACTCTCCGGCCTCATCCTCATCAGGTAGGCAGACCATGCGCAACCCGGCTCTACACGCCATCCGTGACGAACACGGCTCCACGCTCATCGAGTTGATGATCGCGCTCGTGATGCTCACCGTCGGCATCCTGGCCGTCGGCCAGTTGTTCCCCGCGGGGTCGCGCAGCCAGCAGCAGGCGCGCATGACCACCTCGGGGAACTACTACGCACAGGAGAAGCTCGAACAACTCGCAGGCAGCTCATGGACGGACGCGAGTCTCACCGCCGGCCGTCATCCGGCCAGCGGCTCCGAGGCTCTGGGCAGTTCGGGTCAGTGGCAGCGCTTCTACCAGGTCGAAGCCATGGCCGCCCCGCTCGACAACCTCAAGAAGGTCACGGTCACCGTGCAGTGGGTCTACCAGAGGAACCGAACGGTGACGTCCACCACCTATGTGAGGCGCTAGCCATGACATCCCGGCCCTGCTTCCCGGCGCGGCGCGAGTCGCGCGGCTTCACGCTCATCGAGTTGATGATCACGGTGATGCTGCTGGCCGTGGTGATGATCACCCTGACCACCGTGATGTACTCCGCCTCGCGCAGCAAGACCCTGAGCGCGAACAACATCGAGGCCTCCGAGGCGGGCAGAGTGGCGCTCGACATGCTTGCGCGGGACCTGCGCTCGGCGGGCTACGGCGCGGACCTCGACAACACGCAGCCCGCGATCGCCTACATCGACTCGATGCAGGTGCTCATCAACGAGAACCTGGAGCCCTATCCCGACACCGCCAGTGCCGGGCCTGCCACTCCGCAGGCCTACGACCCGGGCGGGAACCCGAAGCCCCGGCCGCTCAGCGGGACGGACTGGACCCCGCCCGTCAAGTACGGCACGGGGGCGGAGATCGTGCGCTGGACGCTCGACCTCGACAACGACGGGCTCGTGGACGGGGCCGATCAGGCCGCCGCGGACGCCGTGGACGCGCAGCGCACGCCCAACCCCGACGATTTCGAACTGGTCCGCCAGGTCTATGGCGACAGGACCAACAACACTGCGGGCAACAACGGGCCCGTGACGCAGCGCGTGGCACTGGTGCGCCGGCCGGGCAGCGGTGTGTCCCCCATCTTCTCCGTCTACATGAAGGGCAGCACCACGCCCTGGGACTGGTCGAGCGGACCCGTCCCCGCGGCGCAACTCGCCGACATCGAACGCATCGCCCTCCGGATCACCGCCCCGAGTGGGAAGCGGGACTGGCTCGGCCGCTATGCGGAGAGCCACTACAGCACCGAAGTGAACTCGCTGCGCAACACCCCGCAGGGTGGCGCCGACGAATACGTCGTGGACGGATACGTCTTCCTCGACAGCGTCCTGGTCAACGGGACCAAGGATCCGGGCGAGCGGGGCCTGGGCGGAGCGACCATCCGGCTCGGGATGATGACCACCACGACCTCCTCCAACGGGTACTTCAGCCTCCACGCTCCGGCAGGAACCTACTGGATCAAGCAGATCCTCCCGCCCGCCGGGTACGTCAACACCAGCGTCCCGGAGAGTCTTGCCGTCACGGTCCCGCCCTCGGCCTCCCGCTCCTTCCCGGACGCGGCGATCGCGGGTGGCCATATCGGTGTCTTCGTCTACGAGGACCTCGACCACGATGGCGTGCTGGACGTGGGCGAGACGGGCAAGCAGAACGTCCGGGTCACACTGCGGCCCGCCGGCACCTCGGCCTACACGAACGCCTCGGGCAACCTGGCTTCGGCGCTCTTCGCGCCGGTGGGGGCCTGTTCGGTCAGCGTGACGCCGCCCGACTCCTTCGTCGCGACCACGGCGAATCCCGTCGTGCTGACCATCGCGGATCACGACAACCACGCCCTGTCGTTCGGCATCTACAAGCCGGTGATCGGCACCGTCAAGGGCACGGTCTTCCGTGACACAGACCGGGATGGCGTGCTCGATACCGGCGAGCCGGGTATGCAGAACGTCTGGGTGGGCGTTACCACGGACGGCGGCATCACGGTGCCGGGGTACGCCTGGACCGACGCGAGCGGGAACTACTCGATCGACGTGCCCGCCAATGACCCGCCGCACACCACGCCCTACTCGATCATGGCCCTCACTCCGGCGGGCTTCTTCCCGACCAGCGCCACGGCGATCAACGGCCTCTACCTGCAGGCCGGGCAGAGCCTGGCCGGCCAGAACTTCGGTGTGGCCTCCTTCACGGTCATCACCCTGCAGGCCAACCGCGTCCTGTGCCTGGGGAGCGGGGACCTGATCGAGAAGGACTGGACCGGTACCGACAGCAAGCGCAGCGGTGACTCGGACCTCATCCTCGGCTCGGACGCCGCGGGGAGCGACCAGGTCTCGGTCTGGTTCAACCAGTACAACTCCACGCCGCTCTTCATTGCCACGCCCGACTACACCCAGAGCGCGCCGCAGTCGGTCGTCTCCATGGCCCTCGACTTCTTCGACACCGATTCTCCGCTCAATCGCCCCGACCTCGTGACGGGCTGCAAGACCGCCGCGGCGGGGAATTTCTTCGTCTGGTGGTGCCAGAACTCGAGCGGCAACTATGGCCACTTCCCGGCGACTTACAGCCTGGCCTACCGGACGACCGACAACGGCGACGTGCAGGCCGTGGTGAGCCTGGATTGCGTGGGCGGGGCGTTCCCGGACCTCGTCGTGGGCACCAAGTCGCCCACCGCCTACCAGGGCTCCTTCGAGCTCTGGACGAACAGCAACGCCGCGAGCCCGACCTTCTCGCGCACCGAGACGTATCCGACCTCCGGCGGGCTCACGGCCGGCTCGCTCGGCGAGGTGAACGCCCTGATCGCCGGCGACTTTGATGGCGACGGCCTGAAGGATTTGGCGGTGGGCACGCGCACGGCCAACGGCGGGCAGGTCTGCCTCCTGCGGAACATGGGCAAGACCGCCAGCCCGCACTTCCTGCTGCAGAGGACGATCACGCTGACGGGTGACGCGGTGAACGCGTTGGCCGCGGTGGACGTGGACGGCGACGGTTTGCTCGACGTGGTCGCGGGCACGCAGACGTCCGCGGCCGGCGGCCGGCTGATCCTCCTGAAGAACTCCGGTGCCTGGGCCTTCGGTTCCGCGCAGACCGTGGATGCTCCCGGCATCGTCACCTCGCTGGTCGCAGCGGACCTCGGCGGATCCGCGCGTGGCGACCTCGCCGTGGGCTACCGGCAGGGCACGACGGGATTCGTCGGCGGCGTGAGGATCTACTACCTGGACACTGGCACCATCCCGCCGAACGGCACGGATCCCTCGGCCGGGACGCTCGTGAACTGGGTGCCCGCCGTCAACTCGAACAACTTCGACAACGGCTTGTACGTGCCGAAGAGCCCCTTCCTCATCGATCTCGCGGTCGGCGCCAAGATCTCGGCCACGACCGGCGCCCTGGTGGTCTTCGTCCGATAGGAGGTGTCCATGGCACGCTCTTCCATCCCGCGTCCCGACAGCGAGCGTGGCATCGCCCTGGTCATCGCCCTGCTCGTCCTGCTGGTCATCTCCCTGCTCGCGGTCGTGCTGATGGCCTCGGTCAACGTGAACACCAAGATCACGAGCCACGGCCTGCGCGAGACCGAGGCGCTCAACAACGCCGAAGCCGGGATCGGAGAGGCACAGGGCCGCCTCGCCGCGGGGGATATCGTGCTGGGTGGCAACCCGCTCGCCGTGGCGCAGATCTTCAACGTGGCCTCCGGCAGCGTCCCCGTGCTCGGAACCGATTCCACCGGGCTCGCCACCGCCCAACCGGCCGGCGCCTGGCTGGCCTACAGCACCGCCTCCCGCGGTCCCCGCGCGCTGACGGTCCAGTACAAGACCGACAACGCGCGCACGGCCATCTACAAGTACGATGCCAGCGTGACCCCCGCGGTCCACCTGGGAGCGCCGGGCTCGCCGATCTATGTGGTCACCTCCACGGGCACTGCCGGCAATGATGTGCGGAGCGTGCGCGCCGAGATCTACGCGAAACCAGTCATCGCGAACGTGTTCGGCGCCCTGCAGGCAAACGTCGGCGTGACCACCAAGGGCACCTTCCACGCCTGCGGAAAGAACCACCGGGCCGACGTCCCTTCAGGCACCCAGGCCGACGGCAGCTGCGCTCCCTACCACACGGCCGGGGACCTGGCCGGCATCTGGAGCACCGATTCGATCACGCACCAGGGAGCGTCCGGGTCCGATGGAAGCCCTCCCGACCTGGCTGGCCAGACCGGCTTCTACTCCGGTCCCTGGGACGTGTTCAGTCTGACTCAGTCCGAGTTCTTCACCTGGGTGGGCGCGCCCCTCTCGTCAGCCCCCAATCCCGCCAACGGCATCTACTACGTGGACCAGAACGTGTCCTACAACGGTGGTTCGGGCGCGGGCTTCCTGTACATCGAAGGCGACCTGACGATCAACGCCGGCTTCGACTACACGGGTGTCATCTACGTCAAGGGTGACCTGAAGATCAACGGCCACGCCTGGATTCTGGGGGCGGTGATCGTGGAGGGCACCGTGGACATCAAGCTCGCCAACGGTACAGCCGACATCCTCTACAGCTCGGATGCCATCTCGCAGGCCCTTTCGACCGCCGACGGAGCGTTCCAGCGGCTCTCCTGGCGAGAGATCCCGACTCCCTGAACGCCACGGCGCGCCCGTGCGGGGTTTCCCGCGTGAGCGCGCTTTGGCGGGGGATGGCCGAAATGGCCCGGGCTGATTCCGGCCCTCAGACCACCTCGAGCGCCGGAGCCCGCTCGATCGCGCCGGCGGCCAGCGCGCGCTCGTAGAGGCGCGCCAGCGCGCGCCGTCCCGTCTCGCCCAGGTCGAGCGTCAGGTCGTTCACGTACATGTGGACGAACTTCCTGCCCTGGCCGGTGTCGAGGCCCCGCCCGAAGTGCAGGGCGTACGCGATGGCCTCGTCCTCGTGGTCGAGCGCGGCCTGGATGGAGGCGCGGAAGCCGACGCTCACCGCGCGCATCAACTCGGGCCCCAGGTCGCGGCGCACCACGTCGAGCCCGAGCGGCACGGGCAGCCCGTCGCGTTCCTGCCACAACTCGCCGAAGTCGAGGACCTTGACGAGTCCCTCTTCGCGATAGGTCAGCTGGCTCTCGTGGATGATCACGCCGGCCTCGACCTCGCCCGCGAGCACCGCGGCGGGGATGCGGTCGAACATGACGTCCACCGGCACGCAATCCGGGCTCTCGCAGCGCAGCAGCAGCGCCGCCGTGGTGAGCGGACCGGGGATGGCGACGCGTTTGCCCGCCAGCGATGCGAGCGTGCGCGGCTCGCGCGCGACCACGACCGGCCCGACGCCGTGGCCCATCGAGGCGCCGCAGGCGAGCACGGCGTAGCGTTCGGCGAGGAAGGTGTAGGCGTGCGCCGAGACCGCGGTGATCTCGAGGTCGGCGCGCTCGAGCGCGCGGCGGTTGAGGCTCTGGATGTCCTCGAGCACGTGCTCGACCCTGCAACCCGCGACGGTGGCGAGCCCGGTGTGGAAGCCGTAGAACATGTAGGCGTCGTCGGCGTCGGGACTGTGTCCGAAGCGCAGGGTGCGCGGTGCGGCGCTCACGATGACCTGCCGGCGCCGCGGGCGAGGGCTGCTGGTTTGTGTCCCGCGGCGTGACCGGCCGCCTGTTCCCAGATGAAGGCGCGCAGCGGGTCGAGCCCGGCGCCGCTCTTCGCCGAGACCAGGAACGCGCCGGGATAGCGGGCTTCGAGCCCGGCGACCGCTTCCTCGTCCGCGACCAGGTCGAGCTTGTTGAAGACCAGCACGGTGGGCCGCGGCTCGCCGAGCAACTCCTCGAGCACGCCCTCGACCGCCTGCATCTGCCGCAGGAGGTCGGAGTCGGCGGCGTCCACCACGTGGATCAGCAGGTCGGCCTCGACCGCCTCGACCAGCGTGCTGTGGAACGAGGCCACCAGGTGGTGCGGCAGCTTGCGGATGAAGCCCACCGTGTCGGTGAGCAGTGCCAGGTGCCGCTCGGGGCTCACCATCTGCCGCGTGGTGGCGTCGAGCGTGGCGAAGAGCCGGTCCTCGACGAACACCTCGGAGCGGGTGAGTGCGTTGAAGAGCGTGCTCTTGCCGGCGTTGGTGTAGCCCACCAGCGCGGTGCGGAAGTGGTCGCGCCGCCGGCGCCGCTGGGTCTCGCGTTCGCGCTCGACGCTCTCGAGCGCGAGTTTCAGCCGCGCGATCTTCTCGCGCACGATGCGCCGGTCGGTCTCGAGCTGGGTCTCGCCCGGGCCGCGCACGCCGATGCCGCCGGCCTGGCGTTCGAGGTGCTTCCACATGCCGGTGAGCCGTGGCAGCGTGTACTGCAATTGCGCCAGTTCCACCTGCAGGCGCGACTCCCGCGAACGGGCGCGGCGCGCGAAGATGTCGAGGATCAGCTCGGAGCGGTCCACCACCTTCGCCTCGAGTTCCTTCTCGAGGTTGCGCACCTGCGAGGGCGAGAGGTCGTCGTTGAAGAGGACCAGATCGGCCTCGAGCTCGCCGACCAGCGCCTTGAGGTCCGCCAGCTTGCCCTTGCCGAGGAAGGTGGGCGGGTGCACGCCGCCGCGCCGCTGCACCAGCTCGCCCAGCACGCGCGCGCCGGCGGTGTCGGCGAGCCGGCGCAACTCCTCGAGCGAGCGCGGCAGGTCTCGGCCGTCGCGGCCGGCGTGCCCGACCAGCACGGCGCGCTCGGCCTTCGGCGGGTTCGTGACTTCATGCGTGCGCCGCTTCACCCGCGTGGCTCGATCTCGAGGTCGGTGGGGAAGGGCGTGAGGTTCTCGACCGTGCCGTCGGGGCGGATATAGACCAGGTCCTCGATCCTGCACCCCATGCCGCGCTCGGGGTAGTAGAGCCCGGGCTCGACCGTGACCACCATGCCGGGCTCGAGGATCACGGTGTTGGTGGGCGGACCGCCGAGCAGTGGCGGGTCGTGCACCGAGAGCCCCACGCCGTGGCCGAGGTTGTGCACGTAACCTTCCTGCGTGGCCTCGTTGGTGCGCCGGGTGGCGTGCCCGTGCTGTTCGTAGATGTCGCAGGCCACGTCCTGGAACGAGCGGCAGGGCTGGCCGGCGGTGAGCGCGGCCTTCGCGGCGGTGAAGGCCGCATGGGTCTGGGCGTAGATCTCCTTCAGCGGCGCGGGCGCTGGCCCCATGCAGAAGGTGCGCGTCATGTCGGAGTGGTAGCCGCCGCCGGTCTCGCCCGGGAAGATGTCCACGATCAGCGAGCGTCCCGCCGTGAGCGGCTCGTCGTCGTCGCCGCGGTTGTGCGGCACGCCGGCATCGCGGCCCTGCGAGACGATGCTGTCACCCTGGTCCTCGGCGAGCCCGTGCTCGAGGAACTCGCGGTGCAGCACGCGACGCAGGTCGCCGAGCTTGACCGGTCCGGCCCCCTCGGCGCGGAAGTGCTCGCCGTTGCGCCGCAGCGACGCGAGGAAGGCGCGCAGCCGGCCCATCGCCGCCACGGTGCCGCGCGCGGCGCGGCGGATGGCCTCGACCTCGTCGGGGTCCTTGGTGGCGCGGGCCTGCAGCATCAGGTCGGGATGGCCCGAGTCCACGGTGAGCGCCGGGTTCGCCTCGATCATGCGCAGCACCAGCGTGTGGGCGAAGCCGGCCGGCAGATCGCCGAACAGGCCGATGCGGCCCTCGATCGCCAGCGTGGCGCAACCCTCGCCGATGAGCCGGCCAAAGGCGCGCGCCGGATGGCCGCCCTCCTCGGAGAGGATGCGCGGGAGGGCGTGCTGCGGGAAGCCGGAGTGCTCGCAACCCACCGCCGCCGCCTGGTCGCGCTCCATCGGGTCGTGGATGAGGTGCGCGCGGGGCGAATCGCCATCGGCCGCGCCCGGAGCGCGCAGATAGACTCCGTAGTGGAGCTTCTGGCCGGTGACATAGTGCATGGCCGGGCTGTAGCGGTCGTAGGCGAACACCACCATGCCGGCCAGCCCGCGTTCCCGCATGAGTCGGTCGAGATCCCTGCGCATAAGCACCTCCAGAGGTCGGTGGAAGGGGCGATGCTAGTGCATCGGGTGTGGGATTGCGAAGCCGGGCGGGCCTATGCCGCCCGCGCCCGCGAGCGGCGCACGAGCACGAAGACCCGCATCGCGAGCAGGCCGGCGGCGAATCCGCCGATGTGCGCCCAGAAGGCGATCCCGCCGCTGCCCGAGGCGCCCAGCGCGCCCAGGCCCAGCACGAACTGGAACAGGAACCAGAGGCCGAGCACGAAGAAGGCGGGCAGCGGGACGACCCGGAAGAACGGGAAGAGCGGCAGCAGGGTGAACACCCGCGCGCGTGGGAAGGCGACCACGTAGGCGCCGAGGACGGCGGCGATCGCGCCGCTGGCTCCGACCGTGGGCACTTCGGCGACCGGGCCGGTGAGGTAGTGCAGCAACGTGGCCACCACGCCGCAGACGAGATAGAAGAACAGGAAACCGGCGTGGCCAAGGACATCCTCGACGTTGTCGCCGAAGATCCACAGGTACCACAGGTTCCCGATCAAGTGGGACCAGCCGCCGTGCAGGGACATGGAGGTGAGCACGGGGAGCACGGCCGGCAGGAGCGGCGGGTCGCCGTAGCGCACCGCCAGCGTGAGCCGCGCCGGGACGAAGCCCCAGTCGAGGAGGAACGAGCGCAGTCCGGGGCCGAGCAGCACCTCGTAGACGAAGACGGCCAGGTTCAGCACGATGAGCGCGCGCGTGACCAGCGGCACGGTCGCGGAGGGGTTTTCGTCGCGCAGCGGGATCAAGCGGGCCTCGTCTGTTGTCCTTCGGGCGTGCGGCCCGGGTCGCACGCACCCCGTGCCGGCGGCGGGAGCCCGGCCGGGCTCTGCCGTTTGACGCTTCCGGGACCTCTTCCTATCCTGCCGGGGTCAAGTGTCCTGAGCGTATCCTTGGCGCCCGTCCCGGCATCCAACGGGCGTCCATTCGAAGTCTTCGACTTCCAGGGAGGATCGTCCATGTCCAATGCACTCGCCGTCACCAGTGCAAATTTCGCCACCGAGGTCCTCCAGTCCCCCTTGCCGGTGCTGGTTGATTTCTGGGCCGCCTGGTGCGGACCCTGCCGGGCGGTCGCGCCCACGGTGGAGGCGCTCGCCAGCGAGTACGCGGGCAAGCTCAAGGTGGTGAAGCTGGACGTGGACGAATCCGGGGACGTGGCGGGCCAGTTCGGGGTCCAGAGCATCCCGACCCTGATCCTCTTCAAAGGCGGCCAGCCCGTCGAACGGCTGGTCGGCAACGTCCCGAAGCCGGCGATCGTCTCCAAGATCCAGCAGTATCTCTAGACCTCGCCGCGCCGCAGGACGGCCCGCACCTCATGGCGCGGGCCGTTCCCGTTGCTCCACGCCGCGGCGCTCGAGCGTCGCGGCGCGCAGGCGGAACAGCGCAGCGAACACGCCCGGCAGCGCCTCGGCGACCTCGCCGGCGCGGAAACCCACCGGCCCGATGGCGCGGGCGCAGTGCTCGCCGGCCAGCCCATGCGCGTAGACCGCGGCGCGGGCTGCATCGTAGGGCGCCAGTCCCTGCGCCAGCAGCGCGGCCACGATACCGGTGAGCACATCGCCCATGCCGGCGGTGGCCATGCCGGGGTTGCCGGTGGGGTTCACGGTCGCATGCCCGTCGGGGCCCGCGATGACGGTGGGCGCGCCCTTGAGCACGAGCACGCAGCCCCACTTCATCGCCCACTCGCGGCACGCGTCCATCCGCCGCGTTTCGAGTTCGGCCGGCGCGATCCCGGTGAGCCGCGACATCTCGCCCAGGTGCGGCGTGAGCACGCGCGCCACGCGCGCCTTTCCCCGCGACTCGGTCGGCGAGGTCGGAGCGCGCGCGGCGGAGAGCAAACCGCCGTGCTGTTCGAAGGCGTTCAGTCCATCGGCGTCGAGCAGCACCGGGCAGGGACTCTCGGCCACCAGCCGGCGCGCGAGTTCCGCAGCACCGGCGTCGCGCGAGAGCCCCGAGCCCACCACCAGCGTGTCCACCACCGCAGCGCGCGCGAGGAGGGCTCCGGCCGCGGCGGGGGAAAGCGTGCGGCCCGTGCCCTGTGGCATGGAAAGCGTCATCTCCTCGGTGAGTTTCACCTCGAGGAGGTCGTGGAGTCCCCCGGGCACCGCGCACTGCACGTAGCCCGCGCCCGAGCGGGTCGCGGCGCGCGCGGCGAGCACCACCGCGCCGGTGAGCCCGGGTGAGCCGCCCACGATGAGCACCCGGCCGGCGGAGCCCTTGTGGGCGCGCGGATCGCGCTGCGGCAGCAGCGCCGCGATCTCCGCGCCGGTGGCGAGCGTGAACGGGAAGCCTGCGGGGTCGCCGTCATCGGCGACCAGTCCGAGGTCCACGATCTCGAGTGCTCCGGCGAAGGCGCGGCCCGGGTAGAGGAAGTGCCCGCGCTTGGGAGCACCGAAGGTCACGGTGAGGTCGGCGCGCACCGCGCGGCGCGCGATGGCGCCGGTGTCGGCGTTCACCCCGGTGGGCAGGTCCACGGCCACGATGCAGGTGCCGCGTTCGTCCAACTCGCGCAGCGCCTGCACGGCGGCGGCGGCGAGCCCCTCGGGCTCACCCCGTGCGCCGGTGCCCAGCACCGCGTCCAGCGCGAAGTCCCACTGATCGCGCGCAGCGAGCAGGCGCGCGAGGCCCGCCTCGCTTTCGAGCGCGACCGCCTCGAGCCCCGCCGCCTGCAGGCGCTCGAGGTGGACACGCGCGTCGCCACGCACCCGCTCGAGTGGTCCCATCACGCCCACCGCGACCGCGGCGCCGTGCGCGCGCAGCAGGCGCGCGGCCACGAAGCCGTCGCCGCCATTGTTGCCCGCACCCGAGAGCACCAGCACGCGCAGGCCCAGGGGTGGACCGTAACGCCGCTCCATCGCTGCGACCACGCCTGCGCCGGCGCGTTCCATCAACTCGGGGCCGTGGACGAAGCCGCCCTCGATGGTGGCCCGGTCCAGCCGGCGCATCTCGTCCGCGGTCAGCAACCGCATGTCAGTGGGCCGTAAAGGTGACGGGAACCAGGACCCAGTAGCGGCAGGGCGAGCCCTGCCAGGCCACCGGTTTGAAACTCCAGTCCCTCACGCATGCGAGCGCTGCGGCGTTGAGCACCGGGATGCCCGACTTGAGCTGGACACGGATCACGCGACCGTCGATGTCCACGAAAGCGAGGACCCAGACGCGGCCCTGGATGCCGGCCGCCCGCGCGGTCCCGGGGTAGTCGCAGCGCGGCTCGTCCAGTAGTGTGGCTGGGGCGTAGGTGCTCGCCCGCCCGGGGATCCTCACCGCGAGCGTCTCGGGCAGCACGGGCAGCGCACTCGCGGCGGGCGCGGCAGGGCGGACCGGGTTGCGCGGAAGGAGCGCCCGCGCCGGGACGCCCGCGGGCGTGGTCGGTGGGGTGGCCCTGGCGGGCACGGCGTTGCGGGCGGTGTCGCGCGGCAGGCTCACCCGGCCGGGGGCATTCACCGCGAGGGTTTCGGGCAGCATGGGCACTGCGCCCGCGGCGGGCACGGCGCTGCGCGCCGTGTCGCCCGCCGGGGTCCCGGTTGGCGCGTGCGTGCGCTTGACCCGCGCGATCACGCGTTCGGCGGCGCTGGCTGGCACGACTGAGGCCGTGAGGCTCGCGCCGTTCACCTCGATCCGGATGCGCGTGCGCGCGGTCCAGTCGCAGACCTCGGTCTTCGGCGTGGGCTGCCCGCAGCTCTTCCTGTAACCCATGGCGGTCAACTGGTCATGGACGTAGGCGATTTCGTAGGTCGAAGCCTCGCTCACCGCGAATTCGGCGCGGGCGAGCCGCCCGTCCTCGAAGGTCAGCGTGGCGTCGCTCGTCAGGCCGAAGAAGCGGCAGCGGCCCGTGCGCGCGCCCGACGCGTCCGCCGTGAAGCCGCGCGCGGAGATCGCGGTGTCGTCGAGCCCGAAGCGCAGCGTCGTGCCCGGGACGCGCACCGTGGTGTCCGCGGGTGAAGCCACTGCGAGCAGTCCGAGGATGGCCAGGGCGAGCACGGGGAGCCTGTCAGCGCCGGCGGGCGCGGCTGCGCGCTTCGGAGGTCAGGTCGTGGACCAACTGCTTGCGATACTCCAGGTCACGCTTGGCGCGGTCGATCAACTCCGGATCGGAGGAGAGGAAGGGGAGATCGAACAACGCGGGCTCGGCCTCCTGCTCGGCGTAGATGCGCTCCTGTTCGTGGCGCATGTACGAGACCGCACG
>Ga0315283_10001244_pt1 | contig 20290 bp, 17 predicted proteins | sample YL17G09_0_MG_FD_204541 | JGI IMG/M metagenome (GOLD analysis project Ga0315283, IMG submission 204541) | Sediment microbial communities from Yellowstone Lake, YNP, Wyoming, USA - YL17G09_0 | ecosystem: Environmental > Aquatic > Freshwater > Lake > Sediment | place: USA: Wyoming | collected... | reverse complement strand
CTGCTGCCCTCACCATCGAAGATTGCTGGCGTCTGGTAGAAACATCCGAACGCACCCGCAAACACTGTATGATGTTAGAGAATTGCTGTTATGACTTTTTCGAATTGCTCGTTCTGAATATGGTGCATCAAGGCTTTTTCGGAGAAATAATTCATGCTGATGCGGGTTATGTGCATAATCAACTTCTGAGTCATTTTGATAAAAGTGAGAATGGCTATGATAAGATGTGGACGCTTAAAGCGTATCAACATGGAAGCGGAAATCAATATCCCACGCATGGTTTGGGACCTGTATGCCAGGTAATGGATATTAACCGGGGAGATAAGATGAATTTCCTGACTTCAATGGAATCTAACGATTTCCAATTTGGGAAAATGGCTTCTGAATTTGCTAAAAAAGATAGCTTTTATAAAGAATTCGACACAAATTCCTATAGAGGTAATATGAATACTTCAATAATAAGGACTGAAAAGGGAAAAACGATCAGGATACAATTCGATATAACAAGCCCTCAACCCTATTCGCGTATCTTTGGGATCAGCGGAACTAAGGCTGTCGCTCTCAAATACCCTGAACCAGCAAGAATAGCACAGGAAGAAGAATGGCTTAAAGAAGACGTGATGAAAGCACTGTCGGAAAAATATAAACCGGAAATTGTGAAGCGTATGGGTGAGCTGGCTAAAGAAGTAGGCGGGCACGGCGGAATGGACTTTTTGATGGACTGGCGCCTGATAGATTGTTTGCGGAATGGTCTTCCTCTCGATCAGGATGTTTATGATGCTGCAGCATGGAGTTCAATTGTACCCCTCACTAAATGGTCCGTTGCCAATGGGTCAGCTCCGATCCAGATTCCTGATTTTACATGTGGCTCTTATAAAAAGAATACTCCTGTTGATATTAACATGTTGCAGGGTGGGAATACCGGTATAAGGACGATACCAAACAAATAAATAGCAAACAAAAAGGAGAAAAATACTATGCCTCGAAAAATAAGTATGTTAGCCCCGGAATGGTGGGATTTTACCACCCTGGATCAAAAAATATTAGATGATGCTGCAAAGCTTACCCCAAAAGATTTGCTAGGCCTGTCCAGACCAGGTTTTAAAGTTGTTTTCTACGATACTATTGAAGATTTCTATCTTGCAGAAGCACTTGAATACATAACCGCCTGGAAACAAGCAACGGCAAGCAATCCTGCCGGAATATGCGGACCCATCGGTCCTACCGAACAATTACCACTTGTGGCGCGGATGGTCAACGAATTGCAATTGAATTTATCTAATGCCCATTTCTGGGGAATGGATGAATGGTACGTTGATGGAAAAGAACTTGATGCAAATCACCCCTTGTCGTTCGAAAAAGCCGATCGCGATCTTTGCTTTGACCGGATCGATAAAAAACTGAGGATGCCCGACATGAACATGCACTTTCCAAAAGCCGATACAACCAAATACATAAATAGTTGGGATAGTGGTGTTCGCTGTGTGGTGATGCAGGGAGGGCAAGGTGACACCAAGCACTGGGCATTTAACGACCCGGTGAAAAGGAAAGGCAAATATAAAGATGCACCTCCTGCACCCGAAGAGTTTAAAAAGTTTACAACCCGGGTAGTTGACCTGCACCCCATAACCTGTATGCAAAATGCACGAACCAGCGCCGGCGGGGTGATAACTGGAATCCCGAGCCAGGCGCTTACTGTGGGTCCGCTACAGACATGGAAGGCCGAAAAAGTTTCGATATGGCAGGCCGGTGCGCATGATAATCCTTTCGGACAGCGGCTTACAGCACTCATGATAAGCAAGAAGATTATGGACAGCGCTGTTCCTATGTCGCTATTGGCCGATCACCCAAATGTGCAGTTTAATTATTTCAGAGGAGGAATTGGGATTTGTGAAACAGAAATGCATTAAAAAGGATTCAGGTTAAGTAAGTTTGTAATATACCAGCTTCAAAGCTAACTTGTTTTATCAAACAATATTAAAGAATAAAATTTATACCCGAGATGATAATTAAAATATGGTTAGTAGCTTGTGCAGTACTCTGCACGACTGCCTGTTCATCTATAAAAAATAAGAACATGGGAACAAAGCCCGAATATAAAGTGGTGAAACTGAAACAGCCAATAGCAATTGATGGTAACTGGGACAAACCCCAATGGCAGTCTGTTGAATCCGTCGAATTAATACATTATATGGGCGACATACCCAGATTTCGTCCAATTGCACAGGCAAAAATGATGTATGATGAAAATAATATATATGTTATATTTAAAGTGCAGGACCGCAATGTTCGTTGCTTAGCTCAGGAAATTAATGGCAATGTGTGGGAGGATGCAGCGGTCGAATTCTTTTTTTCACCCGATGTAAATTATCCTTTAAGATATTTTAATCTGGAAACCAATTGCGGTGGCACGCCATTAATGTACTATGATATTATCCCAAGAAAAGATTTCAAAATTCTCAAAGTTGATGAGATAAAGAAAATTGAGATTGCTCATTCGTTACCTGAAAAGATCGATCCTGAAATTACCGATCTGGTTACCTGGACCATTGAATATAGAATTCCCATTGAAATACTTCAAAAATATTCTAATGTTACACTTCCAGAAAAGGATGTTATCTGGAAAGCAAATTTTTATAAAATTGCAACAAATAATTCCAACCCGCATTTTATCACATGGTCGTTTGTAGATAATCCGGAACCGGATTTTCATCTGCCACAATTTTATGGAACACTTAAATTTCAATAAAAATAAGAATCATGAAAATCAAACTGATTATTTTATTAAACATAATATTTTTATCGTTTATTACTTTCAGAACAACCGCTCAGACAATATCAGAGCTTGAAATTGGTATCGGTATTGTTGACATATCGGGCGACAGTGCCGTTATCCTTGACCCGCTGCATGTAAAGGCGGTTGTATTTCGTCAGGGACCAATACAGTTTGCACTCGTTGAGTGTGATGTTTCGGGAGTCCGGTCCGCAATTACTATTCCGGCACGTGAAAAAGCATCCTTAAAAACAGGAATTCCTTATGATAACATTTGCGTCGCGGGTACGCATACGCATATGGATTCTCCGCACAAAGACGTTTTACCAGCTGTAGTTCAGGCTATTTCTGAAGCGCAAGCTGCTTTACAGCCCGTTAATATAAAAACCGCACTTGGACAGGAGTTTAATGTTTCTTTCAACCGCCGGTATTTCATGAAAGATGGATCTGTAGTATTTAATCCTATGTTTCTTAATCCGGATATTGTCAGACCTGCAGGCCCTATTGATCCAGAGGTAGGCATTGTAATGTTTTATTCCGGGAATGGTAAATTACCCATTGCTTCGCTAAGCAATTTTGCTTTACATCTGGATATAGTAAAGGAGTATGGTGCCGAATATCAAAAATCCGGTGAAGGTTCCCGAAATTCGGTTAGCGCTGATTATCCTTATTGGATTGAAGAATCCCTTCGTAAAGATTTTGGAAGCAAATTCAATTCTGTATTTTTTACGGGTTGTTGCGGGAACATAAATCATTGGGATTTTTCAAAACCAGGTCCACAAAGCGGCCATAAAACCAAATCTAAGCAAGTAGGCGATTCTTTGTCAGCAGCTATCAGGAGAGTAATGCCAGACCTAAAAGACGAAATCGCCAATTTAGCAACACGTTCCCGGGTAGTGTTAGTTCCTTTGCAGAACTATACAGCTGAAGATTTGATTTGGGCGAAACAGTTGACAAATACTAACTTATCATCGAAAAGTGAAGAACCCTCAGAGCGCCAGCAATTCCTTAACAGTGTGAAAAAGAGAAGAATTCTTTGGCTTGATGATCAAAAACAAAAGGGAATTACTGAGCTGCCACTCGATGTTCAGGTTTTTCGTTTAAGCAATAACACAGCAATAGTAACATTACCCGGAGAAATGTTTGTAGAACATGGCCTGACTATAAAGAATTTTTCTCCTTTCGAGAACACAATCGTTGTTGAATTGGCAAACAATGCCATCTCTTATGTCCCAAATAAAAAGGCATTTCCACAGGGAGGATATGAGGTCGAAAACTCAAGATTAGCCCCGGGTGGAGGAGAAATGTTAGCTGAAGCAGCAATACAAATGTTGAGGGAACTTAAGAATGATGCCCGATAGTTTGAGGTAAATATTATGCTTTATAACAATTCAAATTATTTTAACATAACAGGAATTCATGCAGACTGAATCGAACAATTTAGCTGAAGTGCCACACCTGCGACGAGTGCTGGGATTATGGGATCTTATTTTTTATGGCGTTGTACTTATTCAGCCCATAGCTGCGGTGGGTCTGTTCGGTATAGCTTCGCAGGTTTCAAGGGGTCATATGGTTACTACCCTATTGATCGCAATGGTGGGCATGATGTTGACTGCCATAAGTTATGGACGTATGGCTTCGCTGTTTCCTTCAGCGGGTTCAGCTTACACCTACGTTGGTAAAGGGTTAAATCCTCACCTGGGATTCATGGCTGGTTGGGTAATGTTTCTCGATTACTTAATTGTGCCTATTATCAATACGGTTTACGGTTCATTGACTTTGCAACGACTGATGCCTTCCGTCCCATTTTTCGCCTGGGTGGTAATGTTTGTTTTTATAATTACTTTTTTAAACCTTAGGGGTATTCGTACAACTGCGCGTTCCAACGAAATTTTACTTGCAATAATGTGTGTCGTTATAGGCATTTTCATTGTACTTGCAATCCAATTTATTTTTGGGGAGCAAGGTTGGAACGGTCTTCTCTCCTACAAACCATTTTATAACCCTGCAACATTTAATTTTGGCGCTATCATGACTGCTACCTCTTTTGCAGCGCTCACTTACATTGGATTTGATGGCGTAACCACTTTGGCGGAAGATGTTAAAAATCCAAAGCGAAACATGCTTTTAGCCCCGTTGTTGGTTTGTTTATTTACAGGACTTTTTAGTGGATTTCAAATCTATCTTGCACAACAGGTTTGGCCCGACTATAATACATTCGTAAATCCTGAAACCGCCTTCTTCGATGTTTCTGCCAGGGTAGGAGGACAATTTCTATTCAATGCCATTGCAATAGTTTTGTTTATTGCATGTCTGGGCAGTGGTATCGCCGGACAGGTAGGTGCTGCCCGATTGCTTTTTGCTATGGGAAGGGATGGCGTGATTCCCAAAAAACTATTCTCCCACCTCCACGCTAAAAACGCCACTCCAACCAATAACATTATTATATTGGGCGTATTAACGCTTATCGGATCATTCGTTCTGAGCTATCAGGGTGCTGCAGAATTATTGAATTTTGGTGCTTTCCTGGCCTTTATGGGAGTCAATATTGCAGCATTGCGACAATTCGCTTTTCGCCGTCCTGTTGGTGAAAAACGTAATATTATGTTAGATGCGATTCTTCCATTTCTGGGCTTCCTGGTTTGCTTTATTATCTGGATCAGCCTGCCCACTCCCTCAAAAGTCATAGGAAGTATTTGGTTATTGTTGGGGTTGATTTATTTATTCATAAAAACACGTGGCTTTAAGCAAAAACCCATAATACTCGATTTCAAGGATGTATAAGTTCGATAGGTTTTAAACAAACCTGGACTTAGGTTGTTGATTTGTAAATTTTTACCGGATAATTAGTTCGTTCAAATAAATATCTAAATTTTATGAGAAATAATTTATTTCTGAAAACCCTGTGTCTGATAGTACTTATTATAGTTTATGGACTTGGGGTTTCTGCACAGACTTCAATTAAAGCCGGGGCATCAAAAGTGAATATTACGCCACCTTATGGTACCATTATAAATGGTGATTTTCTACCTAATTATACGAAAGCTATTCACGATTCCTTGTTTGCCAAGGCTCTTGCTTTTGATAACGGCTCACAGAAATTTGTTTTTGTAGTTGTTGATAACATGACTATTGATGCGGATTTAATAAATGATGCAAAAGCCATCATAAAGAAAAATACTGGTATATTGCCTGAACAAGTAATGGTTTCATGTACACATGCCCATTCCTGTGGTTCCGTTATTGAAGTAGCCACCTGCGAGGCTGATTTAAGTTACCGGCTGTCAATGCCGCCTAAAATTGCCGAAGCAGTTAAAATTGCCTTGAATAATCTTCAACCGGCAAAAATTGCATGGGGTCATATCGATGTTCCAAAACATGTTTCTTGTCGCAGATGGTACATGAAGCCGGGTTACACTATGATCAGTCCATTTGGGGAAAATGATAAAGTATGGATGAATCCGTCTCCCGGCAGTGAGTTCCTCGACCGTCCCGTAAGCCCGACCGATCCCCAGGTATGCTGTATGGCTGTAAAAACTTTAGATGACAAATGGATAAGTATCCTGGCAAATTATTCAACGCATTATGTTGGAGGGATTCCCGCAAACACCATATCTGCTGATTATTATGGCGAAATTGATAAACAGCTTAAAGCAAAGCTCAAGGCTGATAAGAATTTTGTAGGCATAATGAGCAATGGCACCAGCGGTGATGTAAATACCTTTGACTTTAAACTTACGAAAAACTACCCCTCAGGCGATTACGAAAAAATGAAATATATTGCTGATGATATATCTGACTCTATTCTTGTTGCATTAAAAAATGCAAAATGGGATTCAAAACCAATATTTAACATTGAAGCTGGAATAACATCAGTGGATAGACGGCTGCCATCAGAAAAGCTCCTGGCACAGGTTACAAAACTTGTTCAGAATACTGATTATGCAACCCTTGGCACCACCGACAAAGCATCAGATGACATGGCCAGGCTTTATGCAATGGAAGTTGTTAAACTGGATGCATATCAACCGCTTGCTTACAACTTGCTTATTCAGGCGATACGTCTCGGCGATGGCACAATTGGCACTCTGCCAGGTGAATTCTTTTCCGAAACCGGGCTTAAACTAAAAAAAGAAGCTCCATCTGAATATTATTTCTCTATTGCATTGGCGAATGCTATGATCGGCTATGTGCCACCTAAGGATCAGTTTTCACTCGGAGGATATGAAACATGGCTCTGCTCCGGAAGCCTTGCTGAAGTTGATGCAGAGGAGATTATCAGAACAGCACTTAGCAAGCTTATTGAGTCAGTACAGGAACCTAAAAAAAAAACTCATTGAAACGGAAAGAAGTACAACAGTACATCGGTAACCAGGCTCAGATCGGCGGAACCAGGCATTACGTGCTTACTGATGGCTGGGGCCGTGATCTCAGGGGGATTGATGTAAATTCAGGAAGTGGTCTTCAATATACTGTATTGCCCGACAGGGGCATGGATATCTCGCTGGCCAGCTATAAAGGAATAAACCTGGTTTATCTTACAAGTAACAGCGAAACCCACCCTGCTTACTATGAGCCCGAAGGCTTTGGATGGCTTCGCACTTTTGCTGCAGGCTTACTAACCACCTGCGGGCTCACCTACCTGGGTGCACCTGTTACTGATGGCTCCGAACAACTTGGATTACACGGAAGGTATTCTACCATTCCGGCTAAACAGGTTTCTGATTTGTCCGCCTGGGAAGGTGATGAATATCATATCAAAATCAATGGAATCATTGAAGATGCTGTTTTGTTTGGTAATAAACTACGACTTGAACGTCAGATCTATACAATTCAGGGACAAAACAGTTTGCATATAACTGACAAGATAACCAATTTTGGCTACTCAACCAGTCCTTATACTATACTTTATCACCTGAACCTGGGATATCCATTATTGAGTGAAGATGCGGAGCTGATCATCGAGCCTTCAAAAACTGAGCCCCGGAGCGAAGCTGGAAAATCCGGACTCAAAGATTTCAGGAAATTGAGTCCTCCCACTGCAGGCTTCAAGGAACAGGTATTTTGCCATACCATGTCATCCGACACAACTGGGAAAACCTCAGTAACTCTGAAAAATGAAAAACTCGGTATAGCTCTAACTATAAAATTTAACATCAACCAACTTCCCTACCTCATACAATGGAAGATGCTTGGCGAGGGAGAATATGTACTTGGTCTCGAACCAAGTAATGTTCCGCTTAAAAACCGCAAAGAATTACGGGACGAAAAAATATTGCCCTTATTACAGCCTGGCGAAAGTGTAATCAATGAAATTGAGATCATATTAACAGATATCTGATCTCAATTCTGTTTTGGTAATAGTTCGGAATTGATTGATTAACATGCAGTGCCGGAGACCTCATCAAAATATGATTTAATACGAAGAAACAGTTATGATTAAGAATGTATTAGTTGCACAATCCGGTGGCCCAACACCGGTAATTAACAATTCCCTGCGTGGAGTAATTGAAGCATGCCGCGCCTATCCTTCAAAATTCAGAAAAATATACGGAGGCTGGCATGGCATCGAAGGTGTTCTGCAGGAAGAGCTTATTGACATTTCTGCCCAGGATCAAAAAGAGATTGAATTATTGGCTTTTACACCTTCGGCAGGTGCTATCGGAACTTGTCGTTATAAACTTAAGGAAGAGCAGCACGAGGATTTCGAAAGGATTATAGAAGTGCTCCAGGCCCATAACATTGGCTATTTCTTTTATATAGGTGGAAACGACTCAATGGATACCGCCAACAAAGTATCTCTTCTGGCAAAAAAACACCAGATGGATCTAACTGTAGTGGGTATCCCAAAAACCGTTGATAACGATTTAGGTGACCAGGAATTTAAACTACTGGATCATACACCAGGCTATGGATCTGTTGCCCGTTACTGGGCCAATACAGTGCAGAATGCCAACCAGGAAAGCCTGGGTTGCTGTACTCATAATCCTGTTATTGTACTTCAGGGTATGGGGCGTAAAACCGGTTTCATACCTGCAGCCGCGCGCTTAGCCGATCCTGATCGCGAAATGCCTCTTCACATTTATTTGCCGGAAGCGAAGCTCACTTTAAACGATATCGTTGATAATGTAAGCGATGAGCTGAAACGGAGCCGCAGATGTATTATTGTAGTCAGCGAAGGCTTTGATGTAGGCGCACTTGGCGAACGTCATGATCGTTTCGGTCATATAGACTATAATGCTTCCGAAACTACTGTCAGCCAGGTAGTAATCAATTATTTAAACACAAAGAAACTATCAAAATACGGGCCAGCTTGGGGTAATGTTTCAGGGCTTGAGCAGCGCATGGTTTCGGTAAATGCCTCCACTGTCGATCACTCAGAAGCATTTGAAGTTGCCAGGCATGCTGTTGAACTGGCAATTGCTGACGGCACAGGCTATATGTCGACAATACTGCGTAAACCCGGCGAAAAATATGAGGCTTATTATGATAAAGTTCCTCTGGGTATAGTTGCTAATGCCGATCGCCAGATACACCCCAGCTGGTTGGCTGAAAACAAATACGATGTTACTGATGAATATATTAAATATGCAAAACCACTTATTGGTGACGAATGGGTAAAAGTACCGCTCGAAAATGGACTTCAGCGTTTTGCCCGGTTCAAAATGATATTGGCTGATAAGAAGTGTAAAGCTTATGTACCCGAATCATACAGGTAATAAAAAAGTATTTGCAGCAATCAAAATTATATCTGTCATGAAGATGATCCAACGTTCACGGTTATTTATCCTCGGATTGTTTATTCTATTTATAGCCGGTTGTACGCAAAAAAATGCAAAGCAGCCTGACCAGGGCTCAGGCAAATTGTTTGGCGCATCGTTTCAAACGTTAAACAACCCTTTCTTCGTCGAAGTGAACGAAGGCCTTAAAAAAGTTATTGAGGCGAATGGAGATAAGTTAGTAACGCTTGATGCCCAATGGAACAGTTTGAAGCAGAAGAATGATATTGCCGACCTGCTCCAGCAGGAACCTGCTGCGATATTTATCAATCCTGTAAACTGGGAGGGTGTGAAAGGCACACTTATCGAGGCTAAACGCAGGAATATACCAGTGATCATTGTTGATGCCCCGGTTAGCGATACAAATCTTGTACTATGCCAGGTTGCCAGTGATAATTTTGAAGCTGGCAGACTGGCCTGCGAAGCACTTGCAAATTCAATGCCTGCTTCCAGGATTGTGGTTCTGCATGTGAGCGTAAATAAGGCATGCATTGACCGCTTCGCCGGATTCAGGAAGGAGATGGAAAAACATCCCGACATGAAAATCCTGGATATTCAGGAAGGTGGTGGTACGACTGAAGTATCGAGGCCAGTGATGCGCGACTTGCTGGGCCGTTTTCCGGAGATAAATGCGGTGTTTGCGCTTAATGATCCGAGTGCATTTGGTTGTATATCAGCCATTGAGTCGATGGGCAAACTCGGCCAGGTTACAGTAGTTGCAGTTGACGGTTCACGAGAAGGCGTAAATGCAATCAAAACCGGTAAACTCTACAGCACATCTGCACAGTTCCCTGGAGATATTGGCCGGATCGCCGCTGAGAAAGCTTACGAACACCTTGATGGTAAGCCAGTGCAAAAGGACATCAAAGTCCCCGTAAAGTTAATCACCCTGGAAAACGCCGATGACTTTCTTAAGGGATTATAGATGATAACCACTCCAGCTACGCCACTCTTAAGATTGCGAGGCATAACGAAACGATTCGGAGATGCTGTGGTACTTAACGGAGTGGATTTTGATCTGCATGCGGGAGAAATTCACGCGCTGCTGGGCGAGAACGGTGCAGGCAAGTCCACGTTAATCAAAATCCTCGGTGGTATCCACCAACCCGACGCAGGCGAGATACTCCTCGACGAAAAACAAGCAGAGATATACGATGTAGTCGTTGCCAACCAGTTGGGCATTCGGCTCATACACCAGGAGTTATCGCTTGCACCAAATCTTTCTGTTGGCGAAAATATCTTTTTAGGACGGGAACCTCTTCGCTGCGGTTTAATCGATCGCAGGCAGCTGTTTTGCAATGCAGAACGACTGTGTGATGAATTGGGCATGACAGAAATCGGAGATGTGCAGGCACATGTTAGTGACCTGAAAGTTGCTCAGCAGCAAATGGTTGAAATTGTTCGCGCACTGTCAGTGAATGCCAGGATCCTGGTGCTTGATGAACCAACGGCTTCGCTTTCCGAAACTGAGACGGAAAGCCTGTTCGTCATACTAAACCGCCTGCGTGAGCAGGGAGTCGGCATTATATACATATCCCACAGATTAGGGGAAATTCAGCGGTTGGCAGACAGAGTTACAGTGCTACGTGATGGGGCATCGATTGGCACACAAGAGTCGGCAGAAATTAACCAGGCTGAACTTATACGCTGGATGGTCGGACGCGATATTCCGGAGCAATACGAACGCAAAGACTGCAAACCAGGTGCTGTTGCGCTCTCCGTGCAACATCTGTGTAACGCATGGGTCCACGATGTGAGTTTTGAAATACGTTACGGCGAAATCCTAGGTTTTGCCGGATTAGTGGGAGCAGGACGGACTGAACTGGCGCGTGCATTGTTTGGTGTTGAACCTGCCGAGAGTGGTGAGATACTGGTTGAAGGCAGGCTAGTGAATATCAAAAATCCTGGCGATGCACTTTCTGCCGGCATCGTACTCGTACCCGAGGACCGCAAGCGTGAAGGCCTTGTGATGACAGGCTCTGTAGCCTTTAACCTGGCGCTTCCTATGACGCACGAGTGGAACAAAGATTTCCGGCCTGATGCGCAGCGCCGGGCTGAAATCGTTTCACGCGGCATTCGCGGCTTCAATATCAATTGTTCCAATCAGGAACAAGCTATAGAAAGCCTCTCGGGTGGCAATCAACAAAAGGTTGTGGTAGCGAAATGGATGGAGAAACGGCCAAAGGTATTGATACTGGACGAACCTACACGCGGCGTGGATGTGGGCGCAAGGGAAGAGATGTTCGGTATAATCCGAAAGTTAACCGATGCAGGCATGGCGGTTCTTCTGATCTCCTCCGATTTACCGGAAGTTATGCGCCTCTCTCACAGACTGGTGCTTTACCGCGACGGCCAAATCATACATGAGGCAACTACAGAATCTATAACTGCCGAAGAAATAATGGCTCAACTAACCAGGAATTAACGATGAAACGTCTACGAAAATTCTTACCATTGCTGATTGCTGTCGTCTTATTAACAGCCTTTTTCACCATTACAGTTCCACAGGGCCGTTTCCTGACTATACCCAATCTCCTCGACCTTGTACAGCAAATCTCTATCAATGCCATAATTGCATTTGGCATGACACTGGCTATCCTGATTGGTGGCATTGATCTGAGCGTGGGTGCTGTAGTCGCATTAGTAGGCACAGTTACAGTGGCAATGCTTGCAAAGGTTGGGCTGCCGATAGCACTGGCAATGGGTTTGGCAGTCGCCGCTGTGATCGGTTCCGCAAATGGCTACTTTGCAGCACGAACAAAAATGCCTCCTTTTATCATAACACTTGCCATGATGATGATCGCGCGAGGCATGGCGTTGCGATTTAATGAAGGGAGACCGATCCCGGTGCCCGATTCGGAAAATATCTTCCTGGCACTCGGTAACGCCCGTATTTTAAACCTGATACCTGTACCTGTGGTTATTATGTTAGCAACATTTGTCATAATGACCATTCTGCTTCACCGCACTGCATTTGGGCAGCATCTCTTTGCCATTGGTGGAAACCGTGAGGCAGCTCGTTTCGTTGGCATCAGGCTCAGACTCAATGAAGTCGTTGTGTACGTCATTTGTTCGCTGCTTGCCGGACTTGCCGGTATGATCCATGCCTCGCAGCTTTATTCTGCGGAGCCGGCTTCAGGACAAGGATTTGAACTTAACGCCATTGCCGCTGTGGTAGTGGGAGGAACAAGTTTCACAGGTGGCGTTGGCACAATGTATGGTACACTTATCGGGGCGGTTATCATCGGTATTCTAGACAAAGGCCTTAACCAGATGGGAGTTCATTTTTCATTGCAATACATCATCAAAGGCCTTGTGATCCTGGGTGCCGTTTACATGGATGTACGGCGGCGGAAATAAAATCAAATGTTTGGCGCGTTTTCCATCAGATACTTTTCAGCTTCAAGCGACCATAATCCATCATTCTTCTTTACCATTTTATCCAACTCAGCCATGAAAGGGAAGTCATTACTTTTTTTAGCTGAAAGATCATCCAAGGCAACGAGCGGAAATTTCTTATGGTTATAAATTAATTTTTTTCCTCCAGGGATATTGGGTAAATTTTTAGTCGTTTCAATCACAGCATCCAATCCGCCGATATGCGTAATCATGCCAGCCGGATTTATTTTCCCTTCAGCCATCATTCTAAGCGCTTCAAGCATATCATCGGTGTTTCCGCCGCTGGTACCCACAATATGTGTAAAGGCATAATGTACGTTATAAAAATTAAATTCTGCTGTAAACTCAGGATTAGAAGGCCCTGCAAAGAAATTCAGACATCCGTCGAAACCCAGAATCTGATCGGCTTGTTCAACAACCTGTTTTACCGGAGCAAAAACGTAAACATCGTCGAAGCCTTTTCCGCCCGTGAGTGATTTAAGTTCCTGAACAGCAGTTGCAGCATTGGCGGTGTTAACATAGGTCAGCTTAATACCTTGTTTGGCAGCTTCCTGGGGGCTATGCAGTTTAGCTGCCCTGTCGAGGCGTTTCTGGTCAATATCGGTTACAACCAATAGTCCCGGCCGGCGATCGCAATGAAGTGCATAATCAATAGCAGCAAGTCCCATTGGCCCAACACCCGCGAGAATAGCAAGGTTACCTCCTTCTTTTATCCCCATTTCATGAACATATGATCCTGAACGGGTATGATAATTTGCATGAAAAGCACCGATTACGCATGACATCGGTTCTGAAAGTGAAGCCAGAAAGAATTCTTTCCCGTCAAAAGGTAACAGGCAATTTAATTCCATTACCTCTCCGGGAATCAGGACATAAGTAGCATTACCACCTATCCACCGGTACGAATAGCCCGGAGCATTGAGACTTCCTTTATAATTCAGCGCAGGCTGTATAGAAAACTTATCCCCGGCTTTAAACTGATGCTGCCATTTTTTGCCAACGGATTTAATTATCCCGCTGAATTCATGACCAATAATGGTTGGATTGATATGCACATCATCAGGAACACGCTTGTGATCAGAGCCTTGCCTGGTTGCTTTGTAGGTCGACATACAGATACTGTCTGAAATTACTTCTGCAAGGATCTCATCATCTTTCATCTCCGGTAGATCAAATTCCTCTAATCTAAGGTCGTCTTTCCCGTAGATTCTTACTGCCTTTGTTTTCATTATCTATCTAAATTTGAATTTGATGTTTATTTATTTCATGTCAGTAATCAGGGACATAACCATCTCACAATTCGAAATCAATTATCGCTTTCATCACCCCATCCTTATATTCAGCAACAAGTTCAAAGGCATTTTGTGTTTCATCGAAGCTAAACCGGTGAGTTGGCATGAGACTTACATCAACACTTCCTTTTTCCATCATTTCCAGCGCAGGTTCAACACAACCAACCTGCCTTCTTACATTTGTGATAGTAATTTCTTTATGCCTGAGTTTATCAACACTGAACGACCACCTGCTGAATTCAGGGATTCCAATGATCATCAGTTTTCCTCCGGGCTTGAGGATTTCTATAGCCTGGTCGATGGCTTCCTGTTTCCCGCAGCATTCAAAAGCCACATCCAGAAGAAGGGGCTCCTGTTCTATCACAGATGCTGCAATATCTTTTTTATCGGGATTACCCGTCCAGCTTGCACCGCTTTTTTTTGCAATTTCAAGACGTTTGCTGATTTTATCGGTAACATATACCTTTTCCGCTCCCTGAGCCAGGGCCGGCAGGAGAACGCTCATCCCGATGGGACCAAATCCAAGGATCCCTATTTTTGATCCTTTCATGGGAATGGATTGCTTCACGGCATATACACCAATGGCCAGTGGTTCCGAAATAGCAATCTGATCATAACTGAGCTTATCGGGAACTGGAATGCAGTTGGATTCTGGCATTACAATATATTCACTCAGACATCCGTTAGCCTGACCCGGACAACCCAGAAATTTTAGTTTGCGGCAGGTATGGGGGCGGCCCGACAGGCATTGATCACATTCTCCACAAGACATAGCAGGTTCAATAGCAATACGTTGACCTGCTTTTATACGCTTTACAGTTTTCCCAACGGCAACAACTACTCCGGCGCCTTCATGTCCGACGGGGAAAGGATATTGCACCACCTGACTACCAATTTTCCCATGTTTGTAATAATGAACATCTGAGCCGCATACACCCAGGGTCTTCATTTTTATCAGTACATCAGTGTCATTGCTAATAACCGGATCAGGGATTTCAAACATTCTCATCTGCCTCATCCCGGTGAGCATCATTGCTTTCACAATAGTCGTTTTTAGAAGGTTTACCCGCAAAGATAAAGCAAATTAGCTGATCAGGTTCAACAAGCAATTCGACAATTACACAATTAGACAATTAGACAATTAGCCAATTAAATATATCTTTGTTTTTCCATTATAATTTTATAACATGACTTTCATTTGATATTGAGGGAAGTTTGGAAAAGGCCCGGAAAATAATTGGTATTTATGAAGATAAGGGTATCTCCCGCGAAAAAATATTAATAAAGCTGGCAAGTACCTGGGAAGGTATCCGGGCCGCCGAACAACTTGAGAAGGAAGGAATTCGTAAGTTTACTGAATATCTTATCAGACTTGAGAAATTTCTGCTGCCAAACTTTAAGCCTTCTCCATGTTTACGCAATCTGAAATGCTCCATGAAATTGTAAGCCTGCTGAAACAGGAGTCTGACGCCATTCAGAATATACCCGTTTGCGATACTTTTATAAAAGCGGTGGATCTGATGTATCAAAAAGTTCATAAAGAGGGAGGAAAAGTTAATGCCAGTGGAATGGTGAAAGCTGGACAGACAGTACCGGGAAAGAAGAAAATTGGTTTTGCACATGCTGATTACGTTAAAAGACTTCAGGGGGGATAAGTCGGACAAAAATTCAGAAATTAAGCTAAATTGCTATGAGGATTCTCAGAGAAAATACACTTGGACTGTTTATTGATATTCAGGAAAAACTTTTTCCGCACATACAGGAAAAGGAGCAATTAGAGCAGAATCTAAACAGGCTAGCCACCGGACTAAAGCTTCTTGAAATTCCATTATTAGTTACAGAACAATATACCAATGGATTGGGATTTACAATTCCCACTGTTAATGCTGCTTTAGGTGACTATTCAGCCATTGAAAAAATGACCTTTTCCTGTTGCGAAGCACCCCAGTTTATAAATACTCTTCGTGCAACAGGGAAGAAAAATGTCATTCTGTGTGGTATTGAAAGCCATATATGCGTTCTTCAGACAGCAATTGATTTGCTTCAGGCAGGTTACCAGCCTGTAGTTATCGAAGATTGTGTTGCGTCGCGCAAACTATCTGATAAACATACAGCCATTGAAAGAATGAGACAGGAAGGAGCAATAATTTCCAGTTTGGAATCAGTATTGTTTGAATTGACCCGATCCAGCGGAACTGAAACTTTTAAAGCTATTTCGAAATTGTTGAAGTAATTTGTTAATGCGTAAATGAATAAATGGTTAAATGGGTGAATGAATAAAAAGTGAGTATAACTGAGTATAAGAAAATCTTCTAATCCTGATGGCATGGCACGCATATTCACAATCGGAGAAACTGTTTACGATATCATCTTTAAAAACTCACAGCCCATTGCAGCCAAAGCAGGAGGCTCGATGCTTAACACATCGGTAAGTCTGGGGCGACTTGGTCTGGATGTGAACTTCGTATCTGATTTGGGAAAAGATGTTATTGGCGATAATATTATCAGGTTTCTATCTGAAAATGGAGTGTCCACTGGTTGTATTGAACGATACGATAACAGGAAAACAGCTATAGCCATTGCCTTTCTGGATGACAGGAATGATGCTTCTTACACGTTTTATAAAGATTTTCCGGAAAATCGTCTCTCTACGCTGAAACTGGATTTTGAGGAAGGAGATATTGTTCTGTTTGGTAGCTTTTTTGCAATTACAGAAAGCATCAGACCCGCACTCCTGCAATTTCTAAATCATGCGCACGAGAATGGTTGTATAATCATTTATGATCCAAATTTCAGAAAAGCTCATCTTCATGAACTGGAAAAGCTTAAACCCTATATTTATGAGAATATCGCTATTTCTGACCTGGTAAGGGGTTCTGATGAAGATTTTAACCTTATTTTCGGAGTGAATAATGCTTTCGATGCATTTGAAATTCTTATGGATAACAGATGCGGAAATCTGATCTATACTGCCAACTGTAACGATATCCTGATGATGTCGCAATACCATATCATCACTGCAGCGGTCCCAGTTATTGAATCGGTAAGCACGATAGGAGCAGGAGATAATTTCAATGCAGGTCTGATCTGGACCCTGGCAAATGATGAAGTAAGTAAAAAGGAAATGGAACACCTTCCCATAAAAATCATGGAAAAAATAATTGCAAACGGGACTTCCTTTGCTGCTGATGTCTGCAAGAGTTATGACAATTACATTTCCACTGATTTTGCATCCCGTTTTTAAAAAAAATATTCCGGAGGTGATGGTATTCACTCCAAGAATTCCTGTCTTTGGAACACTTATTACAGCAGTTTCAACATCCACCCGGTAATAATGCAGGATTCTACCGATTGTCCGAGCCTGGGCATGAATACAGTTTCAGCCATATTGTTTAGATATTAAATTAAAAAACACTTACTTTTGGGATCATGAGTCCATCAGGTCAAAGATTGCCTCAATACAGGAAACTGTATGATATAATGCGTAAGCAAATTACCGACGGTGTATATACAGAAGGCGACATGCTCCCATCTGAGAATGAATTGTGTGCCATTCATAAGCTTACGCGCCCTACGGTGCGGCATGCACTCGCTTCCCTTGTGAATGAAGGTTTCATCCGGAAGCACCGGGGAAAAGGCAGTATTGTGCATAAACTTCCTAAAGGCATCGGGATTCTTTCTATAGCGGGCACAACTACCGCGCTGGGGGAAAAGAATCAAAGGTCGGAGACATTGGTTAAACCCTGGGATGAACCTTTTATGTTTACATTATCTGAAACTGAAATCGATTCGGGATGCATTTATATGGAAAGGCTCCGCTTTATTAATGATAAGCCAATCTTTTATGATATCAATTTTATTCCAAATATAAATATGCCCCGTTTTACTTCCCGGTCGTTCGAAAACCGCTCTCTTTTCGATATTCTGCGTAAAACGTACCAGATAGAAATAAAAGGAGGGGAGCAAAAGATCAGGGCGATCGAAGCCGGTTCGGCAATCGCCCATTATTGGTCAGTTAATTCCGGCCACCTTGTGTTGCACCTCGAGCGGAAATTCGATACCAACCGGCCAGGTTTTTATATATATTCGTCTATTTATTGTAATACTGAAGAGCAGGCTGTGTATGGCTTATTCTGATAATGAAAATCCATCCCTTGTAATCGCAATTAAATGTAAAGGTATATTTTGAACGTATTGACAATATGAATTAACGTCTTAGCAGCTGCAAACTGTTCTATTCATAAAAAGAAATTTAGAATTAAATTAAGTTATTGTATGTATTTATTAGGTCTTGATATCGGGACTTCCTCCATAAAAGCAGCCATTCTTGATGCTGAAACAGGAATATGTTCTGCCAGTTGTCAGTCGCCCGAAACGGAAATGGAGATTTTGGCCCCCAAATCCGGATGGGCCGAGCAGAATCCATATATCTGGTGGAAACATGCCAGGTTAGCTATCACCGCTGTCATTCGGGAAGCAGGAATAAAGCCGGTTGATATTAAAGCAATTGGAATTTCCTACCAGATGCATGGGTTGGTTTGTGTAGATAAAGACATGAATATACTCAGGAATGCAATTATATGGTGCGACAGCCGCGCAGTCGAAATCGGAAATGCTGCTTTCACGGAAATAGGGAACGAAAAATGTTTATCCCATTTGCTTAACTCTCCGGGAAATTTTACTGCCTCAAAACTCCGTTGGGTCAAAGAAAACGAACCGGGAATTTATAATCGCATATATAAGGTATTGCTCCCCGGCGATTTTATTGTTGAAAAACTCACAGGTGAACTAAAAACAACAGAATCAGGACTTTCGGAAGGTATTTTCTGGGATTTTAAAAACCGGGAACCGGCTGATTTTATTTTGGAACATTATGGCTTCGCTAAAAATTTATTACCGGAAACTAGTCCCACTTTTGGATTTCAGGGTAGCGTAACAGCTAAGGCTGCCGGAATGACAGGTCTGAAACAAGGAACTCCTGTTTGTTACCGTGCCGGTGATCAGCCCAATAACGCCTTTTCACTGAATGTACTTGAGCCTGGCGAAATTGCTGCAACGGCAGGCACATCCGGTGTGTTGTGTGGCATCAGCGACCAGGTCAAATACGATCTGCAATCGCGGGTAAACACTTTTGTGCATGTAAACAATTCAAAAACTAAAACACGGAATTGCATATTATTTTGTGTAAACGGCACAGGCATCCTAAATTCATGGATAAAGAAAATTGCAGGTGAGAATATGAGTTATGCTCAGATGAATGAAATGGCTGCGATGGTTAATCCTGGATCTGACGGGCTGCTCATGCTGCCTTTTGGGAACGGTGCCGAACGATTTTTAGAGAACCCTGAGACAGGGTGCAGCATAAACAATCTGAATTTCAATATTCATGGGAAAGCACATTTGTTCAGGGCTGTGCAGGAAGGAATAGTTTTCGCATTTTTTTACGGGATGAAAATAATGCAAAATATGGGCATCGTCATTAAGGTGATCAAGGCTGGCAAAGCCAATATGTTCCTGAGCCCGGTATTTTGCAAAACCTTAGCTGATATTTCCGGAGCCACAATTGAGTTGTATAATACTGATGGCGCCCAGGGCGCAGCAAGAGGAGCAGGTGTTGGGGCAGGGATTTATAAAGATTTTACAACCGCATTTGCCGGATTAAAGAAAGTTGAAACAATCGCACCTTCTATTGATATTCAAAATCTTAAACAGGCGTATCAGGCATGGGAAAAGGAGTTGGGAAAATCAGGTTCTGTTTGAGGGAAGGAGGGGGAAAAAGGTTGAAGGGGAAAGGTTAAAGGGGAAAGGTTAAGGTTTGTCAGGAGAAGGGAGAATGTGAAGATGCGAAGATGAGAAGATGTGAAGATGAGAAGATGAGAAAATTTGTCAGAAGGGAGAAGGGAGAAAGGAGAAGGGTGTAGAGATGTGGAGATGTCCCCTTCGTCAGGCTCATGGAAGTTTGTTCGCAGGGACCGACATTATAAAATTTCAGTAGTTCTTTCAAGGAAGGTTTTTGAGCGCGGGGTATCAGTAAGCCATGCAGAAGT
>Ga0315283_10001243_pt1 | contig 20301 bp, 9 predicted proteins | sample YL17G09_0_MG_FD_204541 | JGI IMG/M metagenome (GOLD analysis project Ga0315283, IMG submission 204541) | Sediment microbial communities from Yellowstone Lake, YNP, Wyoming, USA - YL17G09_0 | ecosystem: Environmental > Aquatic > Freshwater > Lake > Sediment | place: USA: Wyoming | collected... | reverse complement strand
ATGACTTCGATATTCGGCTCCGAGAGCCTGCAGAATGAGTACGCGGAGGTTGCGCTCTCCGGAGACCCCGGGACCCCCGCGGTGCTGAGCCCCGAGGTGGAGGCGATCCCGAGCCCGAGGGCCTGGAGGCGTCCGGCCGGGGAGCCGAGACCCCCATGAACGGGGGGATCCCCATGAAGGACGGGACCGCCGTTTGGGCCGAAGCCAGCGCCGGCAGGTTGACTCTCACCCATAAGATCGAAGCGGAAGAGGAGATCCTTCTCCTTGCTGAACGGTGATTCCACATCGCTTCCCCATTCACGGAGCGAGACCGCCCGGACAAACAGGAGGGACTGATCAGGATCCATCCTCTTCTTGAAACGGAGAAGTCCCACGCTCCCCACGTCCACCAGCGGGGTATCCGGCATGCTCAGGGCGACGGCAGATGTTTTCCCCACGATCCGGCACCAGCGCTGCACGGCAAAGAAATCGTGGCATGACCCCCTGAATTGCTCCTCCGAGGGCCTGAGGACCATGCAGGGAGATTCATACTCAAACCGTCCTTCCTGGACATCGAAGGGGAACCGGAAATAAAGGTGGGCGTCCGGCGTGAGGAAGCGGGCGAGTCCCCTGCGCAGCAGTGGATTCGTCAGGACGGTCCGGGGGATCCTGGTTGAGCAGGAGACATCGGCCGGGCCGGTCCCGAGCCGGTACTCCTGAATCAGCCAGGGGACATCGCCGATCGAGTTTGTCACGCGGCAACAGGGCTCCGGATCGTTCCAGGTTTGAACACGGACCCGCGACTCGGCGGGCCATTCCATGAATTCGCCCGGGTTCTCCGTCCCGTCATAGATCTCCGGTATGAATTTTCCCAGCTCGATCTTCCGGACAGGATGCGACACATATGCCAGAAGTTCGTTGACGGCCTCCCCCCGACGGACAAGTTCCCTGCCACAGGCGGCGGAGAAGAGCGAGACGAGACGTCCGCTCGCGGCGTCGACCGTCGCCCGGCAGCGGGCGTTCTCCAGCATGACCGGAGCGTGGCGGGGGGGAGAGGTCCTGTCGCCGTGCGCCCGAATACTCTCGGGTCGAACGGAGGGATGGTCCGGTGCGGCCGCGCCCTCTGCAGGAAGGCCGGCGGGACCTTCACCTGCGACGGAACGATCGTGCCCGCCTCGTGCGGTCATCGCACGGAGAGCGGAAAGAGTCGACCGCTCAAGTTCATCAAGCGCGACTGCGGCGTCGTTGAGGAACCCGTATCCTTCCCGCACGGCCTGCTCCTGTTGGCGGGCACTCACGGGCTGCCAGACCGCACCGCCGCCGCTATGCTCATCAAAAGCGAGGAGGCCGTCATAGATCCGACGCAGCGTCTCCCCTGGGTATCCGGCCGAAGGGTTTCGCAGCCAGAGACGGGTGGCCAGGCTCTCCACCCGGGGCGCACGATCGTGGCATCGGCGGACAAGCGACTCCTCGAACGGGAATCCGGTCACGATGCCCCCCCACCAGTTGGTCCAGTCTCCTTTTCGCCGCGGGAGGGAGGGGCCATGCTTTGTCCGGATGCCGTCGAGAAATTCGCCGGCTGTGGAGAGGCGCAGGTGCGGGAATGCCCACCGGGCATTCCATTCGCGGACGATCTCGGCCGGGCGGAATGTGATCGGCGCGTTATCAAACGCGTACTGGATCTGGAATTCATCATAGGGATAGCCGCTGTTCTCCAGCGCCAGGAGCTTCGCGGGAAGGATGTGCTCTACCCGGGCGACCGAGTCCACGAACCCGTAATACTCCCCCTCCACGTACGCATAAAAAGGATGGTCGGTATACCAGCAGAGGATTTCGGTATTGTCCTGACCCTCCCAGACGAACGGACGTGGGAGGTCCGTCCGGGGGAGGAAAGGGGCGACGAAGTTGTTGTCGGCGCAGATGAAATTCGTAATCCCCGCTTTCGCCATAACCTGCACGAACCCCGCGGTGCAGCCGGGGACGTCGCAGAGCAGAGCGGTGTCACACCGGATGCCGTATGTGCGGCGGAGGTGCGCGGCGAGGTAGAGGCTCCGGACCGCTTCTTCGTGTCCGAGAAGGTCGGTGTGCTCGCCGCTATAGAGCGCGCCGACCGCCATCGAACCCTCGCGTACACACCTCATCAGCTCCTCCACCTGTGCCGGGCTCCGTTCGCGGATATAGTTCTGGACCTGCCAGCTTACTTCGCACGTCCACCTAAACCGATCGTCTTCGTTCCATAGGGCCGTCTCGCGGCAAAAGTCGATTGCGCGGTCGGTGTTCTCGTTATGGATCCTTGCCACCTCGGAAACCGGCGCGGTGAAGCCCAGGTCGGTATGTGAATGGAGAACCAGATGGACGTTCCAACGGCGCACGGGGGCGATCCGGCACACGCCGGACCATTCTGTTCGGTTGTAGGAGACGGTGACCGATGTCGTCGTCTCCTCCGCAGACTCGGGGAGAAAGACTGTGAAGACATCGCCATCAGCCTTGAGTTCGCCCAGGTTGAACGAGCGCTCCCATGAGCCGCGCCGCACACGGGCGGTGCAAGGGGACCCTGCCAGGCGGTGATCAACGGAGACAGCAAGCTGCAGGGGCCTGGTCAGGATCTCTCCCTCTCTCCTGAGCATCGGCATGGGCGTGATGATGACGTTCACAGGAGCATTCCCCTATTTCGCCGGGCGCACGCCGTCCCGTCCGACATGGTAGGCGTTTCCCTGGTAGATGAGGTTATGGAGCTCTCCCCGGGGATCGAAGGGTCCGAACTGCGGCCGGGCCGTGATGCCCCTATCCAGCGAGGCCCTCACGCCGAAAAGTCCTTCGATAACCGCGCTGACCCAGCTCCCGCCGCTGGAGACGCTCCAGTCCGTTATGTAGGGGGGATCGATGGGGGCCTTCCGGGCCCCCCCCGCCTCAGGAGCGATGATGGACTCCACGAAATGCGCCTGTCCGAACGGTCCCTGGTTCGCCGAACAGGCCAATCCCTGCATCCAGGCATGGGCCGTATCGGCCTGACCGGCCCGGTACAGTGCGAGGAGGGCCTGGGGGGGCCAGGCCGGGTAGGCGCCGTTCCACTGGTGATCCGGGCGCGCGCTGAACATCGCGTCGTCATCGTCGCAGGAGATCGCGTGCATCCAGGTCGGCGACTGGAACTCGTGGCGAAAGAACTCCACCATCTCGGAGCGCTGCTTTGCCGTCAGGTCGTCACCGATGGTATTCATGACCGTGAAGAAGTCGTAACAATGGCGGACATCCACCAAAGAGCCGTCAGGGAAACGGGTCCGCCAATAGCCTTTCCCCTCCTTATAAAGCGGGAGGATATTCTTGAGGAGCTCCTCCGCCTCCAGCCTGAGCGCAGCAGCCGAGTTGCGATCCCCTTTCATGTCGTGGAGATCGGCCACGAAGCGCATCGTGAAGACATTGGCGGCATTCAGGCTTGCCACCTGGTGGACGTACGTGCTGACGCATTCGAGCAGGTTGAGCAGCCCGCCGTAGTCGGCAAGGCCCCCGGGCTGGCGGAAATTCCGCCAGTTGCCTGCATAGTCGTTCAGGTAGTCCAGGACCGGGCGGGAGCCGATGGTGTCGTCCAGCCACCCGCGGTGCCCGGTCCACCGGAGGTAGTCCCGGGCGAGTGTCGCCATGGCAAAATCATTCACCGAGTACCAGGGCCCTACGGGGCCCCCCGAGAGGTACTCTGTCCCGAAGTGTGTGTGGATGTCGCTCTTCATCCAGTGCGTGAGATATTTTCGCAGGACGGCCGGATCAAGAAGCGCGTGGACGATGGAGCTCAGGCTGTAGTCCCACATGAACGTCACGGTCTGCCACCACTTGGGAACCAATGTGTCATAGGTCCGCCCCATCACGGAGAAGGGGGAGTCCCGTTTGAAGTAGATCACGCCGAGAATTCCCATGTGGTAGAGACGGCGGACGGCGTCGTCCTTCGTCTCGAGCAAGGGGAGGGATCCCGAGTATCTGTCGTTTCCGGGCGTAAAGACTGCACGGAGCTCCTCGTTCCAATAGGCGCGCGCCTTCGCGATCTCCGCATCGGGAGCAGAGAGCATCGCCGCGGCACCTACTCTGGCCTCCTGTTCCGTCCCGCCGATCGCGTTGGCATAGGTGAGGGGGAGGCGTTCTCCCGGCGCGAGGCGGAGTCGCACGGTCAGACTCTTGTCGCTGGCCTCTGCGGGGCGCGGAGCGATTCTCTGGCATGAATATGCCCCGCTCCCGACGGCACGGAACAGTAGCGTTCCTTCTTCCCTTTCCACTGCGACCGCATTATCCGATTCCGACGGGGGGATGGCTGTCGTCCAGGGTGTGGAGGAACGGGTCACCCCCCCCCGGAACCCGAACTTCAGCGCGACCTCCTGCGGGAGCCCCGTACGGTTCTCGACGTCGAGCCTCACGAGGACAGCCATCCGCCCGACGGCGAGGACGGTCACCGAGCGAAAGTGAATTCCTTTGTAGTCCGCCTCGCGTTCGATCCGGTCGGGATACCACGTGAAGGTTATCGCCGAGCCCGTAGACTTGAAGAACTTCCCGTTCACGTAGAGGCACCCGGTGATGGTGTCGGAGGTAGCGAAGGGGGGAAAATTCAGGCTCGTGATCCCCGTGATGTCACAATCGGCCTGCACGCAGCCGAGAAAATTTGTGAGTCCCGGGGCATTGAACATGTCGCCGAACCGGTGGACCATCGGCGCACTGAGGAGATCTTCGACTGTCGGGATCATGGAATAGAATCTCAGTTCGGGGGTGTGGAGAAGATGGAACAGGGGCCGGCCGGAGCGCGGCCCCTGTCATCCTTACGGTGATTCCGCTTCAGGTTCGTATCAGGTGATACTGCTATTTCAGCAAAAGGAGTTTCTTCGTCTCGGTGAACGTCCCGGCCCTCAGCGTGTACAGATACACCCCTGACGCCAGGTTCCCCGCCACAAAGTGCACCTCGTACGTCCCGGGGGGCCTGACACCGTCCACCAATGTCGCGACCTCGCGTCCTTCGATATCAAAGACCGAGAGCTTCACAAGCGTCTGCTCTTTGATCGCGTACCGGATGGTGGTCGACGGGTTGAACGGATTGGGATAGTTCTGGGCCACACCGTAGGCCGTTGGCACCAGGCCTAGATTCCGCTCGACCACGCCGGTCGACGGCGTGACGGTGATCGGGTGACCCATGGATGTGTCCACCCAGGTGTTGGCAAATGCGTCGGCGTTCATCAGTCCGCCGGCCGCCTTGGTCATGAGATAGCCGAGGACGTAATTCCCCGCTTTCTTCCCCACCTTGAGCTGGATTGTCGCGGTGACATAGAGCGTATCGTTGTGGTAGACATAGCCGGTGTCCGACCGTATCCCTATCCATTTGTATCCTGTCGGTGGGGGCACATTCACCGTGGCGGTGTCTCCCCACTGCGCTGAGAGTGAGCCCACGCCGCTGGCGCTTCCTCCGACAGTACCATTCAGCCGCCAGAACGCGTCATAGGAGGCGGAGACCAGGGACCAGTCATTCGGTGCCTGTACACAGAGCACCCAGGGATCCGGGTTGTCGGCGGGGAGATTGCCGTCCTTCATCTCCAGTACCACGGTGATCGTGGTGTCTGCAGGCGCCACGGCGGGCTGGTTGACGGAGAGGATTTCACAGCCGGAGGCGAGCAGTCCGACCGCGAGTACGATCAGAAGTGCAGCAAAGGACTTTGTTGCATGTGTCATGGCGGTACTCCTTTTGGTGGTTGTGGATTGTAGCGTGTGGATTGTAGGCCCTGGCTTGTCTGTTGGAGATTGTGGCTTGTCGGTTCCGGATTGTCAGTTGTCGATCAAACCCCTGTTCGGACCCCACTCATCTGACTCCCTGAGCGCGACGTTTCTCCCTGAGAAGCACCGTCGTACTCTCATTGGGCCCGAGACGGAGGGAGAGAATTCCCTTCTCTAATGGAACGGGTTCCGTCCGGAGCGTTCCCGCGATGACTCTTTCGGCATCCAATCGATCGAAGAACATCGATTCCACCCTGACGCTATCTGCCCGATCAGGGTCGGCGTTGACAAGGCGCATGAAGTACGCTCCCGGCGCCCCCTTCGATCCGAGAGCGGTCAGCGCAACCGATCGTGCCGACACGTTGAAAAAGCTCCGTTCTCCCGGAAGGGGATGGAAGAACGTCACCTTGGCTGCGGGATCAGTCGCAGCCTCCCACCCGGACCGGGAGACGCTTGCGGGATCACACGGGCCGGTGAAGCCCCTGAGGCTAAAGCGAAATTCCAGCTGACCGGCGTTCTCCTCGTTTCTGTTCCACGATTTCGGGAAGTTGTTGACGAGGTTCGCCAGAACGGCCATGCGTCCACGGGCAGTATCACCTTCGAGGAATACCACTCTATTGTCGACACACGCGAGCGCGATGGTCAGGGATGAATCGGACAGCGCGACCGAACGACGGATGGAATATCCGTTGTGCGCGATTCCCGGGAACCTGTCCTTCGCCGGGTCGAGGAAGCCCCCCAGCGTCTCGACCCGGAGAGAGGGGGTGCTGACGGAAAAAGGAAACGCAAGGCAATACTCTTCGGTTGTCGCTGTTTCGCCGAGCGCTTCCAGGTTCACCGTGCAGGTCACGTCCACCCGGTCGACCGAGGACCAGAGAATCAGGCGGGTCCGTAGGAGGATCCCGCCGTCGGCGAGCCACTCAATCACAACCCGCGCCGGCCGTTGATCGAGAATCCGCATCGTCTCCCGCTGTGGCGGGACTGCTGTAAAGCGCTCGTTCGCGAAGGGCCGGCTGCGGATGAGTCCGGCGAAGGGGTAAGGACTTCCCTGATCGACGAGCTGACGGCCGTCTGATTTTCGTTCGATCGATTGAAGGCGTTGCCCCCTGCGGTCAATCGTAATCCGATAGAACCCGTTCTCGATGACGTCTCCCCGCACCGACAGGTCTGTCACACCCCCGGCCCCGGTGGCGGAGCGGGGATCTCCGCGGAATTTCTTATACCCGACGGGGGGAAGTCCCGGCGCGACGAGATAGAGCCAATTCCCCTCGCGGAAGCTCGGCACAGATTTCCCGGTAACCAGATCTTTCACGTCATACTGAGCCGACGATGAATCCTTGAGCTCCAGAGCCATCGGGGCATCGCGCCGCCATGAGAGCGTATTGAACACCAGGGCGCCCGCCGCGTCGAAAGCCTCCTCCGGCGCAGCAAGCCTGGTCACGGCACGCTCGAGAATCTCCTCTGTTTCCAGCCACGCATTCCGGACGTATTGTTCCCGATACTGCATGGTGATGGCATTCTCCGACCGGGTGCCGTACCCCGCTTCGAGGCCGCTCCCGTGCCCGCTGAAGTGGAGCAGAGCGTCATACGCGCGCTGGACCTCCCCCCCGAGGGGGGTCTGTCCGGAGTCCAGCAGTGCGCTGATTGTCGCAAGCGCTTCGGCCTCCGGGAGGTGGTGCTGGGCCCACCGCTGCCGGATCATCCTTGCCGGCTCACCCTGATAGAGGATGTCCCAGGTCGAGGTCCAGTCGCCCCGGACGATCGGACATCCGGAGCCATAGCGAGACGCAAATGTGTCGGCGAATGCGGTCAAGGTCGTGAAGACGAATCTCGGATACGCGTACTCGTCGTTCCATTTCTTCGCGGCAAGGAATTGTGCCTCTGCCACATCGGCATTGTCGCTGAGCGCGGCATTGAGAAGGACCATCGCAGGCTGGTATCCGTCGGCACCCAGTCTCTTGAGGCGCTCCCACATCCGCTGCTGGATGGCCAGGGCGTTGCGTTCCAGGCCGTACGCCGCCCCTTCGACATATGTCTCTGTACGGTAGGTGAGGACCAGGCTGCCGTCAGATCCCTGCCACTGAAACGCCTTGGGAAGAGAACGCTGGAAGGAGTAGTCATTGTAGAGCTCGTTCAGGCCGCAGACCAGGAACGCGACACCGGCTTTCTTCAGAATCTGGGGTACGAACCAGGAGAGACCCGGCACGTCGTCGTACACCGCCCCACCGATGCGGAACCCGTACCGGCGGGAATATTCCTCCGCATACGTGAGAGATCGGATCATCTCCTCTTCACTCACCCATCCTGTGAACGGGTTCGTGTAGAACGGCGACAGTGCCACCCTTCCGTTCCGCAGCAGATCAATGAGGCGCTGAAATTTCTCCTTCGACCGCGCCTTTTCGAATTCCTTCAACGGCCAGACCGTCTCCATGGTCCATCGGAAATCGGGATACCTCGCACAGAGATCGAGCACCTGGTCGAGCGCTCTCAGCTGCCGCTCCTTGACGACGGGCTGAGGGTTGGTATAGCCGATATCTGTATGCGTCAGCAACATAAGGTGAAGTTCGTACTGTTTCTCGGCACGGATGGTGTCCACCGATCTGTATGATTCGTTCCCCAGGCGCAGCGTGCTGCGGACAGGAGTATCCACGGAGACCGGCGGGACATAGAAAGAGACCATGTTCTCGCCGAAGGCGATGTCCGGCACTGCAATATCGGTGGTCTCTCCCCCGAGTTCAAGGCGGAGAAGACCGGAACGCTTCTCGCGCAGGGAGGATGAGACCATGAGGTCAATTCTCTGCCGCAGGCCTCCGTCGAGACGTTTGAAGAAAATTGTCGTCCGGAGAGAATACGAGATGCCACCGTCGCCGGACACCAGCACGCGCAGATCCTTCATCGGTGTGCCATCGGCGTGTGTCAGGCGGGCGTAGACCCCCCACCCCCATTCCGGAACGCCGAAGAAGGTCATCCAGTAATTGTTGTGTGTGTTCCCGACTTTCACCAGGAGCGAATTTCTTCCGCGCCTCAGTGCGATCCTGGCGGTGTCGCCGTCGCGTACGGCGTTCCTGACCGCATCGCTTTTGAGCGCCAGCTTTCCGTTAACGAACACCCGGAGCTGCGAATTGCTTCCGAGAAGCAGGAGGGCCTCCCGGTCATCCGGACTCTCGAGCTCGCAAAACGCGTATCCGGCCTTGGCGGTAACGAGCCTCTCCGGTCCTTTGCCCGGGACGGCCCATCCGAGCGTGGCGTTGAGATCCAGATATCCCCGTCCGTCCGCCGACTCCCCATGCCACCAGACGCTCCCCCCCTCCAGGGCGGGGGAAGACTCACGTTTGCCGGCGAACGGCAGAGCCGACTGCTCGCCGACTGCGTCAACGTCGGTGAAGATCCCGAAACCCGACATCGACTGTTCAAACGGGCCGGCGACGATCCACACCGGGACGCCCCCGTCGTTCTGCAGCGGGAACGCCACCTCGTGCTGCTCCCCGGGGCCGGCGCCGGCGGCCCCCCGCAGCATCACTCCACAGAGCACAAGGAACACCTGTCGACGCGCGATTGCAGTCATGTGGGTCATCCTTTGATGCCGCTCATAGTGAATCCCTGAATGAAGTACCTCTGGAAGAAGAAGAACAGGAGAATCATCGGGATCATCATCAGGACCGATGCCGCCATGAGCAACGCCCACTCCGTCGCATACTGCCCGACGAACATCGACAGCCCGAGGGCAAGGGTCCCTTTCATCTTGTCGGAGAGGTAGATCAACGGTCCGAGGAAATCGTTCCACGAAAACATGAACGTCAGAATTGCCACCGTTGCCAGCGCCGGCTTTGCCAGCGGAAGCATGATATTCCAGTAGATCCGGAACTCCGAGCAACCGTCGATCCGGGCGGCGTCAGCCAGATCTCTCGGAATCCCCAGGAAGAACTGCCGGAGAAGGAAAATGTTGAATGCCCCTCCCCCGAAGAACGCGGGTACGACGAGGGGCTTGAACGTGTTCAGCCAGCCCAGCTCTTTGAACAGGACGAAGACGGGAATCATCGTGACCTGCATGGGCAGCATCATCGTGGCAAGGATGATGAGGAAGAACGTGTCACGGCCGGGCCATCGGAGACAGGCGAAGGCATAGGCGACCAGCGAGCTGGAGCCGACAATGCCGATGATGCTCAGACCCGTCACGAAGAGAGAATTTCTCAGATAGAGAAGAAACGGCATCCGTTCGAAGATCGTCGCGTAGTTCTCGAAATGGAAGGTCTCCGGGATCCACCGGGGAGGAACGGCAAAGATCTGCTCATTCCCTTTCAGAGACGTGGAGACGACCCAGAGGAAGGGAACGATGAAGACCACGGCAAGGAGCGTCAGCGTTGCGTAGAGGAGCATCGCTGTAAAGGACGAACGTTTCATTCTTTTGCTGGCCTCATTGCTGGCTATTTCCTCTCAGATTCATAGTAGACCCAGAACCTGCCGATTTTGAACTGCGCGAGCGTGATGACGAGCGAGAGGAGCAGGAGCAGCCACGCGAGCGCAGAGGCATATCCCATGTCGAAATCATCGAACGCTTTGTAATACAGATAAAGATTATAGAACATCGTCGAGTTCAGCGGCCCCCCTTTCGTCATCACGTAGGCCTCCGTGAAGACCTGGAAGCCAAAGATGACCTCGATGATGAACCAGAGGAAGAGGACCGGTGAAATCATGGGCAACGTCACGTGATAGAACTTCCTCCACCATCCGCCGCCGTCCAGGTCGACCACTTCATACAGCTCGGGGGGGACGTTCTGCAACGCGGCAAGAAAGACGATCATCCGTCCCCCCCCGATGGACCAGAGGCTCATCAGCACGAGAGACGGCTTCGACCACTCGGGGCTCTGCAACCAGAGTGGGCCCTTGATGCCAACAAGGTTCAGGAAGGCGTTGAGCAATCCGTACTCCGGATTGAATATCCAGAGCCAGAGGACCGACAACACAACACCCCCGACGATCGAAGGGAGAAAGTAGACGGTTCGGAACCACCTGACGCCGCGGACGGCGTTGTTCACCAGGACCGCGATGAAGAGCGATCCTGCAATCGCGAGCGGAGTACGCAGGAGCGTGTAGAAGAGCGTATTCCAGACCGCGTTCCAGAAATACGGATCGTCGAAAAGAAGCGTGGAAAAATTCCTCACTCCGATGAATTCCGGGATGCGGAGGACATCGTAGCGTGACATGCTGTAGTAAAGCGACATCACCATGGGGTACAGGCCGAACACGATGAAGCCCAGGAGCCACGGTGATGCGAACGTGTATCCGAGAAGGCCTTCCTTTCGCCGTCCGGTCCAGAACCTGTATGGCGGATCGTGTGGGTTCACTTTACCCCCGGAAACGTCATCCTGGAGCGCACGTAGCTGTCGTAGGCGAGGGACTCATCCAGCATCCGCTGTAGGGTACGCTCCCCTTGCTGCAACGCCTGCTCCGGAGACTGCTGCTTGAAGATCGCCCGTTCCTGTGCACCCAGGAACTCCCTCCAGAAGACGTCATGCGCCATCGGCACAACGGAGGGAGAATGGGAATATTCCATCTGGGCGACGAAGATTTCGCGCTCGGGACTGTTCTTGAAAGCCGGATCATGGGCCGCGAATCTGCTGGCGGGGAAGAGGCTTTCCTCTGTCATTGCCACCTCCTTCAGCTGTGTCGGCGTGCTGACGGCGTGCTTCATGAACTGCCATGCCGCTTCGGGATTCTTCGCCCCGCGGGGGATTGCCAACCACCAGCTTCCGGAGGCGGATGCGGTGGGAGACCCCTCAAAAGTCGGGATGAGAGCTATCCCGTAATCCAGGGATGGGCGGTAGAGCCTGATCTGATCAGGGAAGCTGCTGTCGAGGACCATCATGGCAACCTTCCCGGAGATGAAACCATGCTGATCCGCGAATCCGAACCCCGCCATAAACGCCGCGATGTCCTTCTGGGGGTATGCCTCATAAAACTTCACCGTCCACTCCAGGCCCTTCACCGCCGCGGGGTTGTCCAGGTGCACGGTCTTCCCGTCTTCGCTCAGGAACTGCGCACCGAGTTCCCACGCCATGAGTATGGACGTCATCAGGTTCCCGTAGTTCGGGATGAATCCCATCTGTATGATGCGCCCCGTGCCGTCACGTCTGGCCAGTTTGTCGTTGAATGCGGACACCTCATCCCACGTTCGAGGAGGCCGCTCCGGATCCAGGCCGGCTTCACGGAAGAGTCTTTTGTTATAGAAGAGCGCGTACGACCCGGAAGAGACCGGCAGAGCGAAGACATGCCCCTGCCACTTCATCTCTCCCCAGAGTGAAGGAAAGAACGCCGTCGTGTCGAAATGGTCGCGCGCTATGTAGTCATCAAGTGCGACAAGCGCCATCCGCGACGCCCATTTCGCGACCGGTGTCACCTGGTTAATCACATCCGGAGGATCGCCGCTCAGGACGGCGGTCAGGATCTTCTTCTCATGCTCCTGCCACGGAATCGGCGTCGTCTCGACGATGATGCTGTCCTGCATCCGGTTGAACGAGCCGGCATAGTATGGCACAACATCCTTCGCCCCCGTGATCGTCCAGTAACGAAGGTGAAGTTTCCCGTCGGCAAGGAGAGTCCTTGTCGGAGCCGTGAGTACGAAGAACACCACGACAGCGACGGCTGCGAAGGCAACGAGGAGGACGCTGCGTGAAGGCATCGGGGTATCGTTATTTGAGAAGGATCATGGCGAGTGACCGGCGGAAGGACGTGCCGCTCCGCGTCGAGCACTCCAGACGATAGAAGTACACACCGCTCGCCAGGGAACTCCCGTCGAACCGTGCAGTGTAATTTCCCATAGGCTGGCGTTGGTGCACCACACGTGACACTTCCTGGCCGAGGGTGGTGTACACGGTAAGCGTCACATCGCTCTCGGCCGCAAGCTGATAGGCGATTGTCGTCGACGGATTGAAGGGGTTCGGATAGTTCTGGAGCAGCCTGTACCCACCCGACCTCGTCGCGGCATCGTGGACGTCGAGCACAGGCGAAAGGACAACGCGGAGCGTCTTCACTTCGTACGGTGCAAACTCGGCGGTGATCATATTTCCCCCTGTGCTCACGGACGTCCGATCCACCTCGAGCAGTGAGGTCTCGGTGGCGGCGAGGACGCTTGCCCCGAAGGTGAGCTGCGCGTTGATCGTTTCGCCGGTAGGGTTGAACAGCCGTATGATTGTCCCCTGTCCCTGCGTTGCCTTCTTGATGGTGGAGAGCAGGAGTCTTGCCGGTGAGATCCGGAGAAACGAATATCCCGTATCGGGGAGGGAGCCCGAGTGTCCCCCCGGGAGGACCACCACGGGAAACGGAGCGATCGCCCCGTGGGAGAACCGGGTGGCCTCGTCAGGCCGGAATCCGTCGATGCCGGATGTCGCGGAAAACATCATCTGCTGCGGGCCGACTCCCGCGCGGTAGGCGGTGCCTGAACCGTTGTACTGCGTCAGGAGTCTCAACGATCCGGTAAAGCTGCCTGTGTTCGCCGCGATGATCGGGGATTCCTTCATGGCCAGCGTCACCCCCTTCGATGCGCCGTCAAGCGAGACGTAGAGCCACCGCCCCGGCGCATAGTGCTTTGATCGAAAGCCGCTGAGTTCATCCGAGAAGAGCCGGAGATTGCCGAACGGGATCTCGTACCGGAGGGCCGGGGAGGTCGTCGCGAAATTGAAATCGAAATCGATGTCCTCCCCGCTCGGGAGAGTGGGAGAAAGCCTGTCGAATTCCGTTTGAAAATCGATGCGCTTCTCCCCTGCCGGGAGAGTCACGGTTGTCCGGTAGCTCGATGAACCCGGCGCTGCGCCGCTCAGCGTGACCCGCTGCAGCACCGGGCCGCTGTCGGAAGCGGCGACGGTAAGCGGGCCGGGGGTCCCCGTCCCGTTGAAACGGTACTGATTGAACACGAAATCGGACGAGACGATTTCTCCGCCGATCACCTTGTCGAGAATGCTCTTCACGCTCCCTGTCGCAGGCTCCATCTGCACGCGGTAGAATCCGTTTTCGAGCGTCAGCCCTGTCAGTGAGGTGTGGACAGGAAGCGAGCCCGACCTCCCGACGACCGAGAACGAGCGATACCCTGTCGGCGGGATCGCGCGTGCCGTGAAGACAACCGTCGCATCGGAAAGGCGCTGCAGGGGGAGCGGAGTGCCCGTCCTGGAATCGATGATATCGAAGGCGGACAGGGACGCGATAGAGGGGTCGGCGAGGGGGACCGTGACCACAGCCGAGCGCTCCCACGCCGTGGGATTGAAGACGACGACGGCCGGAGTGGCCATCGTCGTCACCTCTCCGGCGATCGACTGGCAGGCCCGGGCGATCAGGCTCGAGCCCGTATCATGGGCCGCGGTGGTCCAGCCGAGTTTTCTACTCCAGAAATCCGCGTTCCCGGAGGGTGCCACTGCCCCGAGGTTGTGGTCTTCGACCAGAAGGTTGTTGACATAGGCCCCGCGGAGCGACGCGTCGGAATACGCGAATGCAGGATCCCACAACACTGCAATACTGGAAAACACCTCCGCTGCGGGAATCAGGATCTGCGCGCGACGCGACTCCGCGAAGACGCCGGACGCCGAGGGGGAGAACGACCACGCCCACCAGTTCGGCCCGTCGCCGCTGAACGTCGGAATCTGTCCCTGGTGCTTCACGGAGACGGTATCGAAAAACTGCGATGCGGTGGCGAGGACGACTTTTGCGTCGCTGTGCGCGCCGTTCCATTGCTGGACATTGTCGACGATCGCAATATTGGGAGCGCCGTTGTCTCCTGTTGCGCAGTTGATGAAGATCTCGTCGTACGGATACCCGCGAGCGGCGAGCTTCTGAAGAAGAGACGTCAGTTTGGAATTGAACGTCGCATACGTGCCGTAAGCGCCGAGCGAAACGGCGCCTTCGAGGTATGCCCACAGTGAATCGATTCCTCGCCACACCAGCACCCGGTCGCCATTCTGGGCCTGATGAAAAAACAGATACGGCAGGGTCGTCGTCTTGAAGAAATCGGACAGAAACGAGTTCATCGCGACCGACAGATACGGGACATCCCCCTTCGGGAGAAGTTGGGCAAGGGACCAGGTGAAGCCGGGCGTGTCGTTGATCATTGCCGTGCGGACCGGCACCCCGTACATCTGCCGCAGCTCCTGCGCGCCGTAGAGGGCCCGGACGAGTTCTTCCTCGCCGCAAAGATCGGTCTGCAGGTTAAGGTAGAGTGCCCCGATCTCCACCGAGCCGCTCCGGACGAGCGTCATGAGCGATTCCACCTGGGCCGCGGAGCGGTCACGGATGTAATACTCCAGCACCCACGGCGCCTCGATCGTCCACGTGAAACGGGCCCCTTCTCCGTTTCCGGCCGTCCTGTGCACGTACGCCACCACGCTGTCGAGGTACCTCTCATGCGAGGCGATGACCTCCGGGACCGTTGCCGTATACCCGACATCCGTGTGCGAGAACGGAACGGCGTAGACCCGCCACGGCCGGTCAAACTGTGCCAGGCATTCTCCGGTCGACAGGAGTACGACCAGCAGCCCCAGAAGTGCCGTGAGGTTAGAAGCCAATGCCGAGTGTGAATCTGTGTGTCGCACCGAATGCTGCTCCGAATTTTGAATAGGCATAGTCGAACTGGAGAGTGAACATGTCGAGGGGCGGTGGGCGGACCCCCATGCCCAGGGCGAGTTTCCCTTCGTCGGCGTTGAACCGGTAGCCGGCCCTCAGGGCGAATACCCTGAGGAATTCGTATTCCAGCCCCCATGAAAGCTGTTCGGCGTTGTCAGTCGGGTGGATGAGCTCGAGGGCCGATGTCAGCCGGTGTTCGTCCGTCAGGATGAAATCCTCGCCTGCGCCCAGGCGGAAAACGAGCGGCATGCGAAACCGGACGAGATCCGGTTTCGCGTCGGGCCCGAAATGCTGCAGGGCAAAAGCGAGTCGCAAGTGGTGGAAGCCCGTGTAGTACACGGTGCCGACGTCGAAGAGCACGCCCGAAAATGACACGTCATCCATCCATTCACGGACATATTTCAGCTGAAGTCCGATGGTGAGCTTGTCGGTAAAACGTTTCGAGACGGCCACCCCGACCACCTGGTCGCCGGCACCCACCATGCGGCCGGTGTACGGCGAGCCGCCTCCCTGCGGAACGACGGTCTCCTCAAAGTCGACGATCTTGAACTGGAGAAAACTCAGCGCCACGACATACTCCTCCAGCGGTATGGCGATCACGGCGGCGTTGGCACTGCTGCCGGCGAGCCATTCGTTGTGCGTGAGGAACAGCTGGTTTTGTTCCACGAACGAGAGCGCGCCGGGGTTCCAGTAGACCGCGTTCGCGTCGTTGGTCAGACTGGTGGCGGCCTGTCCGAGCGCGATCTCCCTCGCTCCGGTGCCGATCTTAAGGAACTGAAACCCCGCCGTACCAGCCTTGGAGAAGTCGAATCCGTAGTCATACTGTGCAAGGGTACTCCGGGCGAAGGAGACCATCAGAAGAGCCAGAAGCGCGACACGCATTGCAGAGGCCCTCATTTGATAATCAGTAAGGATCCACGCGCATTGCCGACGGCCGATTCGACCGTCCAGAAGTAGATGCCGGGGGCGACGATCTGACGGGCATCCGTCAGCTGATTCCAGACTTCCTGTCCGACCGCGTCGCTTTGATGCTTGATCGTGCGGAGAAGCTCTCCGCTCGATGTGTAGATCCGGATCGTGCATTCCCGCGGGAGATAGGCCCACACGATGGAATTCTCTTCCCCGGTGGTCGGGAACCCCGACACCCGCCGGAAGGGGTTGGGGAAGACGATGACCTGTGAGGCATTGTCCGCCGGCGGCGCGCTTGATTTCACGGCGGTCTCGTTCCGGTTCGTCAATCCGGCCTCGCGTCCCGCGCTGTCGAGCGACGTCACCGCGTAAAAGTAGCTGACCCCAAGGCTGATGCTTTGGTCGATGTATCGCCAGACCCCGAGTTTCTGGTTGAAGAATACCGCCTGCTGGTTCGGATCCCATATCTTAATCTCGCGGATCATCGCGTACGGCCCGATGAACGACCGGTTTGCTCTGTAGATGCGGTACCGGGAGAGATCACTCTTCCCCGTCCGCGGGTTGACATAGTCCGGTTCAAGAGGGGGCCAGGTGAGCACGATCGCGCGTGACGAGGGGAGCGAAACGACTGTCACTGCGGGAGCAGGAGGCGGGATCGTCTGCAGGGCATAGCCCCGTGCGTATGCCGACTGCGCGCGTCTGATGGTCGCCTTCAGCGAGTCAAGGCCTGCGGGGAGAACGGCCTGTGCGGAGATTCCCTGGGTCGCAATGCTCAGCGGAAGACCGTTGACCGCATGTGCGAGGACGATCTTCACCGTCCCACCGGCGGGAATAGCATAGGGGCCGCATGACATCAGCATCATCGGGGAAAGGTGGAGGTCCGGCGGGGCCTGAAGCGTGCGATCGGTGCCGGCAAGCAGGGCATACATCTGGGACGGGGTCCGACTGACGAGCGTGAAATTCTGCTCGTTCCCCAGCAACTGAGCGTAGAACACATTGGCCGGCTGCGGGGCTCCGCCCGTCGCCGCATCGGCGTCGATCAGGGCGATCCCGGCATACCCCGGTGTGCGCAATTCATTCGCCGGCCCCCAGTAATTGCCGCGGTCACTCGCAAGACTCACCACCGAGTCGTCGTACGCGTAGAGCGTCCGTGAGGCCGAATCGTAACGCACGTAGTCGTCGGCCCGGTTCAGATCGTCCCCCCACCCGTTGTGCACCACGAAGTCCTGGTAGCTGGGCCTGACGAGCGCCGGGAATCCCACATAGACGTCGGTGAGAGGATTTCCGCTCTGATTGGTGAGCTGGTATTCGATGAGCAGGAAGGTGTTGTAGGCCGGAAAACTCCAACCCCTGCTCACGCGTTTCACCCTGACGTTTTCGGTTGTCACCCATTCCGCCGTGATGACCTCCTCGGCCTCATCCGGATTGTAGGAGGGGGTGCCGGCATAGTTGGTCTGTTTCGTGATCGGGAGGAACGTTCCGTTGTCCACGAAGGTGAACGGACCGTTCTCGGTAAAGAAGATTTCTCCTCCCCCTTTCTTACCGCCGATCCACATCCCGCTCCCGACGCTGTACGAACGTTGTTCGTCTTTTGAAACCAGCGTGTGCGGCCCGCCGGGCCAGTCCATGCTCGGGTAGAATTCGTAGCGGTTCGTCGGATTGGGAGCACCGATCAATCCGTTGTCCTTCATCGTCTCCCAGAGTTCTCCCCGGTCGTGCAGGCGGAACTCCGGAAGGCGCTGGGCCAGGGTCCCCGGCGCAAAGAGGGCGCACAGGACGATGGCGACGATGCTTTTCTGTCGACTCACGCGGTCACCTGTCAGAAAGCGTATTTGATGCCAAAGAAAAACCTCCGTGGTTCATACCACGTTTGATATGAGATGTCGTATCCCCCCCCGTCGACGGTTGTCACCTGGCCTTTCTCGACGTAGTTCTTGATCGCATTCGGGTCGAAATAGATGTCGCCGAGAGACTGGACGTTCATCTGGTTCAGGAGGTTTGTGATGCGGAGCGTCAGCACGATCTCATGAGTTTCCCAGAGCCGGAGGGTCTTGTCGAGCCTCATGTCCACCGTATGCGACGCCGGATAGCGTTGATTGCCATACGTGTCGGGAGGGTCGTCCGGGCCGAGATACGTGAACGTCTGGCCGCTCACGAACCGGTAGAGGATACTCAGCGTCATGCCGTCAAGGAGCGTGGTCAACAGCGACGGTGCCACGTCGTCGGGATAGCGGAGGAACAAGTTTGCCCGCACGATATGGGGGCGGCTGAAGTTTGTCTCCACCGGAATTCGTTTGCTGACGTCGGTGTCATAGGTGTAGGTCGGGTTGCCGTTCTTGTCCAGGTCTATTCTTCCGGGGGATGATCTTCCCTGCACCGAGCGGGAGAAGCTGTAATTCAGGTCCAGCGTGTAGAGGCTGCTGAAGAGGGTCCGGAAGCTGATTTCAAACCCCCGCGAGTCGCCGTAGTCTCCGGGGAAAAGGCCCGAATAGAACGTGTTCGTCGTCGTGGCGTTTCTGAAGGGATCGTAGCCGTAGATCCGCCGGTCGAAGATCCCCTGTCGCGCCAGTGTCTGATCGGTGACATCTTTGTAGAAACCGACCACTTCCAGGACCCCGATGTCCCCGAAGTTGTGGCGGATCCCCGCCTCAAATGAGACGGTCTTCATCGGTTTGAGGGGCTCGCGGCTCAGGACCACGACCCGTTCCGGGTCCCCGTCGTTGGATGGCACGTGCGCCGGGGTCCCCGTGGCCATCTGCGTCTGGATCGCTTTGACGATGTAGATGGGGCGGAAATAGTTGAACTCGAACATATAATCGAGGGGGGGCATCTGATAGAAGTGGCCGTAGTTGAACCGAAGCACGGTGTTCTCCGTGATCGGGAATGAGACGCCGATCCTGGGGCTCAGGGTGTGAAACGTCGGGGACGCCGTGCGGGGTTGCTTCAGGACGTTGTCGAATGAGTACTTGATGTGTCCGAGGGAGTCGACCTGGTCCCGGTCGGGATCTTTCAGGACGTTGTAGGCGGGATCAATGCTGAGATTGAACAGGTTGGTTCCCCAGAACCAGTTCCTGTTCGGGTTGAAGTAATCGTACCGCAGCCCGAAGTTCAGAATCATGCTCTCGAACTCCATCTTGTCCTGAATATAGATGGCTCCCTGGAGAGGATGATAGGTCTCGCCGAGCGTCCTGTTGAGCCAGAGGGCCGGATCCATGGTGAAGGAGGGGAAGCGGTTCTGCACTCCCTCGTCCATCGTAATGTAGCGGAATTCGAATCCCCCCTTGATGAGGTTTGCGCCGTCCGCCTGCCAGCTCACGCTGCCGGCGAGTGAGAGGTCGCCGGTCTTGAGGCTGTTTTTGTAAATGTAGGACCATGCATCGAACGGCTCATTCTGGTAGCCATCATAGCGCTGAAAGCCGAAGAGGTCGGGGTTCTTACTCTCGCCGAGTTCGGTGTACTGGCTCGGGTTCTCCCTGCTGTCGAAGAGATAGCCGCTCAGCTTCAGGTCGTAGAACACGGAGGGGCCGAGTGTGTGGGTGAGCTGGACGCTGCCGCTCCAGGTGTAGGTATCGAGCAACGAACCCCATCCGCGGTAGTATTTCGCCTGCTGGACGAAGTCGCCGTTTTCCTGGAGCGTGCTGTGGGCCTCGTGGTTGTAGAGTCCGTTCACACGAATCTTGATGTCCGGGCGGAACAGGAACGTGAAGTTGCCCATCACGTTTTCGGAGTTTCGGGTGTCACGCGGGTGGGGGAGCGCGTAGGCTTCCTTTTTGATGCCGGAGGAGAGGAAGAACGATCCCCTTCCCGACTCTCCCTGGTAGAGCGGCCCGCCGAGGCTCAGGTAGAGGGTGTGATCCGGGATCTTCGTGTAGTCATAAATCTGTTTCTGCCGGTACGGCGTCCACCATTTCGGGTCGAGGGAGCCGTCGGGGAGGCGGTGGTCCAGGAATTCTTTCTCCGTATTCTGATCGTACAGGTAGTTGCCGAAGTGATGCTGGCCCGCGACCCCGTAAATGTACTCCACCGATCCGGAGAGCGTGCCACCCCCTTCTCTTGTCACCACGTTGA
>Ga0315283_10001242_pt1 | contig 20307 bp, 29 predicted proteins | sample YL17G09_0_MG_FD_204541 | JGI IMG/M metagenome (GOLD analysis project Ga0315283, IMG submission 204541) | Sediment microbial communities from Yellowstone Lake, YNP, Wyoming, USA - YL17G09_0 | ecosystem: Environmental > Aquatic > Freshwater > Lake > Sediment | place: USA: Wyoming | collected... | reverse complement strand
GGCATTAGGAAAGCTTGTTCGAGACAAGGACGTGACCCGCACGATCCAATACCTTTGGACTGTATACAAGTGTCAAGTCATTCTTCCATGACCGAGATCCACACCCGCCGCCGACAGCGCTAGCATGTTGAACTTTCGGAAGCACCCTTTTACCAGCTCGTGCGGCTTTACCCACTTGACCACTCCTTCTGGATTCACGGGAAAGGCCTCCGGGTATTCTGCCAGCCGGCAGACGTAGACACGCACATAATGCTGGTCGTCGGAGTCACCCTCGTGGATGAGGTCGGCCGAGATTACCTCGACGCCCGCCTCTTCCCGGACCTCCCGTACGAGGCCGACCAACCAGTTTTCGCCGGGCTCGAGCTTTCCGCCAGGGAGCGTCCAGTCGTCGGGATCATTCTCGCGGGAGATGGAGAGAAGGAGCCCTCCCTTCTGCACGATGGCCAATGACGCCTTACGAGTCGTGGGGAGGTCCTTAGTATACTCTATCCACCTTTGGAGCTTGTCGTCGCTCACGGCCGTCCCGTCTCAGCGAAGTGGGCTTTCGTGTCCTTGACGTGCTTTTTCGCAACCTCGAGCTGGACCTTCGAGGCGGCGCTTATCAAGGCAAGGGATGCCCTCAGGAGAGTCCAGGCCGCGCCCTTCGGTAGGGTGCCGAGCTTGCGTTTCCCGAACGAGTCGACCTCCTGGGCGAAGGCCTCCATCTTGGACGCCATCAGGACGGCCTCTCGCTCGAGCTTTGTCGCCATACCGATACCCTACACCACCGCTGTAACCTGCGCCGAACCCCGGCCGCAGTAAACTCAGAATCGAGGTATCTCATGGCAGAAGAGACGGATCGCATCAGGCGTGAGCGGGATATGGTCCTCGCCCCCAACGAGTACATGTATGTGCAGGACGAAACCAAGGGTCACGTCGACTGCTTCATGGGCCCGACAAAGCAGAGCCTTTCCGGATCCGACACGCCGGTGATCTTCGACGACAAGGTCAAGCGCTTCATCAAGGTGGAGGACTATCGTCGCGCCACGCAAGTCTTCAAGACGGCCCCCGAAGGGTGGTACGTCGTCCTGAAGAACCCGGCGAAGGAGAACAAGCACCCGTCCGGACAGGGAAAGCTCTCCTCCGCCGAGCTCGAGGTCGGCCGCAAAGTCAACATTCCCGGCCCTTGCCAGTTCGCCCTCTGGCCCGGCCAGATGGCGAAGGTCATCAAGGGTCACCACCTGCGCTCGAACCAGTACCTCCTCGTCCGGGTCTACGACGCTGCGCAGGCGCGCGAGAACTGGAAGAAGGCCGTCGTGCAGCCCGCCGGCGCCACGGGGGCCGAGGTCGACCAGACGAAGGACCCAGAGTTCTCGACCCTCACGTCCGGCGACCTGACGATGGGCCAGCTCATGGTCATCAAGGGGACGGACGTCTCCTTCTACATCCCGCCGACCGGCGTGGAGGTCGTGCTGGACGACAACAACCAGCTCGTCCGGAACGCCGTCACCCTCGCGCGCCTCGAGTATTGCCTTCTCCTCGACGAGGGCGGCAACAAGCGCTACGAGCAGGGTCCGGCCGTCGTCTTCCCGAACCCGACCGAAGCGTTCGTGGAGCGCGAGGTCGAGGGCGGCGAGGGCGGGAAGACCAGGACGCGGAAGTTCCGCGCCATCGAGCTCAACGTGAGCTCCGGAATCTACGTCAAGGTCATCGCCGACTACAAGGACGAGGTGACCGGCGCGGAGCACAAGACCGGGGACGAGCTCTTCATCACCGGGAAGGACACGACGATCTACTTCCCGCGCGAAGAGCACGCGCTCATCAAGTATGGAAGCTCCGAGGTCCACTACGGCCTCGCGATTCCGGCCGGCGAGGCGCGGTACGTCCTCAACCGGAACACGGGCGACATCCGCAAGGTCGTCGGCGCGACGGTGTTCCTTCCGGACCCGCGCTCCGAGGTCATCCTCCGCAGGATCCTCGACTACAAGACCTGCAACCTCCTTTTCCCGAACAACATCGCGGCGTTCCAGCACAACGCCGGGCTCATGGGCGTCGACCTCGAGACGTACATGACGGAGCACCCGCAGTCCGTCGCGGGCATCGGGCTCGCCGCCGCCGCCTTCGCGGGCGCCCAGGGCGCCACCGGCCCGCAGGGCCCCATCGGCCTTCGCGGCTTCGCGGGACCTGCGGGGGCCGCCTACCAGGGCGCCTCGCACACGATCACCACCAACGCCGCCCTCATGGTCGGCGACACCCTCGAGTCCCGGGGGCTCGCCAACGCCCCGGGGCGCGGGATGGTCGGCGACCAGTTCCAGCGCAAGGGCCAGTTTGCGGCCCCGCGAATGCTCACGCTCGACTCGAAGTTCGACGGCGTCATCGCGGTCGACATCTGGGTCGGCTACGCCATGATGCTCGTACAGAAGTCCGGCGACCGCAAGGTCGTGAAGGGGCCGCAGACGGTCCTGCTCGAGTACGACGAGGCGCCCCAGGTCCTCACGCTCTCGCGCGGCAAGCCGAAGACGACCGACTCCCTCCTGCGCACGGCGTTCCTCCTGACGAACGCGAACAAGGTGTCAGACGTCATCGAGGTCGAGACCTCGGACTTCTGCCGTCTTTCCGTGAAGCTCTCGTACCGCGTCAACTTCGATGGCGACGAGAGCAGGTGGTTCAACGTGGAGAACTACGTCAAGTTCCTCTGCGACCACATGCGCTCACGCGTCCGTTCGGCCGTCCAGAAGATCGGCATCGAGGAGTTCTACGGAAACCACACCGACCTCCTCCGCGACATCATCCTCGGCAAGGCCGTGGACGCCGCGACGGGCAAGGTCGGCCGTCCGGGGACGGCGTTCGCCGAGAACGGCATGAAGATCTACGACGTCGAGGTCCTGGACGTGAAGCTCCAGAACCAGGAGGTCGAGAAGCTCCTCATCCAGACGCAGCAGAAGGTCATCCAGGAGACCCTTCTCCTGGCCGCCGAGAAGCGGAAACTCTCGTACACGCGGGAGTCGGAGGCCGTCAAGCAGGAGCTCGCCGAGATCTCGGCGGACACCAAGCGCAAGTCGATGGTCCTCGAGGCGGAGGAGGCCACCCGCAGGCTCGAGCGCGACCTCGTCTGCATCGAGGCGGAGGCCAAGTCGGAGGCCGAAAGGAACGCCAAGAGCCTCGAGCAGGAGAAGGCGAAGGCTGAGGTCGCCATGCTCCAGCTCGACGTTCGCACAAAGGGAAAGCGGGCGGACATCGCTCTCGACCAGGACGCCCAGAACGTCAAGCTCGAGATGATCCGCGCGGAGGTCCAGGCGGTCGTCGACAAGGCGAAGGCGGTGGATCCGAACCTCGTCGCCGCGCTGAACTCGTTCGGCGAGAAGGCGATGGTCGAGAAGGTTGCCGAGGCGATGGCGCCGTTGGCGATGATCAAGGGCTCGGGCGTCATGGACGTTCTCGGGGAGCTCCTCAAGGGGACGAAGCTGGGCGACCACCTTCTCCCGCCGAAGAACGGCTCGTCCAGCACCGCGCGCGCCTGACCCGGACTGAGGCCCGTCACGCCATCCGCGTGACGGGCCTCATCTGTATTTTGCGCCATGATCACGTACGTGAAGGGCGATGCCACGAGGCCGCGGGTTCTCCGCGGGAGAAGGGTAATCGTCCACGTTTGCAACGACAAAGGCGGATGGGGAGCTGGTTTCGTTCTCGCCATTTCGAAACGGTGGGAGGAGCCGGAACGCCGGTATCGCAAGTGGGCCTCAACCGGGCATGAGCTGAACGCTGGCGCTTTCGAGCTCGGAAACGTGCAGTGGTGTCTTGTCCGGGACGACCGGCCGGAGAGCGCTGGCGACCCGATCAACGTGGTGAACATGGTCGCTCAGGACGGCTATGGGACTCCGGGAAGGATCCCACTTCGCTACGACGCGCTTGAAAAGTGCCTGTTGAAGGTCGCGGCGGAGGTGAAAGACCCCGGAGGCGAGTGCAGTGTCCACCTTCCGCGCATTGGATGCGGTCTGGCGGGAGGGACCTGGGCCGAGGTTGGCCCGATCGTCGAGAAGGCCCTGGCCGGCGTGGACGTGTACGTTTACGACCTATGACCTCCGCGCCCTTCCCGAAGTTCGCCCTGCCGGGCGAGGCCATGGAGTGGATGAGGCACTCCGACGTGGAGTCTTGCGAGCCAGTGTTCAAGGACGCCTCCCCGGACGGTCCCCCGTCCGTCACGCTCGTCCGGAAGGCGGACGCGAGCGTCGCAATGGCCCGGGCGTGGTCGCACTGCATGAAGGACGGCCCTCACTACTTCATCACCGCCAGTCCTGGGTCCTCCGGGGCGACCGTGCAGCTGGCCTTCCGCAAGGCGGCCGTGCGCGACATGAAGATGTCGGCGACGGCGGGGCTGGCGGCCGTGTTCGCGCTTCGCTTCCACAAGCGGTCGGCTCTCTCCGGCTTCGCTACGGCCGACCCGGTCGCCGAGCGCGACTGGCTGAGGCGGGCCCACGGCCAGGTCCTGAAGGCCCTGCAGAAGCACGGGGCGGAGGCCCTTACGGGGATGGGGCCCGTCTTCCTGAAGTTCACCAGGGAGTCCCTGAGGCTTATCGACAGGGTGACCGGGAAGGACGTGGAGGAGGCTGTCGCGCGTGTCCGGAAGGACTTCTCGTTCCTCCAGGACCACCTTGACGAGGAGGCCGTTGTAACCTTGTGGCGTGAGGCCTTGATCGGCAAGGTCCACGATCGTTGAGGAGCCATACGCTATGACACAGGCAAATCCGACCACTTCCGACCCCTCTCCCCTCCCTCCGACCTACGGGCCGCGCCCCATCGTCGAGAGCAACGGTTATCTCAATGACCGTTTCACCGATCACGTCTCGGCGCCGATGGACAACATCGCCGCGGACCCGGCCACCTGTGACTGGTGGCTTCGGGTCCTCTTCAAGATGGTCTCTGAAAACCCGGAGATTCCTTACGGCTCTTCGCCGAGCACCAACCCGACGGGAGAAACCCTTATCAAGCAGCTCAAAGGCGAGGCTTGCAGGAAAGGCCTCGTTGCCTTGGAGAAAGTGAAGAACAAACAGAACTGGGTCAGGGTCAAAGAGCTCTTCGGACTCCTCGAAAACCACCTGTGGCAGAAGCGTGCTCAGAGCGCTGACTGGCGTCAAGCTTACCCCGGACTCTATGAGTCCAAGTGCGGCGCTAGGCACATCCCGCCGTTCTTCGACGACGCCCAGCTCGTCATGGTCTCTCACTACGCGGGTGTCCCTCAACCTTCGGCTCCATGAAATGGAGCTCGAGAAGACATCAGTCCAGGAGTGGATAAAGCGCCGGGTCCACGCGGTCCACGAGCGCTACTCGGCCTTCGACTGCCTGGTTGAGAACGGCATCTCGGACGTCCCGGACGAGACGACGCCGACGCAGATCAAGTGCCCTTTCCACGGGGCGGACAACAAGCCGTCCGGCCGCTACTATCCGCGGTCGGGCGGCCGTCCGTCCTACGTCCGGTGCTTCAAGTGCAAGAAGAACTGGGACGGCCTGAACCTGTACGCGGAGTTCCGAAAGCTCCGCTTCATGGACGCGCTCACGGACCTGGAGCGCCGGTACCACGTCAAGGTTCCGAGGCGCCCGGACGTCCCGGACTTCAAGGAGCTGTCCGACCGCGGCTCCGGCTACGTGTCCGAGAAATGGGCCGACGTCCCGCTCGTCCTGAAGCTGCTCGAGACGAAGCTCGCCCGGCTGCGGGACAGGTGCGCCATGTCGGACTACGTGAAGTTCTGCCGGCTCCTCGACCACGTGGCGTACGACTACGACAAGCTGGAGAAGTCCACGCCGGAGATGGTGTCCGCCCTGCTGAAGCTGCGGGGGAGGATGGACGAGGCGTCCCTCGTCACGGACGACATGTTCGCGTTCGAAGCCGATGATCATCCCTGACGAGTACGCGCTGACGCTGAAGACCGGCGAGAGGATTGACGTCTCCGAGTTCGCCTTCGAGCGCATCCCGGCCCTCGCCTCCGTGAAGGGCCTCGTCCCACTATGGGACGTCCTGAGGGGCTGCGCCGTCATGTCGCGCGACGGGGTGGAGGCCGCCAAGATGGGGTGGGACGTGGAGCTACGGAGGACGGTGAAGGACCCGGTGGCCGGGCTCCTGAAGCTGCTCCGCCCGGAGTGCGCCCACGTCGGGACGTGCATCATGGCTGACCGGCACGTTTGTACGTCCAAGAACGTCACGGGGAAGCGCCGCATCCCGCCTTGCTGGGAGCACGCGTCCGAGGGCGAACTTCAGGAGGTCGTGAACTCGATAGTCCTGGCGTGGGCTGCGAAGCGACGGGTCGTCATTGTCGTTCCCGACCCCCAAGCTCTTCAAGAAGCTCTCGCATCAGGCGCTCCGCGCGCGGGCTGAACCCCCTGGCCGGCCTCACCTTGAACAAGACCGTCAGGTCTCCGTCCTGCCCTGCGGGGTTCTTCCACGCCCCCTGGGCGGTCGCCCGGCCTCCCCCGGCGGGGACGGTCACCGAGACTTCCCGGCCGTCCGGCATGCGCGTCGTCGTGCTTCCGCCGTGGAGAAGGTCCGTCATCCCCACCTCGACCGTTGTGAAGAGAGACTCTCCTCGAGCCCACCAATTTTCGGAGTCCCGGATTTCGACGGTCAAAATCAGGTCCCCCGGCGGTGCCCCCGGCCTGCCGAGCCCTTTGACCTTCATGTCCTGCCCGCTGCGCAGTCCTTTCGGGATGGTGACCGTGATCTCCCTCTGCACGGCCTCCTTTCCCGACCCGGAGCAGTCCTGGCACCTGTCCGCGCTCGAGCTCCCGGACCCACGGCATTGTCGACACTGTCGGACGGCCGGATGGCCGGCCACCATGTCTATGGTCCTCCCACTCCCGTCGCACGTCAGGCAGATCCCCTGCGGCCTGCCGTTCTGAGACCCGGATCCTGCGCACTTTCTGCAAAGCTGTGCATCCCCGCGGTCAAATCGGACCGTCTTCTTCGTCCCGACCAAGGCTTCCTCCATCGGAACGGAGACCTTGATCCTGATGTCGTCGCCGGGGTCTTGGACGGGACGTGCTTTCTTGGCGAAGTCCGCGACTCCCCCGCCGTGGAACGGGCCGAACGGGTCAAAATGGTTGTTGAAGACCGAGTTCAGGTCGTCCATCGTTACACGGAAGTTCCCGGGCCGCCTCGGGGGTGGACGGGGCGGATGCTGTGCGTTCTCGTCCCCATAAGCGTCGAATCGCGCTTTCTTTCCCTCGTCGGTCAGGACCTGGTGGGCCGTGTTGACCTCCTTGAACCTGGAGGCGTTTCCGCCCTTGTCCGGATGGTGCTCGACCGCGAGCCTGCGGAAGGCCTTCTTGATGTCCTCTTGGGACGCCGTCCTCGGCAGTCCCAAGATAGCGTAATGGTCCTGGCTCAATTTGGCTTCCCTGGTCCTACACGGTACACCCACTGTAAGGTCTCGCCATGCTTCTGCAGCAGATGGACGACAAGGTGGACACTCAGCGTGAGTGGATGCAGGGGTACAAGTTCCACCTCGTCACCTCCGTGGACCGGCTTAAGAAGCTTGTTGACCTTTGCCTCCAACGCAAGACATGCTCTCTGGACCTGGAGACCACCGGGCTCGACAACCGCGTCTACCAGGACGAGTTCTTCGGGGATGGAAAGAAAACTCGCCATGGCATGAGGACGGTCGACAAGGTCGCCGGGCTCTGCATCTCGTTCGACGGATATAACGGCTACTACGTCCCCGTCGGACACTATCCGGAGGACTCCGGGAACCTGCCATGGGATGAGGCGTGGGAGGAGATCACCCGCCTTGTGAACGGCTGCAGGGTCGTGTTCCACGGAGCCAAGTTCGACTGCGAGTTCCTCTATCCCGTCACCGGGAAAGACCACTGGAAACTCGCCGAGTATGAGGACACATACCTCATGTCGAAGGTCATCTCACCGCTGAAGCAGATGCCGAACGGCCTGAAGCAGCTTTCCAAGATTCACTTCAACGTGGAGATGCTCGAGCTCTCGGACCTCTTTACGCCCGAGAAGATGGAGCAGATGAAGCGGGATAAGCAGGGGTACAACTTTGCTGTCCTGCACCCGAAGGAGGGCCTTGCGTATGGCTGTTCCGACGGCATCTTCACGTACAAGCTGAGGGAGGTCCTGCACCCCAAACTCTCCGACTCCGACCAGAGGATCTACGATCTGGAAAAGTCGTTCTGCAACGTCATCCGCGAGCTTGAGCGAAACCGCGTCCACGTGGACGTGGACCGTGTGGAACACTTGCGGACCGAGTGCACGTCCGAGATGCACAAGGTCGGGGACTCAATCCGCGAGGTGATAGAGGGGAAGACAGGCAAGACGGGCCGTTGGATTACGTTGAACATTGGCGCCGTCCAGCAGCTTTCCGAGGCCCTCATCACGGACTCGGAAGGACTGCGCCTGAAGCCGACGGCCGAGATGCTCGCGGCGGAGAACGAGGGTCAGGAGGGTGGTGGCGGGGGCGGGGACTCGGAGGAGGAAGAGGACGGGTCGGTGGATGACAAGCAGTATAGCCTCAAGGATGAGGCCCTGAAGTCCCTTCATAAGGTGTACGGCGCGAAGTTCTCCGTTGTGCGAGAGGGCATCACCGACAAGGACGGGAGCCTGAAGCGCGAGAGCATCTTCGAACTCATCCTGGAATGGCGCCATTACCAGAAGATGTTGGGTTCGTACCTGAACCCGCTGTCGAAGGCGGTCGACAAATATGGGGACGTCCGGCCGAACTTTAGCCAGATAGGCACTGACACGACGCGCCTCTCGTCGAAGGCTGGAAAGATCGCGGACGGGTATTCCGGAATCAACTTCCAGGGCATACCTCGCGATTCGGACGAGGATAAGCCGGACCTATTCAAGCAGCTTCGAACCTGCATAATCCCGCGGAAGGGGTGGATGCTCGTGAAGCTCGACTATGCAGGCGAGGAGCTGCGCGTCGTCACCAACCTTTCCGGGGACCCGATCTGGACGAAGTCATTCCTTTACGAGGACGGGGACGTTCATAGCATCACGGCCCGCACGCTCTTCGGTAAGAAGGACATTAACAAGGACGAGCGTAACCGTGGTAAGCGATGCAACTTCGCGTTCATCTACGGCGGCGGCGCGGGCGCCATCCAGAGGAACGTCGGCTGTTCCATTGAGGAAGCCTCCAAGCACATGGAGAACCTCCGGAACGACGTTCCCATCCTCATGGGGTATGTTGAGTTCCAAAAGAAGTACGCCCATAAGCATAAGTGCATCTACACAGCGTTCGGCCGTCGGATCCCCATCCCGACGATCGACTCTCCGATTCGCGGCATCCGGTCGAAGGCCGAACGCTGCGCGATCAACTACACGATTCAGGCGACTTCGGCCGACGTCCTGAAGTTTGCGATGTGCTACGTCGACAAGCAGCTCCGGACGCTCGGGTGGAAGGACCGGTGCCGCTACGTCCTGACGGTGCACGACGAGGTCGTCTATGAGATCAAGCCAGAGTTCCTCATGGAGATCGTCCGTAAGCTCGACGAGTGGATGACCGAGCCTTGGAGGCTGCAGAAGGCCCACGGCCGCGCGTGGGATGTCCCACTGCTCACGGAGCCTGGGGTCGACTGTAACTGGAAGGCTCGCTTCGACTACTTCGCGATGGTGGACGGGGCTCCCGTCAATCCGAAGGATACCGCCGAGGACGGCACGTTCAAGGGTAAGCTGAAGAAGGACCAATACTTCGCGGATGGACGTATATACCAGAAGGTCCCTGAGTTCCTCGAACAATGGATACGGAGGGTTCCCGTGACGTCTGAACCGAAGCCGGAGAGGTCCGAGGAGGTGGTGCCGACCGAGCCGGCGAAAGACGTTGTCGTCGAGACCATGGTGGACCGTGTTCATACGACGGGATCCGGGGCCGACCCTGTTGAGATCGTCGGACGGCCGGTTGACATGAACGCGGAGGAGAGGACGGATACCCCAGAGTCCGCAAGGGTCGAAGCAGAGAAGCCAGCGGCGCCGAAGGAGGAAGAGCCGCCACCGCCGCCACCGAGAACAGCCGGAGTGAACGACTTTTCAATGGACGACTTCGACGTCCCCCTCCCTGTGTCGAAGGAGGCGAACGGTACGTCCGAGCCGGCAATCCCGGCCCCGGCCCCCGTTGAGATTGACCTATCCGACTCCATGGACCCCGGATTTGGCTCTTCGGAGCCGAAGTCTAGCGTCCAGGCCAGGCCGGAGAAGCGGGAAGTCCCGTCGGGCGACAGGGAGGTCGTCCGCTGGGTGCTGAGGTCCCCGATGACCAAGCGGAACCAGAAGAAGCTTCACGCCGTGTGCGTGCTGACGGAGGGGGTCGACATACTGCGCGTCGTCGACTCGAAGGGGAACGTCATCATATCCGAGGAGTCAGGGATCCTCGTCGACTCCCGTTCCTTCCCCGTCATCGCGGGCCTGTTTGGCCTTGGATAAAGCCTCGTTGAACTTTTTCGCCGCCTCCTCATACCCTGCGCAGGCGGCGGTCAGGACGGCGAGGTTGTGCAGCGTTATGGCCCGCATGTCCCGGTCCATAGGGGTCTCCAGAAGGCTCCTTTCCCTGGCGATGAGGTCTTGGAGGGTCTCGAAGATCTGCACGGGGCCGATGGACTCGGCGATGACGAGGGCCTCCCGCTTTTCTTCTTCAGTCATCGGCATGTAAAATCATACCTGGAGACTTTAATGGGACCAAACGGCGGCATTCTTTCCGGCAAGCAGATTCGCGACGCCATCCGCGATGGGACGATCAGGATAGACCCGTTCGAGTCCGGCGACCCCAGGTTCGAGGACCGGATCAACCCGGCCTCGTACGACCTGACGCTCGGACGCCACGTCGCCGTATATAGGGCTCTCGTCCAGGCCGGGAGCGATGATGACTGGGAGTGCGACGGGATGCGGGACGACGGCTCCTTCGGCGTCCCGGGGGAGAGGCTCCGCCCGAAATATGCCCCCGGCGAGAAGATAGCGGCGAAGGCCGGCCAGAACTGTCTTGACTCCGCCAGGGAGAACCGGGTGGCCAGGTACGAGATGGACGACCGGGGCCTCGTTCTCCTGCCCGGGATCGGCTACCTGATGCACACTGAGGAGCGCGTGGCGACGGACAAATTCGTCCCCATCATAGACGGGAAGTCCTCAATAGGCCGTCTCTTCTGCTTCGTCCACGTTACGGCCGGATATGGCGACCCGGGGTTCGACGGCCAGTACACGCTCGAGGTGGCGGTTCTGCACCCGCTCATCGTCTACCCGGGTATGAGGTTCTGCCAGATGCGATTCCACACGCTCGTCGGAGAGGTCGACAGCTACCAGTCCAAGGGTAGTTATAAGGGCGATCTCGCGATGGGCCCAATCCCGTCACAGTCGTGGAAGATGTTTCAATGACGCGCGAGGAAATGTTGAAGGACCGGGAGATCCGGAGGGCCTTCACCGCCGCCAGGCACCCTTGTCCGGCTTGCCTCGAGCCTGGGCTACTGGCGCTCGGCGGGAGGGGATCGTGCTGGCTGGAGTGCAAGTGCGGGGTATTCTCTCCCATGAGCCCCACGTGGGGTGAGGCCCTTACGGACGTGGAGAATTGGCAGGAGGTCGAGCCGGAGCTGAACGCCGCGATGCACCCTCCGGTGGGCTGCCCGTGAGCCTCATCGAGTCTATGGACAAATTCCACGCCCACCTCGACGAGTGCGAGCAGTGCCGTGATCATCCGTTCGGTCTCTGCCCGTCCGGGTCGGCGCTGCTGCTCGCCACGGCCGACGACGGCGCGGTGGTTAGGGAGACTCCGGACGCCCAGGAGAAGGTCGAATGAGCCGTCATCCTTCCGTCGAGACGACTGTCGACCGCCTGAAGGTGGGGCCTGGGGAACACCTGGAGCTGTACTACAAAGGAGGGCTCATCCTTTTCCGGGTGAGGGCGGACGGGACGCCGGAGGCCTTCGTCGCCGGAAAGAGGCTTGAGGTGAAGGACTACAAGGACTATTACGCGGACGAGAGCGATGCAGGATAAGGAGCCCTCCCCCGTAGACTCCTCTCAGTTCTTCGAGTACGGGAAGGTCGTCCTTGAGGACACCGACCCGTTCGGGCGCACCGCGTCCATCAGGCTCCAGATGCCGAACTGCCTATTCCAGGCCGTGACGCCTTCCCTCCTCGGGGCTGGCTTCATCGACGAGTTCAAGATCGCCGAGCCGCTCGCCGTCTGGATTCCCCAGGTGACGAAGGAGCGGCTTTCGTTCATGGGGACGCAGCTCGATCAGGCCGATGTTCGGATCAATACGGCCATCGCCCACCAAATGAGCGTGGTCGCCCAGACCTTCGCGAAGGTCGCCCAGCTCCTGACGAACCCGTCGGACCTGGTCCCGATGCTCCCGCTTGGAACGTACGTGTCCCTCCGCTTCCGGTGCCGAGTGGACGACGTCCCGAAGGTCCTCACGGGAATCCAGGAGACGGCCGTTGAGGGCGTCCACGAGTTCCAGTGGGCCCTGGCGTGCGTCCTGGCCCAGGCCCTCACAGAGTCGGAACGTTGGCCCCGGCGTCCGCTGATCGGGCCGGTACCAGCACTTTGACCTCGTACCACCGGAACTTGGAGTTCGACTTCTTCTCCAGCCCGACCACGGTGCAGGCCTTGTGTCCGGCGTCGACGACCTTCCGGGCCACCAGGGCTCCGTAGACGGCGTGCCGATGGAACCCTCGGTTCGGGGACTGCAGGACTCCGTCTGACTGCTCCCGTCCGACTTCCAGGACTTCCTCCACCGAGCCGGGCTCCGCCTCCGGCACTCCTGCGGCCTCAAGGTGTTCCCTCGCCGCCCGGACTATCGAGTCCGGGTCCCTGAGGTGAAGGTAGACTGGGTCTAGGTCTCCGCTGGACCTTGCGAGGGCGGACTCCGTCCTGGACTGCTCTTGCCTGGCGAGCCCTATGGCGGAAGCGAAGCTTGGGTTGACTACCTTCTTCCCTTTGATCAGCTGTCCGGCCTCGTTCACGAAGTCCGGGGTCTGATATACCATTTCCTTCGTGAACGGCGCGACCGCCTTGCCGGTGCTCTCGTCGACGAGGTATTGGGGGTGCTCGGCCACCTGCATTTGTTCAAGCTCTTCGAGGAGGTAGTCTAGGGCCTTCTCGAGCGATGCTTTACCTCCGGGGGCGCACTCCGCGAACGGGTGGAAATGGAGGATGCCCTGCTTGCGTTCTTCCCGCGTGGCGGCCGTCAGGCACTCTCGAATCTCTGGACTGCGCTGGAAGGCGTCCCGGAGCGTCAGGAGGTTCCTCCGAAAGTTCCTCTCGTCCCCCTCCGGGTCGCACCCGGCCATCGCGAGCTCGCCGGCCGGGAAGAGAGCGAGGTTTTTACTGTTCGTCAGATCCGAAGACATAGGAGCCTCCTACTTCTACCGTTTTCTCGCTGGGGCCGCCCGGGAGAACCGTCCCCTGCTCGAAGGGGGTGTTTTGGGGCGGTGCGTCAAACTGGCGGGCTGGTGGTGCGACGGGCGCTGGCTCTGGGACCGGCGGAACGTCAAGGACGGGCGCCGGGACTGCTTCAACAGGCTCCGGAACGGGCGGAGCGGGCTCCGCCCAGACGGGGGCCGGGGGTGGCGGATCAAAGGCCGGCGGCTCCGGCGGGGTTTTCCGGAGGGCCTCTGGCATCTCCCTGGTCTGCACTTCGTAGTTCACCCCGTTGTTCCGGAGCTCCACGACCTCACTTGAGGTCTGGAGGAACTTCTTTGCCCGTATGGACTGATAGCGCGGATCGTCCTCTGCCGCCCGGGGAGGCTTTTCGAACAGGTTTGTATGCCAGGTCGCCGCGCGTCTGGAGAGCAGGGACCCGTTCAGTCCGGCCCTGGCGCACTCCTTTTGGACGCACCTGACGCAATACGCCTTGTTGAACTCGTCTATGGGCACTTGGCCCTGAACCAGCGCCGGGTCGGACATGCACTCTCGAAGAAAGTCCTGGGACATCTGAAGCTCCATAAAACATTACGTTCGAGATTGCTTGCACCAATCGTCCTCTGTGTGCTAAACTGCAGTATATCCTCTAGGGGGGATATACTGCACGCGCGGGCGTCGACAGTCTAATTGGAGAGGTGGCAATGGAAATCGGAAAGCTGGCCCAACAGGCCAAGATCATCAGAGTCCCCGGGAAGCCTTTGAAGAGGATCCCCGACAAGCTACCTTGGCCCAGGTTTTCAAAGGCGGAAGTGGATGAGAACGGAAAGGCCGTAGCGTCCGTACCCCTCGGCATCGACGTCATCGAGAAAAAGCTCGACGTCACGAAGATCGTACACAAGTTCTTCCGAGTGGAGGGGTACTCGATGGAGGAGCTCATCCAGGAGGTCTTCGTCGCGATCATCCACAAAAACTGCACGCGGTCCGCGCACAATCCGAACAAGAGCTCGTTCGGCCACTACGTCTACATGGTGGCCAACAACGTGTGCGTCAACCTCGTCCACAAGAAGCGCCGGTATGACCGGGAAAAAGACTCCATCGACGCGCCCGTGGGCCCGGACGACGGCCGTTCGCTCCTCGACACAGTCGAGGACGTGAACGCGCGGGTTGAGCCGGACGCGTTCACCGAAAAGCTGGAGTCCTTCGAGCACGCCCTGCGGATGAAAGGCGAGTGGGATTTGGCACGGTATGTCCGGGCGGTCCGATCCGGCGCGAGCGCCGAGGTCGTGCGCGAGTCCCTCTCGTTCGGTGATCGAAAGGTCACCACGAAGACCATCCGCGACATCAAGCAGCGGATTCCGGCCGCAGTGCGGATGCTCGCCGCGGCGAGCTAGGAAGCGTCCTTCCTCTTCATCGACTCTAAGATGGGCATCGCCTTCTCGAACAGAAGGTCGAGCTGCCGTTTCCCCATCTTCTCCCTAAGCCGCAGGTTCATATGGCCTCGGATCAGCCTCGAGCCCGTCATCGGGCTCGAGAGCAAGATCGCGCACCGATGGCAGACGGGAACGTTCTCCTCGACCGCCTCGACCGTCCTCTCCGTCTTCTCTCCGCAATAGTCACAGTTCATTTCAACTCGTTGAATATGAAAGACATGACCTCTTGAGAAGATAGGCCTTTCCGGTGCTTAATGCGCTCAGCGAGAAGGAGCGCTACTGGGAGGGGAAGTTTGAATGCCAGGATCCCGTGGCCGTCGACCTTCGACTCTATCTTCCTGGATGACTCCTCGTAAACGTCCTCCATCTCCACGGGCTGATACCCCCCTCCGGACGTCGACCACGGGTCGCAGAGGTTTGGATCGGACGTAACGAAATGGACCGAGCATGGAGCTGGGCGGACTTCATAGGCAAGACACGTCTTGGCTGCCGGGTCTAGGATTGGGCATTTGAAGTTCATCTTGAACCATGAAACGGGGTTGGCGACTTTTACGACCGTGGCCATGGTGATCGCCCTAGCCCTGACCTCAGACCACTTCCCGGTTTTCTGCACATGTTCTTGGATAACGACCGCCTCAGCAATGGTGATGTGCACCATTCGAGAACAACAGCCATCACACCCTTTTTTGCATGTGATGGTGTTCGAGTACACGGCAAGCCGGCGCTTCGCGGACTTTTCAGCTGCGCCCATCATGGCCATCTTCACATGGCTTAATGCCGTGACCAAGTTCAGGTCCACTTAGTGGAGCCTTGGAAGAATGTCGTTATCACTCAAGGACTCTACTTCCGTACGGGCGGCCAGCCGTATTCCCTCGTCGTCCGCATAACGCTCGACGAGCATGGAGGCCTCCCGGCGTACCATGTCGGCCACCGTACTATCCTTTGGGCGCTCTCGCATACCCAAAAGCTCCTCCCTTAGCCTAGAGAGGGCCATCTCCAGTAAGTGCTCTTCCGTCTTCAGGACCTCGAGGCCCGGGAGACCGACCTGCTGGAGAACGGTTTTGCGAGCGAGCCTCGTCGCGTAGGTTTTGAGAAGCCCTTCCATTCGAACGGAAAGTACAGGTCCGGACTCCCGATTTCCGGACCTGTACTGGGACATGGCGTCCTTAGCTCACGTTCGCGACGGTCTGATTCTTCTCGACCTTCTTGACGTACTCGTCGGCGTCCTGGTCCGTGGCAGCCTTCGAGGCAGCCTTCGAGGCAGCGTTCTGGTAGGTCGCCGTCGCCCCGTCGCCGGACTTGGTGAAGCGGGCGACGATCTTGAGCTGGTTGTAGAGCGACTGGCGGCTCCAGCAGTCGTCGTCGCCGTATTCGTCTTTGAAGGCGTGCTTCTTGGCGTAAGCCTCGCAGCCGTGGTAGATTTCCGCGGCCGTCAGGGGCTTGTCGGCCGACGCGACGATGTCTCGCGCGACGATGTCAAGCTTGTGTTTCGTCCTCCACTCCACCCCGCCTGAAGCCGACTTGGACGCTGGCTTTGCCGCTGCCTTCGCGGCCGGCTTGGCCTTCGCGGCCGGCTTGGCCTTCGCGGCCGGCTTGGCCGCCGAGGTCGGTTTGGCCTTCGCGGCCGGCTTGGCCTTCGCGGCCGGCTTGGCCTTCGCGGCCGGCTTGGCCTTCGCGGGAGCGGGAGCGGGCTGGGCGGTGAGGGCGACGTTCGAGATGCCGGCGATGAGAGAGCGCACTGTCACGGCGCTCTTCGCGTTTTCCGCGATCTTCTTCTCGATCTCCTGCTGGTGCTTCTGGATCGACACGGAGTTGTTGTCCATCCCGCGAACGAGCTTGTCGGCCTGGGCCGACGCGTTCCGGACCTCGGTTTTCGTCTTGATCTTCGCCGGCTTGGGGGCCTGCTGGGTCTTCGTATCCGTATTCGTCTTCTTCTTCGTCATGTTATCCTCCGGGAGCCTTTGAAGCCCACTTTACCAATTCTTGCAGTTGCACACAATTACTCACGGGGTCCTCCCTCGTTCACCACGGTTCTGCCTGGCAGCCCTGATCCTATGAATGTCCCCGTCCGAAACCACGCCCAGTTTCCGGCAGATATACTCTCGGCGGTCCTCGTGGTTTGTGAGGACCGCCCGGAGCCTGGTGTCCCCGAACTCTTCGGCTAGGAAAACCATTCGAGTCCAGAGAGCTTGAAAGATTAGCTTGGTCGTCACTCACGACTTTACACGCTGATTTTACCGAACCGAGTACCGTATTTACGGAATTGTCGATGACATACGACGAGTTTTCGACCAAGCTGGATAAGATGGTGGCCGAGTTCCACCGGGTGAACGGCAGGGATATGGCCACTATCGCCGAGCTGAAGGCCTTTCTCGACCGGCGGCTCACGAAGCCAAAGAAAAGGGGCGCTAGAAGTTTGAAGGGCTTGTTCGGGTAATGGACCTGTACGAAGCTTGGCGCCTTTTCGGCCGTGACCTGCCGTCCATCCTCGCCGACGCAAAGGCCCGGAAGCGCCAGGACATGGTCCCCTTCCTGGAGGGCCTTCTCGAGGAGGCGAGGAAGACCCGGACCTCCCTTCAGGTCAAACACCATCCGGACCGGGGTGGCGACCCCTCGAAGTTCAAGAGGGTTTCCGAGGCGTTTGAGGCGATCGAGAGGGGGACTGAGGACTTCAAGTCGAAGTTCCGGGAGGCCGAGGAGAAACGTGAGGCCGACCGGGAGAGCAAGCGCTCGGTCTTCATTGACGTGGATCCGCTAAAGTGAACATTCTTTCATGCGTTCAGTTTCGGCCTCGACTCGCCTCGTGCCCGGCGGACGTGTCGGACAACATCCGACGGGCGGCGAACCTCATCCATGAAGCAGGACGCCTCGGCTCTCAGCTCATTGTCTTTCCCGAGCTCGCCTTCACCGGATACTCCTTCCTGGGCCGCGATGAGGCCGCCAGGGTGTCCGAGGCGTTCGACGGGCCGACCTTCCGGGCGATGAGAGGGGCGGCCGTCGAGCTGAAGGCGTACGTGGCCTGGGGCTACGTCGAGGTCGCGGACGGGAAGCTCCACAACTCCTGCTCGATGGTCGGCCCGGACGGAAAACTGGTGACTTCTTACCGTAAAATCAACCTATACTCGTGCGACTACCTGTGGGCCACTCCTGGTGAAGAGCCGGCACCGATAGTTGACACTGAACTTGGGAAGATGTCCGTGGTCATCTGCAGAGATATTCGGGACAAAATCCCGGAGAACATTCCCCGTACGGCCAAAGAAAAGCCTTTGTGGAAGGGTAAACGGGTAGATATCGTCGCCGGCATGACGAACTGGGGGTCCGGTGGTGGGTACCCCCCGGTTACTTTCATGAACTTCGTGGCGGACAACCACTGCATTCTCGCAGTCGCGGACCGATGGGGTGACGAGAACGCTCCCGGTACCGAGTTTGTCAGTAAGTTCGGCACCGGAAAGACTGCCATCATTACGCCCGAGTGGAAAGTCCACACGGGGGGCATGGTTCACGGCGCTGACTGCGTCGTCAGTGCCGCCCTCTGAGTGACCAACGAGCACCAGTTGACAAACTCGTTCACGGACAGCGTCCAGCGCATCATGTTCACGATCTTGTGAACCCATTGGACATTCTCTATGATATAACCGAGAGATGGGTCCAGCCGGTCCAAAGAAGCTGTCGTGTCAGATAGCGGATGGGAACCTCCGAACAAGATTGGGATCCCGGAAAGGACGCACTTCCTTTCTTGCTTCTCGAAAAGCTCCCATGCGTCCTCGATTCGGACCGTGAACGGGATGTTTCTTTTCGAAGCTCGAAGCATGTACTTGCTCCAGAGAGTCCCTCGGATCTCCATATGACCCGAGAACTTGTAACTGTTTACTCCCGTCATCTTGCTGTAAAAGGACTTGTCACATCCGCACGAACGAGTCTTCCCTTGAACAAGGGAAACGGAAAAGACCTCCTTTTCTTTCCCACAGTCACATCGGACTGAAGCGCGGGGGCTTGATTTCCCTCCCGGTAGTCGATGCGGTCGGATTCCGAGTACCTCAAGCCGTCCGTATCTATCTCCAATGACCATAGTGAAACGTTACCAAGAGTGATGCTTCACCATAGGCCTTGAGCTTCCTTTCCGTACGGTCCGTTATGGCGGATCACAACCCGATGCACCCTGGCCTCCCTCCGTGCCCTCAGCCGATCGACGACGGGAGCGACTGCGGCTGCCATAGCATTGAGGACATGTCGGAGGACGTGAACCCCGAAAAGAACTGTTGCACAAAGTGTACGGGCGACACGGAGTGCAACATATGGTTCCAGCTGCGGGCCCCCGGCTTTCCGGGGAGGTGCATTTTGGACGAGCTGACGTACGAGCAGGTGTACGACGTCCTCCTCCGCAACCCAAACGCGGCCAGGGATCTGGCGCGCATTACGAACGACCCGAAGCTCTTATCGCTTGCCCGTGAGGTGAAGCTGATGGTTCCCGACCAACAGGACGACGAGGCGGCGGCGAAGCGGATCAACGCCAATAGCCTGCCGTTCTACACGGTCCTCCGCGGGAACAGTGATGGGACTGTCCGGTAGAGCTTTTCTCGAAGGGGTAGGTCATGGACCTGAAGAGGATAGCGGAGACTCTCGTTTCCCAGGCGGACCTGACGGCCGCAGCCAACCCGGCAGTGGCGAAGGCGATCTCCGACCTCGTCAAGACGACGATTCAGCCGCTCCTGGGCAAGCTGAACCCCGACTTCGGCTACGACGCCCTATCCTCGGGAGTCCGGGGGCAGTCGGAGGACTCCTTTTCCTTCCCGGCTCGGCCCGATGACTTCAACAAGGCGAACCTCAACGGGACGCTCCTCGTCAAGGGGACGCTAATACCGCCAGTCCAGGGGTCGGGTAAGGAGATCGCCGGAAAGGCCACGGTGGTGAACCTGGAGGGAGGGTTCTTCTTCAAGACCCCGAAGATGAAGGGCGCGGGTAAGTACATGTTCCCGACCCCGGCCGGCAAGGTGGATATTTCGTTCGACGCGAACGGGAGCCCGCAGCTCAAGGACCCCGCGGACCTGGTCGACCTCGTCGACGCCCTGGAGCAGCTGAACGATCACGTCCTCGAAAACCATCCGCCGGAGGCGAAGTCCCTCACGCGTGACCCGCAGCTCCGGAAGGAGCAGGCGGAGATCAACGAGTTGGCCCGTCAGAACCAGGCGGAGAAGGCGCGCGAGACGGAGCAGGCGGAGGCCGCCCAGGCCCAGCGCGAGGCGGACGAAGCCATCTACGGATCGGTCGATGCCTTCGTCAAGCACATGGATGAGATGGACGAGGACGAGTACGGTCCCGCGGAGCTTCAGAAGCTCGTCAACACACAGTTCCGGGACCCGGCGAGCCGGGCCATTGCTCAGGGCGAGGTCAAGAAGCAGCTCGACGCCGAGGGCATGGTCTTCAATCCGAAGAAGAGACATCTTAGCTCCCGCCGAGAGGGGCTGGACCTTCTCCGCATAGCCGCCAGGGTTGCGCAGACGGGCGTCATCGCAAGCTGACCGTCTCGACCACGGCCATCAGGCTGAA
>Ga0315283_10001240_pt1 | contig 20313 bp, 13 predicted proteins | sample YL17G09_0_MG_FD_204541 | JGI IMG/M metagenome (GOLD analysis project Ga0315283, IMG submission 204541) | Sediment microbial communities from Yellowstone Lake, YNP, Wyoming, USA - YL17G09_0 | ecosystem: Environmental > Aquatic > Freshwater > Lake > Sediment | place: USA: Wyoming | collected... | reverse complement strand
GCGCCCCGCCCCCCCCCCCCCGCCCCCCCCCCCCCCCCCCCCCCCCCCCCCCCCCCCCCCCCCCCCCCCCCCCCCCCCCCGGCGGGCGGTCGTCGGGGGCCGCGGGGCGCGGGCGCGCATTGCGGCGAGCGCGCGCGCGGCGACCGGGGGGCGCCAGGGCGGCCAACGACTCCGGGCCGCCCCAGCGCCGGCGGCCACGACCCGGCCGCGCACAGGCGCGGCGCGGCGGCGCGGCCGCCGCCGGCGTCCCGCCGCGGCCCGCGCGCGCGCGCGCGCGCCGGCCGCCGCCGCCCTGACGCCCGCCGCGGCCGGCGGCGGGCGGGCGCAGGCGGGACGGCGGCCAAACCCTAATCAGGGGGGCGCGATGGCGCACCTTGGGGGCGGGTGGTGTGCACACGGGCTGCGACGCACGCGCGCGGCGCGGCAGAGGCTCGGGAGCGGCGCGGCCGGCGGTCGACCCCGGCAGCGACGGCGCGCGATGGAGCGGTCGATGCCACGATCGAGGCGAGGAGCGGCAGGAGAGGATAAGGGGCGGCCGGCGGTCGAGCCGACGAGCGCGCGCGCGAGAGGAGAGAGAGAGGAGAGAGAGAGACTCAAGGCACCCACCCACCCCACCCGTTCGATGATGGTGACGATCATTGTTTAAAGTGCGGCCCCCGCGCGGGGCGGGCGAGGGGGTCGGGGGAGGGGAACGAGGAGGCCTGGGCCCCTCGCTCGATCCTCCCCGCCGCCCTCGCCCGACCCGGCGCGGGCGCGGGTCGGTGCGCCGGAACAAGTGCGGCGTGTGTGTGCAGTGCGCGCGGCGGGAGCCCCGCCCCGCCGCCGGGCCGCGCGCCGCGCGCGCGCGCCGCGCGCGGGCGGCGCCCCCAAAAAGCCGGCACCCTCCACCCCCCCCCCCGCCGCCCGCCCCCCGCCGGGACTGATTCCAGACGCGCCAGCCAACCACCGCGGCCTCGGCCCACGCTCAGCCGAGCGTGGTGCGCAGCGCGGCCGTCGCGTTGCGCGCGGCGGCGCCCGCCTTGGCCCCGAGAATGGCGTCCCCATAGTAGGCCACCCGGGGCCCCGTCGGCAGCAGCAGCGACGCGTACGACCCGCCGCGCGCCGCGCCAAAGGCGTCGCCCCGGATGTGGGGCGGGAGGAAGAGGTAGCCGACCGCCGCGGCGGACGCCAGCACCCCCGCGCACAGCAGCATGGCCGCCCCGCACGCGCCGCGCAGCGACGCGCCACGCCCCAGCCAGGCGTAGTGGGCGAGGAGGAGGGGGGGGAGCGCGTTGTAGAGGGCCCACGCGATCGCGACGTCCAGCGAGGCCGAGTCTTCGCCCGCCGCGATGCGGCGCCAGCCGTGGCCCGCCGCGCCGGCGGAGGCGGCCAGGAGGGCCATGGGCGCCCACAGGTCGCGGAAGGAGGCGATCCGGGACGAGGAGGGGGGAGGGGCGGGCGCGGCCATCGCGCGCTGGCTCGGCGCGCGGCGCGCGGCGCCGCCCGCCGACGGCGCCACCCCCGCCTTGGCCGTCGTCTTGAACGCCATGCGCGTCTTGAGCCCCAGCGCCCAGAGCGCGGTGTTGGCCAGCGCTTTGGCGTACGTCCACCAGAGCAGACGCGTCGCGACGCCGCCAAACCAGAGCGCGCGCAGCAGGTCGGGCGCGCCGCACCAGTAGACGACGCCGTGCACCGCCACAAAGTAGGGGACAAAGGCGCAGGCGAGGCGGGGGGTGATGGCGAACGGGACGACGTCGGCGACGAGCGCGGCGACGGGCACCGCGGCCAGCGCGGGGGTCGTCACCGCCGCCGCCGCGTACGCCCACGCGCCCGACGAGTAGAGCAGCTTTTGCACGAGGGACAGTTTCGATTGAAACGCGGGGCAGTCGCGCGAGAAGAGCGCTTGCAAATGGCCCTTGCACCAGCGCGACCGCTGGCGGAACACGGAGCCGTCCTCGGGCGCCTCCCCGACGGCCAAGTACTCGGGGATGTAGCGCGCGCGGTGGCCCGCCATCTTGAGGTTCATGCCGAGGAGGTAGTCCTCGGTTACGGTCGACGTCGGGAACCCGCCGACCGCCATCAACGCGTCCGCGCGCAGCACCAGGTTTGTGCCCGTGCACACGACCATGCCCCACGCGGTGAGGCCGGGGATCATGGCCTCCCAGAAGTGGCGGTTGGAGTGGTTGAAAATGTCGGCCGCGTCGTCGACGTTTGCGAATTTTTGGGGCGTCAACACGAGCGCCGTGTCCGCCGACGCCGCCAGCGAGGGCAGCGTCTTCGTGTAGAACGCTTTGTCGGCCACCTGGTCGGCGTCGAAGACGGCGACGGCGTCGGTCGCGGGCGGGGTTTTGCCGGCGAAAATCAGGCCGAGCGCGTGGTTTAAGTTGCACGCTTTGCCGTTGGCTTCCGCGGCGCCGCGGGGCCGCCCCGCGACGTACCGAATGCGGTCCGATTTGAGGCCGGCCACCCAAGCCTCCTTTGCGGCGTCGTTGCCGTCGTCGCAGAGGTAGACCGTCGACCGCACCCCGGGCGGCACGTCCGCCTCGGCCGCCGCCCACACCGTCTCCGACACGATGGCCAGGTCCTCGGTGTAGCAGGGGACGAGGGTGTGGACGTGCGTGCCGGCGGGGACGGGGCCGGCGGCGCCGAGGTCGCACCCGGGCAGGCGGCGCACGATGCAGAGGCCGTAAAGGAAGACGGAGGACGCGCCCAGGGCTTCCACGGCCAGGATGAAGGCGGCGTAGGGGGTGACCGGGGCCGGGGAGCGCGCGAGTTCAGACGCGCGCACGTAAAAGTAGCACGCCGCGGCGACGACGAACGCGGCGTACGCGAGGCACCCCCCAACCGACCACGACCGCGTGTCGGTGGGGTCGGGGCGGGCGGGCGCCGCCTTGGCGGCGGCGGCGGCGTCGGCCTGGTGGGAGGCGGGGCGGGGGGGAGGGACGGGGGGGGGGTCGGCCTCGTGCCGAGGCACGAGCCGCCGCGCGGTCGGCGCCGGCGGGCGCCAACCCCGGCCATCGCGCGTAGGCCTCTCCCAGCCGCCGCCCCCACTCCCCCCTCCCCACCACCACCACCACCCCTCCCTTCCCCTCTCCCACCTGCGCCGCTTTCGCGCCAAAGCCGGCGGCCACGATGCGCCCCGCGGGCGACTTGGCCGCCGCGGCCGCGCGGTGGCGGAGCACGGCGCCGGTCGGGGTGGCCGAGACGACGGCGGCGACCATGGTGCGTGTTGTGGCGGGGAGTGGAGGGTCGGGCGGGGTCCCTGGGGGGGGGGGAGGAGGGGAATCAGGGCGTCGGCTGCGGCGCGCGCGGCGCGACGCCAGGGCCGCCTGCCCTCGGTCGATCCTCCGACAGCTCTCCAGCGCAGCGCGCGTCCATCTTCTCTCGCTCAGGGGCGGCGGCGGCGCGGTTGGCGGTCGGCGCGGGGCGGGCGGCGGGCGCCAGATCTCGGCGCGCTGGCCACGCGGGCTTCGCGCGCACTGGGCGCCGCGCCGCTTGCCACCGCCGCCGCCCCCCCCAAACGCCGCGGCCGCAATGCAAGATAGCGTGGGAGGGGCGGCCTCGGCCGCGGTCGGTCCGAGAGCGGCGGCGCTGACCCCCAATCGGTCACCCGCCGCGCCCGCCCTCTCCCCGCACCTGGCGGCGACGCGTGCGCAGATCCGCGACCAACCGCGCTCGACCGGCGAGCGCGCCGGGGTGTCGGCGCCGGGAGGGGAGGGGGGGCGGTGTGGCGCTGCGCGCTCTCTCGCCGCTCGGCAACCGCCGCCACTCTCCCGGGGACTGGAGCGACCGTGCCCCGCCGCGCCCGCCACCATAGACGCCCACGTGACCACCCGCTCCCGCCGGTCGGCGCCGCAAGCCAAGGTAGAAGAGGGAGAGGGAGGGCGGATGGCGGGCGGGCGCGCGTGCGGCCTCCAGCCCCTCACCTCCTCTCACCCTCAATGCAGGACGGCATGGCCGCGTCCCCCAAAGCCCCTCGGCGCTCGTCGCGCGCCCCCCTGGCCCTCGCCCTCGTCGCGCTCGCGGGCGTCGCGGCGTGCGCGTGGTCGGCCTCCGCCCTGACCGGCGTCGCCCGCCTGGACAAGCTGGCCACCGGGTTTGTGGCGCACGCGGTGGACGCCAAGGTAGGGAGGAGGGGAAATTGGGGGCGGCGCGCGGCCGCGCGCGCGCGCGCATGCCGCGCCGCCGACCCCGTTCCCCCTCCTCTTCTCCCCAGGTCGCCGCCCTGAAGACCACCCTGAAGGCTGAGCTCAAGGCCGAGCTGGCGGCGGAACTCGGGGCGCCGGCCGGCGTCACCCCCGCGCACTCCGTCGAGCCCGGCCCCGTGCGCTGGGTCACGGAAGCCTTTTCGTTCTACCGGGGCCAGACCGCGCTTGTGGACGCCGCGATCAGGGCGTTCGGGGGCAGGAAAGCGGCGCTCTACGACGCCTCGCTGGACGACGAGGGCGTCGAGTGGGACGTGGCCTACACGTCCAAACAGCGGTGCACCGACCTGGAGGCCGCGGTCGCCCCCGGCCAACGCGCGTCGTGCATCCCGCGCCTGCAGACGCTGACGTGGAAAGACTCGCTGCCGGAGGTGCTCGTCGCGGCGCTCGGCCGGGGGCGCGCGTTCAACATCACGCCCCCCTCCTTCCTCATCCCCGAGCAAGAGGCCGAGTGGCACGCGTGGGCCGCGGCGCGCCCGGACGAGGAGGGGGGCGGGGCCGCGTGGGTGCTCAAAGAGCTCACGCACGGCAAGACGGGCGTCACGATCCTCCCCTACGCCGACGCCGCCGCGTCGGCGGGCGAGACCGGGGACGACGGCGAGCACCGGTACCGCGTCGTGCAGCGCTACCTGGGCAAGCAGATGCTCGCCGAGGCGCTGGGCGGCGACTGCGCGCTCCGCGCGTGGGTCCTCGTCACCAACCTCGACCCCGTGCGCGCCTACCTCTTCGACGGCGGCATCTTCGAGTCCAACACCAAGCACCTGACCTACTGGCAGTCGGCCAACGAGGGCGTGCTGGGGAAAGCGGGCGCCGGGAAGGCCGCGTCGTCCGACGCCGCGACGACCGCGCTCGGCGCGGACAACGAGAAGCCGACGCCGTGGGCCCTCGCCCGCCTCGCCGACTTTGTGGGCAACGCCACCGGGTCGCGGACGGCCTTTGACCAGCTGTGGCGCGACGTCGCGTCGGTGACGGCCGACGCGGTCGCCGCGGGCGCCGAGGCCGACCACTGCAACCTCCCCCACTCGGGCTGGCGCTGCGGCGAGCGCGCGTTCACGCCGGGGTCGTGGGAGCTGTTTGGGTTCGACTACATGTTTGACGAGGCGATGAAGCCGTGGCTCCTCGAGGTCAACGCGTCGCCCGCGATCAAGGTGCGGTCCTACTGGTCGGCCGACTACTCGGCCGCCGCCCCCGACTCGCCCGAAGCCGTGCTCGGGCGCGAGTACGACGCGGAGCAGGGAGCGGTGGTCAAGGCGTACGTGGACCTGCTCCAAGCGACGACCGTGCGCGGCGCGCACAAGCGCGCGGGGTGCTCCGCCACCGCGTGCGAGCCCTACACGTCCGGCGCGTGCGCGCCCGGGGCGGGGTGCGAGACCGAGGCGGAGATGGCGGCGCGCGTCGGGTTCCAGCCGCTGCTCTGAGGGCGGCGGCGCGCGCGGGGGCGGGGGCGGCGTGCGTGGGGTCCCGCGCCCCGGGGCGCGCGGTTTAATGAGGTACGGTGCACACTGGTGTGGGGAGGGTGGGTGGGGCGGAGGAGAGGCGCGGCGCGGCGCGGCGCGGGGGGTCGCGACGCGTGGGCGGCGGGGCGGTGCCTCGGCGGATCACTGCCTCGCCCTCAAACGAGAGTCTGGGTCACACAAGGTTGTTTGGTGCCGACGCGCGCCGGGCGCGGTGCCACGCGCGACGCCCGCGGCGGCCACCATGCGGCCCACATGCCCGCGCTGCGCCGCCGGCCGTTGAGCGCTCCCCAGGCTGCTGTCGATGGCGCCCGAGGCGGCGATCGCATCGTCGGATCGGCCGGCGGACGTGAGCCCGGCGCCGCCCGCGCACGCGCGCGGGCGAGGGCGCGGGGGCGGCGGGGGCCAGGGGCCGGGGCGGCAGCCGGCGACAGCGGCGCGCGGCTGCGGCCAGCTGCCGGGAGCCACAAAGGGACCGGGCAGCAGCTGCGGGGCCGCTCTCTTGCCCCTGGCGTCGCCCTAAAACCGGGCGCGCTCCCCGCCCGCCACCACAACCCTCACCGCCCTCGACCGCCCCCCGCCCACCGGTGAGCCCCCCCACCAACCCCCACCCCGCGCCAGCAATGGCGCGCAGCGATCGGCATGGCGCCCGCGGGTTCGGCGCGGTCCCGCGCGGTCCCGCGGCGGCCCGGTGCAATGCGTGCCGTCGGCTTGCGACCCCCCGCCGCGCGCGCGCGCGCCCTCCCTGCCCCCGCTTCTCGACGCCCGCCCGCTGCGACGGATGCGTTTTTAACGCATCGCTGTCGCTTGCGCCGCGCGCAGCGAGCGCGGGCGCGGCAGCCGCGCGCCGCCGAGGCAGGAGCGCCGCGCGCGCCGGCCGGTCCCCGACGACCCCTCTAGCGACCGCCGCCAACCAAACCCCCCTCCCCCCCTTCAGGCACCCCCACTCCTCCACCACCATGCGTGCCGCCGTCATTGCCATCATCGGCGTGCTCGCCTTTGGCGCAGTCGCCGACGCGCGCACGCTCTCCAACCTCAAGGGCGGCGAGGCCGTCGCCGCCGTCGCCGAGGCTGGCAAGGTCAAGCCGCTGAAGGTCAAGGGCGAGGCCGTGGCCGCCGTGTCCGAGGCGGGCATGGTCAAGACGAAAAAGACGAAAGCGATTGGCGGGGAAGCCGTTGCCGGCGTCGCGGAGGCCGGGCTCAAGGCCAAGACCGCGGGCAAGAAGGCTGGTGGCGAGGGTGAGTGGTAGAGAGAGAGAGGAGGGGAGGGTGCCGGCGGCAGCGGCGGCCTGACGAGGGGTTCAAAAAACAATTCCGCGCGCCGCGCGTCCCGACCACCGCCACCACCCGCCCACCCACACCTTCCCGTCCCTCCCTCCTTCCTCCCTTTAGCCGTCGCTGGTTTCGCGGAGGCCGGCAAGCCGCTGAAGATCAAGGGCGAGGCGGTCGCGGCCGCGGCGCCGAAAGCGCCCAAGGTCAAGGGTGGCGAAGGTGCGCCGTTCATAGAGGGCGGGCACGAGGAGAGGGTTTCAACGCGACGCCATTCGCCGGCGGGACGGTCTTGGAGACGCGCGCGCGGCGAAAACAGGAGCAAAAACAAAATGCCGACAACATTTCCCTTCCTCTTCTCCAGCCGTTGCCGCCATCGCCGAGGCCGTCAAGCCCGTGAAGACCAAGGCCATCAAAGCCCCTAAAATGGTCGGCGAGGCCGTGGCTGCCGTCTCTGAAGCGGGCGAGGCCGGCATGAAGGGCAAGAAGCACTAGATCGATGCCTCCTGGTGTCTCTCTGTGCGTCCCGTCTACCTCACTTTGAACTTCATTGAAATCATGAAAAAACACGGCGCGGGGAGTGGCGCCCCGCCCGCCGCGCGCCGCACCCGCAGCCCCTTGCACATACACTCTGGGTCCGGCTGACGGTCGGGCGCCTGTGCGCGCCCGGCGCGCGCTGGGCCAGGGCGGCGGGGATGGTGGCGGCGGCGGGGGGGTGCGTGTGACACAACGAGCCCGGCTCGTGCTCTCTCGCGGAAAACAAGAAAGGGGAGGGAGGGACGGCCGCCGCGAGCTCGCCGCACGCTCTCTCCCCCGACTATCGGCCGCCTGGGAGGGAGCGAGGGTTTTGGGGTCGGAGCGCGAGTCGAGGCGGATGAGCAAGCTCGAGCCGACAACGCACTTGCGCCCAGTGACCCCAAATAAAATCCTCCCTCTCCCTTCCACCCCCCTACAATCCCATCCCTGCTTCCACCACGCGGCGGCGGCGTGGTGCGCGCGGTTCCTGGTGGCGCCGCGGCAGGCGGCGGAAGCCGGGGCGCCAGGCTGGCGCGCGTTGTCGACTCTACGCGCGAGCCGTGCCTCCTCTCACAACTCCCTACCACCTCTCACAACTACCGCCGCCGCCCCGCCTTCCTTCCCACTAACCGGTGAGTTCCACTGCGCCTGCATCGCGCGCATTGCAGCATCAGCGGCGGCGGCGGGGCGGCCGCCGCGCGGCGCGCGCAAGCTGGCCACCGCATGCCGTCCCCGCGCGCGCCCTTGCCGGCCGCCCCGCGCCCCATCATCCCGCTGCAATGCCCTCGCCGTACATAAATCGTCGCGTTGGGGGCGGGTTGGCGCGCCCGGGTGCGCGCCCAGCGCGTGAGCCAGCCTGCGCGTGCGCGCGCCCGACCGCGCGCCAGGCTGTCTCTCTCTATCCTCCTTCCGCCCACCCTCCCACCCCACCCCACCCCCATCCACCCAGCCACCCAGCCATCATGAAGCTCGCCATCTTTACCCTGGTCGCCACCCTGGCCATGACGTCCACCGCCGCGCGCGGGCTGCAGGGCGACAAGGGCATGGGCGCGGGCGAGGCCGTCGCCGCGGTCGCCGTCAAGCCGGTCAAGATGCACGAGGCCAAGCCGGTCAAGGTGGGCGACCGGCCGGGAAAGGGAATGGGAGGGGCAGAGGGAACGCGGGGCGGGCGTGGGCGCGCCGGCCGACGCGCGCCTCTCCCACCCCTCCAGGCCGCCCCCGTCGCCGTCGCCGCCGCCGAGGCCGCCCCCACCTACGTTAAGACCAAGGCCGTCAAGGCGCCCAAGCCGGAGAAGGTGTACGCGGCGCCCGTCGTCGTGGCCGCGGCCGCGCCCAAGGCCGTCAAGGAGCCCAAGATGAAGAAGGTGTACGCGGCGCCCGTCGTCGTGGCCGCCGCCGAGGCCGCGCCCAAGGCGCCCAAGCCGGTCAAGGTGCACGAGGCCAAGCCCGCGAAGCCGATGCCGGTCGTCGTCGCCGCCGCCGAGGCCGCGCCCGCCAAGGTGTACGCGCCCAAGGCGACCAAGCCGATGCTGTGATGCGATTGATGGCGATGATGTGCTGCGATTGATGATGTCTGATCGTGCGCCGTGAGCGAGGGCGCGCGACGTGAGCGGCGGCCGCCGCGGCGCGGCCCGGTCCGGTGCCCGTTGCAGCCACCCGCTGCCACGGGCGCCGCCGCGCCGCGCCGGGGTGGCGCCACCCCACATCACAACAAGGTCGAGCCCCGCGATGATCGCAGGGCCGGCCAGGGCTTTTCCCGGCGGGAGCGAGCGAGTGGCGCGCGCGGGCGGGGCGCGCCGACCCTCCCCAGCCCGAAGCGGGGAGCACGATACTTAACCCACCTCATTTTTCAAGCGCGCGCAGCGACGGGCGTGAGCACGCCGGCGCGGGAGCTCTGAAAAAACAAAAAACAAAAAAGAACGGGGCCCTCGAGTTTGCACGCCAGCCGCGCCCTCGCCCTCTCTCTTCACCCCGGCAGTGCGGGCAACCCATGGTTGTCGTCCGGGCGCTTGGGCGCGGCGGCCGCCTTGGCCGCGACTTCCTCGCCGAGCGCTTCACAAGCTGCCTCGAGCGCGTGGCACGCCGCGACCGCGGCCCGCCACTCCCCTTCGGCGTCGCCCACCGCGGCCGCCGCCGCGTCGTGCGCCAGCTTGCGCGCGCGGTTGACGGCGGCGGCGTCGGCAACGAGCGCCGCCGCGCGGCGCTCGAGCGCAGTCGCGCCCGCCTCTGAGTGCGCGATGGCGGCCGCGTGCGCGCGCGGGCCGTGCTGGAGCAGCAGCTCCAGGTTGGCCAAGCTGTAAGGGGGAGAGAGAAAGAGGGGTGGGGGTGAGGCGCCGCGCCGCGACCACTCGCCCCTCCTCCCTCCACCCCTCTCTCCCTCCCCCTTGCCGATTGTGCTGGTGCTCCAGCTGCGAGTGCGCGTTGTCCAGCGCCGCCCGCCACGCGCCCGGGTCCCCCCGGCGCGCTGCCGGGGGTGGGTCGAGGCGAAACCGCGCCCCGTCGGGCGGGGGGAGGGGGGTGTTGGCGGCGATGCGGTCCAGCTCAGCGGTCAGTAGCGGGTGGTCGGTCAAGAGGGATACAGGGGTGGGTGGGAGGGCGGCCAGGTGGTCGGCGGGCGCCTTGGTCGACGCGGCGAGCTGCGGGGCGAGGGCATGAGCGCGGCGCCGCCGCCTCGACCACCGCCACCACCAAACCCCTCTCCTCTCTCCCACCTCGGCCGCCACCATGCGCTCCGCGCGCGCGCGCTCGCCGTCGGCCAGGCCGTCGACGTAGGGCAGGGCGTCGATGGCGTCCTCCCCGGCCCGCCAGCCGGGCAGGGCGGCTGCGGGCGCGACGTCCAGGGCAAGAGGAGGGGCGGGAGGCGCGGCCATCGCGGGCGGCGCGCCGGCGGCGGCGGCGGCGGCGCGGCGCGAGGGAGGGCTGCGGGCGCCGGAGGCGGGGGCTCAGGCAATCGCTCCGCGCGCTCGCTCGGGTGGCGGCGCCGCGGGAGGGGGCGGGGCGGTGTGGCGGGCCGGCTCGTCCGCCTGCGCCGCACACCTCGACGCGCCGCCCGCGCCCTCTCGCCCCGCCACCCCCCCACGGCGGGCTGAGGGAGCGGCGGCCGACGCCTCGCGGCAAGCCGGCCTCTGCAGGCGGCCGCGCCCCCTGTTTTCGCGCGCGCCGCGGAACCAATCTGCCCTCCCGCACCCGCCCCCCCCTCCGGCCGCCCTCGGCCGATGCGGGACAGCTATTGCACCTGACGCCTGACGCCTGCACGCCCCTGCAGCATCGCCGATGGCCCCCCCCGACGGCCCGACCGTGATGCGCGTGAGCGCCGCGCGGCGCCTCTCCTCGGGCCTGGACCGCGTGCTGCACGGCGGCCTGGCCGCGGTGAGAGGCGAGGAGGAGGGATGTGGGGAGGGAGCAGGGGTTGGGTCGCCACCGCCGACCCCCTCCCCTCCCGCACCTCGACGCCCAGCACCTCCCCGACCGCTGGGCCCAGCTGGAAGCCGCCACCGCCCCCCCGCGCGCCGCGGACGCCCCGCCGTCCCCCACCGGCCGGGGCGCGCCCCCACCCGCGCGCCGCGTGCTGCTGGGCCCCGGCGCGCGAAACCCGGGCGCCGCCGGCAACGCCGTCGCGACCGCCAAGTACAACGCGCTGACCTTCCTCCCCCTCTTCCTCTTCTCCATGTTTTCCCGGGCGGCCTACCTCTACTTCCTGTCCCAGGCCGCACTCGCGTGGTGGTCGACCGTCTCCCCGTTCGCCCCGTTCGGCCCGACGCTCGCGCTCTCCTTCGTGCTCGCCGTCGCGGCCGCCAAGGCCGCCGCCGAGGACCGCAAGCGGGCGGCCGAGGATCGGAGGACAAATGGGTCGCCCGCGCGGGTCGTGCTGCCCGGCGGCGGCACCAGGACGGTGAAATGGCGCGCGGTCCGCGTCGGCGACCTGCTCGAAGTCCGCGACGGGGAAGACTTTCCCGCCGATCTCGTGTGCCTGTGGGTGCGGGCGCCCGACGGCGTGTGCTACGTGAGGACGACAAACCTGGATGGGGAGAGCAATTTGAAGGTGCGGCGCCCGGCCGACCTGCGCTCGGCGGCCCCCGCCTCGCCCGCCGCCTGCGCGTCCATGACCGCTCTGCTCACCGTCGAACCCCCCAACAACGACCTGCACCATTTCGCCGGGCGCATCGCGGCGTCCCCGCCCGGCGACGACGGCGCCGCGCCGCCGTCGCTCGCGCCGCTCACCATGGACGAGCTGCTCCTGCGCGGGTGCACCCTCAAAAACTCTGGCTCCGTCGTGGGCGCCGTCGTGTACGCGGGGCCCGAGTCGCGGGTGCAGCAAAACGCGGCGCCCCCGCCGCGCAAGCTCGGCTCGTTCGACCGCTTCCTCAACGTCCAAATCTCGCTCCTCCTCGCCCTCCAAGTCGCCCTCTGCCTGGCGCTCGCGCTCGCCTCCCTGGCCTGGAAGACGCGGACCGGCGTGTCCCGCCCGCACCTCGCCCTCTCGTCCGACGCCGAAGGGAACTACGTCCAACCCTATTACTATGTCGGCGTCCTCTTTGTCTCCTTCTGGATCTTGCTGTCGTACATGGTGCCCATCTCGCTCTTCGTCACGATGGAGATTGTCAAGTTCGTGCTGTGCTCCGTCTTTGTCGCGCGCGACCCGCGCCTCGCCGACCCCGCCACCGCCGAACCCGCCCGCGCCCGCAACTCCGACATAGTGGAGGACTTGGGGCAGGTGCGGCACGTCTTCTCGGACAAGACCGGCACGCTGACGTGCAACGAGATGCGGTTGAGGGCCATCGCTGTAAAAGGCGTGCCGTACGGCGACCCCGCCGCCCGCCTCGAGGCCATGCCCGCCGACACGCACCCGGACGTGGCGCTGGCCGCGTTCGACGCCCGCCTCGCGCGCGCGTCGGCCGCGATGCGGTCGGCCGGGTTTTGGCGCGGCGCCGCGGCGGCGGGCGGGTCGGACGCGGACGTCCTCGCGCTGCCCACCTCCTCGCCCGCCCCTTCGGAAACCGCGTCATCACCCGGCCTGGCCCGGCTGGCGTCGCCGCGGGCGTGGTCGGCGGGCGAGCGGGCGTCGCCGCCGCCGACGCTCGCGCCGGCGCCGCGCGCGCCGGGGCGGGGGGGCGCCGGCGACGCGCCGCCCACCACCCCCGCGCCCGACGCGCCACGCCCCAGCGACGATGGTGGCCGTCCGGGGCGGCCACCGCTGCCGCCCGGCGCGGCGGCAGCCGCCGCCGCGGCCGGCGACGCGCCGCCCGCGACGCCCGCGACCCCTGGCGACGTCACGGCCGCCGTGCTCGGCCACCACGTGCTCGACTTTTGGACCAACGTGTGCTTGTGCCACTCGCTGATCGTGGAGCGGCCGAGGGAGGAGGGCGGGGGTGGGGGCGGCGACGCGGCTGCCCCCGCCCCGCCCCCCCCACCGCCCGCCCAACCCGCGTACCAAGGCCCCTCCCCCGACGAGGTTGCCCTCGCCGACGCCGCGAGGCGGCTGGGGTTTGAGTTCGTGGCCCGGTCGCGGACGACCGTGACCCTGCGCATGGCCGGCCACGACGTCACGCACGATTTGTTAAACCTCCTGGACTTCACCTCCGACCGCGCCCGCATGTCGGTCGTCACGCGCGCGCCGGACGGCACGATTCGGTTGCACTGCAAGGGGTCGGACGCGGCGCTGCTGCCGCGGTTGCGGGCGGGGACGGATGGGCGGCTGCTCGAGGCGACCCAAGACAACCTGGCCTCGTTCTCCGTCGCCGGCCTGCGCACCCTGCTCCTCGCGTCCCGCGTCGTCCCGGAGGCCGAGTGGTCGGCCTGGAACGCGCGCTACCAGGCCGCCGCCGCGACGCTCGCCGGCCGCGACGCCGCGCTCGCCGCCGCGGCGGCCGCCCTGGAGCGCGACCTGGAGCTCGTCGGCGTCACCGCCATCGAGGACAAGCTGCAGGACGGCGTGCCGGCCGCGGTGGCCACGCTCAAGGCGGCGGGGGTCAACGTGTGGATGATCACGGGCGACAAACAGGAGACCGCGGTCAACGTCGGTGTCGCGTGCGCGCTGCTCCACTCGCCCTCGTCGCCGTTGAGGCTGAACGCGCCGGGCTCGGCGGCGGACGCGGGGGCGCGGCTGGACGAGTTGCTCGCCGCGACGGCGTCGTTTGCCGCCGAGGGCGGTGACGGGGGGCGGACCCCGCCCCCGCCCTCCCCCGCCTCCCTCCCCCCGGAACTCGTCGTCGACGGGCGCACCCTGGCGCACCTGCTGGCCCGCCCCGCGGCCGAGGCCGGCCTCGCCGACCTCGCTGCGCGCTGCGCCGCGGTCGTCGTCTGCCGCGCGTCGCCCTCGCAAAAGGCGGCGGTCGTCACCATGATGAAGCGGCGGCGGCTTCGCACGCAACTGGCGCGGGCGGGGGTGCCGCTCGAGGCGGGGGGCGGCCTCCCGGCCACGACCGGCCGCGCCGCGCTGCACCGCTGGCTGCGCCACCCCCTCGCCTCGCTGCGCACCCGCACCGCGGTCGACAACGAGTGCATGTTGGCCATCGGCGACGGCGCCAACGACGTGGCCATGCTGCAGGCGGCCGACGTGGGGGTCGGCCTGCTCGGGCGCGAAGGGCGGCAGGCCGCCAACAACGCGGACTTTGCGTTTGGCCGGTTCGACGCCCTGACGCGGCTCTTGCTCGTGCACGGGAGTTTGGCCGACTACCGGTTGAGCCGGTGAGGGAGGGGGGGGGGGAGAGGGAGGGAGCGGGGGGCCTCGTTCCTTCTTCGCGCGGCGCGCGACCCCTGCGCCTTCTCCCCGATCCTCCAGCCTCATCAAGTACTCGTTCTACAAAAACGTGGCCTTTGCTGCCATGCTTTTCCTCTTCCAATTCTGCAACGGGTACTCCGGGCAAGCGTTGCTCGACGGCGTGACGTCGGCCTTCTACAACGCGTTCTTCACCGCCCTCCCCGCCGGCATGTTTGCCGGCCTCGACCGCCCCGTGCGGAGGCTGTCCACCCTGGAAGCCCACCCCGCCGCGTACAACGCGCGCCCCGCGCTCACGGCGGCGTCCTTTTGGCGGACGTCGATCGGCACGGGCGCCGCGCACGGCGCGGTCGCCTTTGCGGTCCCCTACGCCGGGATTCGCGTCCGCGGCCGCCGCCCCTCCCACGATGACGTGTGGTCCCTCGGCAAGACGATGTTCATCGCCATCATCGGGGTCGTGTCTGCCGAGATCGGGCTCTGCGCGCGCTATTGGACCCTGCCCTTTACCCTCGTCCTCTTTGGCTCCTACTTTGCGACGTGGCCCTGGTTGGCGTTGCTGCCCTTGCTCTACCGCGCGGCGGGCAAGTGGGACATCGCGCAGGCGGGCGTGGGGGCGAACCTGTTGGCGTCCCCGCTCTTCTGGGCCGAGCTCGCGCTCGTGTACGCCATCACCATCGGCACGAGGCTCGCTGAACACGGTGGCTGCTGGCTGCTGCGGCCGCGGGACGACATGGTGCTGGCCGAGATGGAGGAGGTGGAGGAGAGAGAGGCAAAGGCCGCCGCGGCGCGCGGCGGCGACGGCGCGCCGGGCGGCGACAGGCGCGCGTGAGGGTGCGGGCATTTCGTTTGGTGCACTACATTTCATTCATTCGCGGCGTCTCTGGCCTGCAACGAACCGCGGGCCTTCCCTACTCACGATTCTGTGTCCCTCTCCTCCACACCCGCGCCCGCCAGCAGCCCCACCGCGCGCAGGCGCGCCACGGCCGCCGACGCCAGGTCGCCCGGGGGGGCGGTGGCCGTGTCGAGCGCGAGGCGGAGCGCCCACGGTGGGTCTGCGCGCGCGGCGGCGGGCCAGGAGTCGCTGCCGCCGTAGGACGCCACCAGGGCCTGCAACTCCCCCCATGTCGCCGGTTTGTGCCCGTCCGCGGGCGGCGCGGCCGCGGCGCGGGCCTCCAGGCGGGAGCGCCAGAGAGACGCGTCGGAGCAGGCGACCTCAATGAGGACGAGCCCCGCCCCTCCTCCACCCGCCGCCCCGGCAAACGCGTCCCAGCGCGCCCGGCTCGACAGGGGCGAGTCGACAACGATGGAGCGCGCGCCGGCGCGGCGCGCGGCCGCGAGCGCGGACGCGGTCGCCGCGTAGGCCGCCTCGTTGACCCCCGTGGCGTCCTCCCCCGCATGCCTCCTTCTTCGGTGCTCGTCCTTGTCCAGCACGACCGCGCCACCCAGGGCGGCGGCGAGGGCAGCGGCGAGGGCCGACTTGCCCGACCCGGGGTGGCCCTTGAGCAGCAGCAAAAGAGGTTTGGGGATCAGGGGGGCGTCGGGGGGGGGGGGTCGCGGCGCGGCCGCCATCAGGCGGGGTGCGGCGGCGACCGGAGTGAGCAAGACGGGTGCCGGCGCCCGGCTTGTCGCACATTGCCGGCGCCGGCGCCATGGACCCCTCCCTGGGACCCCGCCTGGACGCCGCAGCGGCCGCTCTATGCGCGGCCCGCTCCCCCGCACTGCGGGCGGGCATTCTCGCGTCCGACGAGTCGACGCCCACGCTCGGCCGCCGCCTGACCGCGGCCGGCCTGCCTAACGACGCGCCCACGCGCGCCGCCTGGCGCGAGTGCATGTACGGGGCGGAGTTGGGGGTGAACGGGATCTCGGGCGCGATCGTTTTCGAAGAAGCGCTCGAGCAGAAAACGCACGGCGGGCAGCCCCTGCTCCGCCTCTTGACCGACCAGGGCGTCGCCGTTGGCGTCAAGGCAGACCAGGGCCTGGCGCCATTGGACGGCGGGGCCGAGGGCGAGACGCGGACCAAGGGCCTGCCGCGGCTCGCGCGCGGCGCGGCGAAGGAGTGGGCGGCCGCGGGCGCGTCCTTTGCCAAGTGGCGGGCCGCCCTGCGCGTGCCGCCGTCGCCCGAAGCGGTGCGGGTGAATGTGGAAGAGCTCGCGAGGTACGCGGCGGCGTGCCAGGCGGCGGGCCTCGTTCCCGTCGTCGAGCCGGAGCTGCTGATCGATGGCGCGCACGACGCCGAGACAGCTGCGTCCGCCCTGCGCACCTTGCTCAAGGCCTTGTTTGCCGCGTTGAAAGCGCATGGCGTGAGGACGTCGGGCGTCCTTTTAAAAATCATGCCCGCTGTCCCCGGCGCCGACGCGGACCCAACCACCCCGCGCCCGTCCGACGCCGCCCTTGCCACCCTCACCATCGACTCTCTGGCCGCCACCGTGCCGGCTGACGTGCCGGGCGTCATGCTGCTGTCGGGCGGGCTGGGCGAGGAGGGGGCGACTCGCGTGCTGAACGCGTGCGCCGCGGAAGCCGCATCCCGCTCTTGCCCCTGGGCCGTGTCCTATTCCTTTGGGCGCGCGCTACAGGCGTCGTGCATGGCGGCGTGGGCGGCGGGGAGGCGGGAGGGAGAAGAGGCGGAAGCCGCCGCGCTGCCGGCCGCGCGCGCGGCACTCGAGGCGGCCGCGTCCGCCAACTCGGCCGCGGCGGCGGGTGCATTTGCGGGCGAGCATCCGGCGGCAAATGGCGAGGCCCGGGATCTGAGGGAAGGGTTTCGGGGGTTCAGGGACGACGCGGCGAGCAAAGAGTGAAAGAAGAGGCGCGACACAGACCGCCTCACAACGCGCCCACCCATCATCCGCCGGCGATGCCGGCACGGTGACCGCGCCCTCCTCTGCCACCATGGACGGCGCCCCCGCGGCGCGCGCGCCGCCGCGATTCCAATGGCGCGGCGCCCCGCTCGCGCGCCGCGACCCCGCGTCGGCCATCGCCTCGCTCGCCCTGGACGACGATGGGGGGCGCGCGTTCATCGGTAAGAGGAGGGAGGAGGGAGGACGGGGGATGCGGCGGGAGGTGCGCGCCCACACACACCCCTTTCCTCTCCAGGCACGACCGACGGCGCGCTTGAAGAGTGGGCCCTCCCCCCCGACGGCGGCCGCCCCGTGTTGGGCGCGCGGCGGCAGGTGGCGGCCAAGGACGCGCCGGTGGTGGCGCTGGCTTGGTTGCCGCGCGCGCGGAGGCTCGCTGCCGCGGTCGGCGGCGCGGCTCTCCTCTTGGATGGCGAGTCCCTCGCCCCGCGCCCTGTGCCCGGTGTGCGCGGCGCGACCGCGGTGGCGGTGGCGCCCGGGGCGGCCTCCGGCCCCGACCGGGTGGCGGTCGCGTGCCGCGGGCCGGGCCGCGCGACAGCGCGCGCGGTCGTCGTCGCCGTGCCGCCCGGCGCGGGCGCGCCCGCTGTGGCGACGCATGCAGTCGACTGGGATGAAGCATTGCCAGTGACGGTCAGAGAGGAGTGGGGGAGGGGGAGCGCAGAGGCCTGCGGCACCGCACCCACCCTCCCTCTCTCCGTCCTTAGACCCTGGCCTGGGTCGGCGCCCGCGTCATCGCGGGCACCGCCCTCGGCTACGTCCTATGGGACCCGCCCTCGCGCCGCGTGGCCCCCCTCGCGACGCTCCCCGCCGACGCGCCGACGCCCGCGCCGGCCGCCGTCGGCCTGCCGCCGTCGGCCGCCCTGCTGGTGGTGCACCAAGCGGGCGTCATCGTGGGCGGCGACGGCGCGCCGCGCGGGCCCGGGGTCACGTTTGACGCGCCGCCGGGCGCGACGTGCGCGGCGGCGGGCGGGGGAGCGGTCGCCACGGCCGGGTCTGCGGGCGTGTCGCTCTTCGGCGCCGCGACCGGCGCCCTTCTCGCGTCCCTGCCCTACCCCGGCCCCCCTCCCACCCCGGGCACGCGCCTGCACGCGGCCGCGTCGGGCGATGGGAGCGCGCTGCTGGCGGGCGGTGCGCGGTGCGTGTGGCCGCTGCGCGCTGTGGCCAGGCGCGACGCCGTCGTCGCCGCCCTGGCCGACGGCCGCCCTGCCGACGCCGCGGCGTTGGCCGAAGAAGCTTTGGCCGACGGCGAAGCCTGGGCCGCGGCCGCGGCGGCGAGCGCGGGCATGGCGCTCGCGGCGGGCGGCGCGTGGGGCGAGGCGCGCGCGGCGCTGGTCGCGGGCGCGGCCTGCCTCGACCCCGCCGAGCTCTTTCCCGCGTTTCCGGACGACGTTGGCCCCTGGGTGGTCGCGGCCGCCGCTGCTGCGTCCGCGGGCGACGCCGCGCGCGGCGACCTGGCTGCGCGCGCGCGCGTCGGCGTGGCGCCGCACGCCGACGCAGCCGCGGCGACCGCAGTCGCGGACGCGCTGCTCGCCCATCGGGAGGCTAGGACGGCCATGCGGTCGCCCGCCGCTGACACGCTGGCTGCGATTCTGCTGGCGCGGCTCGGCCGGCGTTCCGACCTGCGCCGCCTGCTGTCCGACCCCGACGCCGCCGTCGACGCCGCCGCCGCCGCCCCCCGCCTGGCGGCCTGCGGCGCCCATCTGGCCCTGGCTGACGTGCACGTCGCGGCGGGGGATGTGAGGGCGGCGCTGGGGGTGTTGCGCTCGGTCGCCGCGTGCGCGGTCGCGGAAGCGGGCGACGGAGACGGCGCCGCGCCTGCCGCCGCTGCGACCGCGGCAGCCAAGCTGTTGGCCGATCCGGCCATGGCGGTCGCCGACGTGGCGGCTGCGCTGCCGTGGGTGCTCGGCGCGCCGCCGACCGGCCGCGCGAATCCCGCGGTCGCCGCTCTCGCCGACCGGGCCGACATCGACCCCGAGGCCGGCCTTCGACTGCTGCCCGAGGGCGAGGTGGCGGCCCGGGGCGCGTACCTGGAGGCGGTGGTGCTGAGAAAAGAGGGCGCGACGCCCGCGCTGCGAGCGAAAGCCGCCCTCGCCCTCGTCGCCGAGGCGTCCGCCGCCGGCCCGCCGTCCACGCCCGAGCTACCCGACTGGGAGCGAGCGGCGGCGGCGCGCGCGTGGGCGGCTGCGCGGCCGGACGCGGCGGCCGCCGCGGCGCCCGCGCGTGCCGCGCTCGGGGGCCTGTTGGCTGCGGGCGAGGGCATTGTCGACATTGCATCCATCGAGGAGGCCTGCCGATATGCGGATCTGTGGCCGGAAGCCGCGGCCGCCGCCGCCGCCGCGGGCGACGCGCGCCGCGCCGTGTCCACCCTCGCGCTCGCCTGCCGCGACCTGGCCGCCGCCCGCGCCGCCGGCGGCGGCCCGCCCGGCGACGCAGCGCTGCTCGCGTTGCTCCTGCGCCCCGGGGACGGGCGGGGGCCGCTGCTCGCCGACGCAGCCGCGCTCGTCGCGGCGCCCGGCGCGTCGCTCGACGGCGGCGACGTCGTGGCAGTCCTGCCCGACGACGCGCCGTTGCCCGAAGCGGGCGACCTGGTCGCCGCGCTGCTCGCCGCCACCACCCACCGCCGCCGGGCCGCGAGCCTCGTCCGCGGCCTGTCCCGCGCGTCCCACCTCCAGGCCGCCGCCGACGCCGCCGACGCCGCGGCGCGCTGCGTGCGCGTGGGCGTGGATCGCGCCTGCGCCGCGTGCGCGGCCCGGCTGGGCAGCAAGGTGGTCGCCGCGCACCCGGACGGCCGGCTCACGTGCGGGCGCTGCGCGGCAGAGGAGCGGGTTGAGTGATGAGGGAGGGGTGGTGGTTGGCAGGCCCTGTGCAGCAGCATTGACACACACACATGAAAGAAAAGAGGGCGGCGGCGCCGTCACCCTCCCCGCCCCGACCGCGGCCGCCGCGCGGTCCCCCCGGGCACCAGCTCCTTGCGCATGTCGTACGCGTCCTCGCCGTCGGCGTAATATTTGGCTTCCACGTCGTGCACGGCGTAGCCGAGCGTCTTGGTGTAGAGCCTCACCGCGGCGGCGTTCCCGACGCGCACGTGCAGCGACGCGTACGCCGCCCCAAACACGTCCCGCATCGCGGCGTGGGACGCGGCCATGAGCGCGGACGCGACGCCAAGGCGCCTGTGGGTGCGCGCGACGGCGAGGGAGGTGACGTGGCCGTGCGCGGCCGCGCCGGCGGCCGGCTCGTCGTCCATCTTGGCGAGGACGTACCCCACGATCGTCCCGTGCCCCGCGTCCGCGACGTGCAGGAGTTGGGGCCAGGAGAGGATG
>Ga0315283_10001239_pt1 | contig 20324 bp, 19 predicted proteins | sample YL17G09_0_MG_FD_204541 | JGI IMG/M metagenome (GOLD analysis project Ga0315283, IMG submission 204541) | Sediment microbial communities from Yellowstone Lake, YNP, Wyoming, USA - YL17G09_0 | ecosystem: Environmental > Aquatic > Freshwater > Lake > Sediment | place: USA: Wyoming | collected... | reverse complement strand
AAGCGTAGTGCCTCGGCAGTATATTCTGCCTCACTACCAAATCCTTACCGATGTCGAGGCCGTTAAGTCTGCCCTGCTGAGGATTATCAACTACCCTGGTTTGCTGGCCTCGTACGACACGGAAACTGAAGGCCTGCATCCGTTTATGGGGCAAAAGGTTGTCTTCATGATGTTCAGGTACCGTGATCCCGATACCGGTGATCCCATAGCCTTTGGTTTTCCATGGGACTACGGGGAGGGGCCGCAGCAAAGTCCAGCCAGTCCGCTGCGGGCTTATATCGAGGAGCTTCGGCCCTATGTGCAGTTGGCGCTGATCTCCTCGGTTGTAGTGGGACACAATACCTCGTTCGACGCGTTGTTTACACACAAGGCTTTGGCCCAGGCCGACGAGGATCAGCCCCTGAACGACGCCTTGGAGATACGAGACGAGTGGCGCGAAGCTCAGGCCAGGCTCAATGCTTTGGCCGACGCTTTTGTTTACGATACGTGGCACATGGCCTATACCCGTCGCCAGGAGCGCGGATCGCTTGGCTTGGATTCCATCGCCTACGATTTTGTACCCGATTTGGCGGGCTACGAGGAAGACTTTACTCTGTTGATCAAGCTGGAACCGGAGCTCCTGGACCCAGAATACGGCGGCCATTACGCACGATGTCCCCAGGACAAGTGGGATAGTCATCTAAAGCCCTATGTCATGGGTGACGTAGAGGTATGCTACCGGGCAAGGGAAGAGCTCCAAGCCAAACTGGATAATCCCAAAAAATATCGTATCCCAATGGCTCACCCCCAGCACCGGGGCATGTTCAAATATTTTTCACCTCCTGATCGGGGCTGGCTCTACAAAAACATCATGTCGCCTGCGGCCAGGTTGCTGACCAAGATGATGGGACGCGGCATGAAGATCGATGAGAAGGAGCTGGCCAATCTGGAGGATCTGATGCCCAAAGCGATCACGGGCAAGATAAACGAAATGAAAGGTGACAAAGGCGGCGTGGTCAAGGCGTTTATCCAGCAGCATATAGCCACTGACAAAAATAAGGATGATCCCGAGAAACGCTGGGAATTTGATATCGAGAAAAAGGATCAGATGCGGGAGCTTCTGTTTGAGCGGATGCAGATGCCCATTCAGCGCTTGACCAAGGCGGGGCGCAAGTTTTACGGGGAAGAGGCCGACGAGTGGGATTTTCGGATCGGGGAGGCGATCCAGGCATCGGACCCGGAAATAGGGGAAAAGGCACTGCGCAAGCTGATCTGGGAGCAAAAGCTGGAATATGCGGCTCTCGACAAGTTTACTCTGAACAAATTGGTGGTGGACCACGAGGAGGTTAGGCCCCTGCTGGAATACAGGAAGGTGCACAAGCTCTACTCCACCTATGTCCGTCCGCTGCGCAACATGCAGTTCGAGGGCATCGATAAGAAGGCAAGGACCAAGATGCAGCACCTGTGCCCAGATGGCTGTCTGCACGCGCAGTTTCTGCTGGCGGGCACGCGCTCGGGACGACTCAGCTCTCGGAACCCAAATTTGCAGCAATTGCCGAAGGAGAGTGTTAAGCACGAGTCAGTTGAGTTGCAGGTGAAGCGCATGTACACCTCGCGTTTCGGATCGGTCGGTTGCCTGTACGGGGCTGACTTTTCCCAGATCGAGTTGCGCCTGTTGGCAGCCATATCGGGCGACGAGTCCATGGTGGAGGCGTACGCCAAGGGCACCGACTTGCACACGCTGACAACCAGCCGCATATTCAACTTGGACTATGACACGTTCAGCAAGGACCACATGCAGTGGTTGGAAAAGAATGGCCGGACCCAGGAAGCTAAGGAACTGCGCTTAAAGCGCGATATTGGTAAGTGCGTTGATCCTACCACCCTTATTTCAGTTAACGGCAGAGTTACGCGCGTAGGATCACTGCATAGCGGGCGTGAGCCCGGCGTGTTTTATCCGGTTACAGGGTTTAAGGTGCAGGGGCCAGACGGACCCGTTGATCTGCACAATTTTTACTCAGACGGCATTGCGGAGCGCGTGCTGGTCTGCACGCGTAAAGGCCTAGTGGTTAGCAGCAAAAATCACCGTTTCATGCTAAGTGACGGCACACTCGTTCGGGCTGCGGACCTTAAGAAAAACGACGTGCTTGTGCCTGTTCAGCCACTTAAAGCGGCGGAGGACACTAATGTCGTGCGCCCGTTCAATCCATACGGCAAAGAACCTGCTTCATTGAATTTTAGGGTGCATGTGGATGAAGATATGGCTTATGTGCTGGGTCTTTTCTACGGGGATGGCTATTCAAGTAGCGTCGAAGTCGCTATCGTGGCTGGAGGCCAAGCAGACTATTTCTGGTGGCAAGATATCATAGCTGATTCTTTGCGTCGGGTAGGCTTTGAAACCCGCATAAACCGAACAATTTGGAACGACGAAGAAACAGGTTCAGCGTACGGTACGGTAACTTTTGGAAGTGTGCGGGTGTCCGACACCCTGCTGCAACTTGGGGCAGTTACCCAAGATCGTAAAAGGTCATTGCAGATTCCAGAATGGCTGTTTAACGCTAGTTACGAGCTGAAGATGAGCTTTCTAGCCGGGCTGATGGACACGGATGGAACTGCAAGTAAAACAGGTGGACTATCGGTAACAACTAAGTCTTGGGTTTTGGCCCAAGACGTAATGGTAATGTTGCGTGGCATGAACATAGCCTGTTCTTTTGATCCGTGCTGGAACAAAACCTATAAGAAATACTATTACCGAGTTAACGTGGCAGTAAGGCATGCTTGGCAGCATTTTCGCGGCGTAATGCGCCATACGGAAAAGCGGGAAAGATTGAGAAAACCCACATTTTGCTATAAGGAAGAGTGGCCAAACGCAGTTATGGCCATAATCCCAATCGAGCCAGGTCCAGTGGTTGACCTGGAGGTGGCTTCTGCTGAGCATCTTTATCTGGTTAATGGACTAACGTCCCACAATACGACAAATTTTCTGAGCGGGTACGGGGGTGGGTCATTCGGCCTGCAAACTGTGCTGGCGGGGAAGCAAATCTATCGTTCGCAGGAAGAATGTGCGCGCATTATCGACGCCTTTTTTGGCGCTTATCCTGCCGTCAAAGAGCTGCTCGCCTACTACAAGCGCTTCATCGCCGATAGCGAAGTCGCTGTCTCTGTCTTTGGAAGGGTTCGCTACTTTGACGAAGCCCAAAGCAACGACAAGGAGCTCCAGTCCAAGGCTCTGCGCGCGGGCTGTAACCATTTGATCCAGGCCACGGCTTCCGACATGATGTTGATCTGCCTAGTGGTAATCGAACAGATGATGCGCGAAGCCCAGCTGGATTCGCTTCTGGTTTCGACGGTCCACGATTCGCTGGTAATAGATGCCTTGCGCGTGGAATTGCCTCGAATTGACGAAATTGTGAACATGGTGCTGAACAACATGCCCGAGGTATTTAAGATGCAGTTTGGAGAGGCTTACAACACGTCGTGGATGAGTGTGAAATTCACCGGGGACTGCGATGTCGGCCACAATTATGGGGCGATGCGGGCTATCGGGGACAACCCTGACTGGGATAATCTGTTGGCGAGTAATTAAGGTGAGAAATTTGTTATGCGCGCGAGAGATATTTTGGAACGTATCATGGGCATGACGGAAGGCCCTGCACCTGTAGAGGCCCCGCCTAAACCTGGAATCAAGCCCAGCACAAAGCCAAGGCCAGGCCCCGTTCATCCGATGCCAGGCCGACCCGATCCATGGCGCAAGCCAGGGGTACGGCCTGCTGAGCGCCCGAAAGGGGCCACCAGTGCGCTGGGCGATAACATCTCCCGCAGTGTATGACCGGGACAACCAGCATGGGAGTGGGGGCCGAGTTCCCATTGGGAATGGTGGCAAGTGTCCCTGCTATTCGGGCGCTGAAAAAGCGCAAACGTGGACGGAATATCGCCAAGGACCAGATCCGTGAACAGGCGGAGGCCGTCGTCCGCCACTTGCTTGATCAAAAATGAAAGCGCGCAAACTGTTGGAAATGGCCATGGACGTTGGTGGAGCCCCCGATGCAATTAACCCTGTGCACAAGCGGGCTTTGCGCACAGGCGAGCACCCGTTAGGAAAGGTGCCGCCGTTGAATCCGCATACCCAGGAGCCGAGCAATCCGTCGGAGCGGCATGCCTCGGCCACCTACCAGGCCATTATCCGCAATTTGCGCCGTTACGGCGGGGTTATCCCGCGCAACAGTGGCGACTTGGGCGGCGTGGGGAACGACATGTTCCGCACATTGACAGATCTGGCCCGCCGCGAGGCAAGGCACAAGCCTGAACTGGAGCGGCTGGCGATCGAAACTGTGACCCGATTACCCGAGTTCAAAACGTTGAAAAAGGCCCTGCAATCGGGGCATCTGAAGATCGAAGCCCATTTAGGCCAGCCTGATCTACAAGCCGCCAAGCTGTCGGATGAGGAGCCTGAGCAAGAACAGCCTGAAATGGAGGAACCGGAGCAGGTCACGGCGGAATACGACGAATTGATCGCCAAGCGCAAGATGGCCAACACCATGATTCAGGGCGCAGCGGTGGCCAACAATTACGCGGCCAGCTACTATGCTGGGGACGATTTGACCCAAATTGATCCAGGCCTTGCCCGCGATTACGGCAAGATGATGGCCTATTCGGAGCTGGGCCAGTTCATGGCGGCACCTGAAGTCGCGCGGGCCGCTGCCCAGGCCCACGGCGAGGAGTCACAGGGAGGCAGTTCCCGTCTGCGTCGGGATGATGATGGCACGATAACGGTGCTGGCCTACGGCCAAGTTTTTCCCATGCTGGTCCACGAGATCATCAAGGGCTGCATGGAATACCTTTCGATCGATCCCGACGAAGATCCCGAGACCTGGCATGAAGTAACCGACCGGGCAGACTTTATTGACGATGAGCAAACCCAGATGCAGGTTGGTCCGAACATTTGGCGGGAGTTCATGGCTGCGATCGGCGACGATGCGGCGGAGGTAATGCCGTACGTTTACGACGAGCTTAATCGGCTGCCCGTCAGCGACTACAACACGGTCATGAAGGGACTGATTGACGGCACTCCCGAGGGCAAGCAGTGGTTTCGAGATCTAGCCCGAAAGATCAAAGCCGAGCTGCCTGATGAGGGTCGGGAAGAGTCGGAAGCGCACGTGATCGTTGATCGGCTGCTAGGTTGATCAGCCAATTTCAAAATAGTATTTGACGCTAAACGGGCAGCCGTTTACATTTGTCCGCGCTGGGTGAGTGTGGGATAGAAGAGCATGGCTAGGATGATGAACGGCAGGCAGGACAACATATTCAGATCTTCAAACCGGCTGCTGGGTTAACAGTTTCCACGTGGACGCGGCAGTGTTCGCACTCGTAAATGGTGTAGGAAACCCCCTCCTCCAAGCGTTTTCCCAGCGGGTCCGACCTGATTAGTTTGTGGCAGTAACCGCATTCCACCATCTCATCTCGCGATATATCGGGTGGCACGGCTGGTGGTACGGCTGGTGGTACGGCAGGTGGCGCAGCAGGTGGCACAGCTGGCGGTTCAACAGGGATGGTACTTGTCTCCGTTCGTGTCCATAGGTTGGGGAAGCCAGTGCTCTCGCTGCCACTTTTCGTCTCATCGGGGGTGCCGTTTGTTTTTATCCATACCGTGGTGCTCATCCAAGTTTTCCAGTGCCAAAGCAGGCAGGTCAGCGCAATCAGAGCGGCGGTGGCGGCCAACCTCATTGAAATCGTGCAGGCATAATTTAAACTGTCCAATACACTGTTCATAAAAAATTTTTAAATAAAGTTTGACTCGTAAACATTTCTGCGTTTAACTTGCCTACGCGTAAAGATAGAACAGCATAAAATGCCACCAAAAAGCACCAAAGAGCATGCGGTTCAGCGCGCACGCGCGTGGCGCGAGGCCAATCGGGAACAGGCCCGCAGTCATTGGCGCGCGGCATATTGGAAAAAGATGGGCTTTCCGGGCTATTCCGGCATCGCCTTGGGAGGAAACGAAGTGTCCACCGAGATAAAAAACGAAGTTATGCGTTTGCGCGAGCAGCTGCGCCAATGGGGGTTCGAATATTACAATTGGTCTGCTCCCACCGTTACAGACGAGGAATACGACCAGGCCTCGGCGCGTTTGGCCGAGCTGGAGCGCCTGCACCCCGAATTAGCTGATCCGAACAGCCCTACGATGCGAGTGGGTGCGCCGGTCGTGACAGGCCTGGATAAGGTGGTGCATTCCGCGCCCATGTTGTCACTGGAGAAGGCAAAGACCGCGAAGCAGGTGGTCGCGTTTTTCCCCGTTTCTTACCCAGGAGTGGTCGAGCCCAAGATTGATGGGGCATCTTTGGCCGTTCGCTATGTGCAGGGTCGGTTGGTTCAGGCAATCACACGCGGCGACGGTCGCGAGGGCGAAGACGTTACACACAATGCCCGCACCATACGAACTTTGCCGCTGGTGTTAAAAGCCAAGCTAAGCATCGAAGTTCGGGGAGAGGTTTTTATGCGCTTCACCGACTTCAACCGCATGAACGAGCGCTTACGGGCAGAGGGTGAAGAACCGGCGGCCAACCCAAGAAATAGTGCCTCGGGAGCCCTTCAGCTCAAGGACCCCCGCGAGTGCGCCAAGGTGCCCCTATCCTTCATGGCCCACCGTCTGGTAGGGCGCGTTGAGGGTTACGACACGCATGACGCAGCGCTTGACCTGTTGGAAGAGCAGGGCTTCGTTACGGTTTCAGCGCTGCCACTGCCCCTAAAAGATTGCCTAACCATGTTTCAGCGCGACGTGAATCTGGCCAGCGAGGCAGACCTGATAGACATCATCAAACACCTGGAGCCCTCACGGCTGTGCCAGGACTTTCCCACCGATGGCCTTGTTTTCAAAATCAACAATTTGGCGGCTCAGGACGAGATTGGCGAGGGGGCCAGTTCGCCGCGCTGGGCGGTCGCGTTCAAGTATCCGTCCGAACAGGTGGTGACGAAAATCACGGATATAGAGTTTACCGTGGGCAAAACGGGCAAGATAACGCCCGTGGGGCTATTAAAGCCCGTGCAGGTGTCGGGCTCCACGGTGGCCAGAGCCAGCCTGTGCAACCGCGACGAGCTTAAGCGGTTGGGAGGGATTGGAATAGGGGACATTGTCCTGGTCGAGAAGTCCAACGAAATTATCCCAAAAGTGATCAAGGTGGTCAAAAAGTGTTCACCTGCGTCCATACTGATGCCCGACGTTTGCCCGGCCTGTGGCACTATCCTGGTGGAATACCCGGCTACGGTGGACATCTTTTGCCCCAACGCCGCTTGCCCTGCGCAGAGGGGAGCGCGGCTCGTTTATGCGCTTAGCAACCATGCCCTGGACCTGAAGGGCTGTGGGCCGCAGACGGTAACACTTCTGGTTGAAAATGGCATTTGTTCCTTGGCGGACCTCTTTGAGGCTGAGGCAGAGGATTTCCACTTCTTGAAGTCAGCGGCCCGCAAGAACCTTGTGGATGGCTTGGACAGGGCCAAAAAGGCTGCGTTTTGGCGCAAGTTGACCGCGCTGTGCGTCGAAGGCTGGGGTGAGCAGATCTGCCAGGCCACCGCCGCCAAGTTTCCTGACATTGAAAAGCTGCTGGCCGCGCGCGACCAGAACTTGTTGGAGGGCATGGAAGGCGTGGGGGCAGCCAAGGCTGGCGCGATGTCTGGCTATCTGGACGCCAATGCAGAGGACATCGCCCGGTTGTGGCAGGTTGGATTTTTGGAGCCAACGACTGAGGAAAGCCAGGCCACCAACGTCGCGGTGGCGGGCAAGTCTTTTTGCATCACCGGTTCGTTGCCAGGATGCACGAGCCGCCATCTGGCGGAGGAGGAGATCCGTAAACAAGGTGGCATCGTCAAGAGCAGCGTAACGCGGCGTCTTGACTATGCTGTGGTCGGGGATGACGGTGGGGCAACCAAGGCAGCGTCCATTGCGCGCTGGCACGTCAAAAGTTTGAGTCCAGCCGAGCTGTACCGAATGCTGAACTGGTTTCCTACGTCCAGCGCTCCCGATCCGAACAAAGAGTACTAACCGAAAAGTGTCATAAGGCTAACCAGATACTAAAAGTATGAGAAATAGCAACAGCACAAGCATCAAGCAGTCCAACTCGACCCTGGGGGCAGAGTACGCATGTACCTCGCCCGGGTGCGACCGGGTTTTTGGGTCAAATAGTTCTCGTAGAATGCACATTTGGCGCACGCACCGAGGCATGGGACGCCAAGCCGAGTCGTCTAAGCCTGCCTTGCCCAATTTGGGGACAAAGAAGTGGCTCGAAATACAGAAAGCAACCAGCAAGCCTATCTGTGATCTGCCGGGCTGTGAGGGCAAAACGTTTGAAAGCGGGCATGGGCTTGCGATCCACAACGCACTAGTGCACAGCAGACGCGGGCTGGGCGTTAAGTCTAAGAGCCACCGCAAGATTGTGCGGACGACCGATCAGCCAGAAGCCTTTGGAGCTCCTCTAAACTACTGCCCGCACTGCGGTTTCAACCTCAAAGTTCTGGGCATCGCAATGCGCGTTGCCTCATCCCACTCGTAATATGTTGTCTAAACGACAGTTCGTAAATTTCAGCCGCGTCGAGGACATCGACGTCATCGTCATGGCCCAATTGGGGCGTAGCACTAAAGCGATTCAGGCCCGAACAGGCCTAAGCGCCGGTCAAATCCAGTATCGGCTAACCAAAGCCAAAAAGCAGGATAACCTGCCGGTGGGCATTGGCTATCGGGTGCAGTGGCGTGACGGTACTAGTGCCCTTGCCCGCAGGGTCGATGCGCTTATGTTCCGTCAATTGGAGGACAAAGTGCGCTCACGCATGCGTGGTGCAATTAATCCTAAAGCTTTGCCTGCGGCTTAAACGGCTATGACTCTTCCCTCATTGACTGGCACCGAGGCGCAGATAAGATGGGCTGAGTCTCTTCGCGGAGCCATGCTTCACGCGGCGGCGCAAGACCCAAACTTCTCCCGGGAGCTAGTGGCTCATATGGTGTCTATAAAAGACGCTGCCTGGTGGATAGCCAACAAGGACAGGACCCCCGCGCAGATCCGGTTTACCGGAGCAGGCACACTGCCAGAGGAGCGCCTGAGCCTGCCCTGTTGGATAAGAGGCAAGGAGTACACCATTGAGTTTAGCCCTCTGGCCTTGGCGAAGTTGGCCAAAGCGCTCGGCAGGGCACAAGTGCAGGCCAAGTCTGTTCCTTCGCCTCGTTACCAGCGTCGTCCTTGGGAGGAGCACTAATCTGTCATGACACCGCCATTTTCATTTTCCCTCGATAATGCGCTAGGTTCCCTGCATTGCGGTGACTACCGAAAGGTTATTTCGGATCGGCAGGGGTTCAGCCTGATCTTGACCTCGCCTCCTTACAATATCGGATCGGATGGCCCGGCTAAGACTTACGGGTTGCGTCGATTTGGCGTGCGCGATCCGAAAAGTTACCGGGGTGTTACGGACTACGCGGACAGCCTGCCCGAGGACGTGTATCAGCAGCAGCAGCACGATTTCCTCTTGTGGTGCTCTCAGCGCCTTCTCCCTGGTGGCGTGGTGGCCTACAACCACAAATACCGCCGTAAACACCACTGTTTGATCTCTCCCGAGAGCTGGTTTCCCAAAGAGCTGACCCTGGCCGATTGCGTGATCTGGGATCGGCGCAGCACCCATAATCACGATCGAACCCAGCTCTACCCCCACACGGAGTTCATCTATATTCTGAAGCGCGCTGAAGACCGCCGCTACTACTTCGATAACAGCGCCGACGAAGATTCTGACAGCCGTTGCAACCTTTGGCGCATCCCCCGCGAATCCAAAACTTGGCACAATGCGGCCTTCCCTTTGAAGCTGGCAGTGCGGATCGTGCGCAAGTGGAGTCCGCCCGGGGGCTGGGTATGCGATCCATATGCAGGCAGTGGAACGACACTGGTGGCCTGCCTTGTTCTGCGCAGAAATTCAGTGGGAGCGGAGCGCAGGAAGGCGTTCTTCAGTAAGTGCGTGGAACGACTAAACAAATACCCAGCATCCGAAAATGAACAACCTCCGATCCGAAACGCCATCTGTTGAGTCCTCGGGCACGGCCCAAGAACGCCAGGGCCGCTGCAACGTGACCTACCGGGCAATTGCTGACCAGGTCTACAGCGCCTTCGTCAATAACTTGTGCCCAGTGCATGCCAGGGGCAAAACAGTCCTCTTCGCATGTCGGGAGCTATTCAGCAAGAAGGGCGTAATTCCCTTTGCGTTTGACCTGCCTGACGGTGGCGTTTCAGAAATAGCCATCAGTGGTTACCGTTCGCTTATGGAGGTGACGGCGGTTGTGGAAGGCCGCAGAATTCCGAAGAAGCAGGCAAAGGCTCTGGTGCTGATGCACGCGTCGCTGCACGAGCGGTTCCTAAAAGAGAATGGCTCGGTCTACGAAATCGCTTTGGCGATCTATGAAGCCCACCTCCGAACCAAGGGTTGGAACACCTACTATCCAACGAATATTGCCTTTGGGGATATGCACTCCGTTCTTGGTGGCATGGCTTATTTCGTCCAGCTGATTCTGTTTAACCAAGGAGATCAAAAAGATCAGCGCTTGGCTGAAAGCTGGAGAGGCCGTCGAAATCTGATGGGCACGCGGCTCAGCCATCTGTTCTTCGATTGCTGGTTTGGACGGGTAGAAAAGCTTCAGGTCCAAAGCGTGTCACAAAGCCTGGCCTACTGGCTAACCCAGCGCTAAGAGCATGCCAATTTACTCCTGCTACCAGGGCCTCAATTCGGATCTCATCCGAGCGGCTGCCGATCTTTATCTCAAGCCTGGGGACTGGATATGCGATCCAACTTGGGGCAAGGGCGTCTTTTGGAAGAAGGTCAATTTGAGCCACTATACCCTCACGGCATCGGACAAGGTGACTTGTCCCAACGCACCTTGGGACTGTAGACATTTGCCCCACTCGGCCCGATTTTTTGACGTAGTGGTTCTGGATCTGCCTTATGCCCATAATCCAGGCCAAATGATCGTGGATGGCAATTACAAGAATGCGCAGACCACGAAGGGGATGTACCACGTAGACATCATGCGGATGTACTTCGACAGCATGCGCGAGGCCAAGCGAATTTTGAAGCCAGAGGGTATGCTGTGGGTAAAGACCCAGGACGAAGTAGAATCAAGTTTTCAGCGCTGGTCACACATCGAGATTTATCTGATGGCGGTGAAGCTGGGATTTTTCGGCAAAGACTTATTTGTGCTCATGCAGCAAAACCGCCCCGTTATTCAGCACAAGCGCCAGCAGCACGCGCGCAAGTGCCATTCCTATTTGTGGGTGTTCAAGCTGCCTTCGGCAGCCGAGAAGCATCAGTTGAAAAAGCATAAAATTTGGACCTAATCACAATTCGGTATGAAATACGCCCTAGACGTTGTTCTTGCAGCCGTTGCTCTGGCTCTGGTTGGTTTTTTGGTGTGGATGGCTATTCGTGTGGGGTGTTGAATTTGGCTGGGGAGTGTGGGGACGGAACGTTGGTTGGCTGGGGAAGTGTGGGATGGTATGGCACCCCATTTTTGGCTGGGGGAGCGTGAGGCGAATTTGGCTGTGGAGTGTGGGGTGTTGAATTTGGCTGGGTGAGTGTGGGAAAGGCTACGGTGAGACGCTGGTTGGGGCTAGACTGGCTGGGACTAGTTTGGCTGGGTGAGTGTGGGTAAAACAGACATCGTGCTGGTGCGCGCAAATAACAGAAACTTAACTATATGGCTAATGATAGAAACAGTCGGGACCTCGCTATTACGCCAGGTCGGTTTGCTATGGTTCTTGATCGGACGAAAGGTTACGTCGAGACGCTCACTGGACCCTTCAAGTCCAGCCTAGCGGACACCCAAACACCTGTTTGCCCCGATTCCAGGGTGCAGACGGGATATCGCGAAATCGAGCCACCGTTCCAGGAAGCGGTGCAGCCCTACGTGGTGGCCAGGCAGGGCCAGTACATCATGTTGTCCAATCCCGCGAAAGAAGGGCAGGACAAGACCCATCCCGAGGAGGGTAAAGGGTCGCAGCCTCCCATGCTTGAGATTGGGAATGTCGTCAACATCCCTGGCCCGGTGACGTTCGCCCTCTGGTGGCAGCAAGTAGTTGATGTCATCGACGGCCACCAGCTGAGAAGCAACCAGTACCTGCTGGTCGAGGTGACCAATGAAAAGCAGGCTCGCGACACCTGGAAGAAGGCAGTCGTTCTGGCAGCGGTTCCTGCCGATGACGCGGCCAAGACTGGCGGTGGTATCGAGTCCCTGGACCCGTCGAAATTCACCATGGGACAGCGCATCATCATACGCGGAGCCGAGATCAGCTTTTTCATTCCGCCGACGGGCATGCGCGTAGTCAAAGACCCCAAGACGAATGCGTTTGTGCGGGAGGCCGTGACCCTGGAGAGCCAGCAATACTGCGTCCTGCTCGACGAGAATGGCAAGAAACGTTACGTGAAGGGACCTGATGTCGTATTCCCGGTCGCAACGGAAAATTTCGTGGAAGAGAAAAAGACCGGGGCACGAGTCTTTAAGTGCATTGAGCTCAATCCTAACAGCGGCATCCACGTGATGGTCATTGCGGATTACATGGATGACGCCAAGATCATTAAAGCGGGCACCGAGATGTTCATCACGGGCGTGCAAACCCCCATCTACTTTCCCCGGCCCGAGCACGCGATTATTCGCTATGACAGCGAAAACTTTGTGCACTTCGCGACGGCGGTGCCCGAGGGAGAGGGCCGCTACGTCCTGGATAAGGGCGAGGGCAAGGGCAAGATCGAGTTGCGGCTGGGGCCAGACATGATTCTCCTCGATCCAACTCGGTACGTTTTTGTGCGGCGTGTCCTCAGCTCGAAAGAGTCCAGCCTGTACTTTCCCGGCAACCAGGAGGTCTTCACGCGGAACGAAGCGATGGCCCAGGAGCGCACGGCTTCAGGTTCCGACTTCATGACAATGACCAGCGGTGTCACCGGCGGTCTCATTTCGGCCACATATACCTCCCAGAACGCGGCCCGTGGAATTGCTAGTGCTTGTGCGGTTACTGCCGACGTGGTGGAACGTCATTCATCTTATACCCCCTCCAGGTCGCTGACGCTGGATACCAAGTATCAGGGAGCTATACCGATCGCCATTTGGCCGGGTTTTGCGGTCCAGGTGTGCCGCACGAATGGCGCGTCGCGCGTTGAAGTTGGGCCTAAAAAGGTCCTGCTCCAGTACGACGAAACGCTGACGCGGCTGGCCCTTTCGTCGGGTAAGCCAAAAACCACCGATCGCCTATTCGAGACAGTCTATTTGAAACTGGCAGGGAACCAGGTCTCGGACACCGTCAAAGTCGAAACCACCGATGGTGTCACGGTTGAGGTGCGCTACATTCTCCAGGTCAAATTTGCGGGCGAGCCCAGCCTGTGGTTTACGGTGGACAATTACACCAAGCAGATCTGTGATCACGCGCGATCCCTGCTGCGGGGGGCCGCCAAGGAGAAGACCATCATCGAGTTCACCCGAAATTACGTGGCCATTATTCGGGATGCTATCTTGGGCAAGAAGACAGAAACGAGCGCTCGCCCAGGCCTCAACTTTCCCCAAAACGGCGTCCAGATCTATGACGTCGAAGTGCAGGCGGCAGGTGTCAGCGACCAGAATGTTGCTCGCCTGCTGCTGGATGCCCAGCAGGACTTGGTAAATGGCATGGTGATAACCATCAAGCGCCAGCAGCTCCTGGTGACGACCAAGGAAATGGAATCCGTCGATCGGCAGATCCTAGTGGAAAAACAGTTGACCGCAGCCGAAGTGCACCAGTCCAAGATTGTAGAGAACCTGAGGCGTTTGGAACTAGAACTGGCCGCGCTGAAGGTCAGCGCCGATGTACAAACAGCGCGCCTGGCGGCCCAGCTAAAATCCACGGAGACAAGCAATAAGATAACGGTGATCGAGGACATTCAGCGTTCGGAAACGGCTGCAATCGATGCCACGATCGCCCATGAACAGCAGCAGCTGAACCTCGAACTGCTGATGGCCCAGACAGCCGCTGTGAAGGAGCGAATGGCAGCAATCAACGCTGATCTGGTAGCCGCGATCCAGGCGTCTACCGAGCGTGATGCGCTCGTGGAAGTTACGGAGCGGATGGGTATTTCTGCCTATCTCAAGAACGATAGCGTTGGAGCCACGCTCAGCGCGCTGCTGGATGGAACGGTCTTGCAGGACACATTTGGGAAGATGGCGAAGGCCCTCAAGGCGAAGGATCTCAAGGGTGTGGGTAGCGCGGAAGGCAAATAGGTTTTTTGGCTGGGGAGTGTGGGTGAAGGTTAAGCACGATTATTTTGGCTGGGGGGTGTGGGGCGAATTTGGCAGGGTGCACGGTGGAAGAAAGACACAGGTAAACATGCGAAGAAAGAAAAAACAAGCAGACGGGATAATCCCGCGCACAATGAAGCTCAACGTGATGGGTCTTCCCCGCGAAGCCTACGATCGGATAATGAAACAACTGGACAACAACACGAAACTGGCCCGGATCGTGACCCATGAGCTCATGATCCGGGACGTGCCACCCTGGAAAAACGATGGCCAGTTCATAAAGTTGGGGGTAGCATTAGGCGGCATCCCAGATAGCGTAGGCTACCGCATTGTCATGAGCGATTGGGCGAAGAAATACAGGGAGACGATGCCTAGTTTCATTGTGGGAAACGAAGCGAGGACTTGGGTAAACAAGTTCGATAACGCCCGGTTGGGTGTCTATCTGCACGATAACGACAGTTTCTCCAACTACACGGGCTACGACGCGCCGTTGATCGTAACACGGTGCAAGGGCGAGACGCGGTTTAAGTTCCGGGTCAACGCGAATGGCAATTACGTGATTGGGTTGCCCATCTACCGTAATATCGAGACAGCCAAAACGGAGTGGCAGGACTTCGAAATCATGCCAGGCCGCCGAGACGGCTACACCGGCGTGAAGCCTCAGGAACCTGAGAAGCCCTCAAAGTTGGAGCAGGTTCGACGCGGCGATCTCAAATGCCTTAGCATTAGCGTGATAGCCGAACGGGGCAAAGTCAAGCGAGTACCCGTCATGGAGGAGAAAATGGTGGACGGCAGAAAGGTTATGGTGCACGTGTTGAAGGAGAAGGAAGTCAAAGGCCAAAAGGTCATGGTTAAGAGCTGGAAGGACGAGGACGTGAAGGTGTTCTGGGATAAGAATGGCAAACGGTTTACCTACCACATAAATCTGCGGCTGTGCTATGGGTGCCCAGTGGCCGACGTGCAGCGCCATGGCACGATGTTGCTGCACACAGACTGTGCACATTTCTTGGTGGCCCGTTCGTCAAAAGACGTCATCTGGAAGCTGGTCCAAGAGCACATGCACAATGATCTGAAAGATATTGATCCCGTCAAACTGCGCAAGTTGATCGGCAAGCATGACCAGCTTGTGTATGACCTTCGGTGCGACAGCAAAATGGGTGACAAAGGATCGCGCGCAACTTCAACCGAGCGCTGTAGTGGCCAGGATCGGCGGGTGGTCGCCTGGGTCTACCGCATGGTGAAGTACATTGTGACACGCGTGGACAAGCGTAATTTTGCCGAGGTGCGCTGGTGTGCGCAGGATCGCGGTTTTTTTGCCCATTTTGACTACAGTGAGTTTCGCCGCATCCTCTGCAACAAGTTGTCCGAACGCCACATTACACTTGAAGATGTAGTTCTCAAGTTTGAAAATGGCAAGCCAAAATATTCGGAAGCGTTCACGGTTCTGACCGAATCCCAAAAAGAAAAAGCACGGCTCAAAGCGGCGCTGGAAAAGAAATTGGCCACCGAACAAAAGGACATGGAAAGCCTGCAAACATTGGCTACAGTTGGTGCATAAAAATATTTAAAAAATAAGTTGCAGCGCAAATGAAACACGGTATATTTAAATAACAGTATGTCACATGATAAAAATTTGGCTAAGGAGTGTGGGACGTTGGCAGTTTTGGCTGAGGAAAGTGGGCTGATGGACCAGTTTTGCAATCTGTGGAGTTCTTATCAAAAGAACGGTGGGAAACTGGGGGCGATCCTCGTGCGCATAATTACGGCTCGTCCGGGGGGCATGAACGAGAAAAACAGCCGGGCGGTGATGACGGAGATCATGGCTCGCGTCATCGTGGCCCGGGCTACGTTGCAAGCGCTGCTGGCCGTAGGGGTTGGCCAAATCCATCCTGATGTATTCGCCTTGCAAACAGACGTATCGGTGCTGGCCCGCAGTTTGGATATGGAATCCCAGCAGCACTTGTTAAATGGCTGGCCGGTGGTGACCAGGGTGGACTTGCCACCGGTCGTCAAGCGGCTCCACGAGATGGACAACCTGGAGGAGGCCCACCGGGTTATTGACATCGATAATCATGTCCTCCGCGACGCGGAGGCACAGCGGGAACTTTTCCGAAGCCAGCTGCTGGTCAAGGAGAAGGCCATGTTCAGCATCACCAAGGACGGGCAGCAGGTCAAGTTTCTGCTGTCTCTGCCTGTGGCAGAGTTGAAGTATTTTATCGCGCGGTTGATCGACGAAAAATTGGTGGTGGTCACCAAGCCCGATCCAACGGTTCGGGCAAGGATCGACAAAGCGATTAAGCGATATGGCGGTGTCTGATGAAGACACCGCCGTAATCCGACATCGTGTCGGAGATGCTGCTCCACCGCAGCAAAGTCCTGGAAAGGGGCGGGCCGCCTTAGTGCGCCGCCTAACTGTTCGGGAGAAGTAACCCAGCCGAGGAGCGCTGACTTTTGCCAAAGGGTCGGCGCTCCTCCATTTACGGCTGGGGGGGAGTGTGGGGCGCGCGAAATAGGCGCTGAATTTGACTGGGGAGCGTGGGAGTGTAAGTATGGTCATGGAACAGGCACTGTGGTTGGTGGATGCCCTCCTGGCGGGGGAGTCTGGGCTCCTGGAATCAGGTCGTGGTCCCGAGATGAAGACCCTTGAGAAGGGCAGGACCACGCTTGATCCCCAGGAGCGGGCTGAGGTGATGCGGCGCGGGGCCGTTTGGCACCACGGCCCAAGCGGCGAGGAAACACCTGCGGTTTGGAAGTCCGTCGTAAACGGAAAGACGTGGTACGTTTGTGCCACTCACCGGGCAATGCAGGTTAGACCAACCTTGAAGGGCGCGATCTCGGCTTTCCGCTTTATCAAGACGACGGCTTAGGCTAGGCCTACTTCGGTATTGTCGGTGTTGTTGGTGCGTAGCGATCGGCGGCACGATCGGCGGTACGATCGGCGGTACGATCGGCGGCACGATCGGCGATACGCTCGATAGTCCGTTCTGAGCCGGTCAGCCGTGATATTACATCTATCTGGCGTGCCTCTACGCCGCGCAGGCGGGCTTCGTGATCATCCAGCTTGCCTGCGTTGAGCGTCATTATCTTCATGGTCGCGGCAATGTCGGATACGGTGGTTTGAATGGAAAGGTGTGCTGAGATGTTATCGCGCCCCTGCGTGTCAAACTCTTTGCGCGTAACAAACGACTGGGTCAGCCAAAGGTTGACGCCCATGGCTGCGAGCAACACGGAGCGAAAGATCCATTCACCGTAGCGAACGAGTGGGTCATTGCTTAGTTTAACCATAAAAAACGTACGTATTTATGGCCTAACTACAGGAGATCGTCAATCAGTTGCGTAGACAGCCCAGCGCTGGACAGGTCTAATTTCCTTTAAAGTTGAGCACGAAACTGCGCATGCCCACAAGCAAGGGAGAAATACCATAGGCTTTAGCTTCGCGTAAGGCCTTAGCCCTGGGCCACTTACTCTGGCGGATGCGCCAGCAGGCCACGACGATTCCTGTTCGATCACAGCCAAACTGGCAGTGGATGAAGACGGGCTGGGGCAGGCGCTCGATGGCGTCGAGCATGCGGTTCATCTCGGCCACGGTCGGCGGGGCCATGCCGCTCATCGGAAGATTCGTAAACGTTAAGCCGAGCTGCTCGACGGCTTCTTTTTCGTCGGGCAGGACATCTTTGGCCAGGCGCAGGCTGACCACGCTCTTGACGCCGAGGGTCCGCAAGAATTCAAATCCGTTTACAGTGGGCTGCGCACCCCGGTAGATCTGGCTGTCCACCTTGTCGAAGTTTACGATCTGGTGTTCAGGCGGAAAGCCTCGCTGGGACACGCAGCCAGTTAAGGCCAGGGCCAGGGCGGTGGGGGTGAGTAAGCTCGTGTTCATGCCCTAAGTAGGTGCTGTTTTTCTTTCAGCCATTTCCAGCCTAATGTAATAAACTCGGCGTAATGTTCGATACCTTTGCCGTACCAGCCGCAAGAAAATGGGTGATTGGTTTCGATCAGCTCAATTTTGCCGTCGTGCAACATGCCAAAATCAGCCGTGCCACACCAATTGCTGGGCCAAGCGATGTTTAGCGAAGGTGGCTCCGCTACGCCGTGCTGCCCCCAGTACCAGTGTGCTCCGAGCATCTCGCCGTTGGCCACGTAGCAGCGCCACTCGCTCTGGAAGGATAGTATTTCCGAGCACCAGTACGGCCCGCGCTTCTTTCCAGAGTATGTTCCACGTGTAACAAATCCCGTGAATCTTTTGTGCTCGTCAGCGGGTTTGATGAAGACCCGATAGAGAGGCCATTTTTCTTCGCGCCAAACTTTGCGGGTAACCCAGGGGCGTAGGAATTCTGGAAAATAGTCGGGTACAACCGTTTCCCCCAGCACTGCTGAGGTCCAGGGAACGGTTCCGCAGGGCACCCATCCGTCAGGCACCTGTTTTGGATAGCGCACTAGGTGGTATGGGATGCCCATCCACATGCACATGGCAATGAGCGGGCCACCCTCGGGGTCCCCGACCAAAGTTTGGATCGCAAAGCCAGGGCAGTGTTCGCGCCAGTTCGGTTTCATGTTCTTACCTGATAGAACTATGAATTTTCTAATCAAGCAGATGACGGCCATGGACGAGGACTGCCTGCACACGTTGGTGCAGGAGCACGCGCGGCCAGGGATGATTGTAATCGAGTTGGGAACCTACACGGGCAGCAGTGCCATGGCCATGCTGGACACCATCAAGGCCAACAATGGCCATCTCCACTGTGTGGACTGGTTCAAGGGTAATCCTGGGGTTGATTGCCTGATTGCCAGCTGCGCCAAGGACAACGTTGTCGGGGTCTTGGAGGCTAACTTGGCGGAGGGCGGCTACGGGGACTGCACAACGATCCATGTGGGCCGAACAGACGAGGCACACCCGTCGTTTCCCGACGGCATGGCCGACATCATCTTTATTGATGCGGAGCACACCTACTCCGCCATCAAGCGAGACCTGGAGAATTGGTGGCCGAAGCTGAAGCCAGGTGGCATGATGTGCGGCCACGACTTCGAAAAGCAGCTCGACGAGCTCGACCCCAACGAGGTGGAGCGCAACTGCGAGATCGATTGTGTAAACGTCCACCACGGTGTTATTCGGGCCGTGGGGGAGCGTTTTGGAATCGTGGGCAAGACAGGGACTATCTGGTGGGTAGTGAAATGAACGTTCTTGAGGGGTAAAATATGGACGCACAACAACGTCTGACACGTATTGATGAATGGGAAGTCGGGGCGAGTTATCACTGGCTTAAGGGTGGCCAGCCAGGCAAAATTGTAACCTGCGTATCAGTGGACGCGGACGGAGGCGTTCATTTACGTGAAGAGGAGAGCGGAACTGTTTTTAGGTCTTCAAGCTGCCAATGGAGAAACCGGTGGGTAGTGGTGAAATGAGTCTGGTCCATAAATGTCAGCCGAGCCCGGGCGGCCCCGACTACATTTTCTTTTGTCCAGGCTGCCAGTGCGGGCATGGCGTCTGGATAACCCACCCCAACGACCGCACGCAGGCAATGTGGTCGTTTAACCGCGACATGGAGAAGCCCACCTTCAGCCCTTCATTGCGGATCGACGACGGGCAAGGGCGCATCTGTCACATGGTGGTGACGGACGGCATGCTGAACTTTTGCGGGGACTCGACGCACGAGATGGCTGGCAAGTCGGTGGCGATGGTGGATTTTTGAGGTGGGGCCTGCGTGCGCATGCCAGCACTGACAACAGGTAAAGAGAAATTTAGCGTATAATTATTACTAAGCCTACGGGGTGTTATGAATGTGACCATTGCCGTGGAAAAATGCCCATATTTGAAGCAAAACGCCTGTCTCGTAACCGAGACAGGCGCGTGTAAGTAACTCAGTCAGTTAGTCTTCAACCTATAGTTTGGCCAAAACTAACGGGACTGTTTAGGATAAGGCCACGGGCGAACATTTTGGAATTTACGACCTTACGTGCGAAACTCGTCGCAAAACCCCGTTGGTGCAGGAAGTCAGGCAGCACCACGTCAGGCGTGGTGTACAACTTCTGGTACTCGGCCAGCACATAGCCAGTCGTGAGGAAT
>Ga0315283_10001238_pt1 | contig 20326 bp, 9 predicted proteins | sample YL17G09_0_MG_FD_204541 | JGI IMG/M metagenome (GOLD analysis project Ga0315283, IMG submission 204541) | Sediment microbial communities from Yellowstone Lake, YNP, Wyoming, USA - YL17G09_0 | ecosystem: Environmental > Aquatic > Freshwater > Lake > Sediment | place: USA: Wyoming | collected... | reverse complement strand
GCCCCCGCGGGCGGCCGCCCCCGCAAATTAACATGGAGGAAAAAGAGGGCGAGTCCTCCCCCCAGGAGCCCCCTCTGTTTCGTGGGAGAGGAGAGACGAGCGAGAAAAATATGAGGCACACACTAAGAGAGGCACACTGAGAGGCGTTTTTTTTTTGTTGTTGTTTTGGACGAAGGAGGTGCTCCTCAGTAGGGCGCTCTTTAGTAAGGCTAGCGCAGCAGGGGCAGCAGCGCGACTGCCCTCCACTCGGGCTGGGCGAACCTCGCGAAGACGGCGTCGGTCGGGCGCGGCGGCGGGAGCGGAACAGTTGCAGGTTGAGGCTGAGGCGAGAGGGCGGCGGAAGAGGCGGCAGCATTAGCGGCGGCGGCGGCGGCGTTGGCGGCGGCAGAAGCGTTGGCAACGGCAAACGCCTCCGCGTGCCTCTGCGCCGAGGCTGCGGCCGCGGCGTGGAGCCGTGCGAGGTCCACCGCGGCGGCGCGCAGCGAGCCCGTGTCGGCGACCGAGGCCGCCGCGGCCGCCGCGGCGGCACAGCGCGGGTCCTCCTCGAAGACCGCTCTGGCGTGTCCTTCGTCGTCGCCGCCGTCGCTGTCTTCTTCTCCCGCTGCTCCTTCGTCGATCGCTGCCGCCTCGGCCTCGGCCTCGGCCTCGGCCTCGCACGCCAGCAGCATCGCCGCCGCGGCCACCGCCGAGGGGGCGTGCCATAGCATCGAGTTGTCGAGCAGGGCCAGCTCGAGGAGGTAGGAGGCGCGGGCGCGCTCCCTGCGGGCCCTGCCCTTCTTGCCCTTGCCGCTGCCCTCGCCGCCGCTGCCGCCCTCGCCCTTGCTCTTCGGACGCAGAAGCTCCTTCGTCTCCTTCTTCTTCGTCCTCCGCTCCTGCCGCATCTCCGCCGAGGCCAGCCTCCACAGCACCGCCGAGAACGCCGCCGACGTCGGCGCGCCCACGCGGAACCCCAGGGCCTGCAGGATCGCGCCCTCCATGCGGGCGATGTCGGCGGCGGAGAAGCAGTGGTCGGCCGCCGCGGCGAGCCTCGCCGGCGTCGGGCCCCTGCCGCCGCCGCCGCCGCCGCCGCCGCCGCCGCCGCCGCCGTTCAGCCCGTCCCAGCTCCCGCCGTTCCCGCCGCCGTTGCCCCCGTGCTCCTCCCCCTCGTGCTTCGCCGCGATCAGCGCCGCGGCCGCAGCCGCGAGCTGCAGCGCGCGCCGCGGGACCCTGGCGGGGCTGCGGGAGAGGAACCGGTCGAGCAGGCTGACCGCCAGGTGCAGCGTCTCCGAGTGCAGGCGCGACGCAGAGGCGACCTCGGCGAGCCAGGCGACGGTCAGGGAGCGCGCTCTCGGGTCGAGGTGGTCTCCGCCTTCTCCACCCCCGCTCGTGCTTCCGCCGCCGCCATTGCCGTCGCCGTCGCAGTCGCCTCCGCCTCCGATGTCCTCGGGCATCGCGCAGTTGAAGTCTTCGCCGTCGTCGCCGCAGCCCCCGAGGGCGAAGGCGCCGGCGGAAGCGGAAGCGTTGGCGGTGTCGGGGTTCAGGGGGGGCGGTCCATGCCGCTCCGCCAGCGCACAGGGGTCGGGCCTGGCCCCGCCGCGCTCCTCCGCGTCGAGGAGGTTTCCCAGCAGCTCGCGGAGCCCCTCCTCCCTCGCCAGAGAGCTCTCGTCATTGTCGTCGTCGCCGTCGGAGGAGTCCGAGTCATCGGAGTCGCCGCCGTCGTCTCCTTCAAAGGGCTGCTGCTGGGAGAGGGGGAGGGGCGCGGGGGGAGTGAGCTCGCCTTCGACGGCGGCGACGGCGAGAGCTCTTTCCTCCTCCGTCTTTGCTGCAGCTTCTTGTTCTGCTCCCTCTCCCTCTTCTCCTCCTCCTCCTTCTTCTTCTTCGACGGCAGCGGCGGCGGCGTTCTGCGGCTGCCGCCTCTGCTTCGGCGCTGAGGCCAGGACGTCCGCGGCCGACTCGTCGCAGGCGAGCAGATCCAGCTCGAGGCAGGCTTCAGCTACCGTGGCGGGCCTCTTGTGTGCCTCGGTGTGGCGCTGGAAGTAGAAGCAGGCGTTGTTTCCCTCGTTGTCGGATGAAGAAGCTCTTTTCCCTCTTGTTCCTTCGTCGTCGGCGTCGTCGGCGTCGGCGTCGACAGGCGTGGCGGCATCGGAGCCGGCGCCGAGTGAGCGCTCCCTGCCGAATTCTCCGACCTCTTCCTCGTCATCGTCGATGCGTATCGAGCCGATGGCGTCGTCGACGGCGCAGACGGACCCGGCACGGGACCTCGAGCGGCGGAACCGCGGCTCGGCGTCGACTTCGGGAGCGGCAGCCAAGGCAGCGGCGGCCAAGGTTGCCGCCTTGGCGCCCGCTGCTGCTGCTGCCACCGCTACTGGAGAGCACTTGGCCGTCCTCTTGTTCGGAGTGCCCTCGTCGTTGTCGTCCCCGCTCTCGTTGTCCAGTGCGGCGTGATCCCTCGCAGAGGAGAGGAAGAGCGAGCGCTATGTGTAGAGTTTTGTTTTGCGGAGCGTGAGTGACAAAAAAACAGGTAGAGAGGAAGAGGTCGAGCAAGTTGGTTTTTCGAAAAAATAACGGAAAAGATCGCGGCGCTCTTTCTTCTCGCTCTCGACTCGCTCACTCGCTCTCCTCCAGCGCGCTGATGCCCTCTGCTCCACCCTCCGCGTCTCCATTACAATCCCTCACCTTTGACACTCGTACTCCGTGCATGCAAGGCGAGGGAGGGAGCTCATCGCACGACAGGGCGAGCGCCGTCGACCCGAAGGAGAATGAATTGTTGTTTCCTTCGTCTCCGCCGTCGATCATCGAGCAACGAAAGTTGACGGCCGACGCCATGCTGAAGGCCGTGGAAAGAGGCAGACGCTCGCTTGCTCCACCAGACGATCCTACGATACGAATGCCGCCTGCCGCGATAAAACCCCGAACGAAAAAACGGGCAAGCACGCCTTCCAGCTCAGCCCGTTTTTTCTCAATCGAGAGAGAGAGAGAGAGAAAAAGTGGTGTGGGTAGAAAGAGAAAAAGGAAAAAAGCCGAAAGAAGCTCGTTCAGTGAGAACTTTCATCGACTATACCTACCCACTCGACGAGCAAAGCTTTCGATTTCACCTCCCGTCGTGACTTTTTCACAGGCCGCGAAAGTGCGAAAGAGAAAGTTGGCATAAATGAATACCAACGTTGATATATTTTTACACGTTTTCTTTTTTTCAGCTCTCCGTCCTCTTGCTCCTTCCTCGTCGCCCTCTAGAGCCAAAGGCCGCCGCTGCCACCGCCGCCGCTGCCACCGCCGCCGCTGCCGCAGCCGCCGCCGCCACCACTGTCAGCGTCGCATTCCCCCTCCGCTCGCTTCTAGGAGGGACAGCCCTGCCGCGCGTCCGCGACGTCACCTGGGAGAAGGAGAGAGAGAAGAGTTTGAATAAAGGGCGGGCAGCGGACGCAAAGAATGAGAGAGAGAGAGTGCAAAGAAAAAACTCAAGAGGCGGCTCTCTCGCACCAATTTTCTCGCCCCTTTCTTCTCACTCAGACTCCCTCTCTCTCACCAAAGCTGCTGCCGCGCGCTCGCGGCTTTGAGCCTCGCCTCCGCCGCGGCGGCCATCTGCTCCCTCTTCTCCCGAGCCGCGCGAGAGGGCTGCTGCGGCTGCTTATGCTGGTCTTGCTTCTTTACCCTGTTGTTCGTTTTTTTTGTCAAAGGTGAGTGTTTCGTTCTTCCTTGCGAAATCAAAAGTGAAGAAAAAACCTCAAGAAATGAAAAACTCTCTCCCACCCCTTACTTGTTCAAGCTCAGGGCCGCGGCCTCCGCCGCCGCGGCCTCGATCGCGGCATCCTCCTCGGCGGCGGCCTCAGCGGCCTGCGCCGCCTTCTTCGCCGCGGTCGCCTTCTTCCTCTCCCTCTCGGCAGCTCGCGCCCTCGCCTTCTTCTCGGCCGCTTTCCTCTGTTGCGCCTCCTCCATCTCCGCGGTCAGCGCCGAAGGAACGCCCGCGGCGGCCCACGCCGCGGCGATCGCGGCCTGGGTTCCTTCGCTCACCCCTGCCGCTGCTGCTGCCTCCAGGGCGGCGGCGGCGGCCCTGCGGAAGGCGTCGCGGACTGCCTTCGAGGAGGCGCAGTCGTAGGCGGTGCGCCCCCCCGGCCGTGCCTCGCGCTGCTCGGGGCCCCCGCTCTCGCCGCGCACGCCCGCTCCCTGGCCGTCCCCGGCGGCGAACTCGGCGAGCAGGGAGGCGACGAGCTCGGCGTCTCCGGCCTTGGCGGCGGCGACGAGGGGCGGGTCCGGGAGGAGAGGGAGAGGGGGAGGAGCTGCCGCTGCCGCCGCCGCCGCCGCGGCCACCGTTGCGGCGGCGGCGGCTGCTTCCTGCTTCCTCTGCTGCCTCGCTGCTGCAGCGGCCCCCTCTCCGTCTCCCTCCTTCTTCTCGACCAGTGGCGACACGGAGTGTACAGTCAGCAGCCCCCTCGCGACGCGCCCGGCCTCGCTCAGCGTCGGCCTCCGCACCGCGAACGGGACCGACCGGATCCTCGGGTCGCCCCTCCAAAGGCGCGGCGCCGGAGCTCCCGCGGGGGAGGGGGCGGCGGCGCGGGAGCCTCCGCCGCCGAAGAGCGACGCCGCGTTGGCCTGTCCCGGTGCGTGCACGAAGATCAGCGCGCATTTCTCGGGAGAGAGCAGGTCGCCAAAGTCGGCCAGCGTCCTCTTGATGTCCGCCTCCAGAGCGCGCTCGTTGTACCGCCGCAGCGAGGAACCCGCGCTCTTGATCGCGCCGGCACCGCCCCCCGCGGCGTCCTTCGTCGACTGCCTGCCTCCGGCTTTCGCCCTCACCACGTAGCGGTGCGCGGTGCCGTGAGCCAAGGGGCGAGGGTACTTTTCCAAGGGCTCGCCGCGCCTGGGAGGGTCGGAGACGTCGAAGGCGGCCGCGGCGAAGTGGCCGCCCTTGGCCAAGATGACCGCCCAGCAGCGCCGGTCCCCGCGGAGGCTCGAGGCCGCCGCCGCCGCTGCCGGCTCTGCCGACGCGTCGGAGAAGGAGGCCCTCCGAGGGGCGAACAGCAGGGGTCGCCAGAGGGCAAAGGGCCTGCCGTCTGAGGAGACGAGCGGGACGAGGGCGGCGAGCGACGGCGAGGGGGAGGGGGAGGAGGCCGCGCCGGCGCCCCGCTTCCTGCGGTAGTCGCTGGCGCTGCCCTCGTCGTCGCCGTCGTCGCTTTCGTCATCTTCTTCTTCGCTGTCCGAGCCCGAAAGGCTCGACACGTCGCTCGCGTCCCCGGCGCCCGCGCTCTCGAGGAGCTCCGCTGCGGCCTCCTCGCTCAGAGGGGAGAAGGCTGCCGATGAGATAACAGCAGCAGTAGAAGAAGAAGAACGAGAGGAAGAAGAAAGGGCCTTTGCCCTCCTCCTCGCGTTGAGGCGGTGCCAGTCACTTTTGAAGTGCTCGCGCTGCGCCTCCGGGGAGGCGAAGGGAAGATGGGAGCTGCTCCCTCTCGTGCCGACGCCGCAGCAGGCGCAGGTGAGCCCCGCGGCGTCCGCGGCGTCGAGGGCTGCGGCAGAGGAAGAGGAAGAGGCGACGGCGGTCGTCGTCGTCGGATCGCCGTTGGCGATGCCGTTGACCTTGCTCTCCGCCGCTCCTGCTGCCTCACCAGCACCAGCTGCGGCTCCGAGACGCCGCGCTCCCTCGAACAGCGACGCAGGGAGCGCGTAGAGCGTGCCCAGAGGCGGAGCGGACATCGTAAAGAAGCAGCTAGATCCTTCTTTCTCTTTCTTTCTCTTTCTTTCTCTTTCTTTTCGAGAGAACTTTCTTTCAAGAGAGTGACAGAGAGAGAGAGAGCAGAAAACTGTTTGCATATTCTCTTCACTTTTTTGCTCTTTTGCCCCTTCGCGTCTACTCACGAAGGAGCTCCCTCTCTTGTGGGAAGCACCAGAGCATCTGTGAGAGAACAAAGCGCAGAGAGAGACACCCAACCGCCCACCGGCAGCAGCGACACGCCGCAGAGCGAGAGCGAGAGAGAAGCAAAGCGCATCATCATCATGGCCGAAGCGGACTCGGGCGCCGACCTGCTCTGGACGACGCGGAACTCCTTCTACGTAGGAGCCTACCAGGCGGCCATCGCCGACGCCGCGGACCTCGAGGGGCTGGACGACGCGACCACGCTGGAGAGGGACGCGTTCGTGTTCCGGTGCTACGTGGAGCTGGGGAGCCACGAGGTGAGAGGAGAGAAGAGAAGAGCCATCGATCGATTGCGCGATTGAAAAAGAAGCGTTCTGCTCTCGAGGGAATGACCCCGTTTCCTTTCTCGTCTCTTCCAATTCTTACTCTCCCCTTGTCCAAACTGGAAAGAGGACATCGAGGGACAAATGAGTTACACCACTATCAGAACAAAAAAGAAAGAGAGAGGAGCTGAAGGCGGTGGTGAAAAAGTTGAAAACGATTCTTCTTCTCGACGCCGACGACGCTCTCTCTCAACCTCCTCTTCAAAAAAAAAAAAAAAAAAAGATGGTCACCAACGACATCCAGGACTCGGCCCCGCAGCCCCTCCAGGCCATCAAGCTCCTCGCCACCCTCCGCGCCGGGAAGTGCACGCCCGAGGACGCGAAAGCAAAGTTCGCAGAGTGGCTCTCCGGAGACGCTTCGAGCGACTTAACCACGAGAGCGCTCGCGGCGGCGCTCGCGCTCGCCGACGGCGACTTCGTCTCCGCGCTCCGTGCCTGCCATGGCGGCGCGGGCAGGCCCTCCGCGGAGCTCCGCGCCCTCTCGGTCCAGGCTCTGCTCGCCGCCGACCGCCCGGAGCTCGCCGAGGCCGCCGCGGCCGACTTAGCCTCTTCCGACGACGACGGCGCGCTGTCGTCGCTGGCAGCCGCGTGGGTCGGCTTGGCGCTCGGCGGCCGCCGGGCCGAGGAGGCCCGCGAGATCTACGCCGAGCTCGCGGACAGGTTCGGGGCCAGCCCTCGGCTGTCTGCCGGGGCCGCCGCCGCGGCGCTGCGGTGCAGAGACTGGGAGGCGGCGGAGAGAAGCGCGCTGGACGCGTTCGCCAAGGACGTCAAGTCGGGCGACGCGCTCTGCTGCGCGGCCGCTGCAGCGGCGCACCTCGGCAAGCACGCTGCGAGCGGAAGGCACCGCGGGCAGCTGCTATCGACGGCGCCCGGGCACCCGATGGCGGTCGCTGCTGCGGCGATGGAGGAGGCGTTTGACAGGGCCGCGAGCGCGTTCACCTGAAGAACGCGCTCGCGTCTTTCCCTCTCCCTTCTCTTTCTCTTCAGAGAAAGAAAAGGCAGGGGAAAGACAGAGGGGGAGAGAGTTTTGAGTTTGTTTATTTTTTTTGAGTTTGAAAACAAAGACGGAAAAGGTTAGTTGCTTCCTCTTGTTTTACAGTTTTTCTGCTCATCGTGCTCTAAGGCCAGCCCTCCTTCGCGGCCTTGGAGAGCTCCTCGCACTGCACGAAGTAGGCGCCGCAGACCGCGGCGACGACCGCGGCGTGCGGGCAGGGGGAAGAGGCGGCGAGGAAGGATGGAGGAGGAGAAGAAGCTATGTCGTCTTCCTCGGCGGCAGCAGCAGCAGCAGCAGCTCTCTCCTCCTCCTCCTCCTCCTCCTCCTCCTCCTCTTTTTCCTCCTTCTCCCTCCCCCGTCTCAGCCTCTTCGCTTCCGCACCTGCGGCTTTGCCCAGAGCACAGAGCGCCGCAGAGGCGTGCGGAGGCACGGGCCTCTCTAGGTTTGCGGCGAGCGAGAAGGTCCAAAGGGCGACCGCGGGGGTGACGACGACGGCTGGGAAACCTTCCCCCCCGTTCTTGCCGTCGCCGTCTGCCTCTTTTTTTTTCTCCTCTTCTGTTTCCTCTTCTTCTTCTAAAAACTCCCGCACTGCCTCCGCGACGCACTCCAGGGCCTCCACAATCTCCGGCTGGGGCAGCGATGCGAGGAAGCGGGCGCTAAGGTTTCGCCTTCGGGGCTGCTGCTGCTGCTGCTGCTCGGGGTCGCGCTTTTGCCGAGAGAGGAGGCCGAGCGCCGCCCGCCACGACCGAGGGAGCTGCCCTGCATCGCCTTCCGTCCTCCTCTTTCCTTCCACCGCCCCAAGCCTCCACGCGTCCCTGTGCTCGACCTCGCGAGCCTCTGTGATTTCCCTGCGCAGCTCGGCGAAGTCGTCAAGGAAGGCCTGGAGCCAGGGGTCGGCCAGGGAGACGGCGCCGGACGCGGACGCGGCGGGAGAGGAAGAAGAGGTCGGAGGAGAATGAAACGACGGTGCTTGCTCCCGATGATGATCTGCAGTCGATGTTTCTCGTTCTCCTTCTCGTTCTCGCTCTTCTCTTTCCCTCGGTTCCGCCACCACGATCTGCGGCACCGTCTTCGCCTCGAGCCTCACGGACGCCAGGTACCGCAGCGCCGCGGAGAAGCCCTCGGACTCGTCGACGACGATTTCCCCGCCGTCGCCGTCGCCGTCGCTGGGCTCGGCAAATGCCTCGGCGGTCGTCGTCGGCAGAGAGGGGGCGAGGCCGTATTCCCGCAGGTCCTCCTCTTCGCTTTCTTCTTCTTCTTCTTCTTCTTCTTCGCTGGCTTCTTCTTCCTCGTCACAATGACTCTCGTTTGACGGGGGCAGAGAGCGAGCGTCGACATCGCTGCTGGACATTTTCACGGAGGATGAGGAGGAGAGCCTTTTTACTTTTTACTTTTTTCCCCTTGAATTCTGCCTTGCTTCAAGCTTCCGGCTGCTCTTTCATTTTCTTCCTCTTCTTCTTCAACTCCAATCGTTCTTGGAGAGTGCGAATTCAGGCGCCTTTCCATTTCCTCCTCTTCAAACACACCCGCACACACACACCATGCCCCCTGCTCACCGAAAAAAACAGGCCGCTGCCGCTGCTCTGGCCCTCGCGGCGGCCTTCTCCAGGCACGCAGCCACGACGCAGGCCGGGGCCAGGCTCCTCGCGGCGCTCGTCCTCCGCCACGGCGTCGCCGCCGTCGCCGGCGCGCTCGCCTTTCTCTCGCTCCACGCGTCCCGCGTCGTCGCCGCGCTTCTGGGCTCGAGCTCCTTCTTCTCGGCCCATAGGCTGCAGAAGATCGCCTTCAGAAGCATGGCGAGGTTGGGCGAGAAGGCGAGGGGAGTCGCCGAGGCGGCGGCGATGGCCGCGACGAAACCGAAGCAGCTGCACGGGCGAATTGGCACGCCGATGACGCTGCGGCTGCTCTCCTCTTCGAAGCCGCTGGCGAAGCTCGCACGCCGGGCCCAGGGGCTCGCTTCCGCGGCCTCGCGCGTGGCCGCGTGGGCCCCTCGCATTCACTTCGTCGACGGAGGAGAAGAAGAGGAAGAAGAAGACGTGGAGAGCGGGGGAGCAGCGGCGAAGGAGGCAGCGGCGACAAGCGCACTTGCATCGGCCTCCTCCAAAGCAAGCCGCTCCGGCGGCGAAGAGACCGGAACCCGACTCCAGAAGCAGAGGAACAGGAGCGACCACCACGGCGGCCAAAAGGGGAGGAGAGCGGTCGCGCTCGAACTCCTGGGAGGGCTCTTCCGCGTCGAAGTTTCCGTCGGAGGAGGGGGAGGAGGAGGGAACGCGGCGGCGGAGGAGGCAGCAGCGACCAGCGCCCCTGCCGCGTGCGCCTCCTCCGCGTCGACACCAGCGGCGGCAGCTCGCTCCTCCCTCTCTCCGCTCCCTCGCCTGCCGCAGCCTCCTCAGCCTCCTCCGCCGCCGCCGCCTCAACAGCAAACCTCGTCTCGCCGCCTCGCCTCCTCCCCCACCCCGCCGCGGGAGCCCCTCCCGTCGGCGGAGGACTCGATGCGGCACCTCGCCTCCTTCGCGGCACTCGCGGCGGCCTCTTCTTCGACGGCGGGCCGAAGGTCGATCACCTCCTCTCCCCCTCCGCTGCAGCAGCAGAGGCCGCCGCTCTCGCCCGCGGTCGGCAGCAACCTAAACTCTCCGGGGAGTCAGCAGCAGCATCAGTACGCGAGGCGCTCATCGTCTCTCGGAGGAGGGAAATCGCCCTCTGTCTCCCCCCCTCCGGTGCTGCTCTCACCTTCGCTGCGGCGGTGAGAAGTTGAAAGAACAAAACGTCCTTCCCCTTGCGCTCTCGCTCGCAGCAGCCTTTCTCGTCATCCCAGAAATCGTTGGGAGAATCTCCTCTTCGAGATCGCGGCGACAGTAGTTTACTTTACAAGTATGTTTCTTTTTTCAAGGAGCCAGCGGTGGGAGAGGGAGACAGGGGAGAGAAACTGTAAAATAAGAAAAATAAGAAAAATAGTTTTTCTTTTTTTCACTCGAGCCCCAGCAGCTCGCCCGCCAGCGCCAGCGCCTCCCCCGCCGAGGCACGGAGCCTCGCGTCCCCGGCCGTCGAGGCCACTTTCACCAGAGGCGCGTGCAGCAGGAGGAGGTGCGACCTCTCTGGCTCCCGGGGAGGAGGAGAAGGAGAAGAAGGAGGGGGAGCGTTTTCGCTGCCACTCTCCGCCACTGCTCGCCGAAGCGCGAGGAGGGCGGCGACTGCAGCGGCCGAGCCTCCTCCGCCGCCCCTGCCGCTCCCTCCCCCTCCTCCGCGGAGGAGTGCCGCGTCCGCGGCCTGCGGGCTCACGACCAGGGACAGCGCCGAGTCCAGCGCGCACGCGGCCAGCTCGGAGCTCCGGGCACCCGGCTTCGGGGAGGCGCAAGAAGCCCGCTCCAGCGCGGCGCGGCATGCCGAGGCGTAGTGCGGCAGCGCCGCCGCGGCGACGGCGACCGCCCCCCCGCTTCCTCCGCCGCCGCTTCCTCCGCTGCCGCTGATGCTCTCGCTACCGGCGTCGACGAGGCAGTGCAGCTTGCGCAGGCACAGCTGCCCGAAGAACCTCCCCTCGCCCCCCCTGACGTCGCTCTCGGCGGGGCGCAGTGCGGCGGCGGCGAGCGCGGCCGCGAGCGGGGAGAGCGCCCCGAGCGGCGCCACCTCGGCGAGGGGGAGCAGCACGCCGTCGCAGAGGGCGTCGACGGCGAGGGCCTCGGCCTCGGCATCGTCGGCATCGGCGGCAGCAGGCATCTTCCCCGAAGCCGAAGCCGAGGTCGAGTATTGGGTCGAGGTCGAAGTCGCCGCTGCCGCCGCCGCCGCCGCTGCGGAGCCGGGCCTCTTCGGCGAGAGGAGGCCCGTTGCCGGAGCGCCCGAGCCGCTCGAGACGTGAGCGACGTCCGCGGAGGAGGACGCGACCGCCACCGTCGGGGGGACGAGCAGGGAGCGAAAGGCGATCTCGAGGGCGGACAGCGCGTCCCGGACCGCAGCGCCGCCGCCGCCGTTGTTTCCCCCTCCGCCCGCCGCCGCCGCCGCGCTCCCGCTCGCCTCCACCCTCCTCCTCCTGTTCCCGGCTTCCTCATCCGCGAGCGCCGGAACCCCTGCGGCGACGACGTCGACAAGCGCCGAGGCGGAGATCCTCCAGAGGGCCCGGCGGGAGGCCGCCGGGAGGGACAGGGCGACGGCCGTAGGGACAGTCGTCGAAGCTTTCGTCGCGCCGCCGCCGCCGGCGCTCGCTGCTGCTGCCGCGGCGGCCTGGACGGCCACGACGGCCACCTCGTGTCTCGCCGCTAGCGCCGGGGCGAGCGACGCGGCCACCATCGCGAGGCACGAGGCGCGGGCGGAGGACGGGGGGCAAGGAAGAGAGCCGTCGCTCCAGCTCTGCTGCTTGTCGTCTCCCCTTCCACCGCCGGGAGCGGGAGGAGAAGAGGAAGAAGAAGAGCTCGACGCCCCGGAGCCGCAAAAGAGCCTCGCCAGTGCCAGCGCCCCCGCCGCCGCCGTCGCGGCCGCGGCCGTCGCCTCGGATGCCGAAACGCTGCCACCGCCGTTGCTCGCGACCGAGGAGAACGCCGCGACCGCCGCTGCGGGCACCGACAGCAGCGCCGGCCACAGAGCGTCGTTCGCCGGCGGCGCGAGCGAGGGCAGCGCCGAGAGCACCGCGCGGGCGACGGGGGGCACGGCCCCGGCCGCGTTGGCGGCCGCCCCGAATGCAGCGGAAGCAGTGGAAGAGGAGGATCCAGAAGAGCTGCTCGGCCTCGTCGTCAGGGGGAAGGCGGAGTTCGAATGCGCCGCCGCTGAGGGGAGCGGCGGGTCGGACGGCGACCTCGGCGCCGCGGCCAGCGCCGCCAAGCCCGCCAGCAGGGTCGCGACGTCCCCGAGCGCCAGCGCCCCGGCCGCGGGCGAGGCCGGGGACGCCAGCGACGCCAGCGTCGCGGCGAGCTCGGTGCGGGTGGACAGGGGCACGCGGAAGACGTCCGGGCGAGAGGAGGCCTCGACCGCGACGGCGAGCGCCGCCAGCGCGCGCGCCCGGACGGCGGCCGCGCTCTGCTGCCCGCCGCCGCCGCCGCCGCCGCCGCCGCCGCTTCCCCCGCCTCCCCCGCCTCCTCCCCCTCCGACGCCCTCGAGCGCCGCGGCGACCACGGACATCGCCGCAGAGGCCAGCTCCCTGCCCGCGGGGACCCCGCTGCTCGCCGAGGCCGCGGCGCCGTCCCTCGCGACGCCGCCGCAGGAGAGCACGCCCTCGGCGATCGCGGCCAGCTCGTCCCACCACGAGGACGCGGAAGCAGCGGAGGCGTCGCTTCCGCTTCCCCCTCCGCTTCCGGCGGCCGCGATGGCGAACCCGGGGGCCGAGACGATGGCCAAGGCGCTCCCGCCACGCAGGAGCCTCGCGAAGCCCGAAAGAGAGATGGCGAGGGTCTCGTCCCAGCGCTTGCGCTCCGAGTCGCGCGAGTGGTGCTGCTGCTGCTGCTGGAGGTCGCTGGCATTCCCGCCTCCGGCCCCCGCTGCCGACGGCGCCGCCGCCGCCCTCTTGGCCACCCTCCTCGCCAGCGGCAGCGCGGCCCCGCCCAGCGCGCGAGACCACCCCGCGGGCGACAGCGAAGGGGCGGCGGAAGACAGAACTGAGAACAGCGTCCGCGCCGCGGCGTCGCGGACCTCGGCGCGCGCGTCGGCCGCGCCAGTGTCCGAGAGCGCCGCGAGGAGGTCACGCCAGCAGGCGTCGGCCGCCGCCGCCGTCGCCGTCGCTGCGGCCGCTGCGGCAGCGGCGGCGGTGTCGGAGACAGCAGAAGCAGCAGAAGAAGAAGAAGAAGAAGGAGAAGGAGAAGAAGAAGCGGGAGAGATCGCCGCCGCTGCTCCCGAAGACGCCGGCCTCGGCTGCACCTGCCGCGGCTGCTGCTGCGACGGCGAAGGCTGCGAAAGCGAAGGCGAAGGCGGCGGCGGTTGCTGCGCCATCCGCAGCAGCGCATCGGCCATCGACCAGAGCGCGCCCAGCGCCGACAGTGCGACGTTGACGTCGGCCGTCTGTCGTACGTAGGAGACGCAGGCCCGGAGCAGCGCCGCGGCGAGTCGAGGGGGCAGGCAGGAGGCGGCGTCGGCTCCCGCCTGGACCGCGGAGAAGCCGGCGCGGACGACCGCGGCGGAGGAAGGGGTCCAAGGGGTAGAGGCCGAGTCCGTCGCCGGCGCCGCCTCCTCGCCGCCCTCCCCCGGGGGCACCCTCGCGAGCAGCGCCAGCGCCGAGTCCCAGCCCGCCGCAGAGAGATCCTCCCCGTGCCTCGACAGCACCCCGGCGACGATGCCGAGCAGCCCGCAGCGGGCGTCGTCTGGAGGGGCCTCCGAGGCGGAGGAGGAAGAGGAGGAAGAGGAGGCGGCGTCGTAGGCGACGGCGAGCCCCCCGAGCAGCAGCGCATCCGCTGCCGAGGCCGCCGCCGCCGCCGCCGCCGCGCCCGCAGGTCCCGCCGCCGCCTCGTCCTCCTCCCGGTGCCGGTGCACGAGGTCGAGCGCCCCCTCGACGCCCCTGCCCAGAGCATCGAGCGCCGCGGCGCGCGTGCCGGGCAGCGGGGACCGCAGGGCCGCGCCGGCGCTCCTCGCGAAGCGCGGCCAGAGCGCCTCGAGCGCCGCCGCCGCCGCCGTCGTCGCCGAAGAGGGGGAGGAAGAAGAAGCTTTCTCGCTTCCCCTGCCTCCCCCTCCGCTCCCTCGGACGTTGGCCACGACGACGTCCGCCATCCTCTGCAGCGCGTGAAGCCTCGAGCAGGAGGGGAGCGAGGCGGGCCCCCCGGGGCGAAGGGAGCGCGCCGAGATCGCCGAGAGCGCGTCGGCCATCGCCGCCGCCGAAAGGTTAACGTTTCTTTCCTCTTCTTCTTTCTTCCCCGAGGAATTTGAGGAGGAGGGAGAGCAAAACCCGGCCGAGGCCGCGAAGAGCTGGTCCGCCGAGGCGCGCAGCACCGCGAGGTCCCTCGAAGAGGAAGAGGAGGAAGCAGAAGAGGAGCTCGAATTCTGCGCCACCATCATCGCCGCTCTCTGCGCCTCCTCCTCGCCGTCGTCGCAGGCCGCCGTCGTGCCCGGCGCCGCCAGCGCGGCGTCGAGCCTGACCACCGCCGCCAGGGGCGCGCTCCAGGACCTCGCGTCCGTCAAGGAGGGCCCCAGGGCGTTGCAGACGTTGAAGAGGGCGCGGAAGGCCTGGACGTGGATGGGCCCGAGGTGGAGGGCGTCTGAGGAGGAAGAGGAGGAAGACGAGGAGCCGCTGACGTCGTTGCTGCCTTCACCGCCGACGACGAAGGAGGGAGGGGCGCCTGCGCTTCCGGTGCCGCCGTCGGCGCTGCCGCCCAGCGCCGACCTCGTCGCCGAGAGCGCCCTGGCGAGCACCGAAGAAGCCCCTCCTCCTCCTCCTCCTCCTCCTCCTCCACCTGCCGCTGCTGCTGCTGCTGCTGCTCCTGAGGAGGCACAGGAGGAAGGAGACAGGTCGAGCCCTCCTCCCTCGGCCCCGCCCGCGGCGAAGAGGCCCGCCGCGGCCGCGGCCGCGGCCGGCAGTGCCAGCGCCGCGAGCCTCGCCAGCAGCGCGTCCCTCGCCCCCTCCGCCCCGAGCGCGTCCGCGGCCCTGGCCAGCGACTGAAGCGCACGCAGGGCCCTGTTGGCCGCCGCGGCGGAGGCCTCGCTCTCGTGTCGCTGCTGCTGCTGCTGCTGCTGCTGCTTCTGCTGGTCTCCGGAGGAACAAGCGGAAGAGGAGGAACACGAGGAGGAAGAAGCGAGGATCAGCGCGACGAGCGCGTCCGAGGCCGGGCGCCACGCGTCCGAGAGCAGGCCCGCCGTCGCCGCGGCGCGGGCGGCCAGCGCGGGAGAAGAGCCCGAGGAGGAGGGAGGAGAGCGGCAGCACTCGTCGGCGATCCTCGAGACCGTCGACGCAAACTCCAGGAGGCCCTCGGCGCAGAGCCCTGCCGCCCTCGTCGAGGCGGCCGCGTCGGCCCGCGCGGCCGCCGCCGCCGCCGTCGCGCCCACTCGGCCCCCCGGGGCCGTGGTGGCCAGGGCCGTGGCGGCGACGACGGCGTCGGCGACGACGGCGGCGGTCGAGGGGGCGGGCGCGGGCGAGGAGGCCGAGGAGGAGCCGGCGGCGCCGGCGGCGGCGCCGCGCTCGCCCGCCGCCAGCCAGCGCAGGTCCCCGACGCCTCCGCCTCCGCCAGGCTCGCTGGACGCCGCGAGCGTGGCCTGGACGACGGCGTCGGCGGCGGCCCGGATCACCGACGCCGCGGCCCGGGGGCGCTGCGAGGGCGGAGCCGGCGAGGCGGCGGCCGCCGCTGCTCCCCCCACCGTGGAAGCAGAGGCCTTCGAGTCGAACTCCGACCACAGGAAGAGCAGCAGCTCGCCGTCCCCGCACAGGTCGCGGAGCACGCGCGCGACCGCGGCCCGCTGCCAGGGCGGGCAGCCATAGGCAGCAGAAGGAGTAAAAGAGGGGGAAGAAGGGTGGCTCGAACTGCTGCTCCCCTTGACGCCCGCGACGAGCACGCCGACGAGCGGCGCCGACCGGGCCCCGAGAGCGGCGTGCGCATCGCGGAGCAGCCTCCGCGCGACACGCAGGGCCGCGACGGCGTCGGCGGCCAGGGAGGCGTGCGCGGCCGCGCGCTCGGCGCGCTCGATGCGGGAGAGAGAGAAGGAAAAAGGAGAGGCGGCGGCGGCGGCGGAGGGGGAAAGCGGCGCGTCTCCTCCTCCGCCGCTCGAGTCGGAGGCTCCGGCTCCTCTCGCTCCGGCTCCTCCGTCGTCCTCCTCCTCTCCATCTCCGTCGTCCCCCGACAGCGAGGCCTGCAGCGCCGTCAGCAGCGCCAGCCTCACCGCCGTCCTGACAGCCTCCGCGAACCCCGGATCGGTCGAGGCCAGGAAGGACCCGCCGGCGGCGAGCGCGACGTCGAGCAGGGCGAGGCCGAGGGCGCGCGGGGCCTGCGGCCCGCCGCGGGACCAGCGCGGCGGCGGGGAGGGCTCCGCGGGGCTCGAGGAGGAAGGGGGAGCGGGGGCAGCCGCGGCGTCTCCTCCTCCGCCGCCGCTCGAGGCCAGCGCGCACAGGTCAAACAGCACGGCGAGCGCCGCGGCCCTCGCGGGGGACCCGGGAGGGCTCGCGGCGGCGCGCTCGAACGCGACGGCGACGACCTGCCGGACGGTCGCCGCGGCCGTCGCCGAGAGCGGCCTGTTGGAGGCGGAGGGGCCGCTGCCGCCGGCCGCCGCTCCTCCGCCGCCCGTCGCGCCTCCGACCTCCCCCCCCGTCGCGGCGCTGATGATGGCAGCGCCTACGCTCTTGGTGCCGCTGCCGCCCGCGTTCGCCCCCGCCGCCCCCGCTGCCGCCGCAGCTGAACTGCTGCTGCTCGCCGCAGCCAAGACCCTGCCTGCGGCGCCCAGCAGCGCCCCGACGCCCCCCGGAGCATCGGCGACGGGGCCTACCTGCGAGAGCACCGCCACTGCCTGCAGGCACCGCAGCCTCACGGAGTCGTCGACCGTCGGGCAGTCCGCGGCGGCGCAAACGGCATTCAGGGCCGCTCCCGCCGCGTCGGGGCCCGGGGGCAAGAAGTGGGGCCTGCCGCCGGCAGCGGTCGCTGCCGCCGCGAGCCTTACAATTCCGGCGATCCCTGCTGCTGCTACGCGGGTCGGGGCGGGCGGGTGCGAGGTGGCCGCGGCGAGAAAGGCGTCGAGCACGGCCTGATTGGGTAGGAGTTTTTTGTTGAGAGAGAGAGAGAGAGAGAGGGAGGTCGGGTTTTTTTGCTCCATCGATGGTCTCGATTGATTTGTTTTCTCGTTCTCCTTCCCTCTTCGCCACCCTCTCCTCTCTCTTACCTGGATCGCAGTCTCCTCGGCCTGCGCGTGCGAGTCGTCGGTTGCCTCCCCGAGCGAATCGAGGGCGTTCAGAGCCAGCTCGGCCTTTTCCGCGACGGCGATGCCCGCGGCGGTCGAGGCCGACACCCCTCGCCCGGCCGCGGCGACATTCGCCAGCCAGCCCGGGAGAACGGAGTCTGGCTTCCTGGCTTCGGCCGCCAGCGCAGAGAGGTCGGGAGCGAACGCCTCGATACCAGCGCCGGCTGAGGACGACGCTCGAGGGGAGAGCATCGCGTGGTAATTAAAAGTTGGAAAAACGAGAAAAAGGGGGGAAGTGATGGTGGGATTGATTGCCGAAGAAGAAAATTACAGAACCTCAAAACCTCGACCTTAAAAAAAAAAACTCCCTTCAAGCAGCAGAAGCCAGCGCCGCGGCAGCGGCCCTGTTCCCGCGCTGCGGGCTCAGGTGCCCGAACGACAGCACCGGAGAAGAAGAAGAGTCGCTGTTGACGGCTATCGACGGCCTCTCCTCCTCCTTCTCGCCCTCCTCTTCCTCCTCCTTGCAGCCCCACGAGTTGACGCTGAGGCCGCCGCCGCCGCCGCCGCTCCCGGAGGCCGCCGAAGCAGCAAGAAGCAGCCTCTGGACCGCCGGCCGCGAGAGGCGCGGGCAGCAGGCCAGGTTGAGGGACGCCAGGCGGGGCAGACGCAGCGATGAGACCCCGTCAACGGAAGTCGTCAGGAGCTCCTCGAGCCCTCGGAGAGTCAGCGGCGTGGCCGAGAGGTCGAGCGAGCGAAGGTTGGGCAGCGCCGCGGCGACTGCCGAGGCGCCGCCGCCTCGTCCGCCGCCGCCGTTTCCGCCGCCGCCGCCGACGTCTCCGCCGCCGCCGGCGTTCTCGTCGCCGCCCGCCGCGGCCACGAGCGCCGCGCACCCCGACGCCTCGAGCTCTTCGAGCGTCTCCGCGGCCCTCCCGGACCCCAGGGCCTCGACGGCCGCCGGCGACAGCCTCGGACACCTCGACGCCCGCAGCCGCACCAGCGGCGCACTGCCGAGGCCGGCGCAAAACCCGACCCCGACGCGCTCGCAGTCGGAGACGTCGAGGCTCTGCAGCCGGCTGCCCCTCCCGCCGACTGCCTGCGCTGCCGCATCGCCCAGCCTGACGCATCCGGCGAGGCACAGCGAAGCGATCTCCGGCGAGGAGCCGAAGAGGGGCGAGAGACCCCACCCCTCGAGGCGTGGAAGCCTCGCCAGAGAGAGCCGGGCGAGGCAGGGCAGGCCGCCGCCACCGCCGGCTCCCTCGTCCGCTCCCGCCGTCGCCATTCCTGCCGCTGCTCCTCTCTCTCTCCTCCCGGCGAGCGCCTCGACGCCGTAGTCGGTGAGAGCGGAGCAGTCGTCGAGGACCAGCTCCTCGAGCGCGGGGAAGCGGCATTCGTCGCTGCCGGAGGAGGAGGCCGCCGCTGCGGCACCGGCGTCGTCGACGCCCGAGTCCCGTGCCGACAGGTGTCTCAGCGCCGGGAAGCAGCGGGCGGCCCCGGCGAGCCCACTGCCCGAGACCAGCGCGCACCGGTCGAGGACGAGCGCCGTCAGCGACGCCGCGAAGGGGGCCAGCCCCTCGGCGAGCCCCGCGTCGTCGAGCGAGGCGCACCCCGCCAGCGACAGGCGCTCGAGCGAGCCGGGCCCGCGCGAGGAGGGAGCGAGCGGGGGCGAGAGCGCCGCGAGGCCCCTCCCCGTGAGCCTCCCGGCGCCGTCGAGGGAGAGCCCGACGAGGCCTCGACACGGGGCGGAGGAGGAAGGAAAAGAGGGAGAGGGAGGAGAGGAAGCGGGGAGAGAGGACGGAGAGGGGGAGCACGAGGGCCGCAGGAGCGCCCGCGCGAGCGCCTCGACGTCGCCGTCGCCCAGCCCGGGAATCCTGTCCGCCGAGAACTCCGCGAGCGCCGCCAGCGAGCCCGCCGGCAGGGCGGCGGCGAACCCCGCTCCCCCGCCGCCGGCGCCGCTGCCGTCCGGCGGGGGACGCGACAGGCCGACGCAGCCCGAGAGGTCGAGCGAGCGCAGCCGGGGCAGGCTCGAGAGGGCCCGGGCGAGCCCCCGCGCCGTCACGCGGCGGCACCCGCGCAGCGACAGGCGCGTCAGGCCCGTGAGGGCCGCCAGGGGCTCCACGAGGGCCGCGTCCGTCGCCGTGGCAGCAGGAACCGAGGAGAGGTCGAGCGAGCGGAGGCAGGGAAAGCGCCGCGCCAGGAAGGAGGCGGAGGAGAAACCAGAGTCGTCGCAGGAGAGCGAGCTGGGGGCCAGGACGTCGATGGCGGCGCCGAAGCCGCGCCGCCAGCTCCTGCAGACTGCCATCATCTCCGGAAGGTCTCGGACGGGGAGCAGCGTGGCGAGGCGCCAGAGGACGTCGGAAGGGAGGGACTCGGCCGTGGCGGGGACGTCGAAGGTCGCCCTCGGGGTCTGGGCAGAGGCCGCAGCAAGGAGGGCAAACGAGGGGGAGACAGCAAAGGAAGGCGCCTGCGTGGGCTCTCTCTCTCCTTCTCCTCCTTCTCTGCTATCGCAGTCGAGGTCGAAGCCGTCGTTGACGTCCATCTTGCTTGAAGGAGTGGTTTTGATCTCCTCGAGGTGCATGGTGTGCTTTGTTTTTTTGGTTCTTTCTCCTGCGCGGAAAAAGGTGGGCGTGTGGTGTTTTTTTTGGAGGAGGAGAGAGAGGTTGAGTTTGAAACCTCGAGATCCGCGAATGGAGAATGCGTCTCTCCCTCCGCGCTCAGAGAGAGGGACTCTCTTCCGCTCTTTTCTCTCGACGGCTAACGTTACAAGACGTCCCGTTCGACTCGAACTTGAGCTAGCTTTACTCTCGGCGGCAAAGGAGACAAAGCGGGGAAGGCGCACCTTTTTTCGAACGATGACAGGGCTACAGATTGCGCGACCGACGCCCGAGAGGGAGTTTCTCCGTCGTTCAATTCAAGGCAGACTCGCTAACGCGCTCGCTTTACTAAAACGTTCTTTTTTCTCTCTCTCTGAGAACCCCTCTCTCAGCATAGGACAACGGGCGACGCGAAAGAAAAAGAACAAGGATGTATGGAAGCGAAAGGAAAAGAAAAAGTGGTGAAAACTCAAGCTTTTTCTCTTTGCAACGTCTCACTCTACTTCTTCCCTTTCCCCTTCCCTCCGCTGCTGCCGCCGTCCTTGGCAGCGGAGCCCCCTCCTCCCCCGCTCCCACCGACCTTCGCCAGCGCCTCCAGCAGCGGCCTGAAAGCCGGGTTCAGCTGACCCAGCGCTTCGATCACGGCGACGGGCACCTCCCCGAGCGCGGCGGCCTTCTCCAGCGTCGTCGAGTTTTTGTCGGCGAGCACTGCGGCGACCGACTGGAGCTGCGCCGCGAACCCGGAGAC